>Ga0307478_10003677_pt1 | contig 11281 bp, 9 predicted proteins | sample atmos_gasesECM4C_2_FD_203713 | JGI IMG/M metagenome (GOLD analysis project Ga0307478, IMG submission 203713) | Hardwood forest soil microbial communities from Morgan-Monroe State Forest, Indiana, United States - atmos_gasesECM4C_05 | ecosystem: Environmental > Terrestrial > Soil > Temperate...
ATTTGGAGTGCGGGCGCGATTGGCGAAATCCAGGCTCTACAAGTGCTATATCAGGGACCATGAATCGCCAGGGTCGCGTATTACGGTTTTCCTGGCTACTATCGTCTTGGTCGTTGCGGCAGCCGCAGGACCTCTGCGTGCATATACAGAGGTACGGTCGAACATACGGAAACAATTGAGGTATTCTAGCTGAAGATTTGAAAGAAGGGCAACCGGTTCTTCCGCATGAGACTGCCTTGTCAAGCATCGCCAATATGACGAAGAAGTCTTTCGGACTGGGATGGCCCGAACCTTAATGAACCTCGCCTCGCTCTGGCCTTCTGAATGCAAGCTACAGGCGCGTGCCAGGTCGGGACGAGCCCGGCAGGTAGCCAGCGGTGTCTGCGGTCGTGCAGGCGAGCGGTTACGCGCTCGCGTTGCTGTATGTCCTGCTGTACGGACCGGCGACCGGCGAGGTCATAGGGTACCTGCATGATGACTGAAATTGAGCATCCCGAAATCCGATATGTGGTGTGGGGAGTCTGCCGCACTGATGGGACTCCGAACGGCAAACCGCCCAGCATGCGGCACGACCGGGACTGCACTCATTACAACTTCCGTGGCGGAAAGCGGTGGGGCAATCCGGTAGAGGCGACCGAAGAGCAGATGCGGACCTTGAAAGCATGTACTACGTGCGTCAGGAAGCGCGCCAAGTCGCGCTGAGGTTCGCCGCGCGCATATCCGGCCTGGCCTTCGGCTTGGCCCTTGCCGTCAGGTCCGCCGGGCTGACAGGTTTCCAGCGATCAGGGATCATCACCGGTGACCTCTTTCGTGTCAGGGAATGATATCGGCCGCTCTTGCTTTCGTATCTTGAGGCTGAGCTGTGACGTATGGTCCGCTGACGTCCACGGGCGTACGCCGCCGTCGAAGGCAGTGGTTACTCGGTTGGTTACTCACATCGGGCCTCGGCTCCGGAGCGAGTTGGCCGACTGCCTCACTGCCTGGCTGGATCGCGGTCCGCCTAGGGACTGGTCCACGTCTGGTCCGCAGGTTTCAGGCAGGGGTCGGCCTGCACGTTCCGAGGTCAAGGGGCGTTCGCGGTATCGGTGTGTCTTGTGGTGGCCGTGGGTTTCCGCTAGTTCTGGCACGACAGTGGCACGATACGGACGCCGCATGACCGGGCCGTGGAGACGACGGGTTTTGGTCAGCAGGGTGGAGGGTAGCCGGTAGTAAGGAGTGTCATCCCTGAGAGCATGCTCGATGGGAGGGAGAAAAATGGTTCTTAATCCGCCATGGACCAGACCCGACACGGAAGCATGCGTCCGCTGTGATCATGCGCCTAAGTTTCACCGTCCGTCGTGCCATCATTTGCTGACCTGGCAGCACTTGTGGAGGCGCTGCTCCTGCGAGGGCTACGTCCCGCCGGGAACGTCGCCAGAGATAGTAGACCAGGATCCAAGTCGGGGATCTACCGCGTAGAAGATCGTGCTCTGTCTGGCTGTGAGGCCGGCGTCTCTGTAGGTTCCACCGACGAGGCCGCCGGTTACGGCGAGATCCCGGAGGAGTTCATCGCGAAGGTCATGGAGCTGAACGGGGAGACGCGCGACGTGACCATCAGGCAGATCCAGGAGTGGCTGGCCACCGAGGAGGCTGCTGAGGTCTTGATCGCCGATATCAGGGAGCACCCTAATCAGGATTAGGCAGCCAGCGCCTTGTCGAGGGTAGTACCCGGACCTCGACGACGATGGCTGAAGGCCTGGACCACCCGATAAGCAATGGTGTGCGGGCATGACTCGCAAGCTGCGTGGTGTGCCGCCCGCTGGCCCGCGCCTGGTGCTGCTACCTCCGTGGGCCGGGCATCTCCAGGTCGGCGAGGGACTCGCCATTCCCCGGGTAGACTCGCGCTTAGACAGTTGCACGGTGCACGCCGTCCCCCGGTATGCCGCACGCCGGACGGTGAGCAGCCATGGCCCGGCCGAGGGCATCCAGGCAGCTGTCCCGATCGCCCGGCACCGGATGCAAGTACCGGCTCGTCACCGCGATCGAGCTGTGGCCCAGGCGGTCCCGGACCTCGACGAGCTTCGCGCCCTGGTCGAGCAGCCAAGACGCCGAGGTGTGACGAAGATCGTGAACCCTGACGCCCTGGAGACCGGCCTTGGCGCAGGCCTTCTTCCAGACCCTGCCGAAGTTGGACCGGTGCAGCGCCCCGCCCTTTCGGCGCGGAACACGAACCCGTCCGGGTCACGTCGGCCGGCTGCGATGAGCCCCTCGCCGAGGTCGCGGTCGACCGTGACCGGCCTGCTCGCGCCGGGCGACTTGCCGTACCCGCGCAACGATGTCTCGCCGGCCACCTCGATCATGACTCTGCGGATCTTGACGGTGAACCCGCTGCCGTTCGGGATGACGTCGCCGGCCTGAAGGCCCATCAGCTCACCCCACTTCATGCCCGAGGCGACGGCCATCTCGACCAGCAGCTTGTAGTGCGGCTGGATGACGTCGAGGAGCTTCCTGTACTCAGATGGGGAGAGAATCCGCATCTCCCGCGCGTGCCGGCTCGCGAGCTTGATGCCCGAGGTGGGGTCGCGATCCATCAGCCGGTCGGCGACTGCGGTCTCGCACATCGTGCGGAGCGTCGTCATGACTAGGCCGACGGTGCTGGAGGACAGCCTGGTGGCCTCCAGGCCCCGGATGAAGGTGCGGACCCTAGGCGCGTCCAGGTCGGCCAGCGTGACGTCGCCCAGCTCGCGGACGATGTGGAGCAGCATGCAGGCGTAGGTCGCGCGGCTGGTCGGTTCTAGCCGGTGGCCGAAGAGCCACTGCGGGGCGTACCCGGCGACGGTGGGCTTGCCCTTCTTCTCGGAGCTGTACAGCATCTCGGGCGCTCTCAGGACCTGGCGGGCGTCGGCTCCGGCGGCCTCGATGGCCTCAGACGCCCTGGCCGTCTTGAGTGCCACGCTCTTCGTGCCGTAGGTGCCAGCTGACCGCTGGTGTCCCTCGCGATCCCGGTAGAGGGCTGTCCATCGTCCGTCCCGCTGCCTGACGCTAGCCATGGCGTAACCTCCGTAAGCCGGTCACGGCCTGCCTCCTCAAATCCGCGTGTTGTCAACAACAGCACGGTAACCTGGGCCACCTGCCCTGCCCGGAGTCAAAACAACGGTGACCTGGGCCTGGCTGTCGCTGGCTGTTGACGGGTTAAGTAGCGGCTAAGTAGCCACCGGCCGCCTCGGCGGTCTGGTACCTTTCCGGCGTATCGGTAACGGATCAAACCCCATGGAACATTTGATTGGAGAGACGCTATGCGCAAGAGCGGGTGGGCGGTAGCTGCTGCGGGGATCAGCTCGCTGGTACTGCTGCTGACCGCGTGCGGGGGATCGTCGTCATCGTCGTCATCGTCGTCGGCCGCGGGTAACCCGGGTTCGACCTCGACCCCGAACGCCGCCGGGCAGCCCTCGGGCGGTGCGGGCTTGCCAGCGAAGGGGACGACGGTCCTGATCGTGCAGCACTCCAACCTCGGCTGGGTGCTCGCCGAGGCCAATGGTCAGGTTGTGTACACGTACGGGGCCGACAGCAAGGGCGCATCGCCGACCTGCACTGGTACGTGCGCTGTGCTCTGGCCCGCGGTGACCGGCCTGCCGATGGCCGGCCCGGCTGACACGCTGCCCGGCCAGCTCGGCACGGTCAGCACGTCCAGCGGCGCCAAGCAGATCACCTATAACGGCATGCCCCTGTACACGTTCAAGGGTGCCAAGCCGCTGAGCACCAAGGGCAACGGCGTGGAAGGCAAGTGGCACGTGATCAAGCTTCCGGGGAGCGCCGTCACGTCCATTGGCTGACTCCCGGCATACCCCATGGGATCCGGACCCGGGGTCCTTCTGTGAGGAGAGACACGTTATGCGCAAGAGCGGGTGGACGGTAGCTGCCGGGCTCGGCTCGCTGGTACTGCTGCTAACCGCGTGCGGGGGATCGTCGAGCTCAACGACCTCGACTACGGGCGCGGCGTCAGGCACGGCGACCCAGAGCACGGCCTCCTCGGCTGCTAGCACCGGTTCGGCTTCGTCCACAACGGCGCCGTCACCCACGTCGAAGGCGAACGCCAAGGCGACGCAGTCAAGCTCGGCGCCGAAGCAGACGGCCGACTCCCAGCCCAGCAGCAACGCGGGGGTCACCTTCCCGCCGGTCGGCACGACCGTCCTGATCGTGCAGCACTCCAACCTCGGCTGGGTGATGGCCAAGGCCGACGGCCACGTCGTGTACACCTACGCCAAGGACAGCAAGGGCGGTGCGCCGAGCTGCACCGGATCCTGCGCCTCGGCGTGGGCTCCGGTCACCGGCATGCCCAAGGCCGGGCCCGCGGACAACTTCCCCGGCAGCTTCGGCGTGGTCACCGGGGCGGGCGGGAAGAAGGTCATCACCTACAACGGCTACCCCCTGTACACCTACGCCGGCGCGCCTGCGTTGAGCACGAAGGGCAACGGCATCGACGGGGTGTGGCACGTGATCATCCTCTCTGAGAGCGACATCTCGGGGGCGTAGATCCGCCCGTTCCAAGCGTTCCCGGGCCGGCCAGCAGGCCGGCCCGGGAACGTCTTTTCATGCCGCGTAGCAGCGGTGACATGGGTGGCGGGAGCGGCACTCGGGTATCACGCGTTCGTGGTCCGCTTCCGCTGAACGGAGACGTCCCGGTGGCCAGTCAGACAGGGCAGGCTCAGCAGCCCGGGCGGCCGCGCGGGCTGCTGGTTATTTACGCCGCCCTGATGGTGGCGGTGTTGCTGGCCGCGCTGGACCAGACGATCGTGGCCACCGCCCTGCCGACCATCGTCAGCGACCTGGGCGGCCTGTCCCACCTCTCCTGGGTAGTTACCGCCTACATACTCGCGAGCACGGCGACCACCCAGGTCTGGGGCAAGCTCGGCGACCAGTACGGCCGAAAGTACCTGTTCATCGCGGCGATCGTGATCTTCCTGATCGGCTCGGCGCTGTCTGGGCTGTCGCAAAGCATGATTGAGCTGATCACGTTCCGCGCTATCCAGGGGATCGGCGGCGGCGGCCTGATAGTGCTGGCCCAGGCGATCATCGGCGACATCGTCCCGCCGCGCGAGCGGGGCCGGTACCAGGGCGCGTTCGGTGCCGTCTTTGGGGTCGCGAGCGTCATCGGTCCGCTGCTCGGCGGGTTCTTCGTGGACAACTTGTCCTGGCGGTGGGTGTTCTACATCAACCTGCCAATCGGTGCCGTCGCGCTCGTAGCGGTAACCGTGGTCCTGCCCGCTACCTCGACCCGGCGCCATCACCGCATCGACTACCTCGGCGCCACGCTACTGGCCGGGTTCGCCACCTGCGTGGTCCTCGCGACCTCCTGGGGCGGCACCACCTATCCATGGGACTCGGCCGTGATCATCGGCCTGTTTGCTGGCTCGGTGGTGCTCCTCGGGGGCTGGTGGCTGTCGGCCCGGTACGCGGCCGAGCCCGTGCTGCCGCTCCGGCTGTTCCGGAATTCGGTGTTCAGCGTCAGCGCGGGGATCAGTCTCGCGGCCGGGTTCGCGCTATTCGGCACCGTCTCCTTCCTGCCGCTGTTCCTGCAGGTGGTCCACGGCGTCTCGCCCACGATCTCCGGTATTTACCTGCTGCCACAGGTCGTCGGCCTGCTGATCACCTCGATCGGCAGCGGCCAGCTCATCGCCAGGACGGGCCGGTATAAGATCTACCCGATCGTCGGCACCGCGCTGCTGTGTGTCGCGCTGTTCCTGCTGTCCCGGCTGGACGAGCACACCTCCGTCGCGGTCACGTCCTTTGATTTCTTCGTGCTCGGGCTCTCCCTCGGGCTGATCCTCCAGGTTCTCGTCATCGCGGTACAGAACTCGGCCGACTACGCCGACCTCGGTGCTGCCACCTCAGGGGTAACGTTCTTCCGCAGCATCGGCGGCTCCTTCGGGGTGTCGGTCTTCGGGGCGATCTTCTCCAACCGGCTGGCCAGCGAGCTGGCCTCGGCGCTGCACGGCGTGACGCTGCCGCCCGGGCTCAAGATCGCGAGCGCCGCGGCCGACCCGGAGCTGCTGAAGATGCTGCCCCCCGCGATCCGGGCGGACGTGCAGAGCGCGTATTCGCTGGCCCTGCACCCGGTATTTCTCTTCGCCATTCCCCTCGCACTGGTCGCATTCGTACTCTCCTGGTTCCTGCGCGAGGTGCCGCTGCGCGCCACCAATTCGGCTGGCCTCGGCGAAGGGCTGGGGGCAGCCGCGACGGCGCGCTCCTCGGTCGACGAGGTGGAGCGCTCGCTGACCCGGCTGGGCGGCGAGGACCTGCGGCGGCGCGGTTATGAGCGGCTGACCGCGCTGGCCGGCCTGGACCTGCCCGCGGGAAGCAGCTGGATCCTGACCCGCCTGGCCAAGCAGGGTCCGGTCGCGGGGGAGAACCTGGCCCGGCAAGCCAACGTGACCACGGACTACGGCCGGCCCTTCGTGGACCGGCTGGTCTCCGAGGGCATGGTGGTGCGCTCCAACGGCACGCTGGTACTCACCGACTCCGGCCATGAGGCCGCCGACCGGCTGTTCGCGGCCCGGCGAGAGGGGCTGCGCGACCTGCTCGCCGACTGGTCGCCGGAGGAGTATGCCGAGCTGGGCGAACTGCTCACCAACCTGTCCCGCGCCATGCTCGGCGAGAACGCCGACCGGCACCTCATCCACGCCGAGCCGACCGCCACCACCACCCCCACCGCGGACGACTGACGAGGAGGACGCCAGCTAGCTCAGCGGCCGTCGGCTCCTGGAAGCTCCGGCTTCCGCGCCACCACCACCCAGTAACACGATTCGGCCACGTTGGGCGGCACCACGTCACCGAGGTCCACTGTGCGATCATCGACTCGGCCACCGCCCGGTCAGCCGGGTAGTTGTCCTTGCCGCCGAGCCAGTAGTCGTGGACCCGGGCGCTGTGGGCCACGGTGGTATCGATGGCCCGCCGCTCTTGCGCCGGCCTGGTGTCGCCCGACATCGATCCGCCTCCCGGTGAGGGTCAACGATGTGAATATAGAGGAACCTGGCCGGGTTTATCCCGCCCCGGTAAGGACCCGGCCACAAGACCGGGCCGCAGGACCGGACTACAAGACCAGACGGCCGGCCATAAGCCTCGACGGTGAGGACGGGCGGCGAATAGATTTTGCCTATGACGGGTGAGGCGGGCCAGGCTACGCCGGCTCGTCGGCTGGAACTCGTCACCGATCCGGCCGGCGGGCTCGACGCCGCGCTCGTGGCCGGGATCCGCGCGCGCGAGGTCGAAGGTGACCTGCGGGCCAGCCGCCAGAGCTTCGAGGGGGCCTATCAGCTCGCCGAACGGGCGGGGGACGCGCAGGCCATGGCCCTGGCCGTGCTGGGCCTGGCCGGGCTGTGGGTCTCCGAGCGCCGCACGGTCACCGGCGCGGTGCTGCTGGAGTCGCGGCTAGAACACGTCCTGTCGCTGCTCGATCCGCATTCTTTGCTGGCGCTGCGCATCCGTACCCGGCTGGCGGGGGAGGCCGACTATGTCCGGGGCGGGCACGAGGCGATCCTGGCCGAGCTTGACGCCGCCCGGGCCGCGGCCGATCCCGAACTCCTGGCCGAGGCGCTGAGCCTGGCTCACCACTGCCTGCTAGGTCCGGAGCACGTCCAGGTGCGCCGGGAACTGGCCGTGGAGCTGATCAAGGTGAGCTTCCGCACCAGACGGCGCAGCGATCTGCTGATGGGCCTGCTGTGGCAGACGGTCGACGCGTATTCCGCTGGCGACCCGCACGCCGGACGGTACCTGGGCGAGCTGCGCGATCATCTCGAGCAGCAGAACCATCTGGCCGTCGCGTTCGTGGTCAGCGCCATTGACGTGATGCTGGCCATCCGCGCGGGCCGTCTCGACGACGCGGAATCCCTGGCTCGCGCCTGCGCCGCGAGCGGCGCTGCCGCGGGGGACATCGACCATGAATGGTGGTCCGGCGCCCAGCTGGTGACGATTCGCTGGTATCAGGGCCGGCTCGCGGAGCTGCTCCCGGTCCTGCGCGACCAGGAGCACTCCCCGGACCTCAGCGCGGTAGACAACTCCGCGGTCGCCGCCTTGGCGGTCGCCGCGGCCCAGGGCGGGGACCTGCGGACGGCCGCCAGTTCGCTGGGCACCCTGTGTGGCGGCGATCTCGTCGGCCTGCCGCGATCCAGCAGCTGGCTCGGCACGATGAACGGCATCGTGGAGACCGCGGCGCTGCTCGGCGACGCCGACGTATCCGCCCGGGCTTACGAGTTGCTCCGCCCATACGCGAGCCTGCCGATGGTCGGCGGCCTCGGCATTACCTGCTTCGGTTCGGTTCAGCACGCCCTCGGCGTCGCGTCCCTGACGTCTGGGCATCTGGACCAGGCCATCGATCATCTGCGAGCCGCCGTCCAGCGCAACCTCGCCCTAGCCCACTGGCCCGCGGTCGTGGCCTCCAGGCGGCTGCTGGCGCAGGCGTACCAGCGCCGCGGTCAGCCGGGAGACACCGAGGCCGCGCGGGGTGAGCTGGAGACGGCCGCGAGCGAGGCGGCGGCGCTGGGCTGGCCCGTCCCCGGTAAGGGTGCCCGCGGGCCAGCTGGCCTGGTCGCGGAATGCCACCGGGTCGGCCGGAAGTGGCGTCTGGCCTGGCGAGACCGGAGCGTCCTGATGGAGGACAGCATCGGGATGACCCACCTGGCGGTGCTAGTCGCCAACCCGCGCCAGGAGATCCTGGCCGCCGAGCTGGCCGCCGGACTATCCGCGCTCGGTGCTGGCGGGGAGGGTGGCTCGGCCCATCCCGTGCTGGATCAGGCGGCCATAACGGAATACCGAAACCGCCTGAAGCGCCTGGACGCCGAGCTTGGTCAGCGGCAGCCGGGGAACGAGCGGGAGCACGAGGAAGCCCGCGCCGAGCGAGACTGGCTGGTCGCTCAGCTGGCTAGCGCGGCAGGGTTCGGGGGCCGTGTCCGTTCTTTCCCCGATCAGGGCGAGCGCGCTCGCGTCGCCGTCGGCAAGGCCATCCGCCGGGCCCTGACCCGGATCACCGAGGCGGACCCGATCCTCGGCGACCACCTGCGGCAGACCGTGCACACCGGCGTCCGCTGCTCCTACTGGCCCGGCTGATCAGCCCGCCGCGCGGCTGATCAGTCCGGCGTCCAGCTGATCAGCCCGGCGACCCGGTCGGCGGGCCCGGCGGCCAGCCGTCGTACGCCGCGCGCAGGCGGGCTTCGGCCGCGGACGGGGCGTGCACGTGGTCCAGGCCAAGCAGGGCGGCGCCGACCACCGGCGGCACGTCGATCACCCGGACCTGCGCGCGAGGGGCGGCCTCGGCCAGCTGCCTGGTGATGCCGTCCATGAGCAGCGGATTCCGGGCGGTGATGACGCCGCCGCCGAGGATCACCGGGGTGGCCTGGCCGGTGAGGTCGAGACGCCGCATCGCGGTGATGGTCATCACCGCGATCTCGTCGGCCAGGCGGCTCACCACGGCCCGCGCGACCGGGTCGTCCTCGTCCGCGGCCTGCAGCAGCAGGGGCGCGAGGCCGATCAGCTCGTCGTGCTCGATCTTCCCCTTGTGGATGCCGAGCGTGATCTCCTCCACCCGCTCCACGCCGAAGTGGCTGGTCAGGTGCCCGGTCAGCGTCGTGGCCGGACCGCGGCCGTCTTCGGCCCGGATCGCGTGCCAGAGGACCTCCAGGCCGAGGCCGTAGCCGCCGCCCCAGTCACCGGAGATCGTGCCCAGGGCGAGATACCTGGTCACCCGCCCGTCCGGCGCCACGCCGACGGCATTGATGCCCGCGCCGCACACCACGGCGACGCCCCAGTGGGGCTCAGCGCGGTCGGCCAGGCCCGACCGCAGGATGGCGAAGGTGTCGTTGACCACGGTCGCGGTCGGACTCCAGCCCTGGGCCTGGACCGCTGCGGCGTGTTCGGCCTCTTCTTCTGGCAGGTCGGCGTTGGCCAGGCAGGCCACGGTATGCATCGCGATCCAGCCCGTCCCGTCGGTCCGGTGACGCCCGGTCAACTGGGCCGCGGCCTGCTTGACCACCGCGTCGAGGATCAGCACGGTCTGGTCGACACCGACGTCATGCGCGTTGATGCCGGGCCCGCGGGCGGAGGCGAGCAGCGTGCCGTCGCTGGCCACCAGGGCCACGTCGGTCTTGCTGTTCCCGCCGTCGATGGCCAGCACGGCAGGCTTGAGTTCCCGCGGCTGCGACCGCGGCAGCAGCGGATTGCCGGAAAAGGATTCAGCCAAGGCCGGCGCCGCCCAGGGCGAACGCGAACAGGGATGCGGCGGTGTAGTCGTCGGCGGGTTCCACTGAGGGCCAGGAGACCACGTTGTCCTCATAGCCGGCGGTTGCGTTGTTGAACGGCGCGAACTGGCCCGCGCTGCACGCCCGCATGCCCGGGACCGTGCCCAGGCCGATGAAGTTGCCGACGCTGCTCGGGCCGTCGGTGGTCGCCCCCAGCTGGATGGCGCCGCGTCCGGTGAGCGAGCCGGCCAGGTTGGCGATCTCGCTCTGCATGCAGTGCGGGAACACCGTGCCCGCGCCGACCACGAACGAACTGCCCCAGGCGTTCGCGCCCAGCGCGAAGTTCAGCTGCTGCTGCGCGAAGGACTCGAATGCGTCCGAGCCGCCGTACTTCTGGTACAGGGCGTCGGTGATGAACAGGCCGAACGCGTGCGGCGAGGCGTCGGATGCGCCCAGCTGAGTGCCGAGCCCGAAGGGGTCGGTCTTAGCCCAGTCCTCGCCGGTCCGCAGCTGGGCGGCCATGTCGTTCAGGAGCGTGGCCGGGGCGATCGCCGGTTCGATCCCCGCGGGCGCGGCTTGCATGGCCTGCAGCAGTTCGGCCTCGGCCACCGCGCCGTCGTCGTAGAGGTTGAATGTGTCCCCGTCGGCCGGGTGACCCTGGGCGATGTACGCCCGAGCCCAGCGGGCCGCGGTGGCCAGGTCCGCGCTCAGCCGCGCGGCCGGGGCGCCGGTCGCCTCGTCGGCCAGGACGATCTCGGCCGCGCCCCACAGCATGTCGCTCTTCCACTGGGTGGCCGGGTAGTAGTCGTGCGGGAACGCGGTGACGAGCTGCCCGACGTCGGTGGTCTTGGCCATCGCGTATACGCTCCGGGCCAGGCCGAGCAGGCCCTGGGCCTGCGCCGGGTCGGCGCCAGCGGACAACTGCGCGCCGAGCGCGAAGTCGGCGGCGAACCGGCCGGCCAGGTTCGGGCTGACCGGCTTGCCGGGCGGGGCCGCCTCGAACACCGGCCGGTACTTGACGAAGTAGGCGGTCGGGCCCGGGTTACCGCCGGGACTAACGTTCATCCGGTCCT
>Ga0307478_10003678_pt1 | contig 11280 bp, 5 predicted proteins | sample atmos_gasesECM4C_2_FD_203713 | JGI IMG/M metagenome (GOLD analysis project Ga0307478, IMG submission 203713) | Hardwood forest soil microbial communities from Morgan-Monroe State Forest, Indiana, United States - atmos_gasesECM4C_05 | ecosystem: Environmental > Terrestrial > Soil > Temperate...
TTACAAGAAGCCACGAATTGGTTGAGGGTGTTTGATTTCGCAGCAGAGAAGGAAAATCATTCAGATTATTGATAGCAATGGCAACTCGGCCGGAATTAAAGATGTCGCCACAAGCTGCGCCGCGCCCGCAGCGATTCTGGGAAAAAGCCGGCCCGGAACGATCCGAAATATCTACAAAACGGTTGCCGTCCACGTTTCGCAGCAGAATCAGTTGGTTCTCGCTTTTCGGCAACTGATGCTGTAAGCCACTCCCCGGTGGATAGATGAATCCGCTGACAATGAGAATGTCCGGCCGCCCATCGTCGTCGACGTCCAGAAATGCGGTCCCCCATTTCACCGATTTCGTCTCTCCCCCTAGTCCGGAAGGAACGGTGACATCGGTGAAGAAGCCCTTGCCTTCATTGTGGTAAAGACTCGGGATCTCGTCCGAGAAATTTGTCTTGATGAGATCGAGCAGTCCATCGCCGTCATAGTCCGCTGTATCCGTGCCCATGCCTCCCTGGGCATGTCCGTTCGCATCGTACGCCACACCGGCGAGCACGCCACTTTCCCGAAAGGTGCCATCGTGATTGTTCAGGAACAAGAGACTCGGAGTGGAGTCATCGGCAATGTAGATATCGGGCCAGCCATCGTTGTCGTAGTCGCCGACGCAGGGAGTAAACCCATACGTCGGTTGTGCTTTGCTGATCCCGCTGGCCGCGCTCACATCCGTGAAAGTTCCGTTTCCGTTGTTGCGATAAAGAATATTCGAAGTACCCTTCAGCCCCGCGACGCCATAGAGGATCGGCGACTGTTGCCCGATGAGAGCGGGATTGCTTTCGTAGAGCGTCAGCCCATGTTCGTAGGCGACGTAGTTGCACACAAAGAGATCGAGGTGCCCGTTTCGGTTATAGTCGACGAACGCCGCCCCCGTGTTCCAATGATCCTCGGGTTGCAGAAGGCCCGACTCCTGAGTGACATCCGTGAACGTACCGTTACCATTGTTGTGGTAGAGAACATTCTTGCCGTAATAGGTGACAAAGAGGTCAAGATTCCCGTCATTGTCGTAGTCCCCGACGCAAACTCCCTGCCCCCAGCCATGGCGAACCAATCCAGCCTTCTCCGTCACATCAGTAAAAGTCCCATCGTGATTGTTCTTATACAGATGATTCGTGGGCTCTTGTCCTTTGGGAAACTCTTTCAAACCCCAACCATTGACCACGAAGATATCCAGACAGCCATCGTTGTCGTAGTCAAAAAGCGCGATTCCTCCCCCCGTGGTCGACAGCAGGAAGTCTTTGCTCTCGTGACCTGCGACAATTGTTTTTGAAAGAAGGCCCGCATCTTTCGCGACGTCGACATAGCGAGGGAAGTACTCGGCCTTAGGGGCCGCCAAGAGAAGCGAAGCAAATCGGCTGGGAAGCACATAACCCATGGCAGCAGCGGCTGCACTCTTGAGCCACCGTCTTCGATTCATCATGGGCTATTTTAAAGGAGTACCAAGTCTGCGGAAGGACAGCTCGGCGACATTCTCGCCTCGTTCACCCGCTAGGTAAAAATAGACACCAGCATAGTCACTTTACAAACCTCACGGCAACGTCAAAACCACAGCGGCCTGCTCTACAAGGCAGGCCGCCGTTTTGGGCAGTCAATCGAATTGGCGTGCGTCGCCGATTCAGCCGCAACCTAGAACTGCAGCTTGAGACCAAACTGAATCTCGCGCTGGTTATCTGGCAGCGTCGAGGTGATAGCGGCGCCCCCGCCCGAACGGCCGCTGCAGTCAGTCGGCACCGGTGGGGACGGGTTTGTACAGCTGAAATTCACAATCCCGGCTCCGCTGCTACCCCCGCCCGAACCTAAGTTCGGTAGGTTGAAGTTGGGATGGTTGAAAATATTAAAGAATTCGGCTCGGAACTCCAGACCGAATCTCTCGCCGAGTTGGAATGTCTTGTAGGCGGAAAAGTCGAAGTTGACCATGTCGGGACCGCGCAGGGCGGCGCGCCTGGCATTCCCGAAATTGCGGGCAAAACACTGGCCGCCGCAGTCGCCAGGCACGGTGGAAAGTGCCGGAGCAACAAAAGCCGCCTGATTGAACCAGCAGTCCAGAGTCTGGTGCCCTGGCTTGGTGCAGCCGAGCGCAGCCTGTGTCGCGACATCAAAGGAAAAGTCGTACGGGTTGTGAATGGCGTCTGGACGCGGGGGGAAGGCACCAGTATTTGTGACGTCGCCTCCCAGAAGAACATCAAATGCTTCTCCACTGCGCGCCCTGGTTACGCCCGCAACCTGCCAGCCCCCAAGAACAGCCTGCGCTACGCCGTTCGCCGAACTACCAAAGTGTTTCCCTTTGCCGTAAGGCAATTCGTACACATAACTCACGGCCAACTGGTGGCGGAAGTCCGGAGTCGTAGGTCCCCTTTCAGCCGCGACGTTGTGGGCATTCTGGACGTCACACTGGTTCACGTTGCCGTCCGCCGTTCCGAGCGATTTTGCGAAAGTGTAGGCAGCCAGAACGTTGAAGCCCTGCGCGAAACGGTGCTCGACAGAGGTTTGCAGCCCGTTGTACAACATGCTCAGCCGCGCGACATCGAGTGGCAGCACGACATTCAGGCCGGGCCGAGTAGCGAAGTATGGCCGCCCCTGGTTGAATCCGAACTGACCGCTACCCGAGAAATTCGAGTCCAGCGGAACCAGTGGCTGATTCAAGTTCGATGATTCGTGGTCGAACAAATTGTTGCTTTTGGAGCCAACATATCCAACCCGAAACAGCCAGTTCTGACTGAACTGCTGTTCCACGGTCAAATTCCACTCATAAATCCGGGGAATTCTCCGAACCGGGTCGAACGAAGACGCCCCGATGACGCCCGTGCTGCGTACAACCCCCGTGGGATTGTTGGGATCGGGCTGGGTGAACGTCGCTGGGAACGCTCCCAGCAACTGATTGGTAGAGGGATTTGAGCCTGGGTAGTTGAACGACTGAACTGCTAGCGAAGGTGGATTCAACCCCAGGTCGTCGAAGATGTTGCCTTCAGCCGCATAAAAAATTCCAAACGCGCTACGTACCACCGTATTCTGACGGACATTCCATGCAAAGCCAACCCGTGGCGCCCAATCGTTCTTGTCGAACTTGACTCCGCCATGTGAAGTGGTGTTGACCGTGAGGGTTCGCAGGTCGAAATTGCCCACGGTGGGTCCATTCGCGGGCGAGTTGATCTCATAGCGCAAGCCCAGATTCAGCGTTAGGTTTGGGGTTAAGCGGATATTGTCTTGCACAAACTCCGACAAATCCCAATACCGCGTTGGATCGACTTTTCCGGCCAGGTGATCCTGAAAGGTCGATTGTGGAATCCCAATCAAAGCGTCGGCAAGCCCATACCCTGAGTAATTGCCGAAGAACTGCAGCTGACCCGAGGGCGCGGTCTGTTGGAAGAAGTTCCGCTGTTGGCGCCGGAAGTCCGCGCCAAACTTCAGGGAATGTTTCCCACGCGTCCAGCTGAGGGTATCTGCCAGCTGGTAAACGTTCTCGGCAATCGTTTCCGGGACCCAGAGGGAATCACCCAGCTGCTGGAAGCCGCTTATGTTGATCTTGGTGAGACCGGAAGAATTTCCTCCATGGTTGGCATTCGGGATGCCCACGGCATTTCCGGCATTGGTGCCGAAGTCGAGCGGCAGGGTGGCATCTTTGAAGCGGTTGAATCCTACCCGCGCGTCGTTAAGCAGTCCAGGGTTGAAGATATGGTTCCAGTCGAAGGCCAAGCCCTGAACCCGGTTGTCCAACGTGGAGGACGTGCCGGAGCCGAGTCCACCGTCTACGTTGGGAAAGTTGGAGGGATTGGTGGCCTTGGGAGTGGCAATGGCGTAGTGGGAAAAGAAGCGATCCTTCGCCGAAATGTTGTAGTCGAATCGCGTCTCGAAAGCGGTCTCGTCAAATTTGTATTTCCCGTTGAAGATGAAATTATTTGTAAGGCCCGCCCCGGGGATGTTCGGGTTCGGATACAGATTCACGATATTCTGACCCACGCTGTTGATGCACCCAGGCTGAGGTGGATTGCTGCACGCGGGAATTGTATTGTTGAGGTAGGGTGTACCTGTGAACGGGTTGGTAATGGTCGACGACACCTCACTGAAGTTCCCGGAATGCATCAGCTGAGTCGGCACGGTGCTGATGAACGGTAGCTCTTCCCGGATGTCGCTACGCTGAATTGAGCCGAAAAGGAAAATCTTGTCTTTCTTGATCGGTCCGCCCAACTGGCCACCATACTGGTTCCGCTGGAAGGCCAACCCGGGGGCTGCGAAGTAATTCCGCGCGTCCAATTTGTTGTTGCGAAGGAATTCCCACGCTGAGCCGTGGAGTTGGTTGGTTCCGGAGCGAAGGACAAGGCTGATCATCGCCCCACCGCGGCCGTACTCCGCGCTCATCGAATTCTGTTCTATGCGGAACTCCTGGATGGCATCGGGTGGTGGTTGAATGACCACCGTGCCATTGCCGAATTCATTGTTGTCCATTCCGTCGAGCAGGAAGTTGTTATCGAAGATGCGCAGGCCGTTCACCGAAACCGCGGTCCCCGGCCGGTTGTTGTCGGTCGAACCGGCGCCCGCGCTGGTTCCCGTGGCGCCCTCGTTCGCCCCCGGAAAGTTGTATGTGAGCTTAAAGAAATTCCTGCCGTTCAATGGCAGATCAACGATGCGCTGCTCGGTCTCGATACTGCCCAGGGAGGAGGTCTCGGTCTGAAGCAAAGGCGGGGCGTCGGTCACTTCTATGGTTTGCGAGACGCTGCCGACCTTCAGGGCGGTATCAAAGCGGATGACCTGAGCGATGCCGAGGTCGACGTTGCTTTGGATGAGGCGCTGGAATCCTTCCTTCTGGAAGGTGAGCGAGTATTTTCCGATTTTGAGATTTGTGAAGACGTAGTTCCCCGAGGAATCCGTAACACTCGTGCTCACCGTGGAAGTCTCGATTTGGGTTGCAGTTACTGTGACACTCGGCACTCTCGAACCGGACGGATCGGTGACCGTCCCGACGATGCCGCCCGTAGTTAGCTGGGCCAGGACCAGCGGCTGATTCAACCACAACAGCGCAATCGCACAGACCAGAACACTCGCTTTAAAGCAGGCGCTTTTCGTCATGACGTGGCTCCCCTCTAGACACGTTGCGATGCCGCTGCACTCCGACGCTGGAAGCAACGGATAAACCAACCCAATGGTCATAAGCGGTTAGGCTGTGACCCAGCTCCCCACGAGCTGTTCGATAAGCGGTTATCTAATAGATCAGATTATGCGCCTCTGTCAAGCTTTTTTGTCCCTCTTGAGCCTATCCTGCACATGCCCAAGTGTCTCCATGCCGGTTAGCAAGTCGGGCCGTGTCCCCGGACGCGGATCATTTTCAACCTACTGCCTCGATGGCCACTGTGCGATTTTCCCGCGCCGACCGGTAAATGGCTTCCACGGTCGCTATGTCCCGCAGACCCTCCAGCCCGTCGGGCTCTGTATCCTTCCCGCGTCGAATGCCGTCGGCGAATGCGTCCAGCTCCAAGACAAACTCGTCGATCACCTTGAACTTCTGCTCGAACCAATGACCCTGGATCTTGCCAAACAGCCGCCGCTCTTCCTCGAATGCAAACGCCGGGTTCAGCGCCGCCCACCCTTTGTCTCCGTGCACCTGTACAAACGACGCCGCCCTCGCGCTGTAGCTCGATGTTCCCTGGCAGACTAGCCCGCCCGGATGGGTCAGTCGGAACGCAATGCTGTCCTCGACCCCGCTAAATCGGTTGGGATCGTCGGTCCATTTTGCCGCCGTCGCGTCGGTCGGGTTGCTGCCCGCGAGCCAGCGCATCGTGTTCACACAATAAATCCCGATGTCCATGAGCGACCCGCCCCCGGACAACTTTGGATTGAGCTGCCAGTTCCGCGCTTTCACCGGGTCGACAATTTCTGTGTAGGTTGAAAAAATGTGGCGGAGCCGCCCCAACCTGCCGCTTTTAATCAGTTTCTTCAATGCCACGCTGCCTGGCTCGAAATACTTCCGATAGGCGATCATCAGGCGCACCCGGTTCGTGCGGCACGCCTCGACCATGCGCTTGCATTCCTCGACGGTGTTTGCCATCGGCTTCTCGCAAAGCACGTGTTTCCCCGCGCCGGCGGCACGCAACGTTTGTTCGGCATGTGCGCCATTCACCGAAGCAATGAAGACCGCATCCACCCCGGGCTGCTGCAGACACTGCTCGTAGTTCGCGTACGAATAACACGACTTGACCGCGAACTTTTTCCCAAGGGCCCTTGCTCGGGCGAGATCGTGACTCACCAAAGCCACTACCCGGCATTTCTTGCTCTTGCGGAAAGCCGGCAACACCGCAACTTCCGCAATGCTTCCCAGTCCCACTACCGCATAACCGATCGATTTCGAAGCAGCCACGCGTGGATCCTTTCCTGGAGAATCACGATTCCGTGTCGGATAGCGATTCTGCGAATTTAAGAGTTCAGCCTTGTGACTTCCTGCCAGCTTTCGGTCTGCCAGCTTCGCTCGATCGCTGCGAGTACTTCCGCCACCCGCAATGCTTCCGCAAAACCCGGTTCGGCTTGGTGTCTCGCGGCGATCGATTGCAAAAATTGTTGTGCCTCAATCGTCTTTAGGTCGTCGTACCCCAATCCGGTTCCGGTTGCAGGATTGAAGCGGCCATGAAACGGATGATTCGGGCCGCTCACGATGCGCGTATACCCGTCATGGGCGCCGGTACCGTCCGGTTGGAACACGGTGAGCTCGTTCATACGCTCGAAATTCCAGCTCAGAGCCCCCTGTGTACCTTCCATTTCGAACGACCAATCGCACTTGTGTCCTTGAATTACGCGACAGACCTCAACGTTCCCCCGCGTGCCGTTAGCGAATTGCACCAGGGCACCAACGTAATCCTCGTTTGTGACGTCGCCTCCAGCGCCGCCCGCCGTCGGTCTGTGTTGAATGAAAGTCTCGCGGTTCCCGACGACCCGATTGATGGGTCCCGCCAAATAAAGGCTCATATCCACGACGTGCGTGAGCAGATCTCCCGAAACGCCTGAGCCGGAAAGTTCCTGTTGAAAACGCCACGAGAGAGGTGTCTCGGGATTGGACGCATAGCCCGCCAGAAAACGCCCCCGGAAGTGGGTCAACCGGCCAAGCTTTCCTTCGCAGACCAGTTGCCGCGCATACTGCACCATCGGGGCCCAGCGATAGTTAAATCCTACAAAGGTGAGAACTCCCGCCTCTCGCGCCCGCCGCTCGATCTCTGCCGTTTCTCTCGCATCTTTGCCAACGGGTTTCTCGCAAAACACGTGTTTGCCGGCAGCAACCGCCGCCCTCACGACCTCGAGATGGAGATAGTTCGGAGTTGCGACATTTACGACCTGAACCTCAGGATCTTCAACAACGTCTCGCCACCGGTCCGTGTGTCGTTCGAAGCCAAAGCGCTGTTGTGTTTTCTTTGCCCGTGCCGCTACTTCATCGGCACACACGACGAGCTTGGCGCGAATGCCACTATCCGCAAATCGATCTGCGGCCTGAAGGTAGGCGCGGCTGTGGGCTGTTCCCATCCAGCCTGTCCCCACCACGCCGACGCCGACAACCTGTGTCATGCGAAATTTCGCTCCAACCACGCCCGCGAACCTGTGCCGATTCACCAAGCCGCAAAAGCCGGAAATCCACTCTGGAGTCAGTCTGGATTCGGCAGCATCACGTCACGCACCAGGCCGTCGAGATCATGGCATGCGGTGATGAACTGCCGCAGCGTTCGCCGCGTCGGCGGGAAATTATCGAATTCGTCGATCGCTAGCCCTCCCTCCGTCGAGGCACGCCGGAAATCCAGGAATTTCTTTGAAAGTTCCTCAACAATCGCCGGTTCCACCGGTTTGTCGATCCGCGATTGCACGGGAATATCGCTGCCGTTGAAGCGCACTTGCCAGGCGTATGGGGGCGAGATCACAACGTCGCCGCCGATCAGTTCACTCCAGTGCATGTGATTGCGGAATGCCGCCGACAACAGTCGCAAACGATACCCGCGCTCACGGAAAATCTTGTAGGTCTTCTTGAAAACCGCAACACCGGCCCACTCCAGATAGCCGGGGTCGATCGTAATGTTTTCTTTTTCAGCCACCACCTTGAGCCAGTCGTCCAGGCGCCCAACCATGATTGTGCATACCGGCCCCATCGTCTCAATGTCCTTGCCCTCTCGCTGGCGCCGGCTGAGACCCCGCTCCACGGCTTCAGCGACTGCGATGCACTGGGGAAGCGTGAAGCATACTGTCGCGTTAATGCTTATCCCGCGATAGGTGGCCTCTTCGATCGCGGGGATGCCGGCACGCGTCACCGGAATCTTCACAATCATGTTGGGCGCCAGCCGGCTGAATTCCTCCGCCTGCGCAAGAATCGCTTGCGAGTCACGGTAAAAGCGCGGATCGGTCTGGATCGATAGTCGCCCGTTGCGGCCCCGCTGGGCATCGAAGATCGGTTTCAAAAGAGCCGCCGCTTTCGTGGAAATCTCCCGCACCAGCTGCCATGAAATTTGTTCCTCGGTTGCTGCGGGACTGTCCTCCATCAGCGCGCGAATTCGTTCTTTCCATGAAGCCATCTCCTTCTTCAACACGCCGAACACGATGACGGGATTGCACGTTGCGCCCACTGCCCCATGCTCGATCGAATAGCTTAGTTCTTGAATCGAGGCCGAATCGTTCCAGAGGCAGGTTGGCGTGACTTGCGTCATCTCATGGAGAGGACTCTTGAAGGTGGTAGTGGTGATTCGCGTCATACGTGGCTCCCTGGATCGCTCCCTCGTGCGCCATCGTCGGCAACTTTGCAAGGCTTCGAACGCCTGTATGAGTTTTCTGCGGCAACCGCTATTTCCAACGCACGCAGGCCGTCTTCTCCCGTGACCCGAAGTGGCCGGTCATTCAGAATGTTATGAACGAAATCTTTCAGCTCCGCGACGTAAGCGGTTTCGAATCGTGACAAGAAGTGACTCTCGAGCAGTTGCGTGCCGCCATCTCGACTAAGAAATGTGACCGGAGTTTGTTGAAGATTGCCGACCAGGATCGATCCTTTTGATCCGATGATCTCGGTACGAATGTCGTAGCCGTACACGGCCTGCACAAACGATTCGATGTTACCAACGGCGCCTCGCCTATATTTCAGATTGACCACGCTGGCCACGATATCCCCGTACTCGCCGACCTCCGGCCGAATCGCGACTGTCGCGTAGGTGTGCACTTCTTCCACCTCATCACTCATCAGCCAACGGGCTAGATCGAAGTCATGAATGGTGTTGTTATAGAGCAGCATTCCATTCAGTTTGGCCTGATAAGCGGCGATCGGTGGCGCGTCCCGATCCCGTCCTAGCGATTTAAAGATGACCGGTTCGCCGATTTCGCCCGCTTCCACACGTTGCTTGGCAGTTGCATAACCCGGGTCGTAACGGCGCATGAATCCAACCTGCAGGCGCACGCCGTTGGCGGCGACCGTGTCAAGTGCGGTGCGCGCATCCGATACCTTCAGGGCAAGGGGTTTCTCCGTGAGGATGTCTTTCTTTGCAGCGGCCGCCATGCAAATCGCTTGTGCGTGAAACTTATCCGGAGCAGCGACGACCACACAATCAATACTTTTGTGTTCGAGCATGTCCTCAAGCGAAGCAAACGCATGTTCGATTTCAAGTTCAGCGGCGACTTGGCGAGCGCGCGAAATGGCAGGATCGGCAACCGCCGCCAGGCAGGCTGCCGGAACAAGGCGCCGGATGTTTTCGGCGTGTCGCTTGCCCATATCCCCCACTCCCAGCACGCCTATCCTCAGTTTCCGCATGCCAACTCCCGCTTGCTCAGAAATCTTAGCGCTTTGCAGTACGCGCGAAGGATATCTTCCCTCGGCGACGGCGCCCATGAAGAACATCGTTTGCAAGACAATTACTGCGGAAATATTGAGAAACTACGCTCTTGCGTGGTTGCGCATGGCCAAAGAGCATACTGCAAGTCAGTAGAAATCTCCAGTCATACGAGGTCTCGTGCAAACCGCTTAGAGCTGGCAAATTTAACTCCGTCTTGTGCATCGCAGAAAACTCCAGGCCCCATGAAAACTCTGGTTGTCGACCGCGCCCGGCGCGGATTTGTACAAAAGCGCCCTGTGGTATGGTTAAAGAGCCGCCAAAAATGTTTTGAGCTTGTAATCTCGGTTTGCCGCTAAGGCGGGAAATCGTGTACAACCCTGAGGTCTATGAGCCAGCCGCCGAGACGAACTCGCCGGGTAAGTCAGTCGCCTAAGGCGCCCAGTATCTATGACGTCGCGCGCGAGGCTCGAGTGTCGGTGTTCACCGTATCTGCCGTCATCAACGACACCGGACGCGTTAGCGCGACTCTGGGCCGCAGGGTTGAAGCCGCCATCCGCAAGCTCAACTATCGCCCCAATCTGCTGGCGCGCAGCCTGGCGAAACAGAAAACCCATACTCTCGGGATGGTCGTAACCGACATCGCCAACCCCTTTTTCCCCGCCATTGTGCGAGCTGCCGAAGATGCTGCCCAGAAGGCCGGCTACAGTATGCTGCTCTGCAATAGTGACGATAAACACGATAAAGAAGCTCTCTATCTGGAATTACTCATTTCCAAACGGGTCGACGGAATTATCTTGAGCAAGACGCCCACCTCTCTGTCCATGGCGCAGCAGCAGATGTTGGAGGAGTCGAAGGTTCCCATCGTATTGCTCATGCGAACCTGTCCCGGCCTGAAGACCGATATCGTGCAGACCAACGACCGGCAGGGCGCCATCGACGCCATCTCGCATCTTGCGCGCATCGGTCACAAGAAGATTGCCTTCGTGAGCGGTCCGCTCGACGTCAGCAACGCCCGCGCTCGCCGCCAGGGATATGCCAAGGCGCTGGAACAATGGGGCCTCGACTATGTTCCTGAACTGACCTTCGAAGGGGACTATCGCATCGAATCCGGTCTTCGTGCCGGACATGCCCTGTTGCCGCACCGTCCCGATGCTGTGCTCGTCACCAACTATCTGATGACCATCGGATTTATGACTGCGGCCGACGAAATCGGTATGCGCTGTCCGGAAGATTTCGCCCTGGTCAGTTTTGATGACTACCCATGGCTTAACTGTTTTCGTCCGCGCCTGACGACGATCGAACTGCCGAAGTTCGAACTCGGGGATACTGCCATCCGATTGCTTCTCGAGCGCGTTCAAGGCAAGCGCACCACACCGGTGACGGTGAGCTTGTCGCCGCAACTCAGAGTAAGGGAATCTTGCGGATTCATGCTGCGCACTGGAAAGCTGCCGCCGCCCATCGTCGA
>Ga0307478_10003679_pt1 | contig 11274 bp, 11 predicted proteins | sample atmos_gasesECM4C_2_FD_203713 | JGI IMG/M metagenome (GOLD analysis project Ga0307478, IMG submission 203713) | Hardwood forest soil microbial communities from Morgan-Monroe State Forest, Indiana, United States - atmos_gasesECM4C_05 | ecosystem: Environmental > Terrestrial > Soil > Temperate...
AACCGTACGCCATATCCCTTCCGCGATAACAGTTTCGACCGCGTGCTCGTGATTCACGTCATCGAGCACGTGGAGGACGTGATCCGTTCCATGGAGGAGTTTCACCGGCTGGCGCGGCCGGGGGGTACGGTGCGCATCGAGACGCCGCACTACACCGACTTCAGCTCGTTTTGCGATCCGACCCACCGCAGCCATCTGAACAGTTTTTCCTTCCGCTACTTCGGCCCCAATCACGGCGGCTTTGGATACTACTCGAAGGCGCGGTTCCGCGAGATTTCGGTGCGGGTGAAGCTACTGGCATTTTGGCGATGGCTGGGATTCGAATTTCTCGTGAACCGTTTTCCGCGGTACCGGAAGTTTTGGGAGTACTACCTGTGCTACATTGTGCGCGGGAAGGTGATGGAGTTCGAGTTTGAGGTGGTGAAGTGAAGATCAGCGCGGCAAGAACGGAGCGCGTGCACGGTAGCGCTCCAATAGGACATCGTCACGATTCGCAACGTAAGTGAAGCCTTCGTCCAAGAATCCATCTGAGCAATTCGAGCGATATTCCAGCTGAACCTTCATACCTGATGTGCTGGCAAACGTGAAGATGCGTCTCGGCTCGGGCGAGGTGCGGCACGCCCCCATTTGGTCGTGTATCGTCTTCAGATACCTGATCATCGCTTGGCGACTGGTCTGCCACTTGAACGCAAGAGCCGCGTTGTCGTAAATTTCGTCATACGACCCTGCCGCAAGGCGTTGCCTGAAATCGGCAACGGCACGTTCCGCAGTGGCAGTCGCGTGCCTCGCCTTCAAGGAAAAAGAGGTGCAGACCGCGAGCAACAGAAACGGGGAAACTACAAGGAGCCAGAACCGCGGGGAGTACCGCCGCCACCACGGACGGGCCGAGTCCGGTTCCGTCCCGAACAGCGTTTCCACGACAAGCACTATAGCGCACATAAGCCGTTTCCGCGAGATCTCGATGCGGGTGAAAGCTGCTGGCATTTTTGAGTTTGAGTTTGAGGTGATCAAGTGAATATGGTCAGATGACCATCGCTTGCTATCCTGAAATCATGAGAACCCACACGGTCAGCGCAACCGAGTTCAAAGCCAAGTGCCTCGCCTACCTTGATGAGATCGAACAGCACGGCGGGCCGATCACCATAACACGACGCGGCCGGCCGGTGGCGGTTCTAGGCCGGGCTAAGCAGGCGCGATGGAAGTCCCCGGCAAACAGCTGGGCTGGGAAGGTCGAAATCGTGGGCGATATTGTTAGTGACATGGCTGATCTGTGGGATGTGGTCCGCGAGACCGAGGAGTGAGCGCCTGCTACCTAGCCTCCTTCTCGACACCCATATCGTGGTTCGATGGCTGACCGACCCAAGGAAGCTCTCAAGAGAGCAAGCCCGCGCGGTCGAAGGCGCGGTCCGCCGCGCTGAGCCAGTAGCTCTGAGCGCCATGACCCTGTCGGAAATCGCGGTTCTAACCGGCGTGGGCAAACTCGGAACCAAGGTGGCGTTGACGGAGCTCTTCGAAGACTTGCAGGCCCCCACCTTTCAAATCCTTCCCCTCACCTTCGAGGTTGCCGCCGAAGCGGCTGGTCTCGCAGGCTTGCGTGATCCTGCGGATCGGGCGATCGTCGCGACGGCACGAGTCCACCGTCTGCGCCTGGTGACATCGGACCATCGCATCATCGAGTCAAGGTTGGTGCCCGTAGTCCTGTAGCGCCGCGGTGTGACGGGCCGTAAGTTTTGCTGAGATATCGCGCGTCGCCGGGGCACCTTGCTGTTGAGGCACTGCCATGCTCTCCCTCCTCTACCGCCTTGCTGATCGTGCCCGTCACCGCGCGCGGCGGCGTCGCGCCGATCCCGATTTCTCGACCGGCCGGCGCGGAGAGGATTTGGCCCATCGTTTTCTGCGGCGCCAAGGGTTCACCATCGTCGCGCGAAACTATCGTCCACGAGCGGGAGCCGGCGAGATCGATCTGATCGCATGGGAAAAGGATCAGCTCGCTTTCATCGAGGTGAAAACCCGCGCCACGGATGAGTTCGGGACGCCGGATCGCGCGGTGGATGCGGAAAAACAGGCGTACATCGAGCGCGCCGCGCGCGACTACATGAGACGGGCAGGGGTGGTTTGGGGCGTGGTGCGGTTCGACATCGTCAGCGTCACACTCACGGAGCCTCCCGCAATCGGGCTTTTCCGGGATGCCTTCGGTCCCAAGCGAACGCTATAATAACCTGTCGCAGGCTTTGTTGCCTGTGCGTTTCTTGGACACTCCTACGGACAGGCCACGAACACCTGTGCGGTAAAGGCTTTCATCGAAATTGCCAGAACTTCGTAAGGATCCCATCACGGGCCGCTGGGTTATCATTGCCACGGATCGCGCACGCCGGCCGTCTGATTTCAGTCGCGAGCCCGTTACCGTCTCCGCGCCGCCGCGTTTCTGCCCGTTCTGCTATGGCAACGAGCAGAAGACGCCTCCCGAGGTGCTGGCCTATCGCGTAAATGGAGGGGCCAACCAGTCGGGCTGGTCGTTGCGCGTCATCCCAAACAAGTTTCCCGTGCTCGGCATTGAAGGCGATCTGGCCCGCCAGGGGGACGGGATGTTTGACCGGATGTCGGGTATTGGCGCGCACGAAGTGATCATTGAGACGCCGGATCACACGGCGACGCTGGCGACGCTGGCCGAGAAACAGGTGGAGGACGTGCTCTGGGCATTTCGCGAGCGCGTACTCGACCTCAAAAAGGACCACCGTCTGCGCTACATTCTGTTGTTCAAGAACCACGGCGAACAAGCCGGCGCTACCCTGGAGCATCCGCACTCGCAGGTCATCGCGCTGCCCGTCGTCCCCAAACGTGTGAAGGAAGAACTGGACGGCGCGCAGGTGTACTATAACTTCAAGGAGCGCTGCGCATTTTGCGATATTGTCCGGCAGGAGGCTCAGGCAAGCGCGCGCCTGGTGACGGAGACCGAGCGATTCGTGGTCATTGAGCCTTACGCCGCGCGGTTTCCGTTCGAAACCTGGATCGTGCCCAAGCGCCACGATTCGCATTTCGAGGAATGCGGCGCACCGGACCTTCAAAACCTGGCCTGGGTGCTACGCTCGACACTGCGCAAGCTCGACAAGACGCTCGAAAAACCGGCCTATAATTTCCTGATGCACACGGCGCCCGCGCAGGAAGCCGCGATGCCGCACTACCACTGGCACATCGAGATCATGCCGCGGTTGACTAAAGTGGCGGGGTTCGAGTGGGGCACGGGAGTCTACATAAATCCCACACCGCCTGAGGAATCCGCGAAGTTTTTGCGCGAGGCAGGGCTGGGGTAGTCCCGGCCGCTGCCACTGCCGTCCGCGCGCTATCATATCGGCAGCATGCCGGACGATCTGTTCGAGGCGCTCGACGCGGCTCTGCGCTCTCGCGGCCCGCAGGCCGGCTTCGAGCTGCTGGTTGGAAAATTCCGCGAAGAGAAAAAATATCCCCTGCTCTTTGAAGCGCGGGTGATGCAGAGCCGGCACGCACTCGGGTTGCCGCTGGTTGAAAACGGCCCGCTCGACGATCTGCCCGAGGAGAAACGCGCGGCACACGAACGCGCGTACATCGATGCAGCGCGCGAAGTAGGCGGAATGTTCCTGGCGGACGGCGACATCGCGCGCGCGTGGCCCTATTTTCGCGCGATCGGCGACAGCGCACCCGTGGCCGCCGCCATTGGAAACGTCGCGCCCGGCGAAAATCAGGAAGCCATCATCGAGATCGCGCTGCACGAGCGCGTGCACCCGCGCAAGGGCTTCGAGCTGATCCTGGCCGATTTCGGTATTTGCCGCGCGATCACCTTCCTTGGCCAGTACCCCGATCCGCGGACGCGCGACGATTGCGTCCGGCTGCTTGTGCGCACGTTGCAGCGCGAACTGGTCGAGAGTCTCCAGCGCGCGATCGCAAAAGTGGAAGGCGCGGCGCCAGAAACGCGTAGCGTGCCGGAACTGATGGCCGGCCGCGAGTGGCTCTTCGGCGAGTACGATTACTACGTCGATACGTCGCACCTGGTTTCAATCCTTGGCTTCAGCCTCGATCTAGACGACCGCGATACGCTGACGCTGGCGGTCGAGTTGGCGGAGTACGGCAAACACCTGTCGCCGATGTTCCAATATCGAGGCGACCCGCCCTTTGAAGATGGCTGCGCCGATTATGCCGTATACTTGCGCGCGCTAATAGGTGACGGTGCCGACGAGGCTATCGCACACTTCCGGGGCAAGGCCGTTCCATCCGATCCGCGGCCAGCGGAGGCTCTCGTGACCCTGCTTGTACGGCTCGATCGCTATACTGAGGCCATCGACGTTTCCCTCGATTATCTCCGTGACCTAGAACCGGCGCGGCTCCAATGCCCATCGGTATTTCAGTTGTGCCAAATGGCCGGCGATTACGGCCGTCTCCGGGAACTCGCGCGCGAACGTGGCGATTTGTTGCACTTTGCCGCCGGAGCGATGCAAGGCTGATGGGCGCAAGCGTTCTCTGGGAACTCACCAGGCTGCGCCGCTACATGGGTGGCGCCATCGGCGTGGCGCTCTACGCTCTGGGGGTGGTGCTGTTGGGCATCCTGGCTCCCTTGTACCTGAGGCTCGCATTCATGGAATTGCCGCCGCTGCTCATCTACGCATGCCTGCCCTGGCTGTTCGTTCCGCCGGTTGTGGCTGAATCCATCGCCAGCGGGAGCGAACGGGAACTCAGACCCTCGGAGCGCACGCAGCGGCGCGACTGGTTGTACGGAAAGATTGGCGCGTCGGCAGTGTACGGATGGATCTCGGTAATGCTCATTTTGGTTTTGGCACTCGTTTCCCTTCGCCTGTCGGCTGGGCGTTTCCTCGCGCCTCCGGCGCTGTTCGCCGTAGGGCTGCTTCTGATCAGTGCGGCCTCCGCTCTATCTGCTGCTTCTTTCGCCGCCGCTGTGTCCATCAGTGCACGCAGTTCCAGGGGCGTCAAGCGTGCGATGCGCCAGGCTCTGCTGCTCCTGGTGGTTATCCTCCTATACGTTTCCCGGCAACCCTGGTCATGGAAACGCCGGTTCGCAGTTCCCGAGACCGGCCAGGGATTTTTGGAATTCGCCCTGGTAGTTTCAATCGCTTTCGTGGGTCTGTCCGCCAGCCTCGTCAGACTCGCGTTGCATGCTTCGGAACCCGCTCAGCTCCGCCTCAATCTGTGATCCAGTTGCGTCCGTGTCTAGTCTTATCGCCACGCCTTCGATAGCGATTGGATACTGGTCACATATTGCAGACCCAATACATTGTCGCGAGTGCCCGGGACTTCGCTCGTCCGGAGCCACTCATACCCGAGCTTGATCAATTGCCAGCGATTCGGCCTGTACCCGATCGCGAACTCGTAGGCTTGTTGGCTGGGCTCGAGACTCTGGCTGAACCATTGGTCGGCCACACGGCCGTTTCGCTGCTCTCCGACGCGCAGCGCGGCGTAAATACGGGGAGTGATTACGGCCTTCACCTCCGCATACGCGAACGATGCGGTCGGAGAAACGCTAAGGTTAGGATAGTCGAAGTGAAACCACTGCCATTCTCCGGTGGTGCTCCAGCGCCCACGCGCCCACTGTACATCCAGGCCGGCTCCCATGGCCGGAAAATCGCCCACCGTTTTTCCCACGGAAAGCAGAGCGGCCACGTCGTGATCGAAATACGGACCCTCAAAGGCGGAGACTCCCACGCGGAAACCCTGAACCACTGTGTATCCACCGCCTGCCGTCCATTGCGCATGCTGGCTTCCCGACAGGAGGCTTTGGGGGTTCGCCGGAGAACTATTGGTCATTTGCACGCGCGCGTCGAGTTTGTGCGACGATAGGTCAATTTCGATTCCAGGCAGGCCATATAGAGTTACCGGAGTCAGTCCATAACTCTCAGCTTGAGAACCGCCGCAGCGATAGCTCTGCCAGGTATTGGTCCAACCTTGGACCAGATCCTGGGCGCCACAGGCTACTTGATCCGGACGGATATTCAAGTAAGTTGCATAAGGGAGAGGTTGGTCGAGTAATGGGTTATCGGCATCGTCGTAGTGCAGAGGGAAAGAGCCAAATGCTGACGCGAGCTGTCCGGCTTTGACGACTATAGTCGTTGATTTGTAGGTTCGCGTGTAGCCTAGGAAAGCCTGTACCGTCCGAAAGTCGATGTTATGGTCCGCGTCATAGGCATCATAGTAGTAAAACGGCGTGGACCTCAATTGCAGTGAAGCATACGCAAACCAGTGCGCGCTCAGCTTCAGGCTGGGAGAAAACGAGGCGTGGAATGCGCCGGCCAACGGACCCGCCGCTGGATTGTCCCCCTGCATGCGGTGCGTATATAGCGCCCCGCCTGTAATGCTCACCGGGACGGCGATGCCCGCATCGGCCTCCTGGGCGGCCGCCGGGAGCGAGCCCAGCGTTAACAGCAAGAGGAAGAATCTTCTAGGTGCGTGCATAAGTCTCCTCGCCGGGGACCAGCCGTGTGGCCGGAACCGTGAGCGGCAGTGTAAACCAAAAAGTCGAACCTTTTCCCACTTTGCTGCTCACGCCAATAGTGCCTCCCATGGCCTCCACAAGCTGCTTAGAAATCGCCAGGCCCAACCCTGTGCCACCGTAGCGCCTGGTAACGGAGCTATCCGCCTGCACAAACTTATCAAAGATTACGGAAACCTTATCTTCCGGTACTCCAATTCCTGAGTCCTCCACGGAGATGCGGCATAATGCCTCGGCCTCCGCCTGCCTACTGCAATCCACGCTGATCGTAATGCTGCCTCGATGGGTGAACTTGAGCGCATTGGACACCAGGTTGCCAATAACCTGTCCGATCCGCTTCGCATCCCCAATTACTCGCGAGGGAACTCTGGGCGAGTACTCCACAGATACGTTCAAGCCTTTTTCCTTCGCTCTGGCCATATGCAATGCCGCCACCTGGTCAATCGTTTTCCGCAAGTCCAGGGTCTCGGGCGTAATGGTTGTCTTGCCGGCTTCCATTTTGGAGAAGTCTAAAATGTCAGAAAGGATCGTCAGCAGGGATTCGGAGCACTCGCGGACCGTGTCGGCATAGTCGCGCTGGTCTTCGGATAGCTCGGTTTCGAGGAGTAGTCCGTTCATGCCAAGCACGCCATTCAAGGGGGTTCGAATCTCGTGGCTCATGTTCGCCAGGAACTCGCTCTTGGCGCGGTTTGCCGTTTCGGCTGCGTCTTTCGCTGCCTTCAGCTCCTCCGAGTATCGGTGAACAGCCGCGGCAGCGCGGTTCAGCGCTCCAGCCAGCAGATCGATCTCCGGGGGACCAGAGCTTGCAGGGAGGTCAGACGGTAATTCGCCTGTCTGCTCACTATGCGTCAGGCGGGCGACAAAATCCTGAATCGGCTTGGTGATTGCCCAAGAGGTCAAGAACGCCAAAAGAAGCATCAACAGGGCGCCAGCCGCCCCGATTCCCGCAAACGTCCGCGCTACGCTCGAAACGAAGTTATGTACCGCCCCGTCCAGCGAGTAGAACATCAGTAGTTTGTACTCTCCGCCGAGTGCCGCTCTCCGCAGAGGCAACACGAGATATCTCTCGCCATCCAGTTTCATGTCGCATCCGTTCGGATTCGCGGTGCACGAGTTGGAAAGCTCCCTCTCGATCTGTTGATGGAGACGCTGCGGCAGGGTACTGCGCAGCAGCCTTCCCCGATAACTCAAGGCGACGCCGCCAATGGCATCCAGCATTGCCAGATCGAACTGCTTTCCCAGGACCAGATGGCCGATCGGATTGCCGTCCAGAGTGATGGGCGCCGTCTCCACCTCATATAGCACGTTGTCCACATCGAGGAGCGAAGACTCGCTCGGCATGAGAGGTAGGGAGGGGAATTCCGTCAAGACGCCATCGCGGAGTTTCATCGATGCTATGGTGCGATATTGCTGGTCCGTGACAACCACCAGTTCATAACCCAAGCCATGCAATTGCTTCAATTGTTCCTCAATGGTCCGTTGTGCCTCCCTCCGGAGTTCAGCGTTGTCGCCGGCTTCCTGCAGTAAGCCGATAGAGGCCTTCAGACCCGCGTTCTCCGTCAGCAGGTTGGCCATCTGTACGGTCCGGTGCGTATCGCTCTCGCTAGCCTTATTCAGTAGTAACTCGGTAGTACGAACGTAGCCTCTGATACTGTCCCGCGTTCTGTTCGTCAGAGTGATACTAAACGCGATGAACGTGACAATCATTACCAGGCAGAGGGGTACGAACGAGATGAGAAAGGTCCGGGTGGCGAGTGACAGCTTACGCATCAGTGGGCGCGCTCCCCGTCGCGCACGGGGATGTTGAACACCACGTCAGGGCCGGGCGTTGCCGATACCTCCACATGTCGTCTAAAGTAGCCGGCGCTTATGTGCCACGCGACGAGGTCATAGCTTCCCGCCGGCACGTCATGGAGCGTGAACGCGCCGTCATCAGCCGGTTGCGTGTACCAATGATTCGGAACCACGACGATGGCCGCATACATATTCGCGTGAAGGTGACAATAAACCTGGACCACTCCGGGCTCATCGAACTTAACAATTCGAGTCTGGCCGGCTGGATAGTAACCTAAATCGAACTTCTTCGCTCCGGAAAGGGAGAAGACGTTATGAAAAATCGGGTCCGCGTTGGGAAAAGAAACGGTCGAACCCGCGGGAATCGCCAGAAGCGTAGGTTCGAATCGCTGCCCACGTTGTTGGAGCTCCCCTCGAATGGGCTTCGAGGCATCGGATGAATGGCCCTCCAGGAAGACAACCACGTCGCCGAATTCGTTGACCGGTCCGGAATTCTCCGGAGCAAGATTCGCCGAGGCGCCACGTAACTGGTATACCGGAAGGGTTACCTTTTTCTTGGTGATTTTCTTGGTAATCACAATCCTCCCGTTCAGATCTGCGGCAGCACCGCGCGATGTGAACAGGCCCAGGAAGAGTACAGTGGTGGGAACTATATACAGCCGTTTCATATCGAGCGCCCTCGCGTACGCTGAAGGGTACGCTCCGTGCCTATGTTGCCAGGAGCAGCGAGCAACCTGGGTACTGAGAGAGTATCAACCGGCGCACAGTACCGCCGATGCTATGTTAACCGATTAGTCCGCACTGGCACTAGTTATCATTGATTAACATATCCGCACCACCTTTGGTGTATATGTACCGGGAGGCGAGTCGATAGCTAGGCGGCATAGTTATGGAGGTGTGTATGCTCGCGGTGGAGGGGCTGGCGCTAGCCTGAGGCAGTCAGGCCCGCGACCCGCTCCGCCGCTTGTTTCCCCATGCGAACGCAGTCCGGCACGCCAATGCCGTGGTAAGCGTTGCCGGCGAGGTGCAAATCAGGCAACAAAGCCATTCGTGATTCCAGCTCCCCCAGGCGCTCCGCATGGCCCACCGTATACTGTGCCATCGATCGGGGCCACCGAAAGACTCGAGAGAACATCGGCTCGGCCCAGACGCCCGCAATCTCCCCGACTTCCTGGCGTATTGCGCCCAGAATGGCGTCGTCGGTCTCCGCCAGCGTGGCGTCGCCCCCGGCGAAGCAGCGTAACACCGCCATCGTTTCCGGCACCCGATGCGGAAACTTGTTTCCAACCCAAGTACATGCCAGCAGCCTCTTCCGCTCGCGCTTGGGCACCAGAAAACCGAACCCGCGCATGTGCTGCTTGACGGCGCTCCGTTCGAATCCCATTGCGATGGTAACTGAGGAGCTGTATCCAATGGCGCCGAGTAACTGGCACGCGCGGGAGTCGATCGTGGCCATGAGACGCGCCGCCTGGTGCGCTTCACACGCCAGTACGACCTGATCGGCGCTTAGCCAATCTCCCGCTATCTTCAACCGGAATCCATCGCGGACGCGCTCCATGGCATTTACCGACCCGTGCACGACGGTCGCGCCCGAGGTAGCACGCCAGACGGCATTCACCAGAGACTCCAGGCCACTACGGAGCGTGAGAAATAGCGCCGCCCGCGGGCCTGGTGCTTTCGGCCTTTCCGCTAATACGCCGCGTGTGAGACTCCCGTAACCCTTTTCCAGTTCGACGAAACGGGGCAGTACGCTCGTGACGCTGAGCTCCGCCGGGTCCCCTCCATAAATTCCCGCTAGCAGCGGCTCTGCGAGATAATCCACCGCTTCCCGCCCATAGTGGTCCTCGACGAAATCCGCAACCGACCGATCACCTTTCGGCGCGTCATTCTTTCGGCGAAAATACTCCAGCCCCATGCGAATCTTCGTCGGCCAGCCGACCAACGTCGTCGTCACCATGGGCAGGATCTTCGTCGGCACGAGCATTTGCACCCCATCCGGGAGCGGCACCAGCCGGCCATGCCTGCGAATGTATGTCGCTCTCTCGTGATCGTTTGACCCGATGACCTCGCTTTCCAGGCCTAGCTCGCGAATCAAGTCCATCGCCCAAGGCTTGACCGAGATAAAGCTGTCCGGCCCGGCCTCGACGACACAGTTGCTGATTTGTTCGGTCTGGATCACGCCGCCAAGGCGCGGGCGGGCCTCAATCACGGTCGACGAGATCCCGGCTTTGGATAAATAGTAGGCGGTCGAGAGGCCGGAAATGCCGCCTCCCACGATAGCAACCGAAGGCATGCGGCCGAAACTAGGGGCGGAACTCCCGCACCATTTGGACTACCGCTTTGACGTTCTCCACCGGTGTTTCCGGCAGGATCCCGTGGCCCAGATTGAAAATGTGCCCGGGCCGCGCGCCGGTGCGCTTCAGCAGTTCCGTCACCCGCATCTTGAGTTCCGGAAGAGGAGCGAACAGGGCCACCGGATCGAGGTTTCCCTGGATCGCCGAACGGTAACTGATGTCCATCCAGGCCTGGTCGATGTTGATGCGCCAATCTACGCCCATCACGTCGCCGCCCGCCGCGTGCAACTCGCGAAAGAAGCCGGAAGCACCCGTGCCGAAGTGAATCACCGGTACACCCGTGGCGCGGATTCGCTCAATCAGTGCGCGAGAATACGGCGCGGCGAAGCGCACGTAATCGTCCGGGCCCAGCGCGCCCGCCCAACTGTCGAACACCTGGATGGCCCTCGCCCCGGCCGCGACTTGGAGAGACGCAAACGGCGCCAGGACATCCACAATCTTCCCCATCAGCCGGCGCCAAAGCGTTTCCTCGGCGTACATCATTTTCTTGGTGCGGATGAAGTTGCGCGATGCTCCGCCTTCGATCATGTAGCTTGCCATCGTGAAGGGAGCGCCCACGAAGCCGATCACCGGCACTCTTCCGCTGAGCGCCCGCACCACCATCTGGATCGCTTCGCCAACGTATCCCAATTCGTCCGTATTCGCTGTCGACAG
>Ga0307478_10003680_pt1 | contig 11273 bp, 8 predicted proteins | sample atmos_gasesECM4C_2_FD_203713 | JGI IMG/M metagenome (GOLD analysis project Ga0307478, IMG submission 203713) | Hardwood forest soil microbial communities from Morgan-Monroe State Forest, Indiana, United States - atmos_gasesECM4C_05 | ecosystem: Environmental > Terrestrial > Soil > Temperate...
CCGCCCTGGTTCACCAGACCTGTCGTTTGGAAGTTCGGGATCCAGAAGGAACCGTCCGGTGCCTTCTGATTCATGATGGCCAATGCTTGGCTCGTGACTTGGGCCGCCTGAATGCAGGCTGGATTGGGGCCCTGACATGGGAAGTCGGCATTGGCAAGATCAGCTAGTCCTTGCGCCGTCGTGCGATTGGTGTCGTTAAGACCCGGCGGCACGGCTGCGATTGAACTGGCTAGCAACTGGTCGGTTACGCGCTGCGCCTGATAGGAGCCAAAAAAGAAGAGTTTATCCTTGATGATCGGGCCACCGATGTAGCCGCCATCCACGTTACGATGCATCTGAGGCCGTGGCACGCCATTGAAGTTGAAAAACCATTCATTCGCATTCCAACCTGTCTGCTGGTGGTAGGCATAAATGCCGCCGTGCAGCTGATTGGTTCCCGACTTTGTTGTACTGTTGATCTGCGCGCCGCTGTTCGCTCCCTGTGAGGCATCGTACATCGCCGAATTGACGCGCATTTCCTGGATAGTCTCGGGCGGGGGCGACGGCAAAGCCTCCCCAATCGCGCCGTAAACCGTAGTACTGGTTGCAATTTCGCCGCCTGGGTTGTTGCCGTTTCCATTCTCGCCGATATTGACCGCGACGCGGGCCGACGTCACCTGGCTCGTCGATTTACCGCTGAACAGGTTGTTGGCATTTATCCCGTTCATTGTGAAGCTGTTGCTGGTATCGCGCTGGCCGTTCGACCAGATCGCCTGATTGCCCAGCCCGGCGTTCGTGCCCGCCGTGTTCAGCAGATCGGCGCTCACCCCAGGGCTCAAAATCGCCAACTGCGTGAAGCTTCCGGTTCCGAGCGGTACCTCTGCGATTTGGTTATCGTCGAGAGTGTAGCCTGTGGTCGTGTCGGTCTGATTCAGCAACGGCGTGGCGTTCACCGTCACACTCTGGGCCACTGCGCCTGGGTGCAGCCTGGCATTCACTGTTACCGTACGATTGCCCTGCACAATGATCTGCGGATAGTCCCGGGTCTCAAAGCCTTCCTTGACGAACTTTAATTCGTACATTCCGATGGGCAGATCGGCAATGCTGAAGGAACCATCACTCTGGCTCTGTGCGGTCACTTCCAGATTGGTGGCCAGGGCTCGCGCCTTCACGCTGACTCCCTGCATTACGGCTCCGCTGATGTCGGTAACGGTGCCGTTCATCGACCCGAGGGTCTGCTGCGCGGGCAGTCCTTTTGCTACAAACAAGGCGAGCACGACAGCAACGAAGCAGCGTGAAACTCGGGAGGAAACGGCGGAGATACGAACGCTCGAATAGCGCACGGCGACCCACCTCCGTGTTGGAATGGTCGCTCTTATAGCAGACGGAATTAGCGGTGTTCAAGGCTTCGAATGTTAAAAAACCTTGAAACTTGATGAATTTTTTTTCAGGTTTGCAGCAAAACCTCGGCTAGCCATGAGGCCATGGCAATAGCTCGCTGGAGCAAACTCCCCTGCGCTTTTCGAGTACGGGCAGCTATTCTTGAACCATGGGGAAGAAACCGACGGAAAGTACGGGTGTTCGAATTGGGCTCTGTGCGAGTTGCCAGTTCATGCGCCGCGTTCAGTCGGACCGCGGATCGACCTTCTACTTCTGCGAGCGTTCGGCCAGCGATCCCAGCTTCCCGAAATATCCGCGACTTCCTGTGCTCCACTGCTCCGGGTACGAGCCGGTGAAAGCGGCAAATGATCGCTGATCGTTTCTCCTGCTCTTAGAAGACTGTGACCAATTCTGGCGTGACTCGCATCACTGCGGGAATTGCCAACTCAGCTGAAAATTCACCCAGGAATTGCATGAGGGGCGACTATGTTATTGAAAATCCTTGCCGCCATTGCTATCGTTTTTTTCTTCGTTTGACTGGTAGCTGTGCTCCAGGCTTGGAGCAAGAACACATTTTCCCAGCGAATCATCGGGATGAGCTTCGTATTGGCGTTCGGCCTTGCAGCCGCCTGGGGTGCGCGCATTCTGGGTCTGTTCCACCGCTGAGGAAACTGATCGAGGCAGGCGCTTAGGCAATCCCCAGTTCTTTGGCTAGGGCTTTCCACTTGGCGTCGACCGCAGCCTTCGTCTTTGCGTCCATCACGATTTCATCCGGCCACGGACGGCCGAAGCCTTCGCTGGGCCACTTCCGCGTCGCGTCGATGCCCATCTTCGAGCCGTAGTTCGCAAGCCGCGAGGCATGGTCGAGCGAATCCACCGGTCCGAGCGTGAACTGGATATCGCGCTCCGGATCGATATGGTTGAGCACCTTCAACACCACATCGGCAAGATCCTGCACATCCACGTCATGATCGACGACGACAATGCACTTAGTGAACATGGCCTGGCCCAGCGACCAGATCGCGTTCATCACTTTCCGTGCCTGTCCAGGATACGATTTCTTGATCGAAACGATCATCAGATTGTGAAACACGCCTTCGATCGGCAAGTTGACGTCCACCAACTCCGGGATCGTCAGCTTCATCAGCGGTAAGAAAATACGCTCGACCGCCTTGCCCATGTAAGCGTCTTCCTGCGGAGGCTTACCGACAATCGTCGTCGCATACACCGGATCTTTGCGATGGGTAATGCAGGTCAGATGGAAAACTGGATAGAGATCCTCTAACGAATAAAAACCAGTGTGGTCGCCGAAGGGACCTTCGCTGCGTAGTTCGTCGAGATTGACATACCCCTCCAGCACAATTTCGCTGGAGGCCGGAACTTCCAGATCGACAGTCTCGCACTTGACCAGATCGACCGGAGCCCCGCGCAGGAATCCGGCGATCATGTACTCCTCGATGTCCGGTGGCGCCGGCACAATCGCGGAAAAAGTCACTGCCGGATCCGTGCCGATTGCGACCGCAACCTCCATCTTCCCGGAAGGCCGGTCACCCTCGGCCACCACGCTGCCGCCGGAACTGCGCGCCATTATATCGACCGCCGCAGACGTGCCCTCGACCGCAGCCCGCATGCGTTCCCGTGCGTGTTCGGCCGCCACTTTCTGCCGTTGCCAGTGCATGCCGGTCGAGCGCTCGTCATATACCTGCATGCGGTACATGCCAAGATTTCGCTTGCCCGACCGCGGATCGCGCGTCGTCACGCAGGGAAGTGTGATGAACCGCCCGGCATCCTTAGGCCAACATTGCAGGATAGGGAAGTCGAGGAGCGAAAAATTGTCTCGCTTGATCACTTCCTTGCAAGGTCCGGTCGGCACTGTTCGCGGGAAGAGTTTGCCAGCCTCGGCCAGCAACGGCAGCATTTTCAGTTTGTCGAGAAATCCCTGGGGTGACTTCACATCCATGAACATGCGCATGCGTGCCGCAATTTCATCGAACGAACTCACGCCCAGCGCCAGTTTCATGCGCGCATCTGATCCAAATTGATTGATCAGGACTTGCGATCCGGGATGCCCTTTCACCTTCTGGAACAAAAGGGCTGGCCCACCACGTGCGCCTTTGGCATCGTGTCCCTTCGACACCCGGTCCGTGATCTCAGCAATCTCAAGAATGGGGTCGACTTCAGTCTGGATTCGCTTCAGTTCTCCCGCTTGCTCGAGCGCGGCGATCCATTGGCGCAAGTCGTCGAAGGGCAAAAGGATTTCCTCGTGGTTGACCGACGATTATAAGGGATGCTTCGAGCCCATCGGAGAGACGTTGCTTGCAACGTCTCTGCTCGTGGCGTCTCTGTCGGCATCGGGGACGATGTTTGGCCCACTCACTGTACCGGCATAGACGTAGCGGAGCTACGTCTGCACGCAGATTATTTTCTCTGCTCCAGCTTTACGTCCGCTGTGACCGGCTGCCCATCGCGCAGAACCTTCACCTGGACCACATCCCCAACTTTGCTTCGCCGCAAGGCGTCGGTGAAGTCGTAAAGATTCTTGATTGGCTTGTCGCCGAACTGCACCAGTACATCCCCGGCCTTGAATCCCGCCTTGGCTGCGGGAGAATTCGGTTTCACATCGGAAAACTTCACGCCATTTTCCGTCTGCCCGAAGTCCGGAATCGATCCGAAGTAAGGTCCATAACCTCCGCCTACGCCTCCCAATGGCCTATCTTCTGCCACGACCTGAAAGGCAGGCCGATCTTCCGCGCTTGCCAGTTGCAGCGTCACATTCTCGACCATATCCAGCAAATGCGCTGCGGAAGGTGCGTTGATCTTGTCCCACGTGTCGGAGGGCTTGTGATAATCGGAATGCAACCCGGAGAAGAAAAACAGCACAGGAATCTTCTTCGACACAAACGACGTGTGATCGCTCGACGCGTATCCCCCGGCCGAATATTCAATTTTGAAAGGCTCGTCTTTTTGCGCCTGTTCGACCGCCGCCCTCAGCGTCGACCCCGTGCCCACTCCGCCAATATAGACTTTGTCGTCCTTGATTCGTCCGATCATGTCCATGTTGATCATGGCCACGGCCTTGTTGAGCGGACGTGTCGGATGCGCCACCCACTCCGCCGAGCCCAGCAGACCAAGTTCTTCGCCCGCAAAGTTCATGAACAGGATGCTGCGTTTCAACTGCCCGCGTTGTGGAGCCAGCAGCCGCGCCAGTTCCAACACTCCTGCGGTTCCGCTGGCATTGTCATCCGCCCCGGGATGGATCTGCCCGATTTGCGATGGCGCCAGCGAATCAAAATTCCCGCGCCCCAGGTGATCGTAATGCGCCCCGACGATCACATACTCATCCGTCTGCCCCGGCAGCCATGCAAGCACATTGTTGACTGTAGCGCGCGTCGTTTCGATATCGACATGCAACGACACCTGCCGGCTTTCAGCAAAAGCGAAAGATGCCGGTTGCGTAGTCGCATCGATGTGACCTTGAAGATCCTTGATTGATTTACCCGCTGACTGCAACCAGGAATCCGCGACCGCGTTTTTCACCTGCACGAAAACGATGCCGACGTTCTCCGGACCACTGACGCTGCCGAAGCGGGTAAGCAAGTCCTCTTCGCCGTCGCCCAGCTTTCCGTTCACGACGATAACGGCTTTGGCGCCATGGTTCCGCGCATTGATGGCTTTCGTGACGAGCTGCGAGTGCTGCGTTTGCCCGTGATGACCGCTCTTCTCCGCGAACCCCGCCGGTTCGTAGCGCAGGACGATGACGATCTTGTCCTTCACATCGAGGCCAGCGTAGTCGTCATAGTGAAATTCGTCAGCGCTGATCCCATATCCTGCGAAGACCAGCGGTCCGGTTACCTGGCCAGACGACGAGAAGCTGAAGGGAACGAAGTCCTCGTCAATCTTGAGATCGGTTGTAGCGTCTGCGGCAGTAACTTTCAGATGGTTGTCCGACTTCAGCCGCGCCCCGGTAATTACACTGAATGATTGCTCATAACCCTTGACGCCCGCCGGTTGCAGGCTAAGCGCCTTATAGCGCTTCTCAATCAGATGCTCGGCGAGGGTAAGGCCCTTCGTTCCGTCGCCGCGTCCTTCCATCTCGGGGGACGCCAGTACCTTGACGTCATTCAAATACCGCGTGGGATCGGCTTGCTGGACCGGAGCCGATGCCGCGACCAAAAATAGCGCGGCAGTGAATGTGAACAAAGACCTATGAGATCGCCCGAGATTCCGCATGTAATGGACACTCCGGTGAAATGAAAATCGTATTGAGGTACAACCAGCAGTGTCAATGGTGCGTGAAGCCTTCGCAACTCTCGGCAGGCCCAGCTGGACATTGCCACTACAGGTACCACCGATCACGGAACACAAACAGTTCGGAATACAATTGACTGCCATGAAAACGTCTTTCCTGATCGTTCTGCTAACGCTTTTCTGCCTGGCCGGATGCAACAAATCAAAGAATCCCGCACCCACTTCCGCTGCGAGTGGCGCAAGTTCGTCCGCATCGCCCTCCGCCGGCCCGGTACAACAGAAACTGCAGGAGTATGCGGGATCGGGCGCGACCAACTGCGGCAGCTTCGATGTGCGTTCGGCCGCGCCTGATCTCAAGACCGCCGGCGACTGCTCCATGCAGGCGAGCCAAGCTAAGAAGCCCTTCTACATTTCGTACGATATGCCCGGAATGAGCGTAGGCGTCGCCGGCAATTCCGAAGGCAAGCTCTTTACTGTCCAGGCACAAGGCGGCGCTGCCGGAGCAGCCCTTACCAGTGGCGCTTGCCCGTCAGCCTTGCGCGTCGCCTCCAGCGGACGCGTGACCTGCTTCGCACCCGGTGACATGGGTTCGATGAGCGGCAGCCACACCGCCGGATCGATGCCCTCCGGCACCCCGAATCCACATACCAAAAGCGCCGGCACCGCCCCGAATAATAAGTAGCGTCGCCGTGCGGACTCGTTGTGAAGGCTTAAGCAAAGCAGTCGCTAATGTTGATCATCTTTGGTGGACTTCCGGGCACAGGAAAAACCGAGATCGCCCGTGAACTGTCTCGTCAGATCCAAGCGGTCTATCTCCGAATCGACTCCATCGAGCAAGCCCTAGTCGACTCCCGATCGCTCGGCGGTCCCATCCACGATGCCGGGTATTGCGTCGCTTACGCAGTCGCCGCCGATAACCTCCGCCTTGGTCACACTGTGGTCGCGGACTCGGTCAATCCTCTTCGCGTAACACGCGACGCCTGGCTCGAAATCGCTCGCATAGCGGGAGTTCAGGCGATCGAAATCGAGGTGGTGTGCTCAAACCTCGAGGAACACCGACGCCGCGTCGAAACTAGAACCCCTGATCCGCCAACATTGCGCCCGCTGGCCTGGGATGAGGTAGTCTCCCGCGAGTACCACGAGTGGCATCGCCAACGTCTTGTACTCGACACAGCCCGGCAGTCGGTGGAGCAGAACGTCAGCCGAATTCGAGAGATCTTGCACCGTCACATTGATGAAGCCTCGAATGTGTGATCCTAATCACACACTTAAGTGACTCGCTTTGTTTACCTTAACCCAGCGCCACTGGGACAATAGCCGCGGTATGTACTAGAGGGTGCATGTCGGGAACCCGTGGGTTGGGGTAAACTCAAGGGATTCCGAAAGTTAGAAGGCCTATGGCATTGCTTTGGCTGCGCTTCGCGCTGGGTTGTTATTTCGTTGGACTGGTCTATGCCTTCTTTGCGCTTACCCGCACCAGCGATCTTTTCAGCCGCATCGCCTTGCACGCTGCCAGCTTAGGCATGGTTTTCCACTTCGTTTCGCTGGTCGAAGTTTTCCTTTCAGGACAAGTTGTCTGGGCCTCGGTGCATAACGGGGAATCGCTGCTCGCCTTTTTCTCCATGATCTTTTTCATGGTCATCTATACCATTTACCAGACGACGTCGCCCGGCGTTGTCGTGTTCCCGGTCGTGTTCTTCTTGACGTTCGTCGCGGCCGTCGACGAACAACCTGTCCTCTTGACGCAGTTCGTTTCGCACAAGGGATGGCTTGTTGCCCACATCATCCTGATTTTTACCGGATACGCCGCGCTGGTCCTGAGCTTCGGGGCGAGCCTGCTTTATCTACTGCAGGAGCGCCGCCTCAAATCGAAAAAGCCGACCAGCCTGATTTCGTTCTTGCCCGCTCTCGAAGTCATCGACCAGATCGGCTATCGCTCGCTGTTGCTGGGCTTTCCGTTCATGACACTAGGCTTGCTGACGGGTTCCATCGTTGCCGTCACGACCTACGGCCACGTGGACTTTCTCGATCCCAAGATTCTGTTGTCCGTTTTGATGTGGGCCGTGTACATGGTGATGGTCTTCACCCGCTGGAATTCGGGATGGCGGGGGCGCCGTGCCGCGTTCCTGGCGACATTTGCCTTCGTGGCCGCGCTGGCCGCCTGGGCGGCGAATTATTTTTCGGCGATTCACAGGTTTGCAGCTTCATGAGATTTCAGCTCATCGGCGTGAATCACAAGAGCGCTCCGCTCGAAGTCCGGGAGCGATTGGCGATCCCGGAATCGCGCCTGCCCGATATCTGCCGCGATCTCACCGCGTACACCGGAATAGAAGAGGGCATGGTGATTTCCACCTGCAACCGGGTCGAAGTCATCACGCACACGGTCAACGGATCCGCCGACCTGCGTGGATTTTTGCATCAGCACTTCCACCTTGATCCCGAAGAACTCGACCCGCACCTGTACGAATTCCGCGCGAAGGACGCCGTCCGCCATGTCTTCCGCGTAGCTTCGAGCCTCGATTCGATGGTGGTCGGCGAAGCGCAGATTCTCGGTCAGGTAAAGGAAGCCTATGCGACCGCCCGCGCGGTTGGCGCGGTGCGCGGACAGCTCGACCAACTTTTGACCCGCGCCTTCGCCGTGGCCAAGCGCGTCCGCACCGAAACCGCGGTCGGATCATCTTCGGTTTCGATCGCTTCCGTCGCTGTCGAGCTCGCTAAGAAGATCTTCGGCAACCTGCACGGCAAGAACGTCTTCATCGTCGGCGCCGGCAAGATGAGCGAACTGGCTGCCCGCCACCTGATGGCCCACGGCTGCGGCTCGATCTTCGTGGCCAACCGCACCTACGACCGTGCCATCGGCCTGGCGCAGAAGTTCGACGGTCAAGCCATTAAGTTCGAGGATCTCTACGCCACCTGCGATCGCGCCGACATCGTCATCACCTCGACCGGGGCGCCCCACGCGATCTTCCGCCGCGAGCATGGCGAACAGTTCCTGTCCAGGCGCAAGAACCGGCCGATGTTCTTCATCGACATCGCGGTTCCGCGCGACGTTTCACCGGAGATGGCCAAGCTCGACGGCATCTTTGCTTATGACATCGACGATCTGCAGCAGGCAGTTTCGAGCCACGTCGCCGACCGCCGCAAGGAAGCCGAGCGGGCCGAGGCCATCATTGCCGGCGAAGTGGAGAAGTTTGAAGCCCGCATCAGTACGCTCGACGTGGTCCCCACGATCGTGAGCCTTCAGGATCATCTGGAAACCATCCGCCAGGCTGAAATCGACCGCGTCCGCGGCCGCATGGGCCAACTGACTCCCGAGCAGGAAATGGCGGTCGAGGCCCTGACCCGCGGCATTATTAATAAAGTGATGCATACCCCGATCACCACCCTGAAGACTGCTGCGAAAGAGGCCGAAGCAACGACCGTCGTGGACGTGGTTCGCCGCCTGTTCAATCTTCGGGAGAAAGATTCGGGGGGACCGGCGAAAGAAGCGCCCAGCAAAGAAGTGGGGACGCAGCACTGATGCCTCGTCTGCGCATTGGCTCCCGCGGCTCCCAACTCGCCCTCTGGCAAGCCAACCACATCTCCGCGCTTCTCCGTGGCCGCGGTCACGAGGTCGAGATTGAAATCATCCATACCACCGGTGACAAAATCACCGACGTCGCTCTTGCCAAGGTCGGCACCAAGGGAATGTTCACCAAAGAAATCGAAGAGGCACTCGCCGCCGGCCGTGTCGATCTCGCCGTGCACTCCTTGAAAGACCTGCCGACTGAGCTCCCCGCCGGATTCGAAATCGCCGCTATCACGGAACGCCAAGACCCGCGAGACGCCTTCTGCTCTCGCCATTATTCAAAGATCGAAGAGCTCCCGAAAAGAGCGCGCGTCGGGACTTCCAGCCTGCGCCGCCAGGCGCAACTCAAAGCTATCCGCCCCGATCTTGATATACATCCGCTACGCGGCAACGTTGACACTCGGCTGCGCAAGCTTGAACAAGGCGAATACGATGCCATCATCCTGGCCTCAGCCGGACTGAAGCGCCTCGGCAAAACAGAGCTGATCAAGCAGATTATCCCTGCCGAAATCATGTGCCCAGCCGCCGGACAGGGCGCACTGGGTATCGAGATCCGCGAAGGCGATGAGGCCACGCGTGACCTGCTCGCGTTCTTGAACGATCCGAATGCCTGCGCCGCTACCACCTGCGAGCGCGCCCTGCTCAACAGCCTGGGCGGAGGGTGCCAGGTCCCCATCGGAGCCTTCGCTGAAATGCACAATGGCAAGCTGCACCTGGAATCGATCGTTGCCGACCCCGATGGCTCGAAGTTGCTCCGCGACTCCCGTGACGGCACCGATCCCGAGAAACTCGGCAATGCCGCCGGCGCAGCGCTCCTCGCCCGTGGCGGCGACCAGATTCTCGAGGCCGTCTACGGCCGTGGCCTGGCTGTCCCACCACAACCATGAGGAGCAAACAGCCCGACAACAGGTCCGTATCAGGGCATGCCTTCAGGCATACCGTCCATCCGCCGCGGGCGAATCCGCCTTTAGGCGCTGGGGTTTTTGGAGGATGAGCCGCAACGCCCTGCTTCAATTTCTCGGCGGTGCCAAGCGCCCCGACCACCTTCGCCGCTGGATCAACTTCTGGCCGCCATTCCTCGGCGCCGGCATCCGCGTCGTCTACATCGCGCCCGACATGAAGGCAATTGACGTCGAGATGAGGCTCCGCTGGTGGAATGCCAACTACGTCAACACGCACTTCGGCGGATCGCTCTATGCCATGGGCGACCCTGTCTATATGCTCATGTTGATGGCAAACCTCGGCCGCGACTACATCGTCTGGGACAAATCCGGAAGCATTCGCTACCGCAAGCCGGGCAAGGGCACAGTCCGCGCCGAATTTCGCCTGACCGATGCACAACTCGACGACATTCGTGAAAAACTGAATACGCTGCCCAAATATGAGCCGATATTCAAAATCGAAATTAAGGACGAGCAGGGAACTGTGATCGCCGAGGTTGAAAAACTCTTGCACATTCGCAAAAAACAGGCCGAGGAGCCGGACCAGCCGTAGAAGTCTGCCCTGAGTTCAGCCGCAGAGCGGCGCAAGAATACAGCCCACGGCTCAAGCCGTGGGATAACCCCAGGATTTGGAACCAGCCCTGAAAGGGCGGAAGAAACGCTTGTACATCCCCGAACACTTTCGAGTCCGCGACCACGCCGACGCCGTCACATTCATGCGCGCAAACCCGTTTGCGATCCTCATCTCAACCACGGCCGACGGTCCTTTCGCTACCCATGCTCCCTTCGCTATCCGCCATACTGACTACCAACTCAAAATTCGTGGCCATGTGGCCAAGGCCAATCCGCACTGGAAGCATCTCGAGCAACAGCCGAACTGCATGACCATTTTTCACGGGCCGCACGCGTACATTTCGCCTTCCCATTACAACACTCGTGAGGTCGTTCCCACCTGGAATTACGGGGCGGTTCATGTCTACGGCAATGCGCGCGTCTTTTCAGAACAAGAAGAACTGCTGGCAGTCTTGCGCGAACTGATGAACATTTTCGAGCCCGCTTACGCCGAACAGTGGGCCAGCCTTAGCGAGTCGTATCGCGAGCGCATGCTCAGCCACATCGTCGGTTTCGAGATCGCTGTCACAAGAGTCGAGGCCAAA
>Ga0307478_10003681_pt1 | contig 11270 bp, 9 predicted proteins | sample atmos_gasesECM4C_2_FD_203713 | JGI IMG/M metagenome (GOLD analysis project Ga0307478, IMG submission 203713) | Hardwood forest soil microbial communities from Morgan-Monroe State Forest, Indiana, United States - atmos_gasesECM4C_05 | ecosystem: Environmental > Terrestrial > Soil > Temperate...
CGAAGAGCTTGAGGGAGTTTTCGCCTTTGACGCCGGACATGGCTTCTTCAACGTTGTCCTGAATATTTTGCGAGAAGTTGAAATCGACGCCGGGGTATTGGTCGAAGCTTTTGGAGATGGCCGCGATGAGCTGCTCCTTATTGCCGTGAAATTCGGGACGCCATTTGGAGGTGGGCTGGAGGTCGGCGAGGAATTCGATGTTGTTGAAGGTGCTGACGTCGGTGCCGTCGTCGGGGCGGCCCATTTGGGAGACGATTTGCGTGATCTCGGGATAAGCGCGGAGGGTGGCGCGAATGTCGTCGGCCATTTTCTCTGATGTCTGGAAGGAGATGTCCTGCTGCATGTCGGCGCGGATCCAGAGATTGCCTTCTTCGAGGGCGGGCATGAATTCACCGCCGACGAAGTGGAAGAGGACGCCGGCTCCGATGAGGGCGAGGATGGCGATGATCCAGGTGAGGCCGGTGAAACGCAGGGCGCGACGGAGTCCGCTGTCGTAGTGGCGGCGGAAGAAGTGGCTGAGCCAGGTTTCTTTGGCGTCGCGATTGATTTGTTTGGGAACGGCGAGGGAGCCGAGGACGGGCGCGAAGACGAGAGCGAAGATGAGCGCGCCGGTGAGGGCGAATCCGTAGGTGACGGACATGGGCGCGAAGATTTTTCCGGGGACGCCTTCCATGGTGAAGAGCGGGATGAAGGCAACGAGGATGATGAGGGTAGCGAAGAGGACGGGCTTAGCGGAGTCGCCGACACCGGCGAGGATGAGGTCCTGCACGTCTTCGCCTTCGACCCGGCGGGAGACGCGGCGGTAGACGCTTTCAAGGACGACGATGGATGCGTCGACGAGGATGCCGAAGTCAATGGCGCCGATGGAAATGAGGTTCGCCGACTGGTTGGTGAGGACCATGAGGCTGAAGGCAAAGAGGACGGCGAAGGGGATGGTAATGGCGGCGATGGCGGTGATACGCCAGTCGCCGAGCATGGCGAGCAACACCAGGGTGACCAGGGTGAGTCCCATGATGACGATGTGGCGAACGGTGGCGGTGGTGATGTTGATGAGGGTGGTGCGGTCGTAGATGGTTTTGATCTGCATGCCGGGGGGCAGCAGGTTGCCGTGGTTGAGGGCGTTGATTTTGGCGCGGAGGGCGGCGAGCGCGGGGAGAGACTTTGCGCCTTTCTGCAGGAGGACGATGGCCTGCACGATGTCGGGATCGTCGTGGCCGTTGGCTTCGCGTCCGACTTTGCCAAGGCGGGGCTGATTCCCTTCCCGGACGTCGGCGACATCCGAGAGCAGGACGGGGACGCCGTTGTGTTCTGCGACGACGATGGCGCGCATGTCGGCGATGGAATGGAGGAGGCCGATGCCGCGGACGTTGACGCTTTGGCTGCCGACCGTGAGGTAATTGCCGCCGGCGTTGGCGTTGGAGTTGGTGACGGCGTTGACCACCTGGGTCATATTGACGCCGTAGGTGAGGAGCTTGTTGGGATCGACTTCCGCCTGATACTGGCGCGTGGTGCCGCCGAAGGTCGCGACATCGATGATGCCGGGGACCTCTTTGATTTCGCGGACGAGGAGCCAATCCTGGGTGGCTTTGATTTCGTTGAGCGGATAGCCGGGTCCGGTGAGCTGGTAGCGGTAGATTTCGCCGACAGGCGATTCCGGCGAGAGCTGCGGCTGAAGATTGTTGGGCAGGTTGACCTGCTGGAGGCGATTGAGAGCTTCCTGGCGATCGGTGAAGTAATCGCTGTCGAAGTTGAAGTACATCTTCACGTCGCTGAGGCCGAAGATGCTGATGGAGCGGATTTGATCGAGCTGCGGCGTGCCGTTGAGACCGGTCTCCATGGGGATGGTGACCTGCTGCTCCATTTCTTCAGCGGACCAGGAGGGATTCTGGGTAATGAATTCGACCATGGGCGGGGATGGGTCGGGGTAGGCCTCGATATCGAGCTGCACGAAGGCGTATCCGCCGATGGCGAGAGCGGAGAGAAACACAATGAGCACGACGTTCCGGTATCGGAGGAGCGTGCGGATAATCGCCTGCATGACTACTGCTCCTCCTGGGCGCGGAGGAGCTCGGCACCGCGGGTGACGACGATGTCGCCGTCGCTGAGGCCCTGGGTGATGTTGTCGTTGTCAGGATGGGATTCGCCGAGGGTGACGGCGCGACGGACGTACTTCGCGGCTGTGCTGCCGCTGGCGGGCGCGGTTTGAACGTAGACGAAGGTGTCGTGACCGTTCTGGATGACGGCGGCGGCCGGGACGACGATGACATCACGCTTCTGGCTGGTGACGCTCATGTTGGCGTACATCTGCGGCTTGAGGCGGTGGCCGGGGTTCTGGAGAACGACGCGAACTTTGAGGGTGAGGGAGACGGGATCGACGGCATCGGAGATGTTGCTGATGGTTCCGTGCAGAGTGAGGCCCGGGTAGCCGTTCACGGTGATGTCGACGGGCTGGCCGGTGCGGATGCTGGACTGATCGCGCGGGTAAAGATCGCCAACGACCCAGATGTCGTTGATATCGGCGATGGTGGCGATGGCGTTGGCGTTGTCGAGGGAGCGCTGAAGCTCGCCGGGACCGGTGTCCACGTCGAGGACGACGCCGGAGATGGGCGCGGTGATGGGGACGATGTCGGAGGTGTCGTTCTCGCTGAAGCCGAGGAGGTGGAGAGACTGGCGAGCGCGCTCCAGCTCGGAGTGGTCGGAATCGTCGAGAGCTTTGAGGTCGTCGTAGTCCTTCTGGGCCATGACTTCGTGCTGGAGGAGTTCTTTGGCGCGATTGAGCTGAAGGTCGGCGCGGGCGGCCTCGATTTTCGCTTTCTCGAAATCGGAGCGGGCCTGGGCGGCGTCGCTGCTTTGCAGAGTGCCGATAGGCTGGCCTTTGTGGACTTCCTGGCCGGGAAGAATCTTGAGAGAGAGGACGCGGCCGCTGATGAGCGGGTAGATGTGGACCATGTCCGTGGGATTGGCCATGATGCGCGCGGGGAGAACGAGCTGGCTGGCGACCTGGGAGCGATGCACAGCAGCGGTTTCGACGACCTGCTGCTGAGGCGTCGCGGTTTGCGGCGGCGCGTCGTTGTGGTTGCAGGCGGTGAGCGCGGCAAGCAGGGCTGCGGCTATGAGGATCGGAAGGGATTGCCGTTTCATGGGACGATCTCCGTGGCGGCGGCGAAGCTGAGCTGATGAAGACTCAGCCACACCTGCTGGTTGGCGTTCAGCGCATCGAGGTTGGTTTGGCGGAAGTCGCGCAGGGCGTCGAGGTAGTCGAGCAGCGTAGAGCCGCCATGGCGGTAGCTGTACTCGATATTGTCGCGGACGCGCTGGGCTTCGGCGGTGTAGTGGCCGTTGTAGCGTTTGGCCATATCGAGAGCGAGGTCGTAGGCGGCCCAGGCCTGATCGACATCGCTGAAAACCTGCGCGCGGGCGGCGATCTCCGCGAAGCGTGAGGATTGCGCTTCAAACTTGGTGCGCTCTTTCTCGCCCTGATTGCGATCGAAGACGCGGAGCGGGATGGAGACCTGGAATCCGGCGCTGTTGTAGGACGCTGTGCGATCGTATTCGCCGCCGATGGTGGGGTCGGTGGTGCCTCCGGCTTCGGCGAGCTTGACGTTGGCGTCGGCGAGGGTGACGCCCTGTTTGGCTGCGAGGTAGTCGGGGCGGGCGGTGAGGGCTTCCTGCTCGACCTGCTCCATGGTGATGGAGAGGTCGGGCGGCTGAATGTTGCCGGTGACGTCAAACGCGGGCGCGGGCTTGTCGATGCCCATGAGGAGCTGGAGCGAGTCGCTGGCCTGAAGCAGATCGAGTTTGGCGTTGTCGTAGTCGGACTCGAATTCGGCGAGCTGGAGATCGATGCGCTCGAAGTCGGTCTTGCTGATGTCGCCGGCGTTGAGGCGGGTCTGGCTGAGGTCGACGGTTTTCTTATAACTGTCGAGGTTGTCCTGAGCGATGACCAGCGCCTGTTTGGCGATGAGCATGTTGGTGAAAGCGTTCTTGACCTGGAGGATGGTTTGGCGGACCTGATCGTTGTACTGGCTGCGGGTGACGTCAGTAGTGGAACGGGCAGCATCGAGACGCCAGCGGCGTTTTTGCCCGCGCTCGAAGAGGCGATTGACGTTGGCGGCGTAGGAGTAGGGGCTGGCGGGGTTGTTGGCGGGGAGTGTGATGTCGGCGCCGGAGATGGTGAAGTTGGGGTTTTGGCGGAGGCCCGCGGTGATTTCGGCGGCTTTGGTGGCGTCGACGTGCTGGTCGGCGGCGAGGAGGGTGGGATTTTTGGTGCGCGCGATGTCGAGGACCTGCGCCAGGGACAGCGGAGCGGATGCGGGGACTTGCGCGTGGGCTGCCGGGAGCGCGGCACCCAGGCAGAAAGCCAAAAGGATGCGGGCCGGCAACAGGGGTGGCCCGGTGAATCGGAGATTCATGATGCGTGTCCAGTCATCGCCTGGGGGCGATTGGGGTTGCTATAAGAGGAAGCAAAACGGCGAACGATGGAGATTAGACGGACGGAGGCGGTCTTGAGCCGACAACCCGGATGGATCCTTGCAAAACAATTGATGGGGGCTGATCGAGGGCGAGGATCGCGCTGCGCTGCGTTTGAAGAGGCGGAATGGGAGCGACCCATTGGGCGAGGGCGACGGGAAGCGCGTGGAGCAGTTGGTCGTGGGTCGGCTGGATGTCGGCGCGACGGGAAAGATGCTCCGAGTCGGCGATCGTGGGCGAGGCTTGCAGATCGTCGGTGAGGGAGATGACGGGCAGCAGGATGGCCGCGAGCAGAACGACAGCGACGAGCTGAACGGCGATGGAAGGGAGCGCAGAATTGCGCTTCTCCGCGCGTTTGCCGTTGCACCAGGCGGCAAAGAGGGCGAAGGTAATCGCCACCCAGGCAAGATTGAAAAAAGCTTCCATTATCACGAATTATAACGGGGAGATGGGGTAAACCGGGTTCGGCAGATTGATCTTGCACCTGCCCTGTTTCGGGTGCAATGATCGCTGACAACCCTTCCCCCAGGAGGCGCGCATGCGCCGAAGCGACATCGTTTTCCCACTGTTGATCTTCGCTTCTCTGTCCGGCTGCTCGGTCGCAATTCCGGCCAGAGTGGCTCCCACGATTCAATGGGCGACGCCGGCGGCCATCTCGTACGGCACGGCACTCGGTGCGACGCAGCTGGATGCAAAGGCGTCGGTTGCCGGGACGTTTATCTACAATCCCGCGGATGGCACGATGCTGACTGCGGGGACGCACACGCTGGAAGCGACGTTTACGCCGACGAATGGAAGTGCCTACACCACTGCGACGGCCAGCGTAACGCTCACGGTGGATATGGCGACGCCAACGATCACCTGGGCGACTCCAGCAGCGGTTCCGGCGGGCACGGCGCTGAGCTCAAAACAGCTCGATGCTCAATCGAGTGTGGCTGGTACTTTTGTCTATTCACCGGCAGCGGGAACGGTGCTGAAAGCAGGATCGCAACCCCTGTCGGTGACTCTGACGCCATCGGACACAACCGACTACAAGACGGCGACGGATACGGTGACGCTGACCGTAACGGCGGCTGGCGGCGCATTGTCGATCACTACGACTTCTTGTCCGAATGGACAACAGGGGATGGCGTATGCGGGCTGCACGATTGCAGCGAAGGGCGGAACTCCGCCCTATAGTTTTTCGGTCGGCACGAGTGCGAATTATCCTCCCTTGCCGGAGGGGATGGCTCTGAACAAGACGACGGGGGCGATCAGCAGCGCGGAGATTGGCGGCCAGGGCACGTACATCCCGGACCTTGTGGTGACGGACTCGACGGGCGCGCAGGCGACACGGGAAATCAGCTTCGCCATCAGCGGCGAGAATGCATTTCTTGCAACCATCTTTCCTGCCACTTCGATTTTTCATCATCGCGTGGATGCGGCGACGACGGGGTTGCCGGTGGACACTTCGCCGGCGGCACCGATGTACAGCGGGTATCTGCCGGAGACGGTGAAGCCGTTTTTCGGGAACAATTCGAATCCGCCATTTCCGAATGGCATTCCGGCTTTTGAAGTGCCGTATAACCAGGCGGACGTGGCGGTGAGCACGACGGTGTATCAGTCGTATTTCACGTCGGGCCCGATTCCGGCGAATGCTCCGGTGGAAGGGACGAGCCACTCGAATGGGGATCGGCACGTGTTGGTGTATCTCGAGGCGGGCGGTGGAAAGAATCCTGCGCTGTATGAGATGTGGCAGGGGATTTACGAAGGTGGTCCGTGGACGGATTCGTCGAACGCGCTTTGGCCTGATGCTGCTTCGAATGCGCTGACCGAGCAAGGGATGGGGACGTCGGATGCGGCGGGGCTTCCGGTGGGGCCGCTGCTGGCCAATGCCGATGAGGTGATTGGGACCGGGACGCCGACTGCGCCGAAGGGGACGGTGAAGCATCCGATTCGATTCACGCTGAACCACATGGTGAACTACTGGGTGTGGCCGGCGACGGAAACGGCGGGGGTGGGAAGCTGCACGGCAGCGGGCGGAGGAACGATTCCGACGGAGTCAGAGATTTCGCAGGCGGCTCCGCCGGAAAGCTGCACGATGTCAGGGCCCGCAGGCGAGATTTACCGGCTGAAGGCCTCTGTGGCGACGCCGGCGTGTGCGGCGACGAGTCCGCAGGCGGCGATCATCATTACAGCGTTCAGGAATTACGGGATCATTCTGGCGGATAACGGCGACAGCGGAGGGTTGATCGGCACGCCGGACTCTCGATGGAACGATGATGATTTGTCGTGCATTACGAGTTTGACGCTGGGGGATTTTGAGCCGGTGAATGTGTCGGGGCTGATGGTGAGTAATGATAGCGGGGCTACGAGTCACTAGCAGCGGGCGGGTGCTTGCGCTTGTATCCTGAGTGCATGCCTGCGATCACTTTTCTTGAATGCTCACGTTGCCATCAACATGTTTCCGCTGCTACTCCGCAGACGGTTTGCCCTGCTTGTGCGGGGACGCTTTATGTTCGTTACGATCTCGACGCGCTGAGGGATACGGCGATGCGGCCGGGGTGCGCGGCGACGCCGTCGATGTGGCGCTACGCGAACGTGCTGCCGGATGTGGAGCCGGTGACGCTGGGCGAGGGTTGGACGCCGATGCTGCCTTCGCGGCGGTATGCGGGACTGTTCATTAAAGAAGAGGCGGACAATCCGACGGGAAGTTTTAAGGCTCGGGGCATGTCGATGGCGGTGTCGATGGCTCGGCATTACGGGCTGAAAAAACTGGCTGCTCCGTCCGCGGGGAATGCGGCGAGCGCGCTGGCGGCTTATGCCGCGGCGGCGGGGATGGAGGCGCACATCTTTATGCCGCGCGATGTGCCGATGGCGAATTATCTGGAAGGCGAGGCGTATGGGGCGCATGTGACGCTGGTGGACGGATTGATTTCCGACTGCGGGCGGATGGTAGCGGAGGGGGCGAAGAGGGAGGGGTGGTTCGATGTGTCCACGCTGAAGGAGCCGTTTCGTGTGGAGGGCAAGAAGACGATGGGGTACGAGCTGGTGGAGCAGCTTGGGTGGAAATATCCTGATGCGGTTTTTTATCCCACGGGCGGGGGCGTGGGGCTGATTGGGATGTGGAAGGCGTTTGATGAGATGGAGGCGCTGGGGTGGGTGAGCGGAAAGCGTCCGAAGATGATTGCGGTGCAGGCGGCGGGGTGCGCGCCGGTGGCGAAGGCGTGGAGGGAAGGCGCGGCGGCCTCGACGATGTTTGAGAACGCGGCGACGTTTGCGGCGGGGCTGCGGGTGCCAAAGCCGTATGGGGACGCGATCATCCTGGAGATTGTGAAGGAGAGCAGCGGGACGGTGGTGGATGTGGACGACGCGGGGATTCTCGCTTCCCTGCTGGACTGGTCGCGGCAGGAGGGGCTGCTGCTGTGTCCGGAGGGCGCGGCGGCGACGGCGGCTTACGACGTGCTGATCGCTTCGGGATTCTTGTCGAAGCAGGATCGCGTGGTGCTGTTCAATACGGGGTCGGGGCTGAAGTACATTGACGCAATTGCGGAGGCGATGGGGCTGGAGCGGCCCGGGTCTCAGAAGCCGGGCGGGAAGAAGTATCCGGAGCGGACGCCGGTGGGTGGGATTATTACGCCGCAGTGAAATCAGGGTGCAGCGTTCAGGGTGCAGCGTACAGACGATACTTAGGCGCCTTTGACGGCTCGAGCGGCTTGGGCGGTGTCGGTGTATTGCTGGAAGGCTATGATTTTGCCGTCGCGGACTGTCCAGATGTGGGCGAACTGGGCGTCGATTTCAATTTTGGTGGCTTTGTAGGTTCCGGTATAGCGGCCGAGGGCGATGATTCTGTCGCCGGCGTCGAGGTATTCGGAGGGGACGGCCTGGAAGTTGTCCCATTCGAAGCCGAGGCGGAAGAAGACGCCTTCCGCGACGGCAGCGGGGCCGACGTAGGGATTGCGATCGGCGTAGGGGAATCCTTCGGCTTCGGTCCAGACGATGGCGGGATCGAAAGCGGAGAGGACAGTTGGACCGTCGGCGCGGGCGAATGCGGCGTAGACGCTAACAATGATTTCGCGGTTGGACTGGGACATGGCGGGTCTCTCATTGAGTGGAATCAAGTGATGGTGGTCGACGTCAAAACGCGGGCGATGTCACTGTTGCGGACGAACTTTTATCTTAGGGGGCGGCCCGGCATTCTCATAACCGCTGGCGGGAGCTGTCATACCAGGAGGGACCAATTCGCTACAGACTGTACGATCACTCCCATCCGCCGCAGACTGTTGGACATTGATGCAGGTCAATGCAGAACTTCCTCGGTAAGTGGCGAGTACAAGGGCATGACCGAGATGGACGGCGGTGACCTCGCCCTTTGCAGAGTCTACAGATACCGAAGCACTCTTGCCGCGAGGCGCGATGACTTTGAATCTCACCAGATCCAGCGGGATGTGAACGGGATCAGCAGTTCCACCGAACTTCGCCATCGGAACCAACGTAGCAGTCCGGCCCATCTCGCTGAAATCCATGTAGATTGTCCCAGCGGCCCCCGGACTAGTTACATAAAACTTCCTCGGCCCATCGTCCGGAAGTACTGCAACCGTATTAAAGTTGACTCTCCCCCTCTTGCCGTCCGCAAAATACACGGTCACATCAACGTTAATGTTTCCCGGTTCAGGGGGAACCGTAATTACAAAGGCGGTTCCGTCTGGATGGTGCAGGAGTGCAAGATCGCTCTCGTCCTTCTCTGATGGCATTAATTGCCCATTTGTATCGCGATAGCTCGTGTCGATATCCACCGAGTGCACCGAGTATCCGTGCAAATCAAGCGGAATCTCATTTGGTTCGGCAACTCTCAATGACCCGGTGGCCACCGGCAAGCTCACTCGGCCCGTTACACGCCCCGTCACGGAGTAGCCGTCAGGAGCTACCTTGTGCTCCGGAGATTGGCCAAAGGCGGCAGAACTGCAAATAGAGCCAGCACCGGCGAGACCCGCGGCCAGCGCAAAACACCAGATTCTTCGTCCCCAGCGTCCCAGCTTGTACATGGCCCCATCCTTTGCGCGCACTCTTCTGTAGGCGTTGCCGTATTCTAACGCTCCTCGCTCGGCCTGCTCCGCGGCCGCAAAATGAGTCCAAATTCGTCAAAGGCTACTGACACCACGGTGTCAGCAGGGGTGGCGCAGGATGCTCTTGTAGTCGAATTTGAACTGCGAGAGGAACACCAATGCCGACACTGGAAGAAACAGCGGTAGCCACAGCTCCATCAACGGCGGTATCGACGATTACCTGGTTCGAGATTCCGACCTCGGACTTTGCGCGGGCGATCCGGTTTTACGAGACGATCTTCGCGAGCCCGCTGCAGCATCATGCGGATTGGCCGAATCTGGCGATCTTTCCCTACCAGCGTCCGGGAGTGTCGGGCTGCCTGGCGCATGGCGAGGGTCACGTGCCTTCTCCATCCGGGGTGGTGATCTACCTGAACTGCGATGGGCGGTTTGACGAGGTGCTGGGGCGGGTAGAAGAGGCCGGAGGCGCGATTATCGAGCCGAAGACCCATCTGCCTACAGTTGGGTGGGTGGCCCAGATACTGGATTCGGAGGGCAACCGGGTTGGGCTGCACTCCACGCTGTAAGCCAGGCCCTAAAATGCAGCTATGCGTCGCGCCGACCGCCTGTTTCGCATTGTGCAACTGCTGCGCTCCGGGCGTTTGCAGACGGCGCGGAACCTTGCCGAGAAGCTGCAGGTCTCGCATCGCACGATTTACCGCGATGTGCAGGACCTGCAGCTCTCCGGCGTTCCTATTACCGGCGAAGCGGGAGTGGGTTACACGCTGCGCCGCGATTTCGATATCCCGCCGCTGATGTTTGACCGAGAAGAAATTGCCGCACTGGTGCTGGGCGCACGCATGGTGGAGGCGTGGGGCGGCACCGAGCTGATGGAGGCCGCGAACCGCGCGCTGCGGAAGATTGAAGCGGTGCTGCCGGCGAATCTGCGGGAAAACATTGACGATGTGCTGCTCTACGCCCCGGGCCTGCGCGCTCCGGCGGAGGTGCGGCGGAAGCTGGATCAACTGCATGCGGCGGCGCAGCAGCGGCATGTGGTGCTGGTGGCGTATGCGCGAGAGGATGGGGAGCCCAGCGTTCGTCGGCTGCATCCTTTGGCTCTCTATTTTTGGGGTGGGGTGTGGACGCTGGCGGCGTGGTGCGAATTGCGGAAGGATTTTCGGACGTTCCGCGTGGACCGGGTGCAGCACGCTGAGGTTTTGGCGGAGGAATTTACGCCGACGGCGGGGCGGACTTTGGCCGACTATCTGAAGCGGGTGAGGACGTCAGAGACGGGAGTCAGGAATCAGTAGTCGGGCGTCAGTTGTCAGTTGTCAGTTGTCAGCGAGAGCTTGATTCTTTGCGATGGTGGGTTGTTCCCGGCTCTGCGATTAGGGCACATGGGCCACGTGAGTTCGGCTTGCCTTGTGCCTTGATCACGTGGCCCTGGGTGCCTCGTTGCCGCTTCTGAGTGATAGCTGCTGCGTTGCTGTTTGGATTTCCTTACCAGTGGTTTCTTCGGTCGGCGTCCGTGAACACCGTGACACATCCGGGTAGTTTTCCGCAGAGCGCATTTGGATTTTCGATGGGCACGAATATCTGGTTATTGACGGGATTGACCGTGACAGAGTGAGCGTCGGTTCCGGTTGGGAAGTTTTCGATCCATTGATTCGTATCGGCATCGATGACGCCCAGCACCGGAGACGCTGTGGTTGATGTGGGGCTGGTGAAGTAGTCGCGTGCTCCCAGGTAATAGTGGTGATCCACCGGGTTGTAGGC
>Ga0307478_10003682_pt1 | contig 11268 bp, 9 predicted proteins | sample atmos_gasesECM4C_2_FD_203713 | JGI IMG/M metagenome (GOLD analysis project Ga0307478, IMG submission 203713) | Hardwood forest soil microbial communities from Morgan-Monroe State Forest, Indiana, United States - atmos_gasesECM4C_05 | ecosystem: Environmental > Terrestrial > Soil > Temperate...
CGTTCTTGTTCACCGAGCGGATTTGTCCATTCGGGCGAACATGCGCCGAACCGCCTCCCTTAAGGGATACCGACTTGCCGGGGGGAGTATGGGCCGCACCAGCATGGCTTGTGTTCCCTCGAGCAGCCGTCGTATTGCCGCGCCCCGCCGCCGCATTACCGTGGCCCGCTGCCGTGTTGCTGTGGCCGGCTGCCGTGTTGCCGCGGCCCGCCGCGGTGGTCCCATGGCCAGCGGATGTGTTCGTGTGAGTGGCCGTCGTGTTGCCGTGACCGGCCGTCGTGCTGGTGTGGCCTGCCATCGTATTCGCATGGCCAGTCGTATTTGTGTGCGTCGACGCAGTAGAGTGCGACGGCGCCGCACTATGCGATGGCGCCTGGCTATGCGAGGGTGCGGATGAGTGCTGTGCCGGTGCGCTCGCGTGTTGTGCCGGCGCCTTCGGAGCGGGTGCGCTCGTTTGCTTATGCTGCTGAGCCCATGTGAGTGCGGACATGACCAAGCACAGCAAAACCGGCCCCACTCGAGGGAAAACACTTGTGCTTTCTGGGATTCGATTCATCACGGCCTCCTGAGCACTTGAACTGTGATCGACTTGACAGACCAAGAAAAACTTCCGCCTCCGCGTTTGGACGGAGGTTGTAAAGGGCCCTTACCTGTGCATGAAGAATTGCCGCATAGGTAATCAAACTATTTTCAGGACTAGGGGAGATCCGCAGGACGCGAAATTCATCGCGTTGAACAATTACCGGTGATCCGCAACCTGAGGCGACAAAACGTTAACAGAAGTCGGTCACGAGCGCAATCTTTCTCTGACGGTGAGCACTCCCGCATTTCCGAAACAAGCTTTGTCGCCTGTTGGCTTGCTGGCCCGAGAGCGATCTTTCTTGCCAATCCCCGTTCTTGTACTCTATCTTTCTTGTTCGCTTTGGAGGAATGACTTGCGCTTTCTCGATCGTCTGCAGCCGCTCGCGCTTTTTGCCATGCGTCTGACACTGAGCGCCATTATGGTCGCTCATGGATACCACAAAGTTTTCGGCGGCCTTCATCAGCACGTGCAGTTCGTGAATAGTCTTGGCCTTCCCGGCTGGAGCGCATATCTCTCGGCCTTCGCCGAATTCTTCGGCGGTCTGCTTATTCTGCTCGGCCTGTTTACCCGAATGGCCGCCTTGGCCATCTGCATTGATCTGTTGGTCGCCATCGCCAAGGTACATTTACACAATGGGCTGACGGGTAAGGGTGGGTATGAATTTCCACTGGCTCTAGCCACATTGGCATTTGCTCTGGTGTTTTTCGGCGGCGGCGCGATCGCCTTTGACCACATTCGCGCCCCCGGTGGGGGCGGCTGGAAATCCAAGTAGCTGGCCGCGAGTCTTCGCGTTTCGCAAGAAGTATCTAAACAGTAAACTTATCGCGCAACTTTGCGCCGGGACCTGGGTTTAACCGGCTCATCAGAAGAAGTAGTGCGCCATCTTGAGAGACTGGCCCCGTTGCGCGCAATTTTTGAGAGTTGGCGAGTTCAGCGGTAGTAGTTCGTTCGTAACATTTCTTTACATCCGCTCGGTTGAAACTGCATACACGCTGAAATTATGATGACTTTCGATCTCTTCCCGGCATCTCTGAGAATTAACGTCCGCATCCTAGTGCTTTGCGATGAAATGATAGGAGGTTCCTCTTGAGAAAGTTAGTGCTGTTCGCGGCGGTGCTCGGTTTCCTGTTCCTGGTTCAGTTTGCCTCAGCCCAGCAAGGCGATGCCATGTTCGGCCTTGGCACCTTAATGTCTTCAGGGTCGTGCAACGTAAACTCCAACAGCGGCCTGCTGCTCTGTCCTGAAAAGGGCGGCCTTTACCCCAGCGTGAGCGCCGACGTCATCTTCCACAAACGGGTCGGCTTCAATTTTGAAACTGCCTGGAAGGCCAGCCAGGGGTCGTATGGAGGACCCGGGGGACAGCCCTTTCGTCCCATTCTGACCGACTTCAACGGAATGTATCAGCCGAAGATCAGCAAAAAGGTTGGACTTGATTTAATGGCTGGCATCGGCTGGCAGAGCACGCGCTTTTATTTGCCATTTTGTACCGGCACTTTCAGCTGCAACAACTTCGTGAGCAGCCATCATTTTCTAATGGATGTTGGCGGAGGCATCCGCTACTACGTGTGGAACCACGTTTTCGTCCGGCCTGAGGTTCATTACTACTACGTCGTGAATAACACCAACGATTTCACCTCGAACAATGTGTTTCGCGTGGGAGCGTCGATCGGATACACGATCGGTCCCGATTAAGCTTTCGTGGCGAGGCTAAAAATCTTCTGATTCCGGGCAGGCGGTCCCGAAGTAAGGTTATGATGCCTTATCAACTTGTGATTGCCTGTCCGGTTATTATTTCTTCATTACTTTTCCGGCCAGCATATTCAGGAAACCCTGACAAGAAACAAGGGGGCTGTATTTGAGACAATTCGCGCTGCTCGTATCTGCGTTCACGGTTCTGCTTGCCAGTCTCGCTCACGCTCAAAATCAGGTCGACATTGCCGCCGGTGGCGGCACGCTTCTATCGGCCACTCAGCCTAACGACTCGGCAAATCTGCAAGCGCCGGCGGAGAAAAACGGCACGTATATCAACCTCAGCGGTGACGTTGTCGGCGCCAAGCGCCATCTCGGCCTGCAACTCGAAACCGCCTGGAGATATCACAAGGGGAATTACCCGAATAACGGCGAGAAATACCGTCCGTTCCTAACGGATCTTAACGTCTTGTACCAGCCGCGCCTCTCCAGGAAGTTTAAAGCCGACCTTATGGGAGGTTTAGGCATTGCCAGCACGCGCTTTTACGGCCTTAGTTCTGGTCCGTGCAGTAATCCCGTGATTGGTTGCATCAATTACACAGGGAGCAATCACTTCATGGAAGATCTGGGCGCTGGACTTCGTTACAACTTTTGGCGGCGCTTTTTTGTGAGGCCAGAAATTCACTACTACCATATCCAAAACAATCAGGAATTCAACTCCGACAATGTGTTCCGGGCCAGCGTCTCGCTCGGGTTTACGATTCATCCGAACTGAGATTTAGCGTAATCAACCTGGCGGGAGCGATCTGTGCGGCAGAGAAAAAGGCAGCGTCTTCTTGACGCTGCCTTTGATTTTGAGAGTTGAAGAGGTTTACGGTTCCCGCTCGCACTCCTCGGCTTCATGAATCGCCTTTTCCAGGTGCTCAACCGCCTGGGCCCGGTGGCCGTGGAAGTCGCCCTCGGCGTGCTGCAGATGCTCGCGGGCGTGGCGCATCTCTTCGAGAGCTTCGTGGACGCGTGGGTGGGGCGGTGGCATTGGGGTTGGGGCTGCGACCGCAGGACTAGCCACCGCAGCGGCGGCAACCGAAGGCGCCACCTTTGGGCCTGCGGCTGAAGCTGTGAACGCGAGAGTTAACAGAAGAGTTGCGGTAATTATCACACTCAAGAACCCAATTTTCTTCATGCTTTCTCCTTTTCTGAATTTGGCGCGAATGCCGCCACCTAGTTTGCGGATTTTTGCTTTCGCACACAATGCGTAAAACACCCGCACAGTATAGCCGCCCTCGGCTCGGATCACTGTCACATGAGTTAACTCTTAAGATGCTTTCCGAACAGCGGAGCCAAAATGGTCTTTCATAAGTTCTTAATCTTACGTTCGATCAGGATGCTTCCGTCGTCGCCACCATAAAAATAGTGCGGCCAGGACAATTATGATTGCCACCAATAGATCGAGGCGCTTCAGATCGTGCGCGAGCCGACCCCAACGCCCGCCAAACCAATACCCCGCTCCGCAAATCAGTGAAACCCACACGGCTGCGCCAAGAAAGTTGAACAGGGTAAACTTTCGCCAGGACATGTGCAGGACCCCGGCCAGCAGCGACGCCACCACTCGCAGGCCGAAGATGAACCGGGCCAGAAAAACCGTGGCCGCGCCGTAACGTTCGAATAGCTGATCGCCCCGCGCCATGGTCTCTGCATTAATGGAGAAAGTGTGCTGGTAGCGTTCGAGCCACGGACGCCCCCCGTGCCGCCCCAGCGCGAAGCCCAGCTCTCCACCGGCAGTCGCGGCTACGATGCCGACCACGATGACCCAGGGCAGCCGCAATTCATGCTGGGAGTACGCCAGAAAACTGGACAGCAGCAGAATGGTTTCGCCCGGCAGCGGCAGTCCAATACCCTCCAATACCAGCATGGCCCCCACCGCCCAATATCCGTAGTGCACCAGCATGCCGCGCAGCAAATCGAAAATGTGATGGTTCATGATTTAGGAACTGCGAACAGCGTCCGTTCAATCGGGAAAGTTTTCTCGCGCCAAGTATTCAATGAGAGCGCGATTGAATTCCTGCGGGCACTCTTCGTAGGGCAGGTGTCCAACACCCGGAAGTACGACCAGCGTTGAATGAGAAAAATATTTTGCCAGGGGCTTGGCGGAGGAAACGTAAACAGCGGGATCCTTGTCGCCCCAGATCAGCAGCGTTGGAATGCTCGCGAGCTTGGGCAGAATCGATTTCAACTCACGCAAATCTTCCGTCCAGGTGCGGACGATGCTGAGCCCGTGATCCACCAGCCCTGGTTTGGCAAACTGCGCCAGATATCCGGCAAAAGCGTCAGCCGGTATGTTGCTGCGGTTGCCGTACATGCGCGCGTGCCAATGAGGGTAGAGGAACTTCATATGCTCAGCGCCGAACCGGAACAAGTTTGCGCCCAATTTGCTGCCGGCGAACGGCGCCAGCAATTGTCCCTGCGACGAGAACGGATTTACCGGCGCCACCAGCACCATTCGTCGAACGCGTAAATTGGAACTTGCGTCAAGACATTCGGCAGCGGCCATCATCGCTACCGCGCCGCCATGCGATGTCCCCAGCAGATCGAACGACGAAACTCCAACCTGCTCGACGAAGCGCAGCATGCGCCGCGCCGTCCCGCGCATCGAATCATCTAGATTCGGTGGCCGATCGGAGAATCCTGCGCCCAGCATGTCCGGCGCATAGACGGTTGCATACGGCGCCAGCGCCGGAATTGTATAACGCCACGAAAACGAATATCCGAACAAACCATGCAGCAGCACAAGCGGCGGCCCGGAACCCGCGCGCAGGTAGCGCATGCGCCCGCCATCCAGATTTATCCAGCTCTCTTCCATGCCATCATTCGCACTTGAAGAAGCAGTTCCGGTCGGTTCCAGATTGGATGGCATCGTATACAAAACTTTTTCGCCCTATTCCCAGACCAGACAACTCTTTTTCCGTCCGTGTCCTCTATTTAATTGAACATCGCCTCTGTTCGCTTCACTTGGGGAGCTTCGGCTCCCCGTTTTTTGAATGCAGGTCTTGGGTAATGGTTTTAGGTTGAAACCAATTCGGTAAAACTCAACTGTTACGCCGCTGCTTTCCTCTTTTTCTTCAGCAACTTCTTCAGCACCCGAATTCCCTTGTCCACATGCTTTTCCTCCAGTAAATACGGAGGCAGAAACCGCACCACCGTATCGTGCGTGCTGTTGAAGAGAACGCCTTCTGCCAGAGCCGCATCCACAATCGGACGCGCCGGAATCTCCAGATTGATCCCCTGAATAAATCCTCGGCCGCGGACTTCTGTAGCCGCAGCACTCTTCTCGACAATGGTTTTCAACTCTTGCTGCAGATAAGCTCCAACTGTATTGACGTTGTCGAGCAACTTCTCATCTTCTAAAATCGCCAGAAATTCCAGCGCTACGCGGCAAGCCAGCGGACCGCCGCCAAAAGTTGTGCCGTGCTGTCCGGGCGAAATCGCGTCGGCAAATTCTTCTTTCGCGAGGAACGCGCCGAGCGGCAGTCCCGCAGCAATGGGCTTGGCGATCGCCACGATATCCGGAGTCACGCCAAAACTCTGAAACGCGAACATCGTCCCAGTGCGTCCGAGGCCGCACTGTATCTCATCAAAGATCAGCGCGGCTTTGTGCCGATCTGCGGCGGCGCGGCACTCTTGCAGAAACTCCACCGAACACTCATAGATTCCGCCTTCGCCAAAAATCGGCTCCAGCACAATCGCACAAGTGTTGTCACCGACGGCCGCGCGTAAACCTTCGATGTCGTTCTGCGCGACAAAAGTCACTTCTTCCAGCATCGGCTCAAATCCTTTGCGGTGCTTTTCCTGCCCGGTCAACGACAGCGCTCCAAACGTGCGGCCGTGATATGACCCTTGCAACGCCACCAGCCGCGACTTCCCTGCTCCGCCCGCGCGATGTCCCGCCAGCCGCGCCAGCTTGATCGAGCCTTCGATCGCCTCCGTCCCGCTGTTGGAAAAAAAAGCGCGGGCACTTCCAAAAGAGCTGCCCAGGAGCGTGCACAACTTCTCCGCCAGCGCGCCCTGGTACTCGTGGTAATAAAGGTTGGAGATGTGAATCAGCTTCGCCGCCTGCTCGCGAATCGTCTTCACAATTCGCGGATGCGCGTGCCCCAACGCATTCACTCCCAGCCCGGAAACGAAATCGAGATAGCGCCGGTCGTCAAGGTCGTAAAGAAATACGCCCTTCCCCCGCGTCAACACAATGGGATAGCGATTATAGGTACCCAGCAAATATTTCTTTTCAAGGTCTGCAATTTGTTCGAAAGTTTTCATAAGAAGATTTGATTCTATAGGAATCAAATGCCAGAAAGCGTCCCAAGGGCGTGCGTCGTTCGGGCACAACCTACCCTCCCGTCCCCGGCATCAATAATTTCGATTGGACTCCCAAACCCCGCCGATTGTGGAGTTGCTTTACATTATGGAGGCACCGGTAATCGCAAGAATCCAGAGCAGGCGTGTGCTTTTTTCGGGCGCCCAGAACACTGTGGAAATGTCGTCTGTCATACTAGAGCAGCAGAAACGAGCGGTCCCCGGATAGTTCGCACGCGAGAGTGCCGCCTGAAAAGCTGAAAGGTCAGAATCAGATTGGAAATGGAACCAGAGAGCCTGCAATTGGAAGAGAATCGTGGAGAAGCTCAAGACTCAAACGGCCTAAAAGCGCTCGCCCCGGAAACGAATGGCGGGCGCAACGTAACCCATGTCCTAACGCTCGAGGAAATCACCAATCTGGCGACGGAGGCGGGTCAACCCGCCGAGACCCTGATGAACGTGGTCGCCCTTATCGCCAAGCGATTTCAGACCGAAGTCTGCTCCGCCTATCTGCTCGAACCCGACCGTGAGAATCTGGTTCTGGCGGCAACCGTTGGCCTTCGCCGCGAGTGCATCGGCAAACTGCGCATGGCCATCCATGAAGGTCTCGCCGGCTTGGTGGCCGAAAAAGTGAGTCCCGTCGCCGCCGAGCATGCCCACACCCACCCCCGCTTCAAGTACTTTCGCGAAGCCGGTGAGGATTCATACCACTCGTTCCTGGGAGTTCCGCTCATCGACCGCGGCGTTCTGCAGGGCGTACTGGTGGTCCAAACCATAGAACCTCGAGTGTTCCGTGAAGAAGAGGTGCAGATGCTGGCCGAGGCCGCGGCCCAGGTCGCGCCGGTGGTGAACGAAGCACGGACACTCGACCGTTTTATCGCTCCCACCCAGGAACGCCTATGGGAACTGGCCCGCAACTTATGGTGGAGCTGGGATCACGACGCCGTCAGCCTGTTTCGCGATCTCGATCCCGTGCGCTGGCGGCAGCTCAACCAGAATCCCGTATCGCTGCTGGCCGAATTTCCGCTGGCGAAACTCGAAGCCCGCGCCACTGAACTCGTGCTCCACAGCCGCATCAATTACGCATATCGCCGCTTGCAGGAATACCTGCAGGCGGATCGCACCTGGGGAGCACGGCATGCCGGCGTCCTGCGGCCTTCGCCCGTGGCCTACTTCTCCGCTGAATTCGGAATCCACGAATCGCTTCCCGTTTATTCCGGAGGTCTCGGCGTTCTTTCCGGCGACCATATCAAGAGCGCGTCCGATCTCGCAATTCCGCTGGTGGGCATTGGCCTGTTTTATGGGCAAGGGTATTTCCGCCAGCGCCTCGATCGCAACGGCTGGCAGCAGGAAGAATATTTGGAGACTGATGTCAATCAATTGCCGATGGAAATTGCCATCGGCAAAAACGGCCGCCCAGTCTCCGTGCAAATCGACACTCGCGGCGGTTCCATTCATGCCAAAGTCTGGCGCGTGAAAGTCGGCCGTTGCGACCTGTTCCTTCTCGACTCCGATGTGGAAGCCAACACTGCCGACGACCGGAAGCTTACTTCCCGGCTCTATGGCGGGGATTCGCGTGCGCGCATCCGCCAGGAGCTCTTGCTTGGCGTTGGAGGATTTCGCGCTTTGAAGGCGCTCGGCATAAACCCGGGCGTCCTTCACCTTAACGAAGGGCATAGCGGATTTGCCGTGCTCGAGGCGATCCGCAGCCGCATGCAGGAGGAAGGCATCGGCTTCGACGTGGCCGTGCCCCGCGTCTCGCGCGAAGTTATCTTTACCACCCACACGCCGGTCCCGGCCGGCCATGATCGCTTCGGTTCGGAGCTGATCGAAGAGCATCTTGGACCACTGCGCGACGAGCTGGGGCTTTCTACGGAAAGTCTCATGGGCCTTGGCCGGGAGAAGCCCAGCAACCAGCAGGAAACTTTCTGCATGACAGTTCTGGGCCTCAGGCTTTCGCGCCGCGCCAATGCGGTTTCGGCTCTTCACGGCGAAGTTTCCCGTGCCATGTGGATCGGCCTTTGTCCCGGCAAGCCCGAGGACGAAGTTCCTATCGGACACATTACGAATGGCGTTCATGTCCCGTCCTGGCTGGCTCCGCAGATGTTCCGGCTTTACGACCGCCATCTCGGCACCAACTGGCACCAGCACAGCAGCGACGCCAAAATTTGGGAAGGCATTGAGAGCGTCGACGATGGCGAACTCTGGGAGACGCATCTGAGCTTGAAATCGCAGCTTCTCGAATTCGTTCGCCGCCGTGCCGTGGAACAGGCCGAGCGCCGCTACGAATCGCGCGAAGTCCTGCAGAGACTCGGCAAGGTGCTTAGTCCGGATGCACTGACCATCGGATTTGCCCGCCGCTTCGCCACTTACAAGCGCGCCAACCTGATTCTGGCCGATCTCGAGAGTTTGGCCTCGATGGTGAACGATCCCAAACGGCCGGTGCAGTTCGTCTTCGCCGGAAAAGCGCATCCTCACGATGAGCCGGGAAAGAAGGTCTTGCAACAGATTGCGGAATTGATGCGCAACGGCCTATTCACCGACAAGTTTGTGTTCGTCGAAGACTATGACATCAACGTCGGGCGCTATTTCGTGCAAGGTGTCGATGTCTGGCTGAACAACCCGCGCCGGCCTTTGGAGGCGTCAGGCACGAGCGGCCAGAAAGTCGTCCTCAATGGCGGACTGAACCTTTCTGTGCTCGATGGCTGGTGGGCTGAGGCCTACGACGGCATGAATGGATTTTCCATCGGCACCGGCAGAACTCACTCCAACATGAGTGTTCACGACAAGCGTGATGGCGAGGATTTGCTTCGCACCCTTCGCGAAGAAGTCATCCCGTTGTACTACCGCCGCGATCGTGACGGTGTGCCGCGCGGCTGGATCAAGCGCATGAAGCGCACCATCCGTACTCTTGGCTGGCGCTTCAACGCCGATCGGATGGTGATGGACTATACCCAACAATGTTACGTTCCCGCTGCCGGCGGAACGTCGAGCGACCTGCGGTCGTCTTGGTGAGGCCTGGGTCTAACCAAGTATCTGCTCCCGCGCTCTGCGAATTGCTTCCGTCCAGGCGCGTAATGAACTCGGTATTTCGCTTCGACCAAAGAACGGTCCAGGCTGCCATTCACGAAAATTACTGGGGCGACCAATGCGGGAGCGAAGGCAAGAGCGAACAAACTCAACCTTCCTTTAGGTAACGGTATCCCTTTCCTCATACCGCCGTACGGAGATCAGAGCGCCGACCAGGCGCAGAATCGAACTTGGATACAACTATTTACTTTGGAAAATACTATGCCGAAAATAACAAGGCACCAGTCTTGGTGGCTCGCCTTGCTTGCTTGTTGCTGCCTAGTGATGACGTCCTGTCTTGGAAAAACGGTGATTATTGCCCAACAGGTATCTCCCACTGGCAAATATCGAGCAGAGTTACGCGAGGGCGACACCGGGGCTGTCGGCGGCTGGATGTGCGCTATTCGAGTCGCGGAGGTCAACCCCGATTTGTGGACCCGTCTGTTAGGACGTGAGGCAGATACCATTTTCGGAACCTACCTTAGGCACACACGAATAAGCTTTACTTGGGGAAAAGAGGACCATTTGCGGATCGTTTGCAAGGGGTGCCGGGCAGCCGACATTCAACTTCGGAAAGACGCTTGGGAGGGCATAACGATTTCCTACGATTTGACTGCGACGGATGATCCGAGCAAGTGAGACTACTGTCTTACGCTTTAGTCCCCTCTGTGTCGGCTGACGGCCAGCTGGCTCCATGACATTCGTAACGTTGCCATCTAGTTACCTTCCTCCTAATATCGGCGATAGATGAGAAGGTTCTCACAGGGACTGGCGAAGGGGAACCCGGCGAGCGTTTGGAGTTGGGATTCATTTGTAAGCTCATTTGCAACTGTAGAGAGCGGGCCCAGTTCAGGCGGAGGCGGTTGATGACGATGCGAGTTCGAGCGGGCTTGATGTTGATGCTAACTCTGGTGATGATGGGCGTTGGCAGTTGCGGTCATTACAATTGCGCCACATCGGTATTCTCCACTTGCACTGCCACGACGACGCCCCCTCCTCCTACGGGTAGTCCGACCGCCTTTGCGTTTGCGGTCGATCAGACGGGCCTGGTTAACGGTTACACACTGAACACGACTGCCGGCACTTTTGCGGCTACTTCGAGTTTCACTGCGCCTGCAGTTCCTGCCGGCGACCCCGGTGTGGGAATGGTGGTTGCGCAAAAGCAGTTTGTATACGCTTTGTTCGAAGCGGAGAACAAGCTCTACGGCTGGTCAATCAATGCCACAACGGGGGCGCTTGCCCTTTTGAGCGGCTTTCCTTTGACACTGACACTGACCGTGGATGCGCCAATTGTGACCTATAACGAATACAACTTGGCGACGGACCCGGCCGGCACCCTGTTGTTCATTTCGGATACGGCGAACTCTCGAATCTTTGTTTACCAGATCGCGGCCACGGGCGCCTTGACGGCAGTGGCGAACTCTCCGTTTACCACGGGCCTGGTGCAGCCGGGCAACCTAACCACAGACGGACTGGGCAGATATCTTTACGTCACGGCACTTGCCAGCAATCACCAGGGCGGCGGAGTGCTAGGGTATTCGATTGGCACTGGCACAAACGTCGGCGTATTAACGCCC
>Ga0307478_10003683_pt1 | contig 11268 bp, 10 predicted proteins | sample atmos_gasesECM4C_2_FD_203713 | JGI IMG/M metagenome (GOLD analysis project Ga0307478, IMG submission 203713) | Hardwood forest soil microbial communities from Morgan-Monroe State Forest, Indiana, United States - atmos_gasesECM4C_05 | ecosystem: Environmental > Terrestrial > Soil > Temperate...
TTGCGGACAAAGTCTTTTACGAATGTGTTCTCTTCTCTGCGGCCTGTGAAGCGTGCCCTGATACGAACAAAAGCGTCATAGGATCCGCTTTTGTGTTCTTTCAGGGGTATGTGAATGCGCATTCAAAGTGACACGTAACTGCTGTCCAGACACTGCATTATCTGATCAACTTCAAGAAAATGGACTTCGCTAGTGCGGCTACTGGAGTCCCTGTTGTGTGAGTTTGACGGCATTGTTGGGCGCAGCCTCCGACGAAAAATAAATGCTGGAGCCGCCGGTCAGGGTGACGTAGTCGTTATCGATGATGATTCCGCTGGTGCCCCCGGTGACGGGCGCAGCCGTTAGCGTGGTTTCATTGGTTAATGCCATTACGCAACCCGCGGCGTTGGTCGGACAATTCCTGGTAACTCCCCAGAAGAAGAAATCGGTACCGCCGGATATATTCGGGTTGAAGTACTCGGTAACGGGGCTGCAGCGAGCGGCCGCATTGGTGGAAATCTGGACCGAACTACCGGGCTGTAGAACTCCGCCGGAATTGAAGTTGAGGAGATAGCGATACGGAGTGGTGTCGGCAACACCGGTGCCACAAATCAGCATGTGTCCGGTGGAAGGACTATTGAAGTAATTGTTATCGAAGTCGCCATCATAGAGGTTAACGGCGCCGCCTGTGGAACTGCCCTGTCCAATTCCCACACGGGCCACAATCCCAAACGGTGAAGTCGAGTTCACCTGGACGACAGCGGCGCCTGCGAGGACGTTGTCGTTAGCGCTCACCGCAAAGAGAGTGGCGCCGGTACCGTCAAATATGACGGAATCGAAAATGCCGGGAGTGTTAGGGGAACCCGTTCGTCCAACCTGGATTGTGGTGACTGCACCCGGAGTATTGACGTTGACGGTGTAAAGGCGCCCATTGCCAGCGCCTAGAAAGACGTTGCCCGTACTGGAATCGAGAACGGGGCTGGTCAAGGTCGAATTCAAATTGATCGTGAGGGGCCAGGGAGCGGTGGTGACCACGGTGGGTGTCCCGTTGAACACGCCGGTGATCTTGTACAGGCGGCCATTGTCGAGGGCGACATATGCCGTGTCAGACGGGTAGTCGATCCATGGGGACGAGCGCGTATCGGAGGCGGCAGCGATGGTTGCGCTGGACAGAGCGCCAGGAGGCGGGGCGGAGGATGGGACTGCCGTCAGTTGTTGAGGGCCGCCGGGCGCAGGGATATTCAGGACGTGAAAAACAGAGCTTTTGGTACCCGAATTCGGAGTGGTCTCAACGAAGGCAACTTTCTTCCCGTCGAGCGACAACACTGGGGAGGTCGTGATTCTCCCGTTGGAGATGGTATTGGTGTTGTAGCTGAAAAGGAAGTTAGGCTGACTGGAGGGTTTGGTACAGAGCGCGGACCCGGTAGCGCTCGCGTACAGACTGTTCAGGCCGACGATCGACGGCTGGCCGCCGGTCGCTCCGACTGCATTGAGCGTGTAGATCACATAGTCGGTGGCGCAACTGGGGGCGGCGGTGGGATCAGAGTTCCATTTTGCCGGGAACTGACCAAACCCAAGGCGCCCGTTTCCGAGGGGAACGCTCCAATCACGATGGGGAGCGAGGGTGTCGGCGGAAGCAGTCTGTGCGGCGGGTAATACCCTCCCCATTTGAGCTTGCGCCTGGAGGAAGGCCTCGCGATAGAGTTGTGTGGCGGCCCGGGGCTCTCGCGCGGCGATCTCAGGATGCTGGCGAAGGTAGGCGGAGTTGAACTTGATGCGATGATGAGACCAGTCTTCGGGCACACCCACTCTCGGACGTAAGTCACTTACCTGTGCGCTCAGGCCGGAAACCAGAATGGCCACGAAACCGATCTGCACGCTCCGGCGTTGAAACCAACTCGCAAAGCGGAAACTCATCGCAGTGTCCTCCCCGGGGAAACCTTGAAACGGCCATCATTCTAGCCGTTTTGGAAGGTAAAGGCGATGGCACATTTTGCACATCTGGGGATGCGTGGCGGCATCCAGGGAAATCGCGGAGGTAAGTTTGCAGCATGGATTGGATGGAAGGGTAATTGTTACCACTCGCTGTGGTGGCGGTCCTGGGCTGAAGTTTGGCTGCGGCTGAACTGATTTCGCTTGCGATAGGCGAGGACAGTGATTCCGATGGACATGAACATCGGGGGAATGATGAGCACGAGAATTCCACTGCGCAAGCCCTGAATGATGCGGGAGCCCGCAGAGGCGGCCTGGGTGTAACAAAGCGCGCAGTTCTGGGCGTAGGAGATGCGGTTGAGTGCGAGCACTGCGAGGCTCAAAAGCAGCGATTTCGCGGGGCGCAGCGGGGAACGAAAAAGTGAGGGTGGCAAGATGCTACTCCTTGGTTATTTGACCGGGATTATTTGACCGGCGGACTCATGTGCAGGAGCCGGAAACTGTCGGACCAGATCATGTTCATCATGAGTACGACGAAAATGGTGCCGGGGATGAGCGCGAGTTTCAGGTTGCGTTGCTCGCTGCGCAGGTGCATGAAAAACATGACGGCGAGGGCGGCCTGAATCAAGGCAACGGCCAACATGCGGACCAGCAACTGCGCACCTTCGGCATGCTGATAAGCCAATACTATCTGTAACCCGGCCAAGGCGAGGATGCAGACGTACACGATGATGTCGGTTTTCAGGCTGTCGGTGGCTTGCGCGGGTGCGGTCATATGGGCCTCTCTATCTTTTCCATCTTTTTGCGAGGGCGAGGACGCCCTCGCGACAGCCGGCAAGATGCCGGCGCTACATTCAGCGTGCAACGTTGAGTAAATAGACCATGGGGACAACGAACATCCAGACCAGGTCGACGAAGTGCCAATAAAGGGACCAGATTTCGATGTCGTCGGCCTTGTAACGACCGCGTTTGTAGCCAAGAGCTACGACGGTCAGGGCAATCACGCCGCCGATGACGTGAGTCAGGTGCAGGCCGGTAATCGCAAAAAATGTGGCTCCGAACAGGGGTGAGCCCCAGGGGTTCTGGAAGAGGCGAACGCCTTCCCCAATGAGTCCCAGCCATTCGCGGATATGGAGCAGGGCGAAGAGAATGCCGCCAGCTGCGGTGAGGAAGGTCCAGCGAAGTGCGCCGGCTTTGTCGGCGGCCCGGGCTGCACGAGTGGCGATCAACATAGTGAGACTGCTGCTCACCAGGATGAAGGTCATCAGCATTACATTCAGGATGCTGGGGAAGAATTTGAAGGGCTGGGGCCAGTTCGGGCTCGCGTTCTTGATGTAGCCGTAGGCGAAAAGGATGGCCGCGAAGGTGACGGCATCGGAGATGATGAAAAGCCACATCACGAGTTTTTTGGAAGGAATGGCGAACGGGGATGCTTCGAGGATTCCCGATGCGTGCGCTCCCAACGGCAAATTCGCTTCGCTCACAGAGCCTCCTGCAGAGTTCATCGACAAGCTACTGAAAAATTCTTTTCGAAGTTCGCAACGTCCCTCAGCGGCTGAAGCCGCATTGAACTTCTGGTTCTTACGGCTCGGCTGAAGCCGAGCCCTTTCAAAGCAATGTTCTTCAGCATCCTCTCAAGCCGGCGCTGATTGTGTTGCACTAACGACGCGGCTTGTGGGTGGAGCCGATTTCGTCCCTCCGGGACTCGCACCACTTTTCCACTTTACCCAGCGCTTACGCGCTGGGCTAATGAATGTCGCCGCTTCGCGGCTCGGATTTGGCGGACGTCGGTACAGCGTCGTGGCAGAATCGAATTCTCACGTCCACCACTCGAAGGCTACACCTTCCAAAACGCGATTGAAATCCGAGCGTTTCAGCTTTCACCTAAAGCTTGATCCAAATCACCAGCAACACGTAGACCCAAAGAATTCCCATGAAGTGCCAGTAATAGGAGGTGGCATCCATGGTGCTGCGGCGCAGAGAAAGCACGGGACGACGCAGCAGGTAAATCACGCGCATGAGCCCGGCCAATCCTCCGAGGACATGCAGAGCGTGGATCGCGGTCAAGAGATAAAAGAAAGAACTGTTCGGATTGGATGCGAGATAGAGTCCTTGAGCGCGCAGTTGCTGCCAGGCAACGTACTGGCCAGCAACGAAGACGAAGCCGAGAAACAAGGTTGCCGAGAGCCATTGCAATGAAGGGTTGCGATCCGCGCTGGTGCCGCGGGCAAAATCCGCCACGCGACGGCGCGCGACCTCAAGCGTGACACTGCTGGCGAGGAGAACCAGCGTGTTAAAGAACACGATGGTGGGGATTGTCAGGTGGCGCCAGTCGTTGGCCGTTGATTCCCGAACGATGAGCGCACTGGTAAACGCGGCAAACGACATCGTGATGGCAGCAAGGCCTACCCAGACGCCGGTTCGCGCGGGCTCGGGAGAGAAGTCGTCGAGGACCTTGAGGTTGCCACCGGTCGGACCGAGATTGCGCAATCCACCCCCTCCGGAGTTGCCGTCATCCAGACGCGGCTGTTTTGGTTCGGTTTCAGGCGGCTGGATTGTCGTTGCCATGACTGTTCATATCCTTCACTTCTGTTTGCTGAGAAAAACTATGTTCGGACTTCTGCCTGTTCGGGCGAGTTCTGCATCAGGTAGTCGCCGGTGGAACTCTTCACACCGTACTGGTACGGATCGTGGTAGACAACGACGTGCTTGCCCCCGAAATTATCGAAAGGCGGCGGCGAAGGCATGATCCACTCCAGCGAGGTGCACTCCCACGGATTATCGGGCGCGGGAGCGCCGCGGAAGCGGCTGTGAATCAGGTTGTAGAGAAAGATAAGTTGCGCGGCTCCGGTGCAGAGTGCGGCAATGGTAATGAAGCGGTGCACCGGGATGAGCGGCACGAGGAAATCGTCGACAAAGGCGGAGTAGCGGCGGACGTTTCCAGCGAGTCCGAGATAGTGGAAAGGCATGAAGATGCAGTAGGTCCCGATGAAGGTAAACCAGAAATGCAGTTTACCGAGGGACTCGTTCATCATGTGGCCGGTCATCTTGGGAAACCAGAAGTAAGTACCCGCGAAGATGCCGAAGATAGCGGCGACGCCCATCACCATGTGGAAGTGGCCCACAACGAAATAAGTTGCGTGGAGATAGATGTCGATGGAGGGCTGGGCGAGGAAGAAGCCGCTGACACCGCCGCTGACAAACATCGAAATGAAGCCGAGCGCGAACAACGACGCCGCGGTGATGCGCAGACGAGAACCGTAAAGGCTGCCGAGCCAGATCAGGGTCATGATGGTGGCCGGAATGGTAATGACCAGGGTCGGGAAAGAAAACATCAGCGAGGAGAACGGGTTCATGCCGCTGACGAACATGTGATGTCCCCAGACCATGTAGCTGAGGAAGCCGATGCCCATCATGCAATAGATGACGACTTTGTGGCTGAGCAGGGGGCGACGCATGCTGTTGATCAGAATATGGGAGACGATGCCTATCGCAGGCAGGATCGCGATGTAGACCTCAGGGTGACCGAAGAACCAGAACAGGTGCTGCCATAGAAGCGGCGAACCGCCGGAGTGCGGCTGCAGGCGATCGCTGATGACGAGTCCGGCAGGGATGAAGAAACTGGTGCCGGCGACTCGATCAAGAATCAGGAGCAGGCAGGCTGGTAATAGCACGGCGAAGGCCAGCAGGGCAATGCACGAGGTGATGAACCAAGCCCAAGTGCAGATTGGCATACGCGACAGGGTCATGCCCTTGGTTCGGAGGTCGAGTGTGGTGGCGATGAAATTCAGCGAGCCCAGCAGTGAAGCGATACAGAATACGAAAATGGAAAGTCCCCAAAGAGTCTGACCGAAACCCTGGCCAGGACCGGCATCTGCGCCGACGGCGCTGAGAGGAGCGTAGGAGGTCCAGCCGGCAATGGGCGGGCCATCCCCTACGAAGAAGGCCGCGATCAGGATGCAGAAGGCGAGGAATGTGGTCCAGAACGACATCATGTTGAAACGGGGGAAGGCCATGTCTTCGGCGCCGATCTGGATGGGGAGGAAGTAGTTTCCGAAGGCGGCGAAGGGCGCATTGGTGAGCACGAAGAAGACCATCAGCGTGCCGTGCATGGTGAGAATGGACAGGTAGTACTCGGGGGTCATGACGCCGCCGGGAGCGCCGACCTTCGAGAGCAATCCCAAGCCGGGGATCGGCCAATTCGGCCAGACCAAGTGAATGCGCATCAGCCAGGAGAGAACCATGCCGATGAACACGGCGACGAGGGCGAGCCCATAGTACTGCTTGCCGATCACCTTGTGGTCGAGGCTGAAGACATACTTGCGGATGAAGCTTTGGGGAGGCTGATGGTGGTGTACTGCGTCGCCGGCTATTGGGACTGCCTTGACTACGCTGTCTGACATGGGTTCACCCTTTAGCGCGACCGCTCAAGCGCAGCGGGAGCGGGTTGAACGGATCTATCTATTGTTCCGAAGCCTTCTGTTTCATCCAGGCGTCGAAATCCTCCTGGGACAACACGTTCAGATACGCCTTCATGTTGTAGTGACCGAGACCACAGAGCTGCGTGCACACGATTTCGTACTTGCCAACTTTGGTGGCAGTGAAGTGGACCGAGAGATCGAGGCCAGGAACGAAATCCTGCTGGATGCGCAACTCCCGGACGTAGAACGAGTGTCCGACGTCCTTGGCGTGCATCATGAGATGCACTTCGCGATTGATGGGAATGGCGAGTTCGCCGGTAACGATATCGTCTCTGGAATCGACGTCGTTCGCGGGATCGAGTCCGAAGAAGTTGGAATTGCCTTCGTCGATCTTGTCGGGATGGAGAGCGCCGAATTTTCCATCGGCGCCCGGGTAACGAAAATAGAAGGCGAACTGTCCGGCCTGGGCTTGAACCTGAAGGGCATCGGGCTTGGCCGGCGTGAAGTAGACAGAGGCCCAAGCTTTCTGGCCGAGAATGCCGAGCGCCAGCATTTCGGTGCCGACCAGGACCAGCGCGGCGATAACGAGGCCCTTCGCGCCTCCGGGGAAGGTTTTGATTTCGGCGTTGGCCTGGCGATTGGAAAATTTCCAGACGAAAAACGCGAGCACGAATTGAGCTGCCAGGAACGAGAGGCCGGCTTCGACCATGGTGTCGGAGAGCTGGTCGTCGATAGCATGGCCGTGGGTGGAGATATCCGCTGGGGGCGCGAACGAGATTCCGGTCCCAAACCAGCTATGGGTGATGATGGGAATCGCGGACAACACCGCAATCACGAAAACGATCACTGCGAATAGCTTGCCCATTTCGCCTCGCAATCGTCCGGGACAAAACCCGGGGTTGTGCAGGGAGGAAGGCCGGCGGGAAGCCGGCCCACCTCGATCTACGGCGATGCTAGTACGGCTTCGCCTTGAAGGAGAAGTCCACGGTTTTGGTTTCGTTGCCGGAAATGGTCACGTCTTGCGTTTGAGTTCCGTAATCCTCCTGCCAGGCAGTGAGGGTGTACTTGCCCGGAGGCAGATTCGGCAGCGAGAAAGTGCCAGTATCGCCAGATATCGCGTAATGGGAAGTCTTGAGGACAGCGAAATAGCCGTGCATCCAGGGATGGACGTTGCACTTCACGGGAATGAATTCCTCCTTATCGAACTTTTCCGAGAGAGGAGGAGTGCCCGGCGGCTGAGATTTATTCCATTCGCGATTGATCTTGGCGAGCGGGTGAATGTTATGCGAAGTCTGATCGGCGTTGACGACCTTGAGTTCCTGGCCCGGGCGCATGGCAAGGACGTGGGGGATGTACTGGCATCCTTTTTGAGTGAAGGTAACGGCTTGCGCGGGCGCGGAAGACTCGTCGGGAGCGCCGGCCGAGATGTAGACGACGACGTTTGCGAGAGTGTTGTTGGCGCCAGTGACGACGGTCTCAGTGGTGATTGGAGTCGTATGCTGCTTGGCGCAGCTCGGCTCCTTGGACATGTCGATGGGTTTCTGCTTGGCGGGCGTCCCTGTGTAAGTGATTTTTCCACTTACCGTGCCAGCACCAAACAAGAGTGCCGGGGAAACCATAAACGCAAGAAGAGCTACAAATACCAGCTTGGTACGCATCCGATCTCTCTCCCTTCTATTGCAGAAGAACTAGTTGCCGCTGCCCGAGTTCTTGTTTTCCGGCTGGGCGGGCGGGTTCGCGTCGGGCGCCTTAACGGGGATCTTCCCTCCGGCGGCCTTCAACACTTCGTTTTCCCTGCTGTGGCGGTTGGTTTGAAGTGTGCGCAGAAAATGAACAAGGTCCCAGGCGTCATTGGGCTGAATCACGTCGGCGAAGGACGGCATGGGGGTCCCATCCAGGCCGGTCATGAAGATGCGATAGACGTCCTGATTGGTAACTCCGCATTTGAAACGGGAATCGTCGCCACCCGCGGCGAAGTTGTACGGCCGGATGGGATTGTCTTTGCTATCGGTAAGAGTGGCCGCGGACGGACCGTCGCCCCTTCCCTGCTGGCCGTGACATTTCCAGCATTCCATTTTCTGGAAAAGCTCCGCGCCGTGCGTGATGCTTTGCATGGTTACCGGAGGCTCGGAGGGAATCTTGATAGGATCGCCGGGCTTTTCACTCTGCCAGCGAGGCGAGAAGGTTTTGATGAACGCGACCAGGTCAATGCGGTTCTGATCGGTGAGCGCATCCCAATGCGGCATGTTCGAGTTGGTAAAGCCTCGACCTACGGAGTTGTAAAGATCCTGATCGGTGGGAAGAGTGCCGGTGGGAGTGGAGCGGCACTTGAAAGTCGCGGCCGTGAAGTCCCTTGGTTTAGGATCGATCCACTGAGCATTTTCGCCATTGCCGTCGCCCAAGGGACCATGGCAGCCGACGCAATATCGGCGGTAATGTTTTTTGCCTTCGGCCGCATGACCGGTGAGGTCTCCGACGTGCGCTTCCTGCGCGAATGACAAGAGTGCCATGGTCACTGTCAGCGCACAACTCGCTGCTAACCGCTTCGAGGCTGCTTTCATAAAGGTACCCCATCGAAAACGTTGGAGGCAGGAGGACGCCTGCCTGTTCACTGCCGCCCGTGATCGGTTCTCGTCGATCGCGGAGATCTGGCTCTCAAGCACGAACATCCATGGCGGACTGGGTTCCGTGGGCTCGAGTGCAGAAGTGGCAGCAACCCCAAAACGGTTGCCGATACTAACGCTGGCCGCGCGGAAATGCAATCCAATTTTTACAAGTAGTTTACAAATTTATTACAAAATATCGCGTTCCGCTATTTCTGGAAGCCCTGAGCCATACCGCTTAGTTGAGGCGCATGGCCCGAAACTCAGTTGCCGGATCGAGGGAACAGCGGTTTACGAAAGCCTCGTCGGGCAAGCCGCCCTCTACCCACTGGCGAATGTCGGCCAGCGTGGCCGCGGCGACGCCTCCCCTGGTGCCGAGGAATACGACGACGACCCCTTCGACGTCGGTTTGTGACTGTGAAACTGCGTGATACCGACTTTGGAAGATGCGCTTGGCATAGCCGAGCTTGGCATCCTGGCTTGCCATGTCGGAGAGAAGACCTCGAGGCTGGGCATAGACGAACAGGACCTTCTTGCCTTTCAAGCGAATCCAATCGCCCGAGAAAACGGTCACGTCCTCGCGGCTTACGGAAAAGCCCAGATCGCGTTGGGCACTGCCTGAAGCAGCTGGGGAGCCGTTATCGGGAGAAGCATTGGGCAGTTTCGCGACAAGCTCGCTGGAAAGCGCCAGTTCATCGGCCTGAATGTATCCGGTTGTGTCCGGCCCAAGCCGAACCTGAGCCCAGCCCGATTGCAGGTCGACAACTTCGAATTCGTCTTCCGCCTGTGCTCGAAAGAGCACCGGTCCGCCGAAGTTCTGTCGCGACATAACGCCAACACCGGAATGTTTCACCGAAGCCAGCCTGGAGGCATTGGCAGGCTTGCGGTCCGCGGACTTGAGCTGCTCAATCTGGGTCTGAAGTGCAGCGGTCTTTTCCCGGACTGTCTGCCTTTGAGCCAGGATGGCGTCCAGTTGCTCCTGTGAAGCGGTAGGAAGCGTCGTGGGGCCGGGGAGTTTGACCGACTTGTCCAATGTGGCTTGGGATGTGGGAACTGAACCGCGGGGAATGTCAGTTTTCGAAGGAGCACTGCTGGTGGAAGAGGGCGTTCCGGCAAGCGCTCTCTGCAGGCGGTCGAGTAAATCGGTCTCCAGACGACCATTCGACGGGAGAGCGCGATACTCGGAGCGCGCGGGATCAGAGTCGGCATACCAGGCGCTAATCATCGCTTCGACGCTTATGGCCGTAGTGTTTGCGTCGACTGACCTGAGGTGCACGCGATATTGATAGTAAGGCCGCTCGTAGTGCTCGACTTGAGTGGAGGTGGCGGTGACAAAACCATCCACGATGGGCAACTTGCCACCGCCGAATCCACCAATGTCCTGGAGCGCTTTCTGCATAGCGTCTACGGAACAGCGGAACGTACGCTCAACCACGGGGCTACTGTCGCTTTGTGGCAGAGCCTGGGCCGCGAGGAACAAGCCGAAAACGAACAGTGCGAAGGCGTGAGCCGAAACACGCAAAAAGCGTCGCGTCATGGCTGGACCTCCAGAAGAGCATGGGAGATCCATCCTTCTTTGCCGTCCTCGGAGCGCACCTGATACCAGTAAGTGCTTTTGCTGAGGACGGTAACTTCCTGCCCCCTGGCCAGGGCCTCAACGACTCGGGCGTGGGCGTACGGCAAACTTTTGAGTTCGGCGCGATCCGCTTTGACTCGGACAAACTCCGAAGTGCGAAGCTGCCGTGCCTGCGCTTCCATCTGGTCGAGCTTGGCGGACTCGGAAGCCAGCAGGGTTCTTTGCTCGCCGATGACACGTTGCAGATCTGCGAGCCTGGCGGAGTCGACCACCTCCACGGGTGCGGTTGCAGAACTCGTCGCCGGATTGACCTTTGGCTCGTTTTCCGGAGGCGATGTATCGGATCGCGATGAACTCTCATGGCCGGGAGATAATTGCTCTCCGGCGGCCACTTGCGTTTGCACTCGATCGCGATCCTTGAGTCGCTTGCCGATCTCGCCAAATTCGCATGTCTCGACGTAGCCGTCAGACGGATGTCCATGGTGCCGCGCGTTCTCGATGAACACCGCGTCGATGAACAGGCGCGTTGAGTTCGCACTCAACTCTTGCACGACGAACCTGACAGCAACGGTACCCACATCGTTGCTATTCAAAAAATGCGACGGGGACAGCGTCTTAGCGCGGACCTTATACAGGACCTTGCCAGGACCGGACCACGCCGGGAACAACTGGGACTTTTCTTCGAATTGAGCGCCGTTCAACTGCTCCTCGTCGCGATATTCGAACGTCCCTTTGATCGAGCCACTATGAGCCACAT
>Ga0307478_10003684_pt1 | contig 11268 bp, 8 predicted proteins | sample atmos_gasesECM4C_2_FD_203713 | JGI IMG/M metagenome (GOLD analysis project Ga0307478, IMG submission 203713) | Hardwood forest soil microbial communities from Morgan-Monroe State Forest, Indiana, United States - atmos_gasesECM4C_05 | ecosystem: Environmental > Terrestrial > Soil > Temperate...
AGGCCACCACGCCCGGGGGCAGGGAGGCGGTAAACATGTACGGCCGGCATACGATGCGCATGACGTCGAAATCAGGACTGTCGGAGACGCAGAAGCCGCCAACGCTGCCGAGGCTCTTGGAAAAGGTTCCGACGATGAAATCGACGTCCGCCTCGACGCCCGCCGCTTCGGCGAGGCCGCGCCCTTTTTCGCCCAGGACACCGAGGGAATGGGCCTCGTCCACCAGAAGATAGGCGCCGGTCTCGCGCTTGACCGCGGCGATCTCCTTCAGGGGCGCTGTGTCGCCCAACATCGAATAGATGCCTTCGACGACGATCAGGCGGTCGCCCGGCGCGCCGGCGAGTCGGCGCAGGCGCTTGTACAGATCGTCCGGATTGTTGTGCCGGAACCGGATGACCTCGCCGTGACCCAGTCGCGAGCCGTCATAGATGCTGGCGTGGCTGTCAGCGTCCAGAAGCAGATGGTCGCCCCGCCCGACGAGGGCCGACAGGACGCCGAGATTGGCCTGGTATCCGGTGCTGAACACCATGGCGTGCTCCCGGCCGTAGAATTCCGCCAGGGCGCGCTCGAGTTTTATGTGTCCGCCGTAAGTTCCGTTGGCGACCCGCGAACCCGTCGTGCCGGTCCCCTGCCGGCGCGTCGCCTCGACCGCCTGTTCGATACAGGCTGGGTCAAAGGTCAGGCCCAGATAGTTGTTGGTGCCCAGGAGAATGGTCCTGCGACCGTTCAGCATGCCTTCGGTGGGCGAGAGCACGCTGTCGAACTGCACGTCGACTCCATGCGCATGCAAGGCGTCATAGACGAGCCGCTGAGCGGCGTGTTTGGCGAGTATCGTCATTCTGGGGTCCCGCTCCGCAGGTCTTCGACCGCGTGGATCAGATCGCCGACCGTTTGTATCTGGGCGATCCGATCGAGGGGGATCGAGATATCATAGAAGTCTTCGATCGCCATGACGAAATTCATTACCCCCAACGAGTCCATTCCGAGATCTTCGACAATGTCCGTCCGGTCGCTGATGGCGACTGCGTGGCCCAGAACCTGCTCGAAGATCCCAGAGATGTCTTCACGGATGACTGTCTTAGGCGGACCCGCCTTGTCTTCCACTAGCGCCAATTGCCGGATTTGCCGCATTCCCGTCGTTTTACCCCTATTACGCCGGAGCAGTGAGTCAACGAACACCGTAACAGCTTTAAGTCCAGGGCTTCAACCAGGGCGGGAGCGAATGGGCCCACGCAGCGTCGGCGCCCAATCCTGCGGCGCCTCTAGAGCACAGGCTTGGGGAGCCAGCCCGCGGCGCGATACCAGGCCACTGTATCGGCGAAACCATCGTCCAGCCCGAACCGCGCCCTCGGTCCGCCCGGGGCCAGTTCATCTGGGCCGACCGACCAATCGGGGTGAAGCATCTCGCGCGCCTTGCCGCGGGTGAAGATGGGTGGCGAGCGGGCCAGCGATCCGCCGGCCTCCGACAGGGCGGCGGCGAGACCCAGGGCCCAGCCTGGAGTCGGCGCGAACCAGGGCGTGCGTCCCATGGCCCGCCACGCTGACTGCATGATTTCGCGCCAGGCGTAGCCGGCCGGCCGCGCCCCGCCCACCGCGTAGTCGCCGGCGAGCGTCGAACGTTCGACGACATCGACGATGGCGGCGGCGACGTCATCGACGTGGGCCACGGCCAGGCGCGCGTCAGGGAGCGCTGGCAGGGGCGCAACCGGGGAACGCCTGGCCAGGCGGAACAGCATCAAGGTCTCCCGGTCCCCTGGCCCGTAGATGGCCGGAGGCCGGACAATCGCCAGTCGGTCTCCCGCGGCGAGGCGTGAAGCCTCCTCTCCGGCCCGTTTGCTGGCCGCATAGTCGGAAAGCTGTGGCTCGCGAGCGGCCAGACTGGAAACCAGCACGACCCGGCCGGGAGCGGCCTCCGCCAGCCGCGCCGCGCCGTCCCGGTTGACCGCCAAGAAATCATCCCGGTCCCGGGCCTTGATCAATCCGGCGCAGTTGATCGTGACTTCGACGTCCGCTGTGAGCCTGGCCAGCGCCGACGGGTCATGGAGATCGCCAAGGAAAGTCTCGAACCCTTCCTGCGCCAGCGCCGTCGCGTCGGCGGGCTGGCGAACCATGGCGCGCACGCGCCAGCCGCTCGCTTGCATGGCGCTTGCCAGGCGGCGGCCCAGGAAGCCGCTCGCGCCGGCCAGCGCCGCGGTTCTCGCCTGAAGCATGCTCAGGCCGTGACCGGCTGCGCCGCATCCTCGAAAGCGCCTGCGAGATAGAGCGCGCGCGCGCGCGATCGGCTCAGCTTGCCGGATGAGGTTTGAGGCAGGCTGTGCGGCGGCGCCAGCACCACCTCGACCTCCAGGCCATGGGCGACGCGCAGGGTGGAGGCGGTGCGGTCGCGCAGTTCGGCGCGTTTGGCCGGCTCGCGCGTGCGGCACTGGACCAGAGCCACCACTTTTTCCTCGTCGCCTCTGGTCACCTGGAAGGCGGCCACGTCTCCGCTGCGCAGCCCATCCACCTGACGTTCCGCCGTCCACTCCAGATCCTGCGGCCACACGTTGCGGCCATGGACGATGATCAGGTCCTTCACCCGTCCGGTAATGACGATTTCGTCACCCAGACGGTAGCCGAGATCACCGGTGTCCAGCCACCCGTCGTCCCCCAGGACTCGCCGTGTCTCCTCGGGGGCGCCGAAATAAGCCTTCATCAGGCTGGGCCCGCTGGCGAAGATGCGGCCCACCTGACGCTCCCCGAGGCGTTCGCCGATTGGCCCGCGGACCGCGAGCTGGTGACCGGCCAGCACCCGGCCGCACAAGGCGAATTCGCGCCCGCGCGCCCCGGCCCGCGCCGGGCTCGCCACGTCCATCGATTCGAGCTTTTCCAGATCGGCCGTATCCGTCCGCAGCCCCCGGCCTGGTCGACTAAGCGTGAGCGCAAGCGTCGCCTCGGCCATGCCATAGCTGGCCACGAATGCGCCGGCGTCGAAACCGGCCGGCGCGAACGCTTCGGCAAAGGCGCGCAAGGGACCGGGGCGGATCATGTCTCCTCCGACGCCGGCGATCCGCCATGATGACAGATCCAGGCCGTCCGGCGCGTGGGCGGCGGCGCGGCGGGCGGCGAGGTCATAGCCGAACGTCGGCGCATAGGAGATGCTGCCACCGCGTTTGGAGATCAACTCCAGCCACAGTCCCGGGCGACGAACGAAAGCGGTCGTGGGCAGCAGGTCGATCGAAAGCTGGAACGCCAGGCTCGTGAGCAGCATGCCCACCAGACCCATGTCATGGTAAAGCGGCAGCCAGGAAACCGCTCGGTCCCTGGCGTTCACACTCAGACCGTCAGGCCCGCCGATGGCCGCGATATTAGCCATCAAGGCGCTCTGCGACACCGCGACCCCGACCGGGAAGCGGGTGCTGCCGGAAGAGTACTGAAGATAGCAAAGGCCGGCTGGGTCGGGAGGTGGAAGACCGGCGGCCGCGCCCGGCGCGAGGTCGGCGAGCGCCCCGACCACGGCCAGATTTAAGCCATCGGCAGCTTCGGCGAACCAGGTCGCCAGTTCGGCCGGAGCGAAGGCCGCCCGCACGTCGGCCGAGACCAGCATCCGGCGGATGTGGTCGATGTAGGTGTCCTTGCCGCCGAACGGCGCCGGCAGGGGCGTGGGCGCCGGAACCAGGCCGGCATACTGGCAGGCGAAGAAAGAGCGCAGGAACTCGCCGCTGCTCTCGGCGGCCAGAGCCACGCGGTCGCCGGCCGCGAGGCCGGAGCTGAGCAGGCTGCCGGCCAGGGCCAAAGCGTCGGCCCGTAACCGCGCATAGGGCATAACCTCGATCAATTCGCCCCGCGGGGAATGCAGATTGACGCCGGTCGGGCCGAGGGCGGCATGGTCGAGGGCTTCGCCCAGGGTCGCGAAATCCCCGGGCCGGGTCACCAGTTCGGGCGCAGTTGGCGTCGGGATCAAGTCGGATCGTCCACTCAAAATTGGTTCGCGTAAGGATGACCGAGCCATGACCATGGCACGGGAGGCGTCAACGCATCATTATCGACATTGCCCCCAGGTCTGATAGTCGATAACGGCGCCGCGCGTCGAGCGGCCATGGAAATGAGGCGATCATGCCGCAGGCCGGTGAGCGCCCGATCACCGTCACCACTGCTCCGGACTTTGGGGAAGCGGTCAGGCAGGCGATCGGCGCCGACGTCTGGCGTCGGGACAAGAGCCGCGACCTTCGCCCGCTGGGCCGGCTTTGGCCGTTGCTCATGCGACACTGGCCAGAGGCGCTCGCCGGTCTGACGTTCCTGTTGCTATCGACAGCCGCGCTTCTGGCGCTGACCGGCGGCGCACGGATGGTGCTGGACCAGGGATTCGCCCAGCAGAGCCGCGCCACCCTGCACCAGGTGTTTCTCTGGCTCGGGGCCGCGGCTGGCGCCCTCGCGATCACGACCGGCCTTCGGCTCTATTTCACCTATAAACTGGGAGAACGGATCATCGCCGATCTTCGCCAGGACGTGTTTCGGCATGTCCTCAGCCTCGATCTGGCTCGGTTTCTCGAACTCAAGACGGGAGAGGTGCTCTCCCGCCTCACTACTGACATGACCATTGTCGAGAGCACCGTCGGGATCATCTTGCCGGGCGCCCTGCGCAACTTGCTGACCGTAAGTGGCGCGCTGATCCTGATGGTGCTGGTCAGCCCCAACATCACAGGTCTCATCCTGGTGTTGATCCCTCTTCTGCTCACCCCCCTGTTTCTCGTCGGCCGCAGGATACAGACGCTGTCGATCCACGCTCAGGATCGGTTTGCCGAAGCCGTCGGCCACGCGGGCGAGGGCCTGGAAGCCATCGACACCGTCCAGGCATTCGGCCAGGAGGAGACCGTCTCGGCCCGCTTCGATGACGCCATCGAGCGAGCCTTCAGGGCTTCACGCGCCCAGCTTCGCGTCAGCGGCCTGATGTCGAGCCTGATGATCGCTCTCATCTTCGCCGGCATGCTGACCCTGCTTTACCAATGCGCCCTGGCTGTGATCGTCGACAAGACGATGAGTGGCGGCAATCTGCTGCAGTTGTTGATTCTGGCGATGGTCGCGGCCACCGGTCTGCGCGACCTGTCCGAGGTCTGGGGCCAGATCCAGAAAGCCTCCGGCGCCACCCGGCGGATCGTCGACATGTTGGAGACCACCTCGGCCATTACCGCGCCTGCGCGACCGACAGCCTTGCCGACGCCGGCTAGGGGCGAGATTCGATTCGAAAGCGTGAGCTTCACCTATCCGCGGCGCGACATCCCGGCTCTGGATAATTTCTCGCTGGAGGTCCGCCCTGGCGAGCGCATCGCCCTGGTGGGACCTTCGGGGGCTGGCAAGAGCACTGTATTCCGCCTTCTCCTGCGCTTTTACGATCCGACCGCCGGCGCCGTGCGCATCGACGGGGTCGATCTCAGGTCGGCTGACCCCAAGGCGGTCAGGGCGCGGGTGGCGTTCGTCGCTCAGGACGCGCCGCTGTTCTCCTCTTCGGCCGCGGACAACATCGCTTTCGGCCGTTTGGGCGCGGTCGATGGGGAGGTCCGCGCCGCCGCCCGCGCGGCCCAGGCCGAAGGCTTTATCTCCCGGCTGCCGCATGGCTTCGACACCCTGATGGGCGAACGGGCCAAGCTACTCTCGGGCGGCCAGCGTCAGCGGATCGCCATCGCCCGCGCCCTGGTGCGCCGCGCGCCGATCCTGCTTTTGGACGAGGCCACCAGCGCCCTCGACGCGGAAAGCGAACGCCTGGTCCAGACCGCGCTGCACGAGGCCATGGCCGGGCGCACCACTCTGGTCATCGCTCACCGCCTGGCGACGGTGCTGGAGGCGGACCGCATTGTGGTGATGGACGCTGGCCGGGTGGTGGATGTCGGCCGCCACGGCGAACTTATGGCGCGAGGCGGCCTATACGCTCGACTGGCCCGTCTGCAGTTCGGCGTCGCCGCGGCCTAGGCCAGAGACGCGAGACGCCGCGAGAGGTCGCGGTTCGCGCGCCAGCGGGCGGCCGCCAGCCCAACGAGCGCCGCGTTCAACGCGGTGAGCTCGAACACGAACCACCACAGGGGCTGCGCGGCCAGGACGGCGAGAAATGCCGCCACGGTGCGGGTGTTGGAGTCCATGAGCCCGCTGGCCTTGACCAGAGGCGCGAAACGCTCGCGGTAGAGCCGCCGCACCTCATCACCGTGGCCAGCGGCGATGGCGCCCTCCATCGCCTGTTCCATGCGCCGCTCGCCGGGGCTCGAAAGGTCCGAGACGGCCAGATAGAGATCCGACAGCGCCTTGCCGGGCCCCGCCGCCCCGGCGCCGGTCTGTCGCATCCACGGCGCGCCGTAGACAAAGCGGCGGTAGGCCTTGCGCCCGGTCTCATAGGCGTTGGCCTGGACGAAATGCGATGCTCCCGCGGCGACCGCCACCCCCCAGACCCACCCGCCGAAGGCGCGTTGAGCCGCGAAGGCGAACGCCACATAGATCAGAGCCTGACTGAGGTGGTCGCAAACCCCATCCATGAGTTCGCCGGCGGGCGAGGCGCGTCCGGTTCGTCTCGCCAACTCGCCGTCCGCCCCATCGAGAACATGCCAGGCAAACTGGAACGCCAATCCGGCGAACGCCCCCCAGGGCCATGCGAGGGCGACGTAGCAGGCCGCGGCCGCGCCGGACACGAAGACACTGGCGATGGACACCTGATTGGGCGTCACCGCGGTCCGCTCCAGCAGGTCTGTCAGCCGCCGGGAGGCGGGATGGACCAGATAGCGGTTGCTGGGCGCCTCTATTTCGCGCGGTCGACCGGGCGCGGCGCCCTCCACAGGCGTTTCGGGAACTGCGATTGACATCGACAGGGCTTTGGTCTCCACGGGCCGCTCGTGTATGGCAGTCTTGTGACAACGATCGCCAAACGATAGCGTGAATCGTTCGGGGACTGTCCACGTCCAGGCAAGGTCATCCCAGAAGGGAATTGGAATGGCAAAGATTCGCGCCGCGGTCATCGGTGTCGGCAATTGCGCGAGTTCGCTGGTTCAGGGCGTGGCCTATTACCGGTCGGCGAATGACAACAGCGGCGGCCTGATGCACTGGGACCTGGGCGGATACGAGCCCAGCGACGTCGAATTTGTACTGGCCTTCGACATCGATCAGAGGAAGGTCGGCGTCGATCTAGCTCAAGCCATCTTCGCCAAGCCCAACTGCACGGCCGTGTTCTCCGAGGTGCCCGATAGCGGGGTCACCGTTCGCATGGGCGCCGTGCTCGACGGCATGGCGGATCACATGGCGGCCATGCCGGCCGACCGCAGCTTCGTGAAGGCGGACGCTGCCGAACCCACCAAGGCCGAGATCGTCCAGGCTCTGCGCGACAGCGGGGCTGAGGTGATGGTCAATTTCCTCCCCGTCGGGTCGGAAGACGCCGTCCGGTTCTACATGGAGTGCGCGCTCGAGGCGGGCGTCGGCGTGGTCAACTGCATGCCGGTGTTCATCGCCAGCGATCCGGAATGGGAGGCGCGGTTCAAGGCCCGGGGCCTGCCGATTATCGGCGATGATATAAAGGCCCAGTTCGGCGCCACGATCGTCCACCGCGCGCTCACCAACCTCATGCGCCAGCGCGGCGTGCGCATGGAGCGGACCTATCAGCTCAATACCGGCGGCAACACCGACTTCCTGAACATGATGGACCGCGGCCGGCTGATGTCGAAGAAGATCTCCAAGACCGAGGCGGTGCAGTCGGTGATGGCCGAGCGCCTGGCCGACGAGAACATCCACGTCGGCCCCAGCGATTACGTGCCTTGGCTCAACGACAACAAGCTGTGTTTCCTGCGGCTCGAAGGCGCCTTGTTCGGCAATGTGCCGATGAACATCGAAGTCAGGCTTTCGGTCGAGGATTCACCCAATTCCGCCGGTGTGGTCATCGACGCCATTCGCTGCTGCAAGCTTGCCCTAAACCGCGGCCGCGGCGGGGCGGTGATCGGACCTTCGGCCTTCTTCTGCAAGCATCCGCCGGTGCAGTTTACTGACGACGAAGCCGAGCGCATGACCAACGCCTTCATCGACCAAGAGTCCCATCCGGCGGGCATGCAAGGCCTGATCATCGCCGCTGGCCAGGGAATCCGGATGCGCGAGGTCGCGCGTTCAAAGCCCCTCGCCCTGGTCAATGGCGTGCCCCTGATCGAGCGTGTGATCACCGCAGCCCATCGGGCGGGGGTCACCCGGTTCGTGGTCGTGACCGGCTATGAGGGGCGCCGCCTGGAGATTTTCCTGAGCGGCCTGGCCGAGCGCCTGTCGATCCCGATCGGAACCGTGCGCAATTTCGCTTGGAAGGGCGCCAACGGACTTTCGGTGGCTGCCGCCGAGCCGCACCTCGACGATCGATTCGTGCTGATGATGGCCGACCATCTCGTCGATCCGACGATCATCGCGGACCTGATGCGCGCGCCGGCGGCCCCGGACGAAGTGATCCTGGCCGTCGACAGGCGACTGGACAATCCGCTGGTCGACCTCGAGGACGTGACGCGCGTGGCGGTCGACGGGGAGGGCAGGATCAAGGCGATCGCCAAGCTGATGGTCGAGCACGACGCCTACGACACCGGCGTTTTCCTGGCCACCAAGACCCTGGTCCGCGCAATTCGCGACGACGTTGAGGCCGGGGGCGGCGGCGGCCTTTCCGACGGCATGCGCCGGCTGGCCGCGCAGGGATTGGCGAGGGCCTATGACATCGGCGACCGTTTCTGGCTCGACGTCGACGACAGCGCGGCTCACGGACACGCCGAACAGCTCTGCGCCTAGGCGGGCGCCGCCTCGGGGGTCAGGACCGCGGCCGGCGCGCGACGTCGCGTCCTGGCCAGGGCAGCTTGCTCGATAAACAGATGGCCATAGGCCTCGACCATGTGGCTGAGGTCGAATTGGGCGGCGCGGTCGGGCCCGGCCGCCGCTAGGCGGGCCATGAGGTCGGGATGGGTCAGCAGATGATCGATGCCGCTAGCGAACGCGCCTGCGTCGCCCGGCGGAACGATCCAGCCGCTCTCGCCGTGGATCATGACCTCGGCTGGACCGAAATCGCAGGCGGTCGCCAGGGTCGGAACGCCGCAGGCCAGGGCCTCGACCGCCACGCTGGGAAAACCCTCCCAGCGCGAGGGCAGGACGAACAGTTTCGCCTTCGCCATCCACGCCCACGGGTTGGTCTCGAAACCGACAAAAATCACCTTGTCAGCCAGCCCGAGAGCAGCCGCCCTGGCGCGCAAGGTCGCTTCCTGCGAGCCGCGTCCAATGATGACCAGATCCAGGTTGCGGGCCGCCGCGCTGCGCGCCAGGGCGTCGAGTAGCAGGTCGTGACCTTTCTGGTGCTCCAGCCGGCCAACCGCAAGGATGAACGGCCGTTCCGGGTCGTGCGGGATAGCCGCCTTGGCCAGCCGCTGGATGTCGCCGATGTCGACCGGGTTCTGGATCACCCGCATGCGGCCGTGGTCCAGGACCAGGCGCTTCTCAAGGCCGGCCGCCATTTCATGGGAGTTGGCCAGGAAACAGTCGGCTGAGCGGTAGCAGCGCCGAACGAGATGACGGACGACCGCCCTGGCCGCCGGGCTGGTCAGCTCATCGTCGATCACCGCGTCGGTATTGTTGCCTTCCCGGGCAATCCAGCGCGGCCGGTCGGGACCCAAGCCCGACAGCACCGTCCAGGTGAGCAGGCTCATGCCCTTGGTGAAGCTCATCACCACATGCGGACGGCGCACGGCGATCATGCGAGCGATATTGATCGGCGCCAGCGCAATCGCCGGCAGCAGTTTATGCGGGCGGTAGAAGCTGGCGTTGCGGCCTTCGACGGCAAGCCAGTTCTGGGCGATCGGCGATGCATCGACGCGCTCGGGATTGACAGCGTCCAGGAACGGTCCCGCCCGGCGCAGCAGGCCGATGCGCACATCGAACTGGGCCGGATCGCTGCGGTTCAGCAGATGCACGGCGACCCGCTCGGCCCCGCCGCCATGCAGAGACGACAGCAGCAGCATGACGCGCAGCCGTTCGGTCATGCTATTCCCCGCTCTCTCCACCGTTCCAAGCTCGGCTTCTAGCCGCGCCCGGCTCGGCGAGGCAACGACCTATATGGCTTGGGCGAGGTGGTTTTGGCAAAACTTGAGTGGCTGATGGGCGCCGATGCCTTCTGGCGCCGCGCTTCGGCCGATTGCGCCGGAGCCCGTCGACGGCTGCTCGTCCAGGCCATGACCTTCGAGGGCGATGACACCGGCATGGCGACGGCGGCGGTGATCGGCCACAGCGGCGCCGCCGATCGCCGCGTCCTGGTCGACGCCTATTCGCGGGTGGTGGTCAGCGACCGCTGGGTCGGCTGGCCGAACGCATGGCTGGCGGCGGACCTGCGCCGCGAGAAGGCGGACACCATGGCCATGTTCGGGAGTCTCGTCACCGCCGGCGTCGCCGTCAGGGTGACCAATCCGTTCTCGCCGCTGATGGCTAACTATCCGGCGCGCAACCACAAGAAGCTGATCATTGCCGACGACGCGGTTTACATCGGCGGGGTCAATTTCAGCGACCACAATTTCCGCTGGCGCGATTTCATGCTGCGCCTGGAGGGACAACAGGCGGCTGATTTCCTAACCGCCGATTTCGAGGCCACCTGGTCGGGCCGGCCGGCGGCCAGCACCGCGCGGCTCGACGGCGTGCGTCTGATGAGCCTCGATGGGCGCACCAACGACCGCTTCTTCGACGCCATCGCCGAACTGCTGGCCGGCGCGCGCCGCGAGATCGTGATCCTGAGCGCCTATCTCACCTTTCCGTTCACCGCCCCGTTGGCGGCGGCGGCCGCCCGCGGCGTGGCGGTAAGGCTCATCACCCCATGGGCCAATAACAAGCCGCTGGTGCGCGACTACCTGCTGGATTTCGCCTACCGGAGCGGGTTCGAGGTCCGTCTGCTGCCGGATATGAGCCACCTGAAGGCTATGTTGATCGACGACCGCACGCTGGTGGTCGGCTCGTGCAACTTCGACTTCGTCGGCCATGCCGCCGAGGAGGAGTTGGCGGTGGTGATCGACATTCCCGAAGTGATCGGTGACTTCCAGCGCCTGGTCATCGATCCGGCGCTAGCCGCCGCCGAGCCGGCGGGCGCGCGCCGGGTGTCGCCCGCGGCGGGCCGCCTCGCCCACGGGTTGCTGGGTCTGAGCAATATCGTCGTCCGGGCGGCGCGCCATGCGCCGCGCACCGCTGTCGACTGGAGCTAGGTGCGCAAAGAGGGCAGGACCGCTGCGACGTTGCTGATGCCGAAATCCGGCGGCTATCGCGTAGCGT
>Ga0307478_10003685_pt1 | contig 11262 bp, 16 predicted proteins | sample atmos_gasesECM4C_2_FD_203713 | JGI IMG/M metagenome (GOLD analysis project Ga0307478, IMG submission 203713) | Hardwood forest soil microbial communities from Morgan-Monroe State Forest, Indiana, United States - atmos_gasesECM4C_05 | ecosystem: Environmental > Terrestrial > Soil > Temperate...
GGGGCACTCGGGATTGCTTTGATGAGTTTCACGGAGACGGTTGCGGCCGGCCAAGCTTTCGCGCGAAAGGACGAGCCCGCGCCGCGAGCAAACACAGAGCTGTTTGCCACAGGACTCGCCAATATTGGAGGCGCACTTCTCGGTGCGATGCCGGGCGGCGGCGGCACCACGCAAACGGCAGTCAACATCAGCGCGGGAGCCCGCACGCAATTAGCGGAGATGGTAACTGCGGCGATGACGCTGGTGACGATGTTTTTTCTCGCTCCATTCGTCGCGATGTTGCCGCAATCTGCATTGGCAGCGCTGGTGATTGTTTATTCCTTCGGACTTATCAAGCCGATCGAGTTTCATGACATTCTTCGTATTCGCAGGACCGAATTTTCCTGGGCGATCGTGGCTTTCGCAGGAGTCGTGGTTGTCGGCACGTTAAAGGGAATCATCGTCGCGATAATTGTTTCCCTGGTTACACTGGCATATCAGGTAGCCGATCCTCCAGTGTATGTCCTGCGCCGCAAGCCAGGAACCAACGTGTTCCGGCCGCAATCGCCGGAACATCCCGACGACGAGAGTTTTCCTGGCCTCTTACTACTCAGGCCGGAAGGTCCAATTTTCTTTGCTAATGCGGCACAGATCGCACACAAGATTGAGCCGCTGGTCAGGGAAGCGCAACCGAAGATCGTTGCCGTCGACGCGAGCGGAGTCCTCGACATGGAGTACACCGCGGTGAAGATGTTCGCACAACTCGTGAAGAGGCAAAGCCAGCACGGCGTTCAACTGTGGCTGATTGGCATGACTCCCAGAGTCTTGGCCATCGTACAACGATCCCCGCTGGGGCAGTTGCTGGGACGCGAACGAATGCATTTCAATCTGGAGATTGCCGTTACACGCTACCTGGATGATCCAGCCACGCGCGACCAGCCCTGAGATATGGCGCGTCGAGCTGATGCAATGAACCGCTACTTTGACCATTGGGCGACTGCGAGCTGCGCTTTCATCCTGCTGCGTATTCAACTATCCGAAACGCACAAAGTCGCCGCCTTCAAGGATCTGAACAAGATCTAGGTCACGGCATGAGGGGAGAAGTACCGTGTCGGCTTCAATGCACGAAAGCGTCATGAATCGCCTGCGCGAAGGGTGTGGCTGCAATTGTCGCCGTTTGTTTCTCACCCTCGCCAACGTTTCAAGCAGGGATAACCGCGTTCGCCGAACATAAGGTCCAGCGTGGCTGGTTTTGACGCGTTGGTGAGATTGACTTCTTTGGATTGGGTATTGGCCGCGGGTGACACCCCCGATTCAACTCGGAATCAGTCTAGGTATCACCGGCTTGCAAGTACTAGATAACTAGAGAAATGGCGGAGAGGGAGGGATTCGAACCCTCGGTACAGGTGTTAGCCCGTACAACGGTTTAGCAAGCTGGAGCATTCCACCGCGTAAGGCCCTCACTCCAAAGACCCGTTCCCCTCTCGCAGTCCGTTCCGCAGACCGAAACCGAGTATTGACAATCCCGTACTGACTTTCTTGTACTGACTAACCAGCCGCGCCCGCGGACCTAGACCTCTCGCGACACAATCGCAGGCCTATGAGAATACAGAAGGGAAGTCTCCTGCTCCAGCACGGCTCCTGGCACGTCAGGTTCTACCAGGACGGCAAGCGCAAGTCCCTCCGCGTGGCCCCGGAGGGGACCGACCAGAAGACGGTCCGCCAGCTGGCGGCGACCCTCATGCATGAGGTCAACTCGGGCAAGGTCGAGGCGATCGACCAGCGCAGGCCAGAGGTCATGGTCTTCGACTTCTGGACGGACACCTTCCTCCCGTGGGCGACGGACAACCTCAAGCCAAGCTCGACGCACGGCTACAAGAAGCTTTGGGACGGGGTTCTCAAGGTGCACTTCGCCGGCCGGTCGATCGAGGGGTACAAGACCTTCCACGGAAGCGAGTTCCTCTCCAGCTTGGCTCCGCGAATGACGCGCAACTCCCTCGGCCACGTACGCTCGCTCAGCAGCTCCATCTTCGGGCACGCGGTCAACCGAGGGGTCATCGACAGGAACCCGTGGCGCGAGGTGAAGCTCCTCGCCAAGCCGAAGGCCTCGACTCCCACGGGGCACTACACGATGGAGGAGGCGAAGGAGAACCTGAGGCTGCTCGCCGGAGACACCAAGGCCCAAGCGGCGTTCGGCCTTTCGTTCTTCCTCGCGCTACGCCCAGGAGAGCTGAGCGCCCTTCGCTGGGAGGACTTCGGGCCGGAGACCGTCGTCGTGAGAAGGAGCGCTTGGCGAGGGATCGTGGGCCAGACGAAGACGGGGACGGAGTTCGAGGTCCCTCTCATCCCTCCTGCGAAGGAGCTGTTCGAGAGGTACGCCCTCGATCGGTACGCCCGCAACGTGGAGTCGAGGGCGTCTCCGCCGACCCTCCGCGGGTGGCTGTTCCCGAACCCCTCGGGCGCAAGGCCGCTGGACATGAGCGCGTACGCGAACAGGGTCCTTCGCCGCGTCCTCAAGGGGAGGTACAAGGGCCTGTACTCCGCGAGGAGGGGGATGGCGACCGAGCTGGTGGAGGCGACGGGCAACGCGGTCTCGGCGCAGGGGATGCTGAGGCACGCGAGCATGGCCACGACCCTGGCGTTCTACAAGAAGCAAACCCCTCAGGAGACCCTGAGGGGCATGAGGCTGCTGACCGAGGAAGAAGGGCTAGACGCGAATCTCCGGTGCACCTCCCCGCATCTGCGCGGGCGTGTACTCGCAGGAGGCGACGACGGAGTTGCGCCTCATAGCCCTCCTATCAGGTCGTCCCCCTCTTCTTGGTCCCCAGCGAACTCTGGCTCCTCGGGCTGGAAGGCCTCGCGGCGACGGAGGATGTCCTCGAACTGCGCGAGCGAAATCCTTGAGAGGGCCAGCGTGGACTCAAGGCGGGCGTGAAGCTCCGCCAGCCCCAGCTTGAGAAGATTTACCTCGCGGGCCAGGTCGCTGACGCGTCTGAGGAGGGAACCGTCTTCCGCCAATGGCTTTTCTCCTTATTGTATGGAGTCGGTCAGGGAAGGCCAGCCGCGCAGGAAGTCCTTGCCCAGCCGCTCCTCGAGCAGCCTGAGCCTGACGCCGGGCTGGGAGTAGTACTTGTCCAGCTCGCGCTCGCCGCGGATGCGGTCCGCCCACTCCCTCATGCGCATCAGGGTCCCGATGCTGGAGGCGCTCATCTTTCCTCCTTCGCCTTGCGCACCGCGTCCAGGACCCTGGCCTGGACCGAGGGCGGCTGCAGGCTCAGGTCGTGCTCGCAGGCCCGCCTCATGACGTGCGGCAGGCAGATCGCGTTCAGCTCCCTCTCGACTTCGTCCTGCCTGTCCTTCGACTCCGCTATGAGGAACGCGACCAGCTCGCGGACGCCGTCCAAGCCCAGTCCCCCGGCGACGGCCTCCTCTATCGTGTGCAGTCCGAGCCGCCTGAGGTCCCGCTCCGCCTGGATCACGTGGGCGAGGTGGCCCACCCCGTCGAGGGCCGGGGCGTCCAGCAGCTCCGGCAGGAAGTAGTAGTGCCCGTCCTCGCGCCCAAGCTTCTCTATCATGTCGCGGAAGCTGCGCTTCCAGTAGGCGACGTCGTGCTGCCTTCCCGGGGCGTCCATGAAATCCCTCCCCACATAAAAAGGCCCCACGGCAGGTTTTCCGTGGGGCTTCTAGACAAAGATGGCTGGAACGTCGCCAGCCGCGCCCCGGGATTCGTCGCCGAGCTCTCGGGGGAGCATCGCCGCCTCTTGCCTCGGCGGTGGCTTCTCGTGGTCCTAAACTTGTCGCAGGGCGGCGTCGATCTTCCTCGCCCGCTCCCTCAGCTCCTGCCAGCGCTCCCGCTTCGGGGCCCACTCGACGGCGTCCTTGAGCCTCCCCTCGGCCTGGCGCAGCCGCATCTCGGCCTGCCTCTTGAAGTCCTCCAGCTCGCCCGAGAGCACCTCGATCCGCTGGGAGACGTGGGTCTGCTCCAGGGGCGTGAGGAACTTCTCCCTCAGCGCCTCGCGGCAGTCCGCTATCTTGCCCTTGTACTCCTTGACCGCGGCCGCGACGGAGGCCTTCAGGCCGGCGAGCTTCGCCTCGGCCTCGTCCACGGAGGGCATGCCGGACAGGTATCTCGTCAGCTCCCTCCAGCCCGCGTCGGCCCGCCTCGCGTCGTTCTTCGCGTTGACTTCCTGCGCCTGCTTGATGCCGCGGGCGATGGCGGAGTCCATCTCTTCTTGGCTTACCACGAGAGGGCCGTTGGCCTTCTCCCATACCGTGAATGCGTTCGACATGCGTGCTCTCCTTTGAAGAAGGGCCCGGGGCTGGGCTTGGCTCGAACCCCGCCCCGGGCATCCATGGACTCCCGCGGCCGTGAGAAGCCCGGAAGGTCGCTACAGAAACTTGGTCAGCCGCGGATGTCGCCGCTCAGCGCCACCTTGAGGGCCTCGGCCTCCGAGAGCCCGATGAGCTTTGAAAACTCGAAGTCCTCCCGCTGCTTGGCCGTGAGGGCCGCGGACTCGCGGACCTCGTCGCCCTTCTTGAAGGCCTGCGGCCTGCACTCCTGAAGCGCGGTGAAGAGCACCTCGTCCGCCTTCTCCATCGAGTAGCCGGACTCCTCCACGAAGGAGCCGCCGTTGTTGCGGCGGATGGGGCTGCGCCCGGACTCGCGGAACTCGGAGCCGGACTCGGCCATCACTGCCTCAGCGATGCAGAGCAGGGTCTCGGCGGACTCGCCGCCTTGGGTTCGTTCGCGGAAGGACTTGAGCTGCGCGCGGTTGAACTTCTGGGTCAGTCGACCCAGCTTCTCTTCGATGCTGACCATAAGTGTCGAGCTCCTCTTTGCTCTGTCCTTAATTATGCCTTGCGTTTCCCAAACGCTGGACCAGGGCTTGGCCCTAAAAGTAAGGGAACAAAGGGCATTGGGCGTTCACCCACCGCTCCATCCACGTCTTCGTCCGCCCGAACCGGCGCCCGAGCTTGCCGAGGTCCACGTCCGGGTCGGCCTCCAGCAGGAGCCACATCGAGAGGCGTACCTTCCCCTCCTCGAGGAGGCTGGGGTACCCGCCGTTCTTGAGGCGCATCGCCGTCTGCTTCTGCTCTAGGCTCGGCATATCGCCTTCCCAAGTGGTCCCGTCGGCTGGGCTCCGGTCAGAATCTGCATGGCCTACTCCGCCGCCACCGTGGCCTCGATGTCCGCTTTGGCCTGCTCGTTACGCCGGGTCCATGTTTTCTCCGCCTCGGCCTCGCCCAAGCTGGTGAGTTCCAGGTATCTGGCCCGTCCGAAGCCGGTAGGGGTCGCGGCGACGAGCCCCTCCGCCAGCAGCCCGTCCACGCACCGGTTCCAGCTCTCCTCGAACACCGATCGCCGGACCTTGGCCGCGAGCTTGCCCTCGCTCAGCCGTCCTAGCCTCAGCAGATTGCGCAGCACTCGGCTGCGGAGTCTTGCGTCCTCGAAAGTAGTTTCCATTTCCCTTTTTCTCCTTAGAATCCCGCGTTGTCTTCGTCTTCGATCCGCTTCCAATAGTTCAAAACTGTCGCGTGGCTCTTGATCTTCAGCAGGTCCGCGGTCTCTCTGGCGGACATGCCCTTTTTCTTGCACTCCACAAGCTGCGCCATGAGCTCCGGCGTGAGCTTGCCCGCACGTCGTGGGAGGCGAGCGAGAACTGGATCGGCCGCTCGAAGCCGCGCCCCTTGATGCGCTCGACCTGCACCTTCGAGGTGCCGTCGATCTTGCGGAACCCGAAGGCCACGTCCACCTTGCCGCCGAACGTCACCGAGTCCTTCAGGTACTCGGACGGGTCGATGGACGAGCTTCTCGCGCCGGACCGGACTTCGTCGGGTGGGCGATGAGCACCACGGCCTTGCATCCCGCGTCCACCAGCTGGCGGACCTTCCCGAAGAACTCCACCCACTCGGCGGACTGGAACGCGTCCTGGATCTTGGCGACGTCGAGCATGGTGTCCACCACCAGCACCTTGCCCCTTACTTCTTCTCTCAGCCTCGCGTCGTCGATGGCGACGAAGGCGGATGCGTTCAGACCCGAGGCCTGGAACCTCGGCTCCCTGTCCAGCCCGAAGTTCCTCGCGTAAGACAAAAAGAGTCCGTGCTGCATGTCGAGGCAGAGGTACACGACTCCGTCCACGCCCTCGGGATGCGTGTCGAAATGGCCGAAGGCGGGACGCCCCGCCAGCAGCGACGCGGCGAGCTCGAGCGCGGCCATCGACTTGTAGGACTCGAACAGGCCGGCGAAGACATGGATGCCCCCCTCTATGAGAAGCTCGTCCACGATCTCGCGCATCGGCTCGACGTCCCACTCGCCCAGAGGAGTGAAGATCGGGCCATCTGGCTCGGGCTCCCCGTACCCGGGCCGCGGGGCGATCCCAAGCTGGTGCATGCCCACGGAATAAAACGTAATCGGCTCCGACAGCTTGCCCAGGAATCGGTCGAGGTACTTCTCGCTTTGGAACAGGCTGACCACCGTTCGGGGGCGGAGCCAGTGCTGGTCCTGCCGCTCGCCCATCACCTGGAAATGGTCTTTGCCGTCCGCGTCGTAGAAGCCGTTGGGCCTGCGCATCCCCGCCAGCAGCTGGTCCACCCACATCTCGCCGCCGAGGGAAAGGGGGCTGAAGTTGTCGAAGCCGCCGGAGCCGTCCCGCTTCTCCTTGCCCGCGTACAGCAGCCGCGCTAGGTGGGCCTCGTCCAGGTCGGAGCGGTCTTCGAGCCACTTCTTAACGGTGAAGAACGAGTCCTCGCTTCCGCCGTCTTCGATGTGGCCCATCACGACCACGGAAGACGGATCGTCGTCGTCGCCTAGAATCTCCGCGAGACGCTCGCACATCTCCTCGTAGGCGGTTCTGCCGCCCACGTCGTACACCTTGTGCTTAGGCTTCGGGTTGTGTCTGAAGGACGGCATAAGTGTTCGAAATTCGTTCGCACATTCATAATGCCCAACCTGTCGAATGCACGACGCAAACTTTGTTCGACTCACGCATTGCACCAAAGGCTATGGTGTGCCATGGACTATGGAGGAAATGAAATTGACCAGCGTAGGCCGCGGAAGCGCCGTGCACGCTCTAGAAATTGTGTCCGCGGAACGGGGCGGGTGTGTCGCCTTTGACGCGGTCGCGGTCAAATTGCCTTAGTATTTTGACCAACCAACCACCAGCCCGTAACGCGCTCGTTACGCGGTTACGGTTGCGAGCTTCGGTCGAATAACCGGTTAATTAACCATTTTGACCAGTTGAGGTAGGGCATGGGCGGCTGGCGAAGACCGTCGTAAAAACGGCCTGGTAACGGGACGACGGCCTGGTAACAAGGCGTTATCTGGGCTTTCGGAACACCTAGACGGGAAAGCGGAGGTCCTTAGCGGAGGTCCTTAGTTGAGGTCGGACTAGACCTTTGTGCGGCGCAACGGACGGCAGAACTGCCTAAGACCTTGCGCGCCAGCTGGGCGATGAGCGGTCAGGGGAACCGCGGCGTCCCCTCCGTGGTCTCCGTTTAAGGGGCTTCGATTTTCGGCGGCTTACCGCTCGCCCGCGGCGCCCCGGGTCGCCCTGCGGAGACTGCATCGCGGCTGGTGAAGCCTTTCGGGGCCTACCGACCTGCCCTCGCGGCCTTGGCCTTCGGCCTTGGCCTTCGGCTTCCTCATTTGCCCTTTGGCCTCGAAGAAGGCCGAGACGAACTCCGCGGCCTGCTGAGGGACAATCGCGTTGCCGCTTCCCCGGAGGAGAACCAAGGGTCCGGAAAGCCCATCATCCACAAGGAGTGATAGGCCGCCATCTTCAAGTTTGGGCGCTTGGCGGCTTTCCCCGTTCGAGCCCCGGACCTTGACCGCGTCCGACCAGAAGCCCTGGTTGAAGTCGAACTGCTCGCCTTGTCCGACGAACGCGACGAGGTCCTCGCCGCCCTCGCCAAGTCCGAGAGGCCGAAGGGCAGGGAGCGCTGCTGACTGGCCATAGGAGTCGGCGACAAAGTAGATCCTCTCGCGCCTGTGGGACGCCCCCACGTGTAGAGCCGGGAATACCGCAGACCCGAAGGCGTAGCCGGCCTTCCCCAGGTCCGACGCCACGAGGTCGAGCCATCCGTGGTCGATCGCGCCCTCAACCTGCTCTCCAAAGACGAGTGCAGGGCGTCTTGCAGCGACGAGCTCGTAGAAGGGGAACCACAGCTTTCCCCTCGGGTCCTTGAACGCTTGCCTTTTACCCGCGACGCTGAACGACTGGCACGGGCACGACCCGGTCCAGAGCGGGAGGTCGTCGGGCACTCCCGCGAGCGCGAGGGCGAGCGGCCATCCGCCGATGCCCGCGAAGAAGTGGCACTGCGCGTACCCTTCGAGGTCCTCCGGCCTGACCTCCCTGATCGAGCGGTCATCGACGTCCCCCCGCGGAATGAGGCCGTCCCTGATGAGCTGCCGAAGCCACGCGGCCGCCCGCTTGTCGTTTTCGTTGTAGTAAGACCTTGGCATGTCCTCTCCTTTTCCTGTCGTCGCGTCGCAGCGCCTTGGCGAAGCCCACCAGTCTGGCCGCGAACGCGATCCGGTCTTGGGGTCTGCTGTCCTTGAGCCGGGTGGCGACCTTGCTCCTCAGGTCGTCGAGCCAGTCGATCGCGTCCGCCCAGCCGAAGGGCGACTCGTTGGCGTCCTTGTGCCTGTTCGTCGGCTTTCCCCCCGCAGCGGCGATCCAGTAGCGGGCCTTGTCGTAGGAGATGCCCAGCTCCTTGAGCCGGGGTATCCACCCGCCGTGACCCGTTTCTTTCCGCAAGGCGATCACCGCGCGCCCGAACGCGACGCCCACGGTCTTGCAGTCGGCCTCCGCGGCTTGGAGCATCCCGTAGCACTCGACGGCCTTCCTCTCGGCGTCCGAATTTGGTGCTGCGCCAAATTTGCCCATGACTCTCCTCCTAGGCCAATCGTGGCACGGCGGGGGCAAGCTGGCGAGTTACCGACGTGATCGGCCTACGGAATGGACGGCAGAAGGAACTAAGGCTAGGCCCCGCATCGGAAAGGCGGCGGTTAGAGAGGCGGCGGTTAGAGAAACCGCTAGGCTCTGTGGCCACTGATCTAAGGGCACGATCGCGGAGGTTCGTGGCGTGAGACGTACACCGATCCGAACGAAAACATGCTCCTCTGGAGCACGTACAGCAATTGTGTGCCAGTCGAGTACATTGCGAGGTGGGCGATCTCCTTTTCGTTGGCTTTCGTAAAGGAGGTAACTTCGACCCAGCCCTTGAACCTCGGGAGCAGCTGAGAATCAGAGTAGTAGCGAGGCATCATGTCTTGCATGCCCGGTCTTACGTAGTTTGTCGAGCCAGCCATGTTGCCCTTATACGCCTCGAAGGACGATCCGGACTTCTGCATCAAGTAAATGAATGTGGGGATTGAATCCTTGATCTGGGCGGATAAGGGAGCTCGCAGACGCTCTCCTAGGGACATGGTCTGAATGCCCATCCACACGGCTCCATGTTTCTCGATAACAGCTTTGTGTTGCGCCACCATAACCTCGAGGCGCATCCCGTCAGCTGGAACCCTCAACACGAGGTGCATGGGCGGAACTAGGGCGAAATTCCGTTCTGGGACAATGCTTTGGGGCATCAAGATATTAACAGGGTACTTTTCTGACAAATCAGTTTAAATTTAATCACATGCACTCACAAGACGCCGTGATTCTCCTGGAACCTGCAGATGTCAAGGTAGCACTTGCGAACGTACCTGGGCGAGTGACGACAACGATTCTAGACCCCTGGTACAACAAGGGGGTTGGCGGGATCGTGGACAACTACCATGTTTGGCTGCGCGAGGTCTTCGAGGCCGCGGCGTCGATTTCGGACCACGTTTTCATTTGGGGTTTTCCGGAGATCATTCACGAGGTTCTCAACTACGAGCCGCCTTGCGAGTTCCGCTTCGTGGCTTGGCTCACGTGGTACTACAAGAATTGTCCATCTGTCATCCGGGGATGGCGCTCCGCTCAGTATGCCTGCCTCCACTTTTCGAGCCCCACCGCGATCATGTACCCGGAGCACCGGAGCACTTCTTGAACGAGGTTCAGCTGGAAAAGCACGCGCAGGGCAAGCTGCGCTACATGCCTGGTCCAGCAAGCGTCCTTGACGTCCCCGAGGATGTCATCGAGGCGCCGTTGAACATCGGATTCGTCGGGCGAAAGGAGCAGACTGGCCATCCCGCACAGAAGCCTGAAAAAGTGTTCGAGCCGCTGGTGTCTATGACCACCAAGGAGGGCGACATCGTGCTAGATCCATTCTGCGGGTCCGGCACGACGGGGTCTGTGTGCTCGAAGATGGGGAGGCGGGCAATTCTGTCCGACCTGTCGGAGGAGTACACGGCGCTGGCGGAGAATCGACTGGGGCTGAAACGTCAGCCTTTGGACTCGTTGAAGAACTTTTTCAAGAACTCGAATACCACCAGCTTGTCTTCTCGTGACGCGGCTTGCACGATCGCATAGGTGTTCAGCTTTCCCGAGCTGTTGTCCCAAAAGTTCTTTTTCATAACCTGGTGCCTTCCGCATAGAGCCCGCCACTGTTTCGGGTCGTCGCGGTCGGCATCAGACTTCACCGAGTGTGGCGTCATGTGGTCCGGCGTGAGCTTCACAGTGCCGCCACCCACCGGGTCCACATCCCCATGCTTGAGGGAACAGGTGTCATTTCCCTCCGTCCATTCGCAGGTATTCTTAGCCCTTTTGAGCACAGCGGCCCAAGCCTCCTTCGTCGGGAGAACCCGCTTGCTTGCTGGCCTTTGGGCGCTTCGCGGAATCTACCATGAGGTACTCGCCAACCTTCAGCTCGTACCCATCCCGTTGTGAGAGTATCGTGTAGCCGTCGTCGGTCCGAAGCTCGGAAACGCGCTGGTGCCAGTTCTCAGGCTCCTCGCCTCCCTGACTGGCAACCTCTATTATCTGATCCCGAGTCGCCACCTTCCCCAGATTATCCAGGAAGAAGGTCTCGATCCGCTGCTTGATCGAGCCTTGGTTGTATTTGCGGACTACGGCCCGCGCTCTTTTTGGTGCCGGAGTGCTTTCGGGCATGCGGCAGCAATTCTCGCAGGACACCAGCCAGAGTTCAAGGAGGAGAGGATATAAGGATCATTCCGTTCCGCCGTCCATTGCCGCCCGATTCCAGTATTTAGGCCCGGTGTTCGCCAAGGAGGGGTTTCGCTTTACGGCGTAAAGTCCTTTGTTTCGTATGGCGGAGAGGGAGGGATTCGAACCCTCGGTACAGGTGTTAGCCCGTACAACGGTTTAGCAAACCGCCGCATTCGGCCACTCTGCCACCTCTCCG
>Ga0307478_10003686_pt1 | contig 11254 bp, 7 predicted proteins | sample atmos_gasesECM4C_2_FD_203713 | JGI IMG/M metagenome (GOLD analysis project Ga0307478, IMG submission 203713) | Hardwood forest soil microbial communities from Morgan-Monroe State Forest, Indiana, United States - atmos_gasesECM4C_05 | ecosystem: Environmental > Terrestrial > Soil > Temperate...
TGGTGGTTGAAGCGGTGGCCGTTGTGGGGATCGTAGGGGCCGTACACGCGAAAGCCGTAGAGCGCGCCGGGCCGCAGATCGGGTAAGTAGCCGTGCCAGACCTCGTCGGTGAATTCCGGCAACGTGTAGCGCGCGATCTCGCGCCGGCCGCGCGCATCGAAGATGCACACGTCGACGCGTTCGGCATTGGCCGAGAACAACGCGAAGTTCACACCCGTTCCGTCCCAGGTCGCGCCCAGCGGATAGGCGCTCCCGGGTTCGATGTGCTTGGGGTTTGGCACTACGGTGCGAGGATGAGCGCGGTGAGGGGCGGTAACGTCAGCGCGAGGGACTGCGCGCGCCCGTGCTTGGCGATCGGATCGGTGTGCACCGCGCCCAGGTTGCCTTCGTTTCCACCGCCGTAGCCGCCGGCGTCGGTGTTCAGCAGTTCGCGATAGGTGCCGGCATGTGGTACGCCGATGCGGAAGCCGTCGAGGCGCACGCCCGAATAGTTGCACACGACGACCGCATGGGTTGCGCGCCGCGCGTCGTAGCGCACCCACGCACAGACCGCGCTGCGCGCATCGTCGTAGTGGATCCACTCGAAGCCCTCGCCCGACGCGTCGCGCGCGTGCAGCGCGGGCAGCTCGCGGTAGAGGCGGTTGCAATCACCGAGCAGGCGCTGCATGCCGTGGTGCGGCAGCCACTGCGTGAGGTCCCAGGCGAGCGAGTCCGCCTCTTTCCACTCTTCCCACTGAGCCAGCTCGCCGCCGGCGAAGATCAGCTTTTTCCCCGGATGACCGAACGTGTGCCCGAAGAGCAGCCGTAGATTCGCGAACTTTTCGTCGTCCCTGCCGGGCATCTTGGCGAGCAGCGAACCCTTGCCGTGCACGACTTCGTCGTGCGAGAGCGGCAGCACGAAGTTCTCGGTGAAAGCGTAGATCAGGCCGAACGAGATCTCATTGAGATGATGATTGCGGTAGAGCGGATCGCGCTTCATGAACTCGAGCGTGTCATGCATCCAGCCCATGTTCCACTTGAAGCCGAAGCCGAGGCCGCCGTGCGAGACCGGTGTCGTCACGCCGCCATAGGCCGTGGATTCTTCGGCGATCGTCATCACGTCGGGAAACTCGCCGTAGACGACCGTGTTGAAGCGGCGCAAAAAGGCGGTCGACTCGAGGTTCTCGTTGCCGCCGTAGATGTTCGGGAGCCACGCCCCGTCTTCACGGTCGTAGTCGAGGTAGATGATCGACGAGACGGCATCGACGCGCAAGCCGTCGACGTGAAACTCGCGCAGCCAGTACAGCGCGCTCGCCAACAAAATATTGGCGACTTCGGTGCGACCGAGGTTGAAGGCGAACGTGCCCCACTCGTGATGGAAGCCTTTGCGCGGATCGGCGTGCTCGTAAAGGCTCGTGCCGTCGAAGCCGCCGAGGCTGAAGTCGTCGGTGGGGAAGTGGCCCGGTACCCAGTCGATGATGACGCCGAGGCCGGCGTTGTGCGCGGCATCGATGAACGCGCGCGCGTCGTCGGGCGTGCCGAAGCGGCTCGTCGGCGCGAACCAGCCCGTGGTCTGGTACCCCCACGAACCGTCGAAGGGGTGCTCCGTGATCGGCAGCAGTTCGAGGTGGGTGAACCCAAGGTCGCGCACGTACGGCACGAGTTTTTCGGCCAGCTCGCGATAGGTGAGGAAACGGTTCCCCTCTTCCGGTACGCGTGCCCACGAACCGAGGTGGACTTCGTAGATCGAGATCGGCGCGTCGCGGTGCTGCCGCGCGCCGCGGCCGGCCATCCAGGCACCGTCGCTCCACGGAAACGGTGGCGCATCCCACACGATCGATGCGTTGCGCGGGCGCTGCTCGGCGTAGAAGCCGATCGGATCGACGCGCAATGGCAGTAAATGCCCGGCGTTGTCCTCGAGTTCGTACTTGTATCGCGCGCCGGGGGCGACGCCGGGAACGAACAGCTCCCACACGCCGCACTCGCGGCGCAGCCACATCCGGTCGCGGTTGCCGTCCCAATCGTTGAAGTCGCCGACGACGCTCACGCGGCGTGCGTTGGGCGCCCACAGCGCAAACGCGGTTCCGGTAACACCGTTGAAGGTGCGAACGTGCGCGCCCATCACGTCGTAGAGCCGGAGATGCGTTCCCTCGCCCAAGAGATAGGCGTCCAGGTCGCCCAGGACCGGTTGATGGGTGGCGTTCATGTCAACCTGCTCTCACGGTGAAGTCGCGGCCCACGGCCGGCCGCGCGGGCGAATCGTATTCTGCTACTTGCTGGACGAGTTTGGCGACCAGTGCCGTCCAGCCCGTTTGGTGCGACGCGCCGAGTCCTTGGCCGGTATCGCCGTTGAAGAATTCGTGGAAGAGCAGATGGTCGCGCCAATGGACGTCGTGTTCGACCGGCGAGTCGGGGCGTTGGAATGGACGCGACCCGTCGGGACCGGCCCGGAAGAGGCCGATGAGGCGGTGCGAAAGCTGTTGCGAGATCTCCCACAGGTTGAGCATCGTACCCGAGCCGGTCGGAAACTCCACTTTGAAATCGTCGCCCAGGTAGTAGTGGAATTTCTGCAGCGACTCGATCAAGAGATAGTTGAGCGGAAACCAGATCGGCCCACGCCAGTTCGAGTTGCCGCCGAAGAGCCCGCTGGTCGACTCCGCCGGTTCGTAGTCGACCCGGAAACTCGCGCCGCCGACGTTGAGCACATAGGGGTTCGCGTGGTGAAACTTCGAGAGCGCGCGCATGCCGTGCGGGCTCAGGAATTCTTCCTCGGCGAAGACCCGGCGCAAGATGCGGCTCAAGCGATCGGGGTTGACGATCGCGAGCAGACGGCGCTGCCGCAGACCGCTGACCTCGATGCGTGCGACGTTTTCCGCCAGTTCCGGGCGATTGGCGATGAACCACTCGACGCGCTCCTTGAGCAGCGGTAATTTCTCCAGCGTGTCCGGGTCGAGCGTTTCCACCGCGAAGATCGGGATGATGCCGACGGCCGAGCGCACCTTGAGCGCGATTCGCTCGCCGGTCGGCAGATAGAGCTGGTCGTAGTAGAACTCGTCCTGGGGATCCCACAGGCCGATGCCGTTGTCGTCATCGTTGCGTTGCGAGTTCATCGCGTCGGCGATATAGAGGAAATGCTCGAAAAACTTGTTGGCGAGGTGCTCGTACACCGGATCGTGGCGCGCTAGCTCGATGGCAATTGCCAACATGTTGAGCGAGTAGACCGCCATCCACGCGGTGCCGTCGGCTTGCGCGAGGTAGCCGCCGGTCGGGAGTTTGGTGCTGCGGTCGAAGACCCCGATGTTATCGAGGCCGAGAAAGCCGCCTTGAAATACGTTGCGTCCGGCGACGTCCTTGCGGTTGACCCACCAGGTGAAGTTGAGCAGCAATTTCTGGAATACGCGCTCGAGGAACGGCAGATCGCCCACGCCGCCGCGCCGCTTGGCCTCGATCTTGTAGACGCGGTACGCGGCCCAGGCGTGCACCGGCGGGTTGACGTCGTCGAAGGCCCACTCGTACGCCGGCAGTTGGCCGTTGGGATGCATGAAGCGTTCGCGGGTGAGCGCGACGAGTTGGCGCTTCGCGAAATCCGGATCGATCAGCGAAAACGCTATGACGTGAAAAGCCAAATCCCAGCAGGCGTACCACGGGTATTCCCACTCGTCGGGCATCGAGAGCACCTCGTCGTTGTAGAGGTGTGTCCAGGCGGAATTTCGTCCGTGCAGGCGGCTCGCCGGCGGAACCGGCATCAGCGGATCGCCCTTGAGCCAATCGCGGATGACGTAGTTGTAGAACTGCTTCGTCCAAAGCAAACCGGCCAGCGCGCGGCGCTGGATCGTGCGGTCTTCTTGGCTCACCGTTGCGGGTAGCAAACCGGCGTAGAACGCGTCGGCTTCGGCGATGCGCTCATCGACGATCGCATCGAACGCGAGTGGATCGATGACGAGCTTGCCGGGCGTGTCGGTCAGCCGCAAACGGATGGTTTCGGTGGCCCCCGGCTCCATGATCGTCACGTACTGGAAGGCGGCCTTGGTGCCGGTGCGCTTGGGGTTGATCGCGTTCAGGTCGTTGTTGATCAGGTAACGGCCGAAGGCATCCTTCACGTATGGCCGGCCGCTCTTCACGCCGAACGCGCGCTCGAAGTTGGTCTCGTTCTCGGTATACAGGACGCTGACCGCATTGCCGTCGCCGATCAGCCAGCGCCGGCCGAGCGTTGGGTGCTGCGACACCATCGCGACGTTGGTGTCGCCCGCGTCGCTGATCGCCGGTTTGCTCACGCCGGCTCGCCACGACCACTCGTTGCGGTACCACAGCGTCGGCAGGACGTGCAGCGGCGCGCGGTTCGCGCCGCGATTGGTCACGGTGATGCGGACGAGGATGTCTTCGGGCGTTGCCTTGGCATATTCGACCACGATGTCGAAGTACGCGTCATCGGCGAACACGCCGGTATCGATCAGTTCGTACTCCTGCGCTTCGCGGCCGCGCTTCGCGTTTTCGGTGCGCAGATCGTCGTAGGGAAACGGACGCTGCGGGTATTTGTAGAGCGCCTTCATGTAGGCGTGCGAGGGCAGGTTGTCGAGGTGAAACCAGACTTCCTTAACGTCCTCGCCGTGGTTGCCTTCGTGACCGTTCAGCCCGTAGAGGCGTTCCTTGAGAATGCGGTCGCGGCCGTTCCAGAACGCCGGCGCGAAGCACAGACGCTGATGGTTGTCGCTGATCCCCAGGATCCCGTCCTCGCCCCAACGGTACGCCCGCAAGTGCGACATCTCGAACGGGAATGAGTCCCAGGCGTTGCCGTCGGCGGAATAGTCCTCCCGGACCGTTCCCCACTGGCGACCGCTGAGGTAGGGACCCCAGCGCCTCCAGTGCGCTTCTCGCCGCTCGAGGGCAAGGATGCGCTCGGTTTCCGGATTCGCCACGCAGGGTCGGTTCGACGCACGTGGCAAGTTCCGCTTCGATGCCCATGCGACGGCTTGCCCGGCCGGAAAGCTCCGATCTGCGGGTTTCCGAGCGCCGCGAGTGGCTTCTCACCAACGGCCGCGGCAGCTATGCGATGGGCACCGTTGCCGGGACGCTCACCCGCAGCTACCACGGGTTGCTGGTCGCCGCCCTCGAACCGCCGGTGGCGCGCCGGCTGCTGGTTCCCACCGTCTTGCTCGACGTCGTGTACCGCGGCGCGAGCTACTCGCTCGCCACGAACCGCTGGGCCAGCGGGGGGCGGGTACCGGAAGGCTGGCGTTTGGTCGAATCGTTTGCCGTGGCGGACGGCGTGCCGGTTTGGACGTACACCCTTGGTGACGCTGAACTCGAAGTCGCCCTCGCGATGCCCTACGGCCACGACCGCACGGCGATTGCCCTGCGGGCCGTCCGGGCTACCGAGCCGTTGCGGGTGACGGCTCGGGTGCTGGTGGCTGACCGCGACCACCACGGCGGCAGCCTGCCGGACCCGGAGCGCTTCACCGTGAGCGTCGACGGTGACCAGGCTGCAGTAAGCCTGCCGGACTGCGGCCGAACGCTGCACGTCTCGGTGCCCGGCGCCACGATGAGCCCGCACCGCGAGCGCTGGTCGGCCTTTTTTCTCGCGCGCGAAAGCGAGCGCGGGCTCAACGCGATCGACGACTACCTCTATGCCGTGGATGCGCGCTTTGTGCTCGCGCCCGGTGCGCGCGGCGGCCTCGTTGTGGGACTCGCTGCCGGCGGCGACGATGCGCCGGACATCGTCGATGCGGCGCGGGCGCGCGGCGTGGAGCTCGCGGCGGGCGAGACGGATCCGCTGCGCGCGCAGTTGGCAATCGCGGCCGATGCGTTCGTGGTGCCGGCCGCACCGGGCGGCCCGTCGCGCACGACGATCGTGGCCGGATATCCGTGGTTTAGCGATTGGGGCCGCGACACGATGATCTCGCTGCCCGGACTCCTGATCGCCAACCGGCGCGGCGACATTGCCGAGGCAATCGTGCGCGGGTTCGCGCCGTTCGTCGACGGTGGCATGTTGCCGAACGTGTTTCCCGACGCGGGCAGTGCGCCCGAATACAATTCCGTCGACGCGGCCCTGTGGTACATCGAGGCTATCCGGGTGTGTGCGACCGCAACGCGGGATCCCAATTTCGCGCGCGACCTCTTTCCGGCGCTGCACGCGATCATCGCGGGCTATACGGCAGGAACGCGTTACGGTATCGGCGTCGATCCGGAAGACGGGCTGCTGCGCGCGGGCGTGCCGGGCGTGCAGTTGACGTGGATGGATGCGAAGGTCGGCGATCACGTCGTCACGCCGCGCATCGGGAAACCGGTGGAGGTCAACGCGCTGTGGTTTGCGGCGCTCATCACCACCGCGCACTTCGCCGAGCACGGCGGGGCAGATCCGCAGCCGTACGAAGAAGCGGCGGCACGCGTGCGCGCGAGCTTCGAGCGCTTCTGGAACGAGGAACGCGGCTGTTGCTTCGACGTGATCGACGGATCCGGCGGCAACGATCCGGCGATCCGTCCGAACCAGTTGTTCGCCGTAGCGCTCGCGCCGGAACTCCTTCCGCCGGAACGCGCGCGCGCGGTCGTCGACGTGTGCGTGCGCGATCTGTGGACGCCGGTCGGTCTACGCACGCTCGCGCCGGGTGATCCGGCCTACGTGGGACATTACGGCGGCGATCAGACGGCGCGCGACGGCGCCTATCATCAGGGAACGGTGTGGCCGTGGCTGCTCGGCGCGCTGGTGCAGGCGCATCTCAACGTGTACGGCGATAAGACGCTCGCGCGGACGTTCGTTGCGCCGCTGGCGGATGCGCTCGGCGGTTACGGTATCGGGACGCTGGGTGAGATCTTCGACGGCGACGCTCCGCATGCGCCGTGCGGAACGATCGCGCAGGCGTGGAGCATCGCGGAACTGATCGCGGCCTTACTTCTCGTCGGTTGATGCGGCCGCTGCTGCGGCTTCGGCGGCCTTGCGTTGCGCTTCGCGCTCGATGTCCTTCGCGATCAATGCGACGTCGCGCGCGTTCTGACGTTGCTGATCGACATTGGCTTGCGCGCGCTTGGCCGTGTCGTCGATGTCCTCACGAATCGCATCCATTAGGCCGGTTTTGTCGGCGCTGAAGCCCGGGTCGAGATAGAGGCCGCGGTTCATCTGTTCCCCGAGGGTCGGCGAATCTTCGGGTTTGTCGTGCATGCGGGAAGCCTTCAGCGAGGTGCCCCCTTTTCCTCGGAGTGTGCGGCTTGACAAGGCTTCGCTGTACGGGTAGCTTCGTCTTTACCACGGGAGCTCGCGAGGGCTGAGAGGGCGGGGATTCTCCCCGTCGACCGTTGGAGGCACCAATTGTGGTGCGTCCGCACCTGATCCGGATAATACCGGCGAAGGAAGAGGAGAGAGTTCTCAATGGACACCGCTTTGCCGAACGAGGCCATTTCGCGCGAGCCCTTCCCCGGTTCGCGCAAGGTTTACGCGCCGGGATCCGATCCGAGCATCCGGGTACCGTTTCGCGCGATCGCACTGACCAACGGCGAAGTGCACACCGTTTACGACACGAGCGGGCCGTTCACCGATCCCGACGTTGCGATCGACGTGCGCGCCGGCATCGCGCCGTTGCGCCAACCCTGGATCGAAGAACGCAACGATACCGTGGCGCTCGCGAAACCGTCGTCAGTGTACCGCATCGGCCGCGAATCGATGCATGAGCTCGACGCGATTCGCTTCAAAACGCAGCGCCCCGCGCGCCGTGCGAAGCCCGGTGCGAATGTGACGCAGATGCACTATGCGCGTAAGGGTATCATCACCAAAGAGATGGAGTTCATCGCGATTCGCGAGAACTGCGAGCCATCGTTCGTGCGCGATGAAGTTGCGCGCGGTCGCGCCGTGATCACCGCGAACATCAACCATCCCGAACTCGAACCGCAGATCATCGGGCGCAACTTCCTGGTGAAGATCAACGCCAACATCGGCAACTCGGCGATTACCTCGTCGATCGAAGAAGAAGTCGAGAAGATGACGTGGGCGACGCGCTGGGGCGCGGACACCGTCATGGATCTCTCGACCGGCAAGAACATCCACGAGACGCGCGAGTGGATCATGCGCAACTCGCCGGTGCCGATCGGTACCGTGCCGATCTATCAAGCGCTCGAAAAAGTCGACGGAAAAGCGGAAGAGCTGACCTGGGAACTCTATCGCGATACGCTGATCGAACAGGCCGAACAAGGCGTCGACTATTTCACCGTGCACGCGGGCGTGCTGCTGCGCTACGTACCGATGACGGCCAAGCGCATCACCGGCATCGTCTCGCGCGGCGGATCGATTCTCGCCAAGTGGTGCCTCACGCATCATAAAGAGAATTTTCTCTACACGCACTTCGAAGAGATTTGCGAGATCATGAAGGCGTACGACGTCACGTTCTCGCTCGGTGACGGTTTGCGCCCGGGCTGCACGGCCGACGCCAACGACGAAGCGCAGTTCGGCGAACTCGAAACGCTCGGCGAGCTCACGCAGATCGCGTGGAAGCACGACGTGCAAGTGATCATCGAAGGTCCCGGCCACGTGCCGATGCACAAGATCAAAGAGAACATGGACCGCCAGCTCGACATCTGCAAGGAAGCCCCGTTTTACACGCTGGGGCCGCTCGTTACCGACATCGCGCCGGGCTACGATCACATCACCTCGGCGATCGGTGCGGCGATGATCGGCTGGTACGGCACGGCGATGCTGTGCTACGTGACGCCCAAAGAACATCTCGGCCTGCCGAACAGAAAAGACGTCAAGGACGGCGTGATCGCCTACAAGATCGCCGCGCACGCGGCCGATCTCGCGAAGGGCCACAAGGGCGCGCAGCACTGGGACGACACGCTTTCAAAAGCGCGCTTCGAATTCCGCTGGGAAGATCAGTTCAACCTCGGGCTCGATCCGACGACCGCGCGTGAATTCCACGACGAAACGCTGCCCGCAACCGGGGCGAAGGTGGCGCATTTCTGCTCGATGTGCGGGCCGCATTTCTGCTCGATGAAGATCACCCAGGACGTGCGTGACTACGCCGAACGCGGGATGGCCGAGAAGTCCGAAGAGTTCGTGAAACTCGGTGGTGAGGTCTACGTGCCTGCGGAGGCAACAGCGACCGGCGCGCCGTAACGCGCCCTCTGATGAACAGCGCGCGGTATCTCCTCGCGGTACTGATCCTGCTCGGAGCCGCGCTGGCCGCTTGCTCCGGCAACTTTGGTTCGGGGACAACGCCGCCCAACGGGCTCTTGCCGTCGGGCAATCTGGCCGGTATCAACCCGACTCCCACGCCCACACCAAACTCGGCCAGCAACATCGTGACCTACGGTTCGTCGGCGTCGTTTCAGCCATTGCCGACGGTCGCGGGTTACGGCGGTGCGGTCGCGTTTCCAGTGCCGTCGCCCAAGCCGTCGGGCTTTACCGACATCGCGGTCGGCGCGACGCTCTCGGTCGTGCGACCGCCCGATATCCCCGACCTCAACCTCGCGACCAAGGGCAAGAAGACGAAACGCGCGCGGCCGGCACGCGCGCTCGCCTACATCACGCTGCTGCCGACGCACGATATGACGCTGGATTCGTATCCGCGCATCGCCGTCGACGTGCCACGCGACATCGTGACGATCTATCGCGAAAACGAGTTGGGGCTCGCGCTCTACAATGCCTCGAGCAAAGACGGAACGTTCCGGCTGGCGGCGGCCGAGCTCGACGTCTCCACCCCGCCACCGACGGCTTCGCCCAATCCGAGCGCGCCGCCGCCGCCCACCGCCATCCCGGTCAGCGCCTCGCCGGCGCCGAGTGGCAGCCCGCGTCCCAGCGCGTCGCCCACGGTACTGCCTTCGGGCGTGACCCCGGCACCCGGTGCTTCGGCGGCTGGCCCCGCGCCTTCGCCCACGTTGCCGCCCCAACGCATCCTCTTCGCCGGTACGGCCGCCACGCTCAAGCTCGTTGCCAACCGGCCGGTGGTTTTTGCGCTCTACGCGCTCCCGGTCGCGACACCAGCGCCCGTTGCGAGCGGTAGCCCGGCGCCCGCAGCGAGCGGTAGCCCGACGCCGCCCGCGAGCGCCGCGCCCCCGGCGTCTACTGCGCCGTCGCCAACCGGAAGTTAGGGCTGGTCGACGATCGCTGCCGGTAACGTGACCGGCAGGGCTGATGCAGCGGAATTCGTCAGCCATTGCTGCTCGTCGGCAGCGGGGCCGGCACTCTCGGCCTTGGGCACGTACGCTTTCGCGACGCGCAGGCTAAGCGTGTGCCACTGTGCGATCACCTTCGTGACGTAGCGTTGCGTTTCGTAAAACGGCGGGATGCCGCGATACTGTTCGACGGCGCGCGGTCCGGCGTTGTAGCCGGCGATCGCATCGCGCAGTCCATTCACGCCGCGGCTCGAGAAGCGGTTGATCAGCGAGCGCAGGTAGGCCGACGCGCCGCGCAAGTTCTGCGCCGGATCGCGCGGGTTCACACCGAGATTCGCGGCGGTCAACGGCATCAGTTGCCCGAGGCCGCGCGCGCCGTGCGATGAGACGGCGGTTTGGCGCCACGACGATTCAACGGTGACGAGCGCCATGATCAGGTTCGGATCGAGTTTGCTCCGTTCGGAGTCGGCCAGGAGCGAGCGCGCGTAGGCGAGGCTCTGATGAACCTGCAGTTGCGGGTTGATCGTCCGCAGCACCCGCGCGTAGTTCGTTTCGGCGGTTTGCGTTGATTCGGCGGCATCGGCCGGGTGGACCAGGGCGACGAACGCGGTCAGTAGCGTAACGGCAAGCCGCGACGCTGCAAAGGGCGAGGGCATCCAGACCCGCTTACCCCGACGGGCGTGAACACCCTTCCAACGTATCCCCCAAGTGAGGAAGCGACGCCTTGGTTGTTTGAGGATCTACCTTGCGACCGGAACACCGGCGCTTCATTCCGAAGCGCGACCGGGATGAAGGTCGCGTATGTCGATATGATCGGCGGCGCTGCGGGCGATATGCTGATGGGCGCGTGGGTCGATGCCGGTCTCGACGTGCGCGAACTCGAGCGCGCGTTGCGTTCGGTCGTGGCCGACGGCTGGGAACTGATGACCGAACGCGTCGAGCGCGGCGGGATCAGCGCGACGTATCTCGACCTGGTGATTCCGGGCGAAGACGATCACGCGCACGCCCCGGCTGGCGTTCACCAGCATCAGCGCAATCACGGATATCGCTTGCGCGACATCCTCGCGCTCGTTGAGCGAAGCGGGCTTTCGCTGCTGGCGATCGAGCGTGCCAGCGCGATCTACCGCCGGCTCGCGCAGGCCGAAGCGCGCGTGCATGATGCCGACGTCGAAGAAATGCT
>Ga0307478_10003687_pt1 | contig 11250 bp, 11 predicted proteins | sample atmos_gasesECM4C_2_FD_203713 | JGI IMG/M metagenome (GOLD analysis project Ga0307478, IMG submission 203713) | Hardwood forest soil microbial communities from Morgan-Monroe State Forest, Indiana, United States - atmos_gasesECM4C_05 | ecosystem: Environmental > Terrestrial > Soil > Temperate...
TCAGGCTGGCTGCTGAGCTGAGAGCGCACGTAGGTAATCTTTACCGGATTGCCTGCCTTGTCTTTTCCCTCATAGGTGACCCGGTCGGCTTTGGGCTCCCAGATCCAGCTCTGAGCGACTTTGAGCCCGGGAAAGTCTATGTTGAAGGTGGAGCGGACCGCATCAATTTGCCCGAACGAGTCGATGCCATAAGCCTGAGCAATTTTTTCGGCGGCTGGCGGACACTTCTGCGCCCAGGAAGCCGAAGCCAGAACCAGTAACCCGCCAATTAGAAGACTGATCTTTGTAATACAGCTGGAATTCGTCATGAAAGTCCCTCTTTCGCAAGTCAATTTCCTACACAGATGTAATCCGCTGCTCGGCGCTGGCAGGCCTAGCGCCATTGCCGGTCACCACTTGCCCGCGTGCGCGCCGCCATCCACGTGCAGTATTTCTCCCGAGGTGAACGTGGCGTCGGTCAGAAACAAAGCAGCGTCGACGACCTCTTTGACCTCACCGATTCTGCCGACCGGGTGCAACCCTTTGAGAAAGTCATGAGTTTCCGGTTTATGCATTGGAGTATTGATCACTCCCGGCGAAATGGTGCTTACACGAATGCCTTCCTTCGCGTATTCAATGGCGAGGGCACGTGTCACCGCATTCAAGGCGCCCTTCAGCATGATTTGAACGGCCGCCCCTACACCTGCGATCGGTTGGTCAACCAGGGTAGTTGAGATGTTGATGATGCTGCCCGATTTCTGCCGCAACATTTGCTTTACAGCGAGTTGTGACACGTAGAGAAAGCCTGCAAGCGTCGTGGAGACTAAAGTGTTGAAGTCTTCGGTGGTGTATTCGGTGAAGGGCTTCGGAATAAAAACACCCGCATTGTTTATCAGCACATCGATCCGGCCAAATCGCGATACGGCAGTATCCACGATCTTTGCGGCCGTGCGCGGGTCGCCGATGTCTCCATCGACCAGTGCAACATTCGCGGCCGCTGCGAATGGACTTGCTTTGGTAATGTGTCGCGAGTTGGCGACTACGTTGTAGCCTCGCTTCAAGAATGCTTCGACGAGTCCCGCTCCGATCCCTCGCGAGGCACCGGTAACAATTGCTGTTTTTGCCGTATTTGACATTTGTAAGCTCCCTTTGACGTCCATCTCGCACGGACCGTAGAATCGCGCACTCAGCCTTTTAACGGTGTGTTTGCAAGGACCTCTACTTTTTGGACCTGCGGAGGAACCGCAAATAATTCGGTGGCCCGCGCCCCAATGCCTTCGCAATGTCGCCAGTCAAGTGGGCATTGCGGCCCGCTTCATTTGCAAAGGTATCGAAGATGCCGAACTTCCCCGGCCCGATCTTGATCGCATACCATTTCAAGGTCGCCTTTTCATTCAGCGCGAGCGGCTGAGCCGACTTTAGAAATGCCTCGGCATCAGCCTCCTTGCCTAAGCGTGCTTCGAGCATGACCAACAATCCAATTGCTTCCATGGAATTACCTCCTGTGTTGAATTAGTTCCGGCCGATTGACCGACCTTTGCTCACAACTGTGAGTAAACTTCAGATTGGAAACGGACTTGTGCGGATTTCTGCTGGGATGGTCGGAATCTTGCTACATTCATGCACACAGAGAAGAACTCCAACGAAGACAGTTTGCAGGCTGTCTCAGGGTGTCTCGAGTGAGATCACGGCGAGAATTCGAATGAGCTGCGCAGGGACAGTCAGGACTGCTGATGGACGGGACAGTGCTGAGGCGGATGCAAAGAGCGATCAGTTACGAATGCTGGACCGAGCTGGATTTTAGCAAGGAATTAAGAAGCTACCGGTGAGAGCGACAATATGGCTGCGAACCACACATCACAGGCGTAGCGTATCTTCGGAATGGGTTTCCGAAGCACAAATCACTTCGGAGTCCAGGAAATCCTGGCGATACCGAGTCGGACTAACTCCACAAACATCACAAAAGACCTGCGCAAAGTGCTGCTGAGTTTTGAAGCCACAGGCCACGGCCACGTCCAGTACCCGCGCATCCGGAGCACGCAACATCGCTTTAGCACGCTCGACCCTTTGGCGCAGAACAAATTGATGCGGGGTCTCGCCGGTTGACTTGCGAAACATCCGCGCGAAATGAGCTGTGCTCAATCCTACCGATTGCGCCATGTCGTCGAGACTCAAGTCGTCTTCCATCTTCGCATGGACCAACTCTCTAATCCTTCGCAAGCGCGCTGAGCCTAATCCGCCTCGGTATATCTGCACAGGACGGTGCCGTACTGCATGATCCTTGACCAGGGCTACGGCCATCGCCTGTTCGACGGAATCCAGAAAGAGCCGCCCGCTCGGAAAGCCAGCAACCATCTCCGCACGAGCGGCCGTAACCAGCGCACTCAGGCGGGAGTCAGCAAACTTGCGTGAAGGGCGAAGTTCTACCTTGCCATAAGCTCCGTCAGAGCTGGCCATCAGTGCGGCATCGGAAATACCGAGCTGCAGATGGGGTACATTCATGAGTCCGACCCACTCTCCCTCATGACGATGGCACAGTGCTAAGTCGCCCGCCCCGTAGTCGAACTTTTCCAGCGCGGAACGCTTCGAGCCCCACTCAATTGAGCCGGGCCGCAACATCATTGCGAAAGCCTGGTCATGCCGCACCCAATGACGCGGCTCTGTGTCAGAGTCCGGTGGAAAGAGTTCAACTCTCATTCTTTTACCCGTGCCTTGAGTTGTGGATATGGCCGAGGGCACTCAAGGCGCTGTTCACAATCGTCTGGTTTGATGTATCTCTGCGGCAAGGCGATTCATGTATCTCCGACGTGAAACACCACCTGGTGGATACTTGTCGTGCCGTGAAGAAACCGGCAGCATACGGATTCCCGCACGGCAATTTGGCAGTGACAGAGGTCACAGTTCCACGTGATAAGTGCGGAGTAAGACACGGTGCGGGGTGGCAGGAAATCCGGGTAGAGCTCACAATCCGTTTGACAGAGCCTGCCGCACGGTATTACTCTCGCCCGCATTCTTAGGGCTGTTGAAGGCCTCCGTCTCTCCATCAAAGGCCATTCAACCGCTCCACAGGTCGCATCCGAGGACCATCCGCGTGCACCAATACGCTCGCCTGCGCCGGACTACGGATTTCGGCGGCGCCCCCCTGCGCGGGTGGCAGCCATCGCCCTCGCTCGGGCAGCTTCCCACACGCAGCTGTGATCGCCGTCACCGCATTCTGGTGCTGACTCAACCTAACTTGCTCAACATTTTTCTGACTGATTTGGGCCCGCAGGTCGCTTGGTAAAATCCACGTTCTCTCCGGAACTCCTTGGGGAGGATTTATGCCGGGTATGGCGGTCGTGTTCTGGTTGGGCGAGCGGCTGCTCCTGATCTGCCCGGTCGCAAGCCCTGACACTCCAACTCTTCCCAAAAGGCAAGTTCTTCCGTTTTTTCCACCCGATTTCGCTAGGTCTCTCAAATTTGATTGGAGGCTCGTTCGATGAGAAAGCTCACCATAGTTCTGTTTAGTCTCGCGCTTGTTTTGGCCATGCCGTCCATGGCCCAGCAACCCGAGAGTCACCCATCCACTCCCAACCCTTTATTAGACCTGCTGCAGTCGAAAGGCATTCTGTCGGCGGAAGAGGTCACGTCGATCAACCAGGCTACCTCATCGGAAGATGCCAACGCGCGTCTGGCCCGCCTGCTGGTTAGCAAGGGACTGATCAGCGACTCGGAATACCAGCACACAATTGGGAAACCGGCGGCGCCCGCATCCCCGACTGAGGCAGCTCACTTGGTGGAGGCCGTCTACCATGCGCCGGCGGCATCGGTTACAGCCGGCCAATACAGCGCTCCTTCCCCGTCAGCGTCCCAGGAGCCGCAGGTCATTCCGGCAGTCACGCCCCTGCGTGTATTGCCGATCGACTTGCCAAAACAGGGCGGCATGATTCCGGACATCAAGCTCGGGAGCGGAGGCAATCTGAAAATATATGGTTTCCTCAAAGCCACCGCTGTTTCCGACACCGCCTCCAGTGGGGGACCCACCTTCGGCAGCAATGACTTTCCGCTTCCGCTCCTGCTCGGCGGAGATACTGGACCCACCTCGGACCCGCAGTTTCACATCAAAGCGCGAAGCACCCGGTTCGGCAGCCAGTTCGAATGGGTCCCGAAAAGCTCGAGCTTTACGGTCACGGGCAAGGTGGAGGGCGATTTCGAAGCTGACTACACCGATGTCAACAATCGCAACATCAGCAGTGCTCGCTCCAGCCAATTTGGCTTGCGGCTGGCATACATGCGGCTCGATACCAAACTAGGCACGCTGCCCTGGTTCGCCGAGTTCGGTCAAGACTGGCTGCTGATTTCTTCCACTCTTCCCAATTTATTCGAAACGACCGGCTTAGCGCTGGGCATGGGCGCTCTGTGGGAGCGCTCGCCGTTGTTCAAGACCGGCGTGCAATTCCACGCGGGCGATCTGAAGGTGCAGCCCGAATTTGCGATTGTGCTGCCCGTCGCCGGAGACTCGACCCTGACAACGGACCAGCGCTTACGCTTCGGAGACCGCGCTGGCGCTGAATCAAACCAGCCCGCACTGGAGGCGCGCTTAGTGTTTCAGTTCCCTCTTTCACACAAGTGGAAGGCCGTTGCTCCGGCTCAGCTGATATTCAGCGGCCACCGTGCGCGATTGAATGAGATCATCCCCCATGCTGCACAGGCCGCCAGCAGTGTGACCTGCACGGTCCTGCCCTGCACAGTCACAACCTTCTATAACCCCAACGTCCCGAATATCGGGTTCAGCACCAGCACCAAGATTCTGGGGGCCTCCAACTGTCCCGAGGGGATCGCGGGCTGCAATCTGGAGCAGTTCTTCCCCAAGGGCACCGCACGGGATTACCCGCAGAACGTCTGGACTGCCGAGATTCAGCTGCCGACTCCCTGGGTTACTTTCGACGCAAAGTTTTACCACGGTGATGACATGCGATTCTTCTTCGGCGGCCAATTCAACGACGTTTACTCCAACCTCCATGGCCTCTTCGAGGTAGGCAGTGGCGTTTCCTTTAGCGGGCGAGCCATCCTGTTCGGCTGTGCAGGCGGTTCCACAGCAGGGCAGCCTGCCAACACGATCGCCTGCCCAGGCAGTGCCGTTCTTCCCGCCTACCTCCAACCGGTTGGCGGAAATGGGGGATTTGCGGAAATGAGCTTCCCCCTGTCGCGCATCTTCAACGCCAATCCTGAGGGCCACAATGCGGGTTGGGTACTACACTTGACATACGCGACTGATCGGGCCAACTACGCCGAAGCTTCCCACGGGGACCATTTGGGTCGGACCGATCTCGATACCGGTTCGCTCACTTACAAGCTCAATAAGTGGGTCACTTTGGTCCACGAGACGAGCTATATCGTAACTTCAACAGCCAACAATCACGGGGCCGGAGGAGCAATTACACCGGAATTCCTGCCCTTCGCAGGCGCTCCCACCAAGCAGGCCCACAACTGGCGCAATGAGTTCGGACCGGTGTTTACTTTCTAACCTGCCCGAACTTACTAGCGCTTCCACGGGGCTTGCGCTCTGAAGCCTCGCGAAATTCAACCTGTGAAGGGGGCGGCCGATGTTTCGCCGCCTCCTTCGCCTCGCGTGGCTGCGTTTGGGCGGCGTGACTCGATGCACGACGCTCATTGCCGGGAGCAACAAAAATAGGACGCTCACCGGCATTCCTCATCAACCACCGGGGATCTGGCTCAGACGATACAGCCAACCATCAAGATGCTACATCCCCGTTCTCGGATTGCTGCGGTTCAGCAGCAGCCCATCTTGACTTCGCCAGCAGCAGTGAGTGGCGGGCCAAAGGCTTCCTGCGGGGCAGGGGCGCCGTTCAATACTTTGTACCAACGGCGAATGGAGTCCAGCAGCACCAGTACCACGCCTGCTACGAAAATCACCATCAGCGTAGTATCGAGGTAGCCGGTGAAGACCTGGCCGGGCTTTGAAGTCAGTGGCCAGAAGATGTTCTTGATGGAAAGCACTCCTGCCGTGATCGTGGTCACGCCAACAAAGCACATGGGTACAGCCGTGATCCATGCATACTTGGCCTTCCCCATGTTGATCAGGAACGTAGTGGAGACAGCGAGGGCGATGGTCGCCAGCAACTGATTTCCGGTACCGAACAGAGGCCAGATGGTCGAAATCGTCCCCGTATAGATCAGGTATCCCCATCCCAGCACGACCAAGGAACTGGTGACCAGGTTGCCCGGCAGCCAGGCGCTGTTGCCAAACGGCTTGTGCACCTTGCCCATGAGTTCCTGCAGCACGTAACGGGCAACGCGGGTGCCGGTGTCGACCGTGGTGAGGATAAAGAGCGCTTCGAACATGATGGCGTAGTGGTACCAGTAGCCCATCAGGCGATCCATGCCGGGCAATCCGCGGAAGATTTGAGCCATGCCGACGGCAAGGGAAACGGCGCCGCCGGTGCGGCCGGCAAGCTTCTCACCGACTTCCCGCGCAAAGATGTCGAGGTTCACAGTGCTCATCCCCAGCTTGCTGAAGACTTCAGGGGTGGTATTGATGGCGAAATAGTCGCCTGGATACATGGAGCAGGCAGCGATCAGTGCCAGCACCCCGACGAGCGACTCGGCAGCCATCGCGCCATAGCCAATAAAGCGGGCGTCGCTTTCTTTGTCGAGCATCTTCGGGGTGGTCCCGGAAGAGACCAGCGAGTGAAAGCCGGAAATCGCTCCGCAGGCAATGGTCACGAACAGGAAGGGGAACAGCTTGCCTTTGATGATTGGGCCGCCGCCGTGCGTGAACGGGGTGAAGTTCGGAAACTGAATGTTGGGATGCACAACAAACACGCCGATGATCAAGACAGCGATCGTTCCCAGCTTCACGTAGGTGGAGAGGTAATCGCGTGGTTCGAGCAGCAGCCAAACGGGAAGCACAGAGGCGACCAGCCCGTAGATAGCCATGAGAAACGTGATCTGGTGTGGAGTGAAGGTGAGCGCGCCGGCCGCGCCGCTGGCAGCGATCCAGCGGCCGCCGATCACGGCCGCCAGCAGACATACCACGCCGAAGACGCTGGGCCCTGTCACGGTAATCTGTCCCGCATGGCTCTTGAACATCCAAAGACCCATAATGATGGCGATCGGAATCGTCATCGCAATCGTGAAAACGCCCCAGGGACTGTTGGAAAGGGCGTTGACGACCACAATGCCAAGTCCGGCCAGCGTCACGAGCAGGATAAAGAGCACGGCGATCATTGCGACCAGTCCGGCGAAGGGACTGATCTCAGTGCGGGCGATATCGGCGAGCGAGCGGCCGCGATGACGGACCGAAGCAACCAGCACGGTGAAGTCCTGGACGCATCCTGCCAGCACCGCGCCAATCAACAGCCAGAGGAATCCCGGCGCAAATCCGAACTGGGCCGCGAGTGTGGGCCCGACCAAGGGGCCCGCTCCGGCAATTGCGGCAAAGTGGTGCCCAAAAAGCACCCAGCGCGGTGAAGCCACGTAGTTATGGCCGTCGGGATACACGTGTGCCGGCGTGGTGCGGCGATCGTCGAGCGCAAGCGCCTTGGCGGCAATGAATGCACTGTAAAAGCGGTAACCTATGGCGTATACGCACAACGCGCCCAGCAGAACTGGAAACGTATTCATAGTTCACCTCAATGGATGTTGCGCGGATGTTCCCGTCGATCCGCACCCGTCGAAGCCCGGAATCCTACACCTGTTTTGAGATAAATCCCATACAGCAAGTTGTAGCTGCCAGCAAATGGAGCGGTCCAGCGGCAGGTTGGATGGCGGCCAGTTGAAAAGAGCCGGGGATCTATTTCGATCCCGTCGGTCGCAAACAGCACACTGTACTGAAAATTCTCTGAGATTGGATAGCAATGGGCAGCGCCGATTGTGACTGTTGTTATGGGTTCGGGCATATAAGGGACCTCCTCCAAACCATCTTCTTAGATGCGGGTAGGGAAATGCAGATCGTCCGCCCTGCTGCGTTTCTGAACTATCGGACATCTATTAAGGGAACCTTTCATGCCCCAAGGATTGTGATGCTATGCGATTTCGCTCAAAACTGCTCCAGCGCCGAACCGGTCGGAGCCCACGCTAACCAAAATCAACGATGTTTATATGACCCCGGACGGTCGCGTCGAAGGCGAAGATCAAGCTATGACGAACGCCCTTGAGGGCGCGAAGTCGATCCTTCAGCAGCCCGAGATGGCCAAGAACGGACTGGAGTAGCCGACCCGTCCGACGCCTTCGGTCGCTACTGTCTGGCAGAACCTTCGGTGAGGGATTTTGAGTGAAATGGACCGAACTCGTGCGAATATGGGGCGTGCTTCTCATCGCAGCCGGAGTGGGCTCGCTTGTAATACGCCCGAGGCACTATTCAGAGTCGATCCTACCGATCCTGCTGGGCCTGTTCTTTGTGTTTGGCTTGAGACTGCGCGTTCTACGGTCGTTCCGGCGAGACCACAGGCTTCAGCAATATTTTGAAGCAGTAGTTTCAGAATCCGGCATCGATGTCTCTGGTCCCACGGGTTCTTCGAAAAGCACGTGGGACGCTTTCATTCGATATGTAGAGAGCAAGAATCTGTTCTTGCTGTATCAGGCACCGCACGCGTTCAGCGTTTTTCCCAAACGAGCATTCGCTCCAGGAGATGAGGAATCTTTTCGTGGTCTTCTAAACGATAGGTTGGGGGCCGCATCAGCCGCCCATCGCAAGAGAATCAGCCCCCGAACTTGGGTATTTTTAGCGGTTGTCACCGTAGCTGCTCTACTCCTTGTGATGACGATTCGGAACATTCGGTAGTCCCTTCCTTGAACGTTAGTCGCGTGATTTCACAACGGCGAAAAAGAGGATAGGAAGACAGTCATTGGTGAAAAATCGCCATAGCACTCACGACCCGGATTTTGGCGAACAAAAGGCGCAAAGTTGCGAGAACGCCTGTTCTCGACATTTGCCCTCCAAATGGCTCATGACTCGTCAGGAAACCGCGGCACACTAGGAAGTGTTGGGTTACTCAGCCACACACTGACACTTCAATGAATGTGAGGCGCCAAGTGATCTCGTCGTCGCGGGATTCTAGTTTTGCAGACCTACGCGGCGAACGAGGTTCTGGAAGCGCGGGTCGGAACGAACACCATCCCATTGCGGGTCGACATTGAGGAAAATGAGCTCGGTCTCATGCTTGGTGTATGCCGATTCCAGCGATTGGAAGGCGGCATCGAGTTCACCCAAACGGACGTGGAACAGCGCCAAGTACAGGTCTTTGACGTAATCGCAGAAACCATACCCTGAAGCGGTGGCAAACTTGCGGTGCTGCTTCGAGGCTTCCTGGCAGAACTGCAGGGTCTTCCGCCAGTATCCCTTTTCACCGAACTGCTGATACGCCGTTCGCAGTTCTGCGAGTCTCTCTGGGCTCAACCCGAATACCTCCTGCGCCTTGATGTATTCCTCGAGGGCTTCCCGATGCCGCCCTGTCGCATCATAAATCTGGCCAAAATCATAGTGCGACCATTGGATTTCGGGTCCTGCGAGCTCCAAAGTTCTCTGGGTTTGTTCCGCCGCCAGGTCATAATGCCGGTCAAGGTAAAGTGTCCAAGCGCTGAAGTCCATAGTGAAGATGGAGAACGGATCAAGCTCCTGGGCTCGCTTTGCCTCTGCCACCGACTCCTCCGACCGGCCCATGGCGGCCAAAAAATGCGCATACCAAACATGAGCTGGAGTGTAGCTGGGATTGAGCTCGATCGCACGTTTGAACTCCCGTTCCGCGCCAGCCCAGTTCCAATTGAGAATCATCTCAACACAGGCGAGGGAGGCGTGAGCCTCGGCCAAATTTTCGTCGAGCCGCAACGCCTGGGTGGCTGCGTCTCTAGCCTTCGGCATCGTTTCGGCAGCTGAAGGATCTCCCACAAAGATATCTCCTCCCCAGCTTATGAGCGCATAACAATTGGCGAGGCCTGCGTAGCCGAGAGGATCCGACGGGGCTTCCTTGATGGCCAGTTCGAAGTATTTGATTCCTTTTTCGATCGCCTCGCGCGCGTCCTTGTCGCAGAAATACCGGCCCCTAAGGTAGTCATCGTGGGCTTGCGGGTCCACTGGACGTGCGCTGCCCAACAGCTTCTGCTCTTCGGGCGTCAATTTAACCTGAATCTCCCGCGCGATGGCCTGCGCTACTTGACCTTGTAACGCCAGTACATCGCCGACGTCACTCTCGTAACTTTCTGCCCACACGTGCTTCTCGGGAGAGGCTTGCAGCAGATTCGCAGTGATGCGGAAATGATTGCCCGATCGCGACACAGTCCCCTCTATCAAACCGTCGACGTTCAATTCCCGCGCAATTTCGGGCAACGACTTTTTCGTGCCCTTGTACTGGACCACCGACGTCCTGGAAATCACTCGCAGAGCGCTGATCTTTCCTAGATCGGTGATCAAAGCTTCCGTCATTCCATCGGCGAAGAACTCCTGTCCGGGATCTCCCGAAAGGTTCGCCAAGGGAAGAACTGCTAAAGAGTTGATGTGCGGCGGACTGGCATGCCCGAGCAGGCGCTCGTGCACACTGGTCCAGCTCAACACAACTAGTAGCACAACAAGTACCGCCATGCCGATTGCCAGGGCTTTCGTACGTTTTGCATGAGTGCGCGCAGGAACAGGAGGGACAGTCCCGGATTCGGACAAAGAAGGCTTCGCAGGTATGCCCTCTGCGACCGGTTGGTCTAAGCTCTTTGGATCGACCGGCGCTATGAAGCGATACCCTCGCCGCGGCAGAGTCTCTATGAAGCGCGGGTTTTCCGCCGAATCATTCAGGGCCTCTCGCAGTCGGTTGATGGCTGTGTTAAGGCCGGCGTCAAAATCAACGAAAGTGTCGGTTGACCACAGTCTTTGATGGAGCTCTTCGCGGGATACTGCCTCCCCAGGTCGCTCCAGCAGCACGGCCAGTACTTCAAATGGCTGGCCGTGGAGTTTGATTCGCACCCCGCTCTTGTGGAGTTCGCGCCTAGCGAGGTCTGCTTCGAAAGTCCCAAACCGTACAATCTGGGGTCGCTTGGGAGATTCGGTGGCCATGGTCACAGATTCTTGCCCCAGAGTCTATCACTCCACCGTCTGACGGCAGATTAAGACGCGCTAGAAATTTGGCCAACTATTCTGACTTCAATCACTTACAAATCAAGAAACGTTTGAGCCTGCGTCTATTGAGGTACATGCTGCAATCCGCGATCCTCCCAGTCGCTCGCTGGCCGGACCAGCAAAAAAGGCCGACGACAAAGGAGAAGCGCAATGAAAAAAGCTCAAGG
>Ga0307478_10003688_pt1 | contig 11249 bp, 10 predicted proteins | sample atmos_gasesECM4C_2_FD_203713 | JGI IMG/M metagenome (GOLD analysis project Ga0307478, IMG submission 203713) | Hardwood forest soil microbial communities from Morgan-Monroe State Forest, Indiana, United States - atmos_gasesECM4C_05 | ecosystem: Environmental > Terrestrial > Soil > Temperate...
ATCCCGCGCAAACGCGATTGCATGTTCTCTTCCGTGGTGTCTTCCGGCAGGCCGGCGAAAATCTCCGCGAACTGCCCTTTGAATGCGGCGAACGCATTCGCGATCGGGATCTCGAGGCATTTGATTCCGAGATTTTTAGCAAGGGCGAGCGCATCCTCGATGCTGCCGCACGACGAGTACGGGCTTGGCATCGAAACGCCGACCACGTTTTCCGCGCCGAGCGCATCCACCGCAATCGCGGCGGCCACTGCGGAATCGATCCCGCCGCTCAACCCGAGCACGGCCGATTTGAATCCGCATTTCGCCAGGTAATCGCGCACACCTAACGAGAGCGCCGCGAAAAGATCGGCGCTCCGTTCTGCTTCCGTGAACTCGATCGCCGACGCGGCGCCGGAATCGACAATCTGCTCCGCGGTGCTAAAGCCCGGCAGTTGCGCAATCAATTCTCCGTTCGCATTCACCGCGATCGAATTGCCGTCGAAGATGAGCTGATCGTTTCCGCCGACGGCGTTGCAGTAAAAGATCGGCCGGCTATGGGCGCGCGCGAGCGCCGAAACCATTTCGCGCCGGATCGCCGGCTTGTTCAGGCTGAAGGGCGACGCGCTCAGGTTGACAATGATCTCAGCCCCCTGCTCCACCAGCGCCCGGACCGGCTCGACGTCGTAAAACGGGCGCGGCAAGTAATGTTCTGTCCAGATATCCTCGCAAATCGTGACGCCGATTTTTTTCGTGCCCAGCAGGAGCGGCGCGGTATTGCAGCCGGGCTCGAAGTAGCGGTCCTCATCGAAAACATCGTAAGTCGGCAGAAGCGACTTGAACGTTTTCGAAATCGGCGCACCGGGCTGGAGCAACGCCGCCGCGTTATGAAACGGCTTCCCGCGTCCCTGGTTTCGCTCGACGTAACCGACCAGCAACGCCGCGCCCCGGAGCCGCGCCTGGAGTTTGTCGAGCACCTCCAGATTTTGCGGAACGAAGCGCGATTTGAAGACCAGGTCCTGCGGCGGATAACCGGTGATCGCCAGCTCCGGTGTCAGCACCAGTTCCGCGCCGGCGTCCGCGAGGCGCTCATACGCGCCGAGAATTTTCTCAAAGTTCCCGCTCAAATCGCCAACCGTAGGATTGATTTGAGCGAAACCGATCTTCATCCCGCAAACTATGTGCGCACCAGTCCTCGGCAAGGAGACGCATTCTTCTCTTGCTCCTGATCCTGATCATGATCCCACTCCCGGGATAACAGCCATGATCGCTCTCCCAGATCAGGGGCATGATCAAGATCAGGAGCAGGAAGGCTGGCGGAGCCGCGGGCTACGGCTTGGCCTTGAGACTGTACCCGGGGTCCGTGTGCTTGTAGCCTTTGTTCAGGGCGTCATCCGCGCCAGTCACGAACATTTTGCCCCATTCCAAGAGCGCGGCCGCGAGAAATCCCGCGATCGCGCAAATGATGACTTTCTGGAAAAAGGTGGCGTGCATGGGCGCCCTTTAGGAAGCAGGTGCGGTGCCTTCACCGTCACCAAAATCCCCATTGCCGCGTCTGCATGATCCAGAGGCCAAGGAGAAGATTCGTCAGCGCGTGGGCGACAACGCAGGAAGCGAGGCTTCGGGCCCGATAGGCCACGAGATTGTAGAGTGCGCCGGCGATCAGCGCCACGATCCAATCCGGGCGGGAATGGGCGAAGCCGAACGCGAGCAGGACCGCGATGAAAGAGAGCCAGGAGAAGGCGCCCACCGGGATCGCAGTGAATCGCTCGTTGATGAGATAGCGCAGAAGAAAGCCGCGCCAGAAAATTTCCTCCACCAATGGAACGACAACAACAAGCCGCGCGAAGCGGAAACCAATCGTCGCCCAGTACATCACTGGCTGGCCGGCGAAGACTTCGGGATCGAACCCAGCCAGACGCGGCGGGAAACCGAAAAGCTGTTGGGGCGCGATCCAGACCGCGAACACAATGAGCCCGATCCCGAGCGCGACCCAGATTCCCCGCAGCGCGCGAATTTCATATTCGCGCCAGAACCAAACGACGAGCGCGCCGCAGAGAATTGTCTGGGCCGGATAAATCCAATACTCCGGCGACGCGAGCCAGAAAGCGCCGCCCGGTTTGCGCACCAGATCCACCACCCCGAGAAGTGTCACGAAAACCGCCATCGGCAGCGTGAAGGCGACGAGCCTTTTTATCGACGAGCGCGGCGGAGAATCCATTTGGAGGTGTTTCGGTTGAATGGTTAAGGTTGTTTCTCGATGAATCCCCACGGCAACCGCAAGCCCGAACCGACCGATCCGGAGCAGCTTTTGCGCGCCGTCGAGCTGGAGCTGATGCAACAACGCGCCGCCCGGCAGCGAGCCGGCTCGCCCTATCGCGCCTTTCGCCTGGCCAGTTTCATTTTCCTCTTTGCCGTGATCATCGGCGCGCTCCTGGCCTTCTATTATGTCTTTTATTCAGGAGGGCTCGATGAATTTCGCGGGCGGAATGAGCCGCGAACGAAACCCACTCCCGCCTCGCGCCAGCCGTGATGGAAGAGCGCGAGAAAGTAACGCATGCGATCGAGGAGCCCTACGGGCGTTTCGTCACCGAGGATTTCACCGGCCACCTCGTCATGCGCCCGGACGGCCAGATCGTTACCTGCAATCCCGCCGTTGCCAGCATTTTTGGTTTTGATTCCGTCGAGGAAGCTGCTTCCGCTAACTTCTTCGCCTTCCTCCGCAACCGGCAGGACGGCATCGAGCTGCTCGAAACGGTGCGCCAGCACGGGATGGTCGATCGGCACGAGCTGGAGATGACGCAGCGCAATGGCGACCCGGTCTACGTCGTCGCGCGGCTCATCGGAGATTCCAGCAACCGGGAACTGACCGAGCTCCGGGTTTATCTCTTCAACGACACGAAACGAAAACGCCTTGAGCAGCAGCTCGTGCAGGCGCAAAAAATGGAAGGCCTTGGCACTTTGGCCGGCGGCATCGCCCACGACTTCAATAACATCCTCGCCATCATTCTCGGCTACGCCAACAAGCTGGAAAGCTCCCGCACGAAGCCGAACGAATTCCCGGGCGCCCTCAAAGTTATCAAGGAAGCCGTCGAGCGCGGCGCGGCGCTCGTCCAGCAATTGCTCACCTCCGCGCGCCAGACCGAAGCGCGGTTTTCGTCCGTCGATTTGAACGGGCTCGTGCGCGAGCTCGAACGCATGTTGCAAGCGACTTTTCCCAAGACGATCGCCTTCCATCTCGAGCTGGCGCCCGACCTTCCGTTGATCACCGCCGATAAGAGCCAGATCCACCAGGTGCTGCTCAACCTTTGCGTGAACGCGCGCGACGCCATGCCGGCCGACGGCACGCTCACCCTCGTCACGTCCATCACTCCCGGCACGGAGCTCACCGAAATGTTCAGCGGCGTGACCGCGGAAAATTACGCCTGCATCTGTGTGCGCGATACCGGCATTGGCATGAGCCGCCAGGTGAGGTCTCACATCTTCGAGCCGTTTTTTACGACGAAAGAACGAAGCAAAGGCACGGGGCTCGGGCTCTCGGTTGTTTACGGCGTGGTCAACAACCATCGCGGTTTTGTCCAGGTCGAGAGCGAGCCGGGCGCCGGCACCAGCTTCATCATTTATTTGCCGGTCAAACATGTCGCCGCCGAGCAGCCCGGCGCTGGCGTGATCCGCGCGTCGAGCCAAAACATTCCTCAAACGATCCTGCTCGTGGAAGACGAAGAGATGTTGCGCGAGCTGGGCGTATCGATTCTGGAAAACGAAGGCTTCCGCGTTCTCGCCGCGAAAGATGGCATCGAAGCCGTCGCCCTTTTCGAAGCGCACAGCGACGAGATCGGCCTCGTCGTCTGCGATCTGGGTCTGCCGCGTCTCGGTGGCCGCGAAGCTTTTCTGAAAATGAAGGAAACCAAGCCCGGCGTCCGCGCCATCGTCGCGAGCGGCTACCTCGAACCGACGATCCGCTCCGAGATGTTGAAGGCCGGCGTCATCGACACCATCCAAAAGCCTTACGATTTCAACGATCTCCTGGTCAAGATCCGCTCCATCATCGGCCCCCAGGAAGTCCCCGACGATCACCCGGAATTGTTCTGAGGTGGATCGCGCGCGCCGTCGCGCGATGTTTATTTTGCGCGGCTTCGCCGCCATTTCCGTCATCGAGCGACGGAGCGCTCGATCCACCTCTTTGCCCACTCCTCTTCGCTCTCGCGCTTATTGGTTTGCTCGCATCTTCGCGAGAACCTGATCCCGGAGCTCTTGCCCACTCGAAGCGTGAAACTCCGAAAGACTCCATCCCTCGATCTCGATCGCAGCGGACGCGAGCATGAAATCGGAACCCGTATCGTGCTCCATTTTTTGCTTCAGATACGGGAGCGCCGGGCGCCCCAACGCGACAATCGCCCGGTAGGATGGCAAGCTGGTATAAGTTCGCGTGTTACTGGAGACTGCAATCTCCGGACGTTTGCAATCTGAGATCCACTGATCGTACGAGCGATCGAAGTTACGTTTGGCTTCCTTCTCGCCTGATACTTTACCGCAGCCAAAAGCAACCAGACAAAGAAGGATGTAGGTGAGCGTGCGCATTAGGCCTCAGCGAGATACGCGATCAGGTACCGCTGGCGAACAAGCTTTGCTTTTCTTTCATTCCTCATCCTTAACCTTTACCTAAAATGGGTAGCGGTTAGTTCCATCGGTCTGGTTACACGATTAGTAGAATGCACAGTTGTCGACGCTGAAATAAAGGCGCTTCGCTGGCGGCGGAACAGCTCCGGGATCATACGATACCTTAAGAAGGTAACTGGCGCTCGGCAGAAAGCGAAATGGACTCTTCTCAAGGTCGTATGCACCACACAGATTCTGCGACTCCTCCCATATGGTCCTGGACATCGGAAACTCGACCGAGCGAATGACCGACCCTGCTGAATCGAGGAGCGTGATGCGAAATGACGCAGTGATGCGTTCCTTGATTTCGTCGCTTCCGCCGGACTCGCAGCGGAACTTGAGATATATTAAGGGATCACGAGCAAAAACCTTGGGAACATGCATCATTCGGTAGGAAGCGCTGAAGGGACGAGACGCGTCGAACTCTGGAAAGTCGATACGGTACCCCGCGCCAATAAGATTGGAGCAATTATGAATGACGCCGTCGCCCGAATATCGCTTGGTCTGGAGCCACATCTCCCCGCTTGCCGGAATCCCACAGCCATCTAGGGCTAAGGCAATGATCAGCGCGACGAGCGTCCTCATCGCCTGACGAGAATCAGACGAAATAGTTTCGCCTAACTCGGAATTGGGGAAGGTCGCGATCATGGGGAGAACCTGAACCCTGCTACGGCAAGACTGTGACGGCGCCGCCGGGCTTGGGGCCTTCGACGAGGGTTTTCTCGCCTTTGCGCTCGTTGATGACAAAGGTGTTGTTGTCGCCAAGCTTAGACCACGGGCCGTGGGGCACTTCGCTGAAGTCGACGAATTTCCAGTCGGTCACGTCGGTCTCGTTGATCCCGAGATAATCGCGGATAGCGGGGGAAACATCGAGGCCGGCGCCTTTGTTCAGGTTCGGTTTCGGGCGCTCGCTGCCGAAGACGTACTGCCAGTGATCGGTCCGGAACGGGCCGGCGTCTTCCCATTGCGCGTAAGCAACCTTGTTCCCTTTGCGGATCGCGATCCAGCGGCCTTTGCAGGTGGAAACGCCCGGGCCCTGATACGCTTCCTTGAACCACGGCACGACGCGCGGCGCTTCGGGCCGGTGGCCGTTCGCGGCTTTGTCGTTGTAAGGCAGCGCACAATAAAACGGGTTCTGTCGCGGAGTGAATTTTGCCGGGATGAAATCGTGCCGGTGCGAGCGGTCGGGATCGTCGAACCCGCCGTAGTTCTTCGTCCAGTTCGCGTCCCAGGAACTGGAGCGATTGGGCACGGGATTGTTAGCGCTCGGCTTTTCGCCGATCCAGAAAGTGGTCGTGACGATTTCTTTTTTCCACGGGTAACGCTCGCCGGGCTTGTTGAGCGGCGGGTCGGTGTTTGCCAGCGGCGAATAAGAAATCGGATCGACCTTGAGGAGGTTCTCCCCTTTCGACGCGTTCGATTTCTTGCTCAGCTTCACTTTCGACGACGGCACGGCTGCGGGCGCGGAGTGAGTGAACAACGCCGTGATGGAAGAAAGCAGGACCGCGATGGTGTGAGTGAAAGCTCCAGGTTTCATATGCGACCCGGGCAGAAGCCCGAATGAAACAGTCTAATTAGGAATCGGCTCTCAGAGCCGCTTCGCGTGTAATCTCGGGCAGGATTCAGCGTTGCGCCAGTGAACAGCGCGTTTTTTTTGAGCGCCTTTTTCTGCGGCGTGGGTCTTAAGCGCTTTTCTGCCTTTAGTTCGACATTGGGCGTTGGACGTTGGGTCCGGCTGCTGCGGGAGCGCTTTCCCCTTCTTCTCCCCACGCTTCCCATCTACCCTCGCACTTGATGACCCCCCGGATTCTCCTCGCAACTCTCTGCATCGTTCTCTCTTGCGCTTCCGTTTTCGCGCAGGCCACTTCAACCCCTCAGCCCACCACTTCGCCGGCCACCACCACCGTCACCTTTTGGAACGTGCAATGGTTCCCCGGCCGTCGCCCGAACGCTTCGCGCGCTGAAGAAAATCGCCAGATCCGCGCCGTCCACGCCGACCTTGCCCAAATCAATTCCGACATCATCGCCTTTGAAGAAGTCCGCGATTTCGAGCACGCCGCGCTCGCGGTGAAACCGCTCCGTGGATTTAAAGTCGACGTTTGCTCGAACTTTCCGCCGCGCGAAGGCCAAAAGGAAGCGCAGCAAGTCGCCATCACCAGCCGTCTCGAGTCGCTCAGCGCCTGGTCGGAATTGTGGAAACCGTCGGGCGCGATCGTTCCCCCGCGCGGTTTCGCCTTCGCGGCGTATCAACTCGCGCCTCGCCAGCTCCTCCTCGTTTACGCGCTCCATCTCAAAAGCAATCGCGGCGAGATCCACGAAGACATCCGGATCCGCGAGGAATCGATGCAGCAGTTGGTCTCGCACATGAGAGCGATGCACAACGCCTACGGCAAACTCGGCGCGTTGAGCTGGATCGTCGGTGGCGATTTTAACACCGCGTCCGACGAGCCGCGCTTCGCCAACGAGAAAACCGTGCCGAGTTTGCGCGCCCAAGATTTCCGCTGGTGCTGGGAAGGAATTCCGTTCCCCTCGCGCGTCACCGTTCCCGGCGATCTGCGTTATCCCGCGGCCTGCTTCGATCAGATCTTTTTCCGCAGCGCAACCTTGCTCAAGGCCTGGGTCGCAAACACCTCGCCGCAGTCCAGCGACCATCGTGCCGTGAACGCAACGCTTTCCTTCAAGTAGAGAGAACACGCCGAGGGAGCGATGTCATCCCGAGGCTGGCGAAGCGCGCCGAGGGACCTCGCACCTGCTTTAGCCGCTCTCGCGAGCCAGCACGCGTTGGCTGCGGAAGACGCGAACTTGCTTCGCGGTAGCGATGCCTGCGACTGGGAGGTCCCTCGCCGTCTGCGCGGCTCGGGATGACAACCTTCGGCGTGTCCTACAAAAATTTCCCTGGATTCAGTATCCCCGCGGGATCAAGTGCATCCTTGATCGCGCGATGGACCTCGCGCGACACATCGCTCGCCGCCTGCGGCCACCAGCGCTTCTTCGCGAGCCCGATTCCGTGCTCGCCGGTGATCACCCCGCCAAACGCCAGCACTTGCGCGAACAATTCATCCAGAGCGCGCTCCGCCTTCTCGCGCACGGCCGCCTCGCGGTTGTAACGGTCCGCCATGATGTTGACGTGCATGTTCCCGTCGCCCGCGTGGCCGAAGCAGGCGATCGGAAATCCGGAACGACGTGAGAGCGCTTCGGCAAACTCCACCAGCTCCACCAGTTTGCTCCGCGGCACCACGATGTCCTGATTCAATTTCGTCAGGCCGGTGGCCCGCAGCGAATTGCTGAAGGCACGGCGCAGCGCCCAGAACCGTTCGCAGTCCGGCTCCGTCGTGGCCACTTGCAGTGAACTCGGATTGCAATCGCGGACCATTACCCGGAGTTTTTCCATCTCCACCAGGACCGTCTCCGGCTGACCATCGAACTCGACGAGCAAATGCGCGTTGCCATCCGGCACATCCCCCGCGTTCGAATCGCGCCGCGCCGCTTCGAGCGTAAACGCATCCGCCAGCTCGACCGCCGACGGCAGAAAGCCCGCCGCGAAAATCTTCTGCACCGTCGCCGCCGCCTCCCGCATGCTCGCGAACGATGCTGACAAGGTCGCGCGCGCCGGCGGCATCGGCAGCAGCTTTAGCGTGATCTCCGTCACCACGCCCAGCATGCCCTCGGAACCAACGAACAGTCCGATCAGGTCGAAACCCGTTTTGTTTTTGTGAACGCGCCCGCCGGTCCGCAATACTTCACCGCTCGCGAGGACCACCTCGAGCCCGGCGACGTAATTGCGCGTCACCCCGTACTTCAAACAGCGCGGCCCGCCCGCGTTCGTCGCCACGTTTCCGCCGATGCTGCAATCCTTTTTGCTCGCGGGATCGGGCGGATAAAACAATTTCCGTTCGCGCACCCGCGCCTGTAGCTCCGCTGTGATCACGCACGGCTCCACGATCGCGATCGCATCCGCGAAATTGATTTCCTTGATCCGGTTCATCCGCGCCAGCGAAAGCGCGATCCCGCCGCGCACCGGCACGCAGCCGCCCACGTAACCGAACCCCGCCCCGCGCGCCGTCACCGGGATGTTGTTTGCCGAGGCGAAGCGCAACAGCTTGCTCACCTGTTCCGCCGATTTCGCGAAGACGACTACTTCTGGCGGATTGCTCGCGAACCATTTGTCGCCGGCGTGGGCTTCTAAATCCGCGGCCTCGCTCGATACCGCTTCAGCGCCCAGCAACTCAACGAGCTTCGCTTTCACCATCTTCTCCTGCTCATGATCATGATCCTACTCCTGATCACTCTTGGATTAAGATCATGATCAGGATCACGAGCAGGAATGGGAATTACATTCCCATGATCTGGTAACCGCCATCGACATAGATCACCTGGCCGGTGATCGACGCGGCGCCGTCGCTCGCCAGAAAAACTCCCACCCCGCCCAGCTCGGCCGGTTCGCAGCTGCGTTTCAGCGGCGCGTGCTCCTGATAGTGTTTCAACATCGCGCTGAACCCGGCGATGCCGCGCGCGGCCAGCGTGTTCACCGGCCCGGCCGAGATGCAATTCACGCGGATTTTTTTCGAGCCAAGATCGTAGGCGAGATAACGCGTGGAAGCTTCCAGGCTCGCCTTGGCCACGCCCATCACGTTGTAGTGCGGCACCACTTTCTCCGCGCCGTAATACGTCATCGCCACGATGCTGCCACCGTTGGTCATCAGCGGCGCCGTTTCCCGCGCCAGCGCCACGAGCGAATACGCGCTGATATCGTGCGCCGTGCGAAAAGCTTCTCGCGTCGTGCTCACGAAATCGCCCTCGAGCGCTTCCTTCGGCGCGAACGCCACCGAATGCAGCATGAGATCGACGCGGTCGGTTTCACCGCGGACCTTGCTGAAGAATTCGGCGATGTCCGCGTCGCTCGAAACGTCGCAAGGCCAGAGCGGCGTCCCTTCCCCAAATTCGCTCACCAGCTCCTCGACATTTTCCTTCAGCCGCTCGCCTTGATAATTGAAAATCAACTTCGCACCCGCCGCCGCCCATGCCTTGGCGATCGCCCATGCGATGCTCCGCTTGTTCGCCACGCCGAAAACGAGCCCGACCTTCCCCGCCAAAATCTGCTCCGCCATAACGCCGTCACCATACCAGCCTTTCCTCGCACGCAAAATCTTCGCCATCTTCCTGTAGCGGCGGTCTATGACCGCCGAACGTTTCATCGGCCGCACTTCGGCCGTCATAGACCGCCGCTACAGAAATCAGCAAATGAGACGAGACATCGCTCAGGCGATGAGCCTATTTTGGATTCGAAAATGAAACCCGCTCTTATCGCCGCGCTGCTCCTCATCACCGCCTCAGCGTTTGCCGATCCGGCCGCCGTGGCAAAGCAAGCGCGCGCCTGGCGGGCGAGCCACGAACGCGAAATCCTCTCCGAGTTCGCCGAGCTGGTTTCCATTCCAAATCTCGCCAGCGACACATCGAATATTCAGCGCAACGCCGAAGCCATCCGCACGATGTGCGAAAAGCGCGGTCTCGTCGTCAAACTCCTGACTCTTGAAGGCGCGCCGCCGGTTGTCGTCGCGAATCTCGCGGCGCCGAATGCGAAACGAACGATCGCGTTCTACGCCCATTACGATGGCCAGCCGGTCGACGCGTCGCAGTGGAAGAGTGAACCGTGGAAACCGGTCATACGCGACAACGCGGGCAACGACGTTGATTGGCGCAACGCGAAGACCATCGATCCTGAGTGGCGTCTCTTCGCCCGTGCCGCCGGCGATGACAAAGCGCCTATCATGGCGATGCTCACTGCTCTCGATGCTCTTCGCGCCTCGGGGATCAAGCCGTCAATAAATCTTCGTTTCGTTTTCGAAGGGGAAGAAGAAGCCGGCTCGCCGCATCTCGCGAGTTACCTGAAGAAATTTGCCGACGAACTTCGCGCTGACGCCTGGCTTTTCTGCGACGGGCCCGTCCATCAAAGCCGGCGGATGGAACTCGTCTTCGGCGCGCGCGGCACACTCGGCCTCGATCTCACCGTCTACGGTCCGATCAAAGGTCTGCACGACGGCCATTACGGAAACTGGGTGCCGAACCCGATCGTTCGCCTCACCCATCTGATCGATTCGATGCGCGACGAGACCGGCCGCATCCTGATCAAGGGTTTCTACGACGAAGTCAGCCTGCCGAGCGCCGCGGAAAAAGAAGCGCTGTCGAAAATCCCAGAAGTCGAAGCCGATCTTCGCCGCGAATTCGAAATTGGCGTGACGGAAGGAAACGGAAAACCGCTTAACGAACTGCTCATGCTGCCCGGACTAAATCTGCGCGGCATCGAATCAGGTCACGTCGGCGCGCAAGCCTCGAACACGATCCCGACCGAGGCGCGCGCCTCGATCGATTTCCGTCTCGTTCCCAATGAAACGCCGGAATCCATCAAGCCGCTCGTCGAACATCACCTCGAGTCTCAAGGCTACACAATTGTTCGCGAGCCGCCCGAGACCGCGACTCGGCTCGCGAAATCCAAGATCGTGAAAGTCGATTGGGGCGCCGGCTATCCGGCCTCACGCACCTCGCTCGATCTCCCCTTCTCGCGCGAGCTCGCCAACATCATGAGCGCCGCCGGCCACGATCCAGTCCGCTTGCCC
>Ga0307478_10003689_pt1 | contig 11248 bp, 13 predicted proteins | sample atmos_gasesECM4C_2_FD_203713 | JGI IMG/M metagenome (GOLD analysis project Ga0307478, IMG submission 203713) | Hardwood forest soil microbial communities from Morgan-Monroe State Forest, Indiana, United States - atmos_gasesECM4C_05 | ecosystem: Environmental > Terrestrial > Soil > Temperate...
GATGACGTCCCCACGATTCCGCGTTTCTAAACTGAGCTTCAACTTCGGCTCCTTCTCAAGTCTAAAGACGGCCGACGCGACCGTCGGTTCCCAGGTTTGCCAACTCGTATCCATAGGTTGCATCCTAGTACATAGACGCGAGTGGGTTGGTTTTGGCACCATGAATATCTGATAAATTTTCGTCAAAACAAATCAAAGGCGTCTGGTTTGCGGGCGACAAAATTTGTCGAACGGGACATCTGGGCCATCCGGTACACTGCATCTAACAGATTTCGTTGATCTCAGCTCTCTTTTTTGCCGGCGTGTTGCCGGGGAGGAATAATTCGTGTCGAAAATTGCCGCTGCGGTGTTGGCATGTGTCGCCTTCGCTGCCTTCTCGATCCCGATGTCGGCACAACTGATTCCAAACGGAAACCTTTACGCAGGTGTTTCCTACGGCCAGCTCACCAACGTCGTGAACACGCAAAGCTATCGCGGCTGGAACGGATCCGCCGAGTTCATTCCCCTCGCCCGCTATAGGCACTTCGGGGTGGTTCTCGATGGCAGCGGCTTCTATCGCAGCGGCATCACCCAATACAACGGCTTCGGCGGTCTTCGGGTCGCGACCAACATGGGGAGATGGCGACCCTTTGTGCACGGCCTGGGCGGCATCCGGCATATCAATTCCAGCGGCATCATTAACAACCCGATCGCGTACGACATCGGAGGGGGCGCCGACTACAAGCTGCCTTTCAAGAATTTTTCCTGGCGTGTTCAAGCGGATTACATGCACAGTCACTATCTCAGCGCCACGCAAAATGACTATCGCGCATCGACCGGCATCGTCTGGCGATTCTGACGCTCGTATCATGATTCGTTTCTGCAATTGGATGCCATCCCGCATTCCTTCTTCGCTCATCTAACAACTCTCCGCGCACTCCTGTGTTAACGACCAGAACGAAGGAGGCATATGCGCAAGAGCGTTGCCACCCTTTTCGCCTTGATATTCTTTGCCGGATTGGCTTCGGCCCAGATCCCCACCGCGGGCAACGTATATTTTGGCTATACCTACTACAACACCAGTCTCTCAGTGAATCGTGGCAGTCTCAACGGCTGGCAAGCCACCTTGGAAGGCAAATTGTTTCCGGTGCTCGGAATCGTGGCAGACATAACAGGACACTACGGCTCCCAGGATTTTCCCAACCCGGCAGCGACCTGCGCCCTTGGGGCAGTTTGCCCGCCTCTGAGCGCGAACGCGCACATCTACGAAGCCCTCTTTGGGCCCCGCATTTCCGTGCCGGTTGGGAAGTTCAGGCCGTTCGGCGAAGCTGAATTCGGCGTTGGCCACGTCACCACAAACGGGTTCGGCTCTGATACATCGTGGGCGACAGCGTTAGGCGGAGGAATTGATTACCTCATCTTTCGCCCCTTGGCCTGGCGCTTCCAAGGTGATTACGTGCGCACGCGTTTCTTCAATCATGCGGAAAATAATGTGTGCCTATCGACAGGCATTGTCTTTCGCTTCTGATCCGTGTCGCATTCGTACAAAATGAAAGCGGGACCCGGCTGGTTCTCCGAATCCCGTTTCTGTGGCCACAACGCGAAACTCGTGCAAAGAAGACTTACGCCGGCGGAACTCCGTCGGCATCCGCCCAATATTTGTGATCGCGGAGGAAGTACTTCTCGTTCCAGTAATTCATCGCGGTCTTCAGGAACAGCCAGCCCACCCGCAGATGACCCATCTTCTTGAAGCGACGATTCGTCGTGTAGACACCCCCGCGCACAATCGCGAAGCGCGTGCGCTCCACTTGCTGACTCAGCCGGTAGTCTTCCGCAAAAAGAATCTGTTGGTGAAATCCGCCGAGATCCCAGAATTTCTTCCGGTCGAATAGCATGAACATCCCCGTGGCAAACGGACGGTGCAAGTACGACAGATATTGAAAGAAGTCGAGGCTGGCGTAAAAAACCTTGTCCACCCAGCTTCCTTCGCGGCAAACAATGTTGGTCGTCATACAGTGCAGTTGCTGCCGTTGCGCTTTCTCCAGGCACTTCCGTACCAGTGACCGATCTGCCAGTTCAATATCTGCGTCCAAGAAAAGAATGTACGGTGTATCGGCCTGCGCTGCGCCCTGATTTCGCCCGACCGACGGCGTTCCCCCGCGAATCACGCTCACATTCAGCCGGTCACGGAAGCTAAGGACGATCTCTGCTGTTCCGTCCGTCGAGTTCGCATCAGCGACCAACACTCTCGTACTCGACATCTTCGAGTAATCCTGATTCGTCAGCGACGTCAACAAGCGCGGAATCAGCCTCGCCTCGTTCTTCGCCGGAATCACGATCGTCAGCTCGTTCGCGGTATGCATGTTCGTTGAACTCATGGATTTGGACCCCTTGTTCGTCGATCGTCAAATACGTAAGCCGTGAGTCGACCCACCCTCCCGAGTTGTAATAATCGATGCCGTCTCGCTCGAAATGCAGCGCCTCATGTGTGTGCCCGCAGAAGATACGATCCACGCCATGATGCTTCGCATACGCCAGCGCTCCGGAAGCCACTTTTGGCGACATCCGCAGCCAGCGCGTGTTCAAGCGGTCAATCAAACGTGCGATTGGCTTGTTTTTGAAATCGAGCTTTTGCAGTAGCAAATAGAGCGAAGTTCCCAGCCGGCTCAAGGTCAGCCGGTTCACCTGGAATCCGTCGAACTGATGCCCGTGAATTGCGATGTGCCGCAGTCCGCGATATTCCCACTCATACTGCTGGTACACTCGCACGCCCACCAAATGCGACATGATGTTCGTCAGGCCGTGGTCATGATTTCCCTCGACCCACACTACTTCGATGTTGCGCTTGGGATTCGACAGCTTCCGGATGTACCCCAGGAATTTCCAATGATCTTTCGTCAGGCGGGCAAAATTGAGGTCAGCGAAGATATCGCCCAGCAAGATCAGCCGCTGGAAGCGATTGTCCTTCAGCACACGGGTCGCCTCCCGCGCATGACTCGTCTCCGCACCGAGGTGCAGATCGGAGAGGATCAGCGTGTTGTAGACATGCAGACCCATGCCTTTCTTGTAACAGTCGAATGTTACGGATTGATTAACATTGCATCAATATTGGTGCAGTGGGTTAACCACCAAAGTAACTAGAGAAGGGAAAAGAAACCACGATTGACGCCAATTTCGCCTGGCGGCGACATGCGCGAATGGAGCCCGGGTCAGCGTTTAAGATGCGGAACAACGAACGGCACGAGCTGTCACATCGTGAATTCGCGCTACTTTTCCGCCGGCGGCACGTATTCCTTCGGCCGGGCCGAGCCTTCGCCAAAGAAAAACGCTTCCAACTGCTTCACGATCACTTCCTGATCTTCGCGCCGCGCCGGATTCAGCCGGTACTCGTTCAGCAGCATCTTGCAGTGCTCCATCCACATCCGCCAGGCTTCCTGTGAGACGTTGTCGTAGACTTTCTGCCCCAATTCGTTATCGAACGGAGGCTCGTCCAGCCCCGGCATTTCCTTTTTGAACTTCACGCAGAACACAGTGTGCGCCATATCTTTCCTCAATCAGAATTAAGGCCGAATCTCCATGTTTCGAATCAGGCCGTCTTTGATGTCGTATAGATGTTGGATGATCTGGTCGACCAGGAGTTTCCCGCTCCTGTCGTGAACGACCTGGTGCACCGAAACTCGCACGCGCCCGTCGGGTTCGAGGGTGAATCCTTCCGGATCGACGCGCGGATTCAGAGTTTCGAACTGCCGCCGCCAGTACTCTCGTACCGCAGTCGTGCCGAGCACCCGGCCCCCTTCCATGCCGTTCGGCCAATCGACATTGGGATGCATCGACGCCAGCACCTTATCTATCTCCCGCCGGTTGAAAGCCGCATACACCCTGCGCAGCAGATCAACCTCTGCCGATCCTGCCTGGATTTCCATGCGATCCGCCTATTTGATTATCTTACACGCAGAGCGCGTTACTCTCTTGAACCTAGCTTCGCTCCCACGAGCGACGCGAGGCCCCACATGGCCACCAGTGGAACTAAACTAGCAAGGCCGTGTAGGCCGAGCACCTGGCCCAGATTGAATGCTCCGTAACCACCCCTTGCCTCCGCGACGGTCAGCATCGAATCGCGGTTTATCGCTACATGGCCCGACCAGAACGCAGGCAACGTCGAATGAAGAATCGGGCAGCTATCCTGCATTGCCAACTGCGATGTTGTCGAAACCACTATCAACGCTACAAAAATACTGATACCTGCCAGCACGATTAATATCCGCCGAAGCCCAGCCCGTCCGCGCTGCCAATTCACCGCCAGACCCAGGCACAAGAGGGGAATGGCCGCGCCCGCGTATCGCGGACCAAAGGACAGCCCTGATTTCCACCAGTAGAACGAGGAGTTGAACAAAAAGTAGTAAAGCGTGATTCCCCCCGCGGCCAGCGCTGCTGCGCGATTGACTCTCTGCTTCCACAGCCACCACAAACCAACAGGCGCCGCCAGCAATACAGGAGAAGCGAAGAACAGTCCGCGCGAACATCCGAACAAAAGTTTTAGCAGACGATCTGGATGCGGATACGTCAATCCCAAATATCCCTGCTGCTGCATGAAAGAAAATGAATTCGGACCATAGTATGCATAGCTCGGACGAAACCCGCCAAAGGCCGCGTGCAGATAGCTCAACAGCACAATCGCGCAAATCCCGGCCCCGACCCCAACGCCAGCCAGCACTCGCCAGCGTACCGCCGCTCCACGCTGCCATGCTTCCGCCAGCGCCAGAAACGCCACCATCGCAGAAGCGGGTGCTGCTGGATATTCGGTCACCGTTGCCCATCCCGCCGCCAGCCCCACCGCCAGCGCCCAAAGAAAATCGCCTCGCGCGCTTGCCGCTTCCTGCAACTTCAAAGCGGCTGCGAATGCGAACGCGAGGCAACCTCCCACCAGCGCGTGGGCCCAGAACAAACCCGCATACGCCCACATCGGAGTTCCTAGACACATCACGACAGCTGCGAAAAATGCTCCGCTCTGGCCACCTCCGAATCGCAAGCCGAGAAAAAAGAGGCACACGCCGGCTAGTGCAGCCGGCAGCGCCACCGCGCAGGCCGTCACCAAATACGACAGCGCCAATTCTCCTCGTGGAGATTCAGGATCAACTCCCAGAATCCGTAATGCCGGCCGCGCTGCCAGCGCAAAAGGCACCGCCAGGAACACAAGGCCCGGCGCTTTATCGGAGTAGTAGTGTCCCCGGAAGTATGCTTTGTCCTGCGTATTTTCGTGGTAAGCGTCGATCTGCAAGGTGTGCCGCTCGACAATCGCGCGCAGCAGATCGAAGCGGGAGTTCTGATTCCACCCGCCGCCTTCGTAGAAGTAGACAACAGAAAGGAAAGTGATCACCCCCAGCAATACTGCCACTTTCCTGTGGGACCGAGACCTGTCTGCTGGGGAGTTCATCGGACGGCGATGTCGTGCGGTTAAAGAATCTGGAGTCTCGTCTGACTCCGGACTATATCATCCGCGTCGCGACCCAACCACGCTTACGGCTTTCCGGAAGCCAGAAGAAATTCGCCGATAATCTTCTTGGTCTCTTCGTCCATCGCGGTAATCTGTTCGCCGGAGGCAGAATTCGAAGCTGACGTCTTTCCTTTTATTCCGACGTAAACGGCACGGTATGTCGTGTCTCCCAGGTTCTCCACTTTGTGCTTGAATGGCGGATACCAGCGTACTTCCCCAGGCTTGGCAAATACTTCCCGTGTCTTGCCACTTTCGTCGGTAAAGCGAAGATGCGCTTCCGTGATACTGACTACAACCCCGCCGGGATGATCGTGAAACCCCGACCTTTCATGCGGCCCGTAAATCACCGACACCACTTGCACCTTCTCATTTTCGAAGTTCAGCGTGTAGTGCTTGGGTTCGACCTTTACCGGATCCTGCGCGAGAGAAGCAGCTGTGGCTAGACACACCAATACCCCCGCCCAGAGTAGCCTTGACCGCATGCTTGCCCTCCTGACTGCGTTCTGATTGAAATGTCGAGACTGAAAGGAACTCTAGTTCTGGCCTTTGTCCCTGTCAACGGACGCGGGCATCCTGGTCCCAAGGTAGTAACTTCAGGTAACCAGCCTTCCTCTGGCAAAAAATGTCACAGTTCCACAGCTGTGAAATGGCCCTTACGGCAATCCCGGAAAGCCTCCCCCCCCACCATGGTGGTATTGACCCCAGCAGCCGCAGAGAGCATTCTCGTATGGCCATACAGGGTACGGGCGCTCTAAGCTCTGGAAAAGCCCCGGCAATGAGTTCCTTTGCCGGTACCGTAACTAACACAGCAGATGCTCCCTCCTCCCCTCTTAAGGTCGGAGAGCACTGGGTTCGGAAAGTTATCCGAAGTACGGCCAGAAATGGCCGGGGCCCATTTTTTCAGGAGGAGCTGCAGTTGGAAACCGCCACTTCGCTCAATTTAAGAACTTCGCCGCTTCAGGGATTCGCGTTGTTTGCCGACGTCTCTGCGGCCGACTGCGCCAGCATCACTTCTACCGCCCGCGAAAAGCGCTACTCCCGCAGGCAGACCATCTTTTCCGAGGGCGATGCCGTCCAGCAAGTTGTGCTTCTGCTTTCTGGCTGCGTCAAGATCACACAGCTTGGCCTGAGCGGGAATGAGGTCATCCTCCGGCTCAACGGTGGGGGAGAACTCGTCGGCGCCTTCCGGCTCTGCGCAAACTGCACTCACTGCTCGACAGCGCAGGCAGTGCAGGCTTCCGTCGCCCTCGTCTGGGAAGCAGCGACATTCGAGAAGCTTCTGGAGCGCTACCCGGCATTTCGACGCAACATCGTTCGCGCTCTCGAAGAACGTTTGCAGGAGATGGAGCAGCGTTTTCGCGAAGTCTCCACCGAGAAAGTGGGATCGCGCTTGAGCAGCGAGTTAATCCGCCTCTCCAAGCGTCTCGGACGTGTTGTCAATGGCAATGGAGGTCGTGAGATCAGCCTCTCCCGAGCTGAACTGGCTCAATTGACCGGGACGACGCTGTTTACCGTGAGCCGCCTGCTTTGCCGCTGGCAAACCCTTGGCATCGTGAGCATCCGCCGCGAAGCTGTGCAGGTTCGCGACTTCGCCGCGCTCACTCAGCTCGCACAGGCTGAATGACTCTCTAAGCCGGATGCTCCATTTCGATTACTCAATTTACCTTCGCTCGATTTCACAATGAATCGCTCAAACTGCGATGGCTTTTCATTCACAAATGTGAAGGGCAGGGCGTGCTTCCCGGCTGGATGAGCGGGGTTATATTCTCCTGATTCTGCTGTTGCCATGGCGCTGTTGACTATCTTCGCTGCGGCGATTGTGCCCACCATCAAATTCCAGATCGAACGGGATCGCGAAGAGGAACTGATTCACCGGGGGACGCAGTACTCGCTCTCCGCAATGCCGTGGGAGTGATTCTCGTCCTTCCGACCCACGGGCCAACAGGGCGTATTAAAGTTCAACAACAGCCCCATTGATACGCGATGTGGTGCGGGACGCGCACGTTTCGAGATCTCTCGTACGGTTGCTGCACGTTTCGGGATCGCACAGGCGGCTCCCTTTCCCATTTCCTCCCAGCATGACGATCTCATTCGATGGGTTTTCGGGCCCACTGTAGGTGAATGGCCCACTTGTGGCGCGACCATGCCGATTCCCGAGGCAACTGTCTTTAAGACTGAGCCGTTCGAATGCGAATCCCGTTCTGGTGCACATCTGCAGCAGCGGAAGCGCTTCCGCGACTGGGTGCTTTCTGTACCCAGGGATCCGGCCGGCTTCGGTGCCGCTGCAGAACGCCGGGAATCGCCAGCATCCGTCGCGAAGCCATGCAAGTTAGCGAATTCACCGCGCTCACTCAGCTCACTCAAGTGAATAGTCTTTCCCAGGCAATTACCTCGTACGCAGAAAAATGAAAGCCGCCCGCAAAGGGCGGCTTCTGTATTTTCAACTATCGGGGAGTTGAAAACGTTGTTACTCAGTTAAACGCGCAAGTGACAACCCCATTTTCCTGCCCAATGGAGTGTTGCCCATAGGGACAAGGATCTGCCGTGCTTGATTGCGCCGCAGCCGGCGGAGGCGGAGCACGGCGCTGCTCTTGAGCTCGACTGGTATTGTTCGGACCTGGTACTGTACCAGGTCCGATCAAGCTGCTAGTCGTCGCCGTAGCCGGAGCCGTCGGCGCTGGAGCTTTGGGCTGCTCAGGTGCTCTTTGCGGCGCAACCGGAACCGCGGCGTGCTGCTCCGGACGCGCTGCAGTCTTAGGCGTGGCCTGCTCCATCGTTCCTGGAGCCTTGTTGGAGGCATCCTTCCGCGGATCCTTGTAGCGCACCGTAACTCCCGAGCCCGGCCCAAGATCGACCACGCGCAGATTGTCTTCGGTCACGGTTTGCGCGCGCACGATGTGCGGTGTGATTGCAAATACGATCTCGTTTTCCTGTCGCTCTTTGTCTTCCTGTCCGAACAGGTACTTCAAGATCGGAATCTTTGTCAGCCAAGGGTAACCAGCCAAAGAGTGGGTTTCCGTGTCTTCAAGAATCCCGCCGACGAGGTTAACCTCCCCGTCCTCCAAACGAGTCTCGTGCTCGATTCGGCGCTGCCCGATGACCGGCTGGCTGATTCCGCCGATGTTCTGCGTGCCACTCACCGAAGAAACTTCCAACGTCATCTTCAACGTGACTTCGTTCTCGGAGTGGATATGTGGCGTAATGTCGATGTTCACGCCCACGTCGAGGTACTGGAACTGAGTATTGACCAGTGCGCCGCCCGCTCCGCCAAAGCCTCCCCCGAAGGAGCCTGTCGCCACAGGTACGCGGTCGCCGATCTTCAGCGTCGCTTTTTCATTGTCCAGCGCCCGGATCGAGGGATTCTGAATCAGCTTCGTATCGCTGTCGCTCATGAGAAAAGATAGCGAAGCGCCGGGAATGCTGACCTGAAAGTTGTTCGCAGTTAAACTGCCCAATGAGTTCAGGGTGAACGCCCCGCCACCTCCGCCTCCCGATCCCGCAGCGCCACTCGTGCCCGGCACCATCACGATGTTTGCCGAGGTCGGAGGATTTACACCGAGCGTGCGGATTCGGTCGCGGCTCACCTGCAGCACTGCGATGTCGATCACAACTTCCGGTTTCGGTTTGTCAATATCGTAAAGTAGTTTCTGCGCCAGCACCATCTGGTCTGCTGTGCCGCGCAGAATCATCGCGTTCTGATTCGGGATCAGCTGCACGCGCGTGAGGTCAAGAATCCCCTTCAGCGTACTAGCAGCCTCTTGCAGGTCACTCGATGTCGAAACGTTCTTCAGGTAGAACGTCTTCATCACCGTGTCCTGCATTTCTTTCCGCTTCGCGGTCGTGTCGGCGGCCACCAGAATCGTGTTGCTCGAAGTCGGCTGCCAGAAGGTTTTTGTCTGCAATGCTACAACGTTGAGCGCTTCCCTCAATGTCACGTCATTCAGTTCGATCGTGATTTTCTGCGGCTTGTAATCCTGGTCAAACAACACGTTGATCCCGGCTAGCTTGGCGATGGTCTTGTACACCATCGTTGAATTTTCGCTCAAGCGCAGGTTGATCAGATTGTTTGAAATCGGTGTCAGCTCCACCGGTCCGGCCATTTCGCCCATCATCTTATCGAGCATCGACGGGGCGCTGGGAGCTTCGTCCTTTTTATGGGCCTGCTTGCGGATCATGTCTTCGGTTCGCCTGGCTTCTTCCTTGGCGACGAAGTTGGTATGGTCGATGTCGGCGGCTTTCTGGAATTCCACTGCCGCTTCCGGCAGCTTGCCGCTCCCGCGCAATGCCTGCGCGTTCTTAATGTGCTCCATGGAGGCATAGAAGCGCACCCGCGTGTACGCGGTGAAGTATTTCGCATCCCTCGGTTTCAGTGCGTGCGCCTGACTGTAAGCCTGAAAAGCTTCGTCGTACTTGTTCTCGCTCTCTGCCTTTAAGCCCTGCTTGTACGCGCTTGAAGCCTGGTCGGCGCACACCGGCAAGCTCACCGACAGAACCAATAGAATTGCCCACAAAACTTGGAGACGCTTCATGAAGTTGCTTCGCCCAGCCCGGTTGATTTTGGTAATGAGGCCGGTCGCACGACTCTCGTCTTACCTGGCGTCGCGCCTCCGCCGATCACAATTGGGGGGAACAATTGACCACAATCGGGAGAGCCTGCGCCACCGGTCGGACGCAGCGAGCCTTACTGATAAACCACGAAGACCCTGCAGTATTTGTTCTAGCGCAAAGAAATCTCTTCTTATATTTTTCTTTGCTCTTCGACGGAATTGGCGCACGAAGCGCCGTTCGGCTGGTTCGTCCTCCATCGAACTGGCGTCCGAACCCCGTAATTTACAAAGTTTACTCATTTTACAAAACTTTACAATTCTGTTTGCCGACCAGCAAAGAGTAAAAACTAAGCCCTAGTAGTGTTGTCGCCGGATGCTCAGTACGTGCAAACGGATGTATTGCACAAAAAAGAGCTGGAATTTGTAAACCAGCCGTGCGTGGGCGTAAACGCTCGCGCGGCAAGATGAGAATAAGGAACCGCTTTTTCGATGCAATTTAGTCGGCCGGTTCTTCCTCCTCGTCCCCCATTGCCAGCGTGCGTTGACTGAACAAGCCTGCCATTTTCGGGGGAAACACCGAAGATTCGAGTCTTGCATGCGGAGTTATCTCTCCTGTGCGGGAATTGTGCACTGATCGGCTTTGTGCTGGTCATTTGGAGCGGCGCTATTTGCGACCGCCAGGTTCTGAAGGAGGCTGCACAGCCATGAGGAAGTCTTACCAGGTTTGGTTGCCAATTCTTCTCGTATGTTTCGCGACCGTCGCGGCAAGCGCACAGTCTTTCCGGGTGCAATGCCCACCCTCGACCATTACCCACCCGGACCTTTTGGGCACCGGCAATAATTCGGAGCCTCCGTACAACGGTCCTACGCAGGTGCCGTTCTTCTCGATCACTGGCATCGCTGTGTCAGGGACGACTGCGACGGCCACTGTAGCTGGCACGCTTCCCGCCTTCACTGGCACGGCGGCGATCAGGAACGTTACGCCTGCCGGCTTCAATGGAGTGTTCCCGATTACTACAAGCGGCGGCAACACGTTCACGTACACGCTGCCGGCCTCGGGCCTCCAGTGGGTTTCGGGCGGCTACGTTACCTCGAATGAGAACGGCGCCATCAGGTGTCAGCAAATCTCGGGCGGTGACGGTCTTTCGACAATGGCCGACGGCACGCAGATTTTCATGTTCTCCTTCGGACCGCTGTCTGGCTTGGCGGACGTAGCGGCTGGCCGTCC
>Ga0307478_10003693_pt1 | contig 11243 bp, 6 predicted proteins | sample atmos_gasesECM4C_2_FD_203713 | JGI IMG/M metagenome (GOLD analysis project Ga0307478, IMG submission 203713) | Hardwood forest soil microbial communities from Morgan-Monroe State Forest, Indiana, United States - atmos_gasesECM4C_05 | ecosystem: Environmental > Terrestrial > Soil > Temperate...
TCAAAACATTCCTCTGCCATGAGCATGACAGAGGAACACTCGTGCCCTAAGGGAGCGCGACCCGATGCAACGCGCATCGGGTCACGCAGAGAACCACTTTGTGTGAGGGGACGATAACGTCCCCCCACGGCAGGAGATTCAGGTCACGGGATCAGGTTCCAGAACGAGTCGCACTGATGGGCGGTGTTGAAGTTGGTTTCCGTGGTCGGAGTCGGCGGAACCAGAGATTGGAAAACGTCAATCGTTGGATTGTACAGCGACCACGTCGGCAATGTGCCGCCGTTGGGATCGCCGGTAGCCGCGAAATTCGTCCAGTAACTGACCATCGCAGCCGACAGTTGCTGCTGAGGGGGAGTCAACTCGAAGAAGAATCCAGTGTCGAAGAGGTACTGAATTTCGGAGCCATGGTACGCGCCCAGCGGGAAGCTCAGGCCGGCCGGCGGCGGCTGAGGCGGCGCGAACTCATCGTTGAATTCATACGCGTACGTGTTGGTGAAACTCGAGAGCAGTTCATCGCCATTGCGCGCCGAGCAAGCGAATATCCCGTCAGTGCCGTTATTACCAAGTATCTGGCCGCCGGGGGGCATGTATGGATAGAAAAACGGAACAATCGGCCCGAGCAGCGGCCCCCAAAGCGCGATCGTGGCCGCATCATATTCAGCCTCGGTCAAGATTGGATTGCCCACCGCGTCGTATTGCTCGGCGACGAAGATGCGCCACTCGTCATGATTGGTTCCTGCGATCACCGGGACCTGGTTGAAATTCCCGGTCGCAAACGCCTGGGCGGGCGTTTCCGTCAAGAGAGTGCCGTCCACAAATGCGTACAACGTGCCGGGTTGGCCGCTGACCACTGCGGTGTTGGAAACCGCGCGCAAGCAGGCTGCTGTAGTGCATCCGAACCCAGCCGCAACCGAATTGCCGGCCGGGACCAAACCGCCCACGATCGTCTCCGCCACCGGCAGCGTCAAGATCGACTGTATGAAGTTGTCGAACATAAGATACGAGCCGCTTTCTGAAATCGCATGCGCGAAAAGACCCGCCGCCGTCGGCGAGGCCAGGTTGACGTACACACTATGTCCACCGGCGGACTCGCCGAACATCGTGACGTTGCCCGGATCGCCGCCGAACGCCGCGATGTTGTTCTGTACCCAGTGCATCGCGAACTGCTGATCCATCAGACCGTAGTTCCCTGCGTCATGACCTTCGTTATCGAGCGCGGTCTGCGCGAAGAAGCCCAGGTAGCCGAGACGGTAGTTGATCGTCACGACGATAACGCCCTTATTGACCAGCGGAGTCGGGTCATAGTCGGAGCCCGCGCCGGCAGTCAGCCCGCCGCCATGAATCCAGAACATCACGGGCATCGCGCCGCCATGCTTGTTGCCGTTCTTCTTGAAGTTAGGCACGTAGATATTCAGGAACAGACAGTCTTCGCTGCCGCCGCCACTCTGAGTGCATTGGTTGCCGAACGACGACGCGTCGAGCAGCCCCTGCCATCTGCCGAAACTCTGCGGGGGCATCCAGCGCAGTGCGCCGACCGGCGGCGCTGCGTACGGGATTCCCAGGAACTCGCTGATGTTCCCGTTGACGAAGCCCTTGAGCGGCCCGCTTTCGGTTACGATCGCGGGCGTCTTGTTCTTGGAGTCGTTGCTGTGGCCGTGATGCTTCTGTGAATGAGTGGCCGCGTCATACAAAGGACCGGCGCTGGCGATGGACGCGGCGCCGCCCACAGTTATCGCGCATGTGCAGATGAGCGCGAGCATCAGATGAAGCGGAGATCCGGAGAAGATGGTGCGGAAGCGAGCGATAGTTGCGTACATAGGACTTCCTCCACCGCGAAGGCTCGCGAACGACGGCGAGCCCAAGCGTGCAACGGGTTATGTCGAAAGCGCTGCGGTCCCCAAACCGTCAGCGAACACCGAAAGGCCGTAGCAAAACGCCTCGAAAACTCCGAAGGGCGTAGCAGAACGCCCCCCAAAACCCCGAAGGGCGTAGCAGAACGCCCCGAAACGGCTCTGGCTCGATTTCGACTACTAGTAGGGCTAGTGCGGGAGAGTCAAGTCAGAATTTACCACTTTGAAAATTCTGATTTGAGTGAGCCGCGCGCGATTCCGTCACGGATGTCCGGAATCTGACGGCTTCGACAGTTCGTCGCCTAATGCTTTCATCTCGGTGCCGAAGGCGGTCCAGTCGCCGGCGCGGATTGCGTCCATCGCGCGATTGTAATGTTGCGCGGCACTTGTCATGTCGGCCTTGCCGGCGCCGAGGCCCGGGCCCTGCGGAGTCGACTGCGGTGCGAGCTCGGTCGTGATTGCCTTGGCGACCGTTGGCGCCGGCGGAGCTTGATTCTCGAATAGCGCCGTCATTGTCAGGTCGAGCGTATCGCCCATCACCACGCGGTCACTGTATGACGCGACCACTCGCTGCAACTCAGGCAACTGGCCGTTCTCGGCGCGGATGAACAGCGGCTCGACGTACAGCAGCGAGTCCTGAATGGGAATCACGAGCAGGTTGCCGAGCAGGACCTTCGAACCCATCTGGTTCCACAGCGAGAGCTGCCGGGAGATTTCCGGATTCTGATTGATGCGCGCCTGGATCTGATACGGGCCGTAAAAAAGCCGATCCTTCGAAAACGAATACTCGAACAGATGACCGTAGTCGGCGCCGTCGCATCGCGCGGCCATCCACGCGATCATGTTGTCGCGTCCCGACGGCGTCATCGGCAGCATCAGCATGTATTCCGCCTTCGTCTCGCCCGGCAGCCGCATGATCACGTAGTAGGGCTGCATCGGCACCGTCTGCCCCGCGTAGTTCTCGCGCGGAATTCCCCACAAGTCTTCGCGATTATAGAAGACCTGCGGATCAGTCATGTGATAGGTGCGATAAGTATCGGCCTGGACGATAAAGAAATCTTCCGGGTAGCGGATATGCGCGCGCAGCTCGGAGGGCATCGTCGTCATCGGCTTGAACATGGTGGGAAAAATCCGCTGCCACGTTTTGATTATCGGGTCATCGGGATCCGATACGTAAAAGTCGGTGTCGCCGGTGTACGCATCGACCACCACCTTGACCGAATTGCGGATGTAGTTGATCCCGTCGGCGTTGCGCTGCGAGTACGGGTAGTGATCGCTGATGGTGTAGCAGTCAACGATCCACACCATGCGTCCATTGAGCACCACCGCGTATGGATCGTGGTCGCGGCTCAAGAACGGCGCGATATACCCGATTCGGTCCAGGATGTTGCGACGGATCATGATTTTGCTCTTGTCCACGATATTCTCGGTGACGAGCAAGTTGATGTCCTTGAAATAGATGCTAAAAAGCAGCCGTCGCAGAAGTCCTGAGACGGGCACGCCGCCCGATCCTGCGTAGTACGAAAAGACATTGTCGGCGCCTTTCGGGTAATCGAATTCGGGGGTCGCCGAATCGACCACCGCGTAATTGTCGCGCGCCTCGCCAAAATACAGCGCGGGCTGGTCAACCTTGATGCCCACGTTCGATACCGCCGGGATGTCCTTCACATAGAAGACCGGCAGCCCCTCGGTGTCCTTCTTGTTGACCGGGCTCATCGCGAGGCCCGCTCCATGCGTGAATTTGAGATGCTGATTGACCCAGGTCTGCGCGGTATCCGGCAACTGATCGATATTCATCTCGCGCGGCGAGAGCATCACTTCGGTGTACTTGCCCTCGATCCAGTAGCGATCGATATCTACGTCGCGAAAATCGTAGTAGGTGCGGATTTCCTGCAACTGGCGGTAGGTGTCGATCAGCGGGCGCGGGTCCCACAGCCGGATATTCTTGACGGTCGTTTCATCCTGCGCGAGCGCCGCGGGCGTGAGGGTGCCCTGCCCCGCGAACGGCTTCACGTCAACTGTGTCGAGCTTGTACCCATGACGCGTCGCCGCGATATTGCGCTCGAGGTAGGGCTTCTCGACTCGCAGCTCGTCGGGCTTGACCCACAGCCGCTCGATCACCGGCTGAATAAAATTCATGATGAGCGCGGGGCCGAACACAATAACAAACGCGGCGACTGGAATCCGCAAGCCGCCCTCGCGCGCGTTGTATATGCACATCACGGCGGCGGCCAGCGACAGCAATACGAGCAGCCAGAGCCCCGGCTGCCACAGGATTCGATCGACGTAGCGCAGTCCGAACACGACGCCGTCGGTATGCAGCAGCAGGTCGAAGCGGCCGAGCCAGTAATTCATCGCGCGCTGGATGAAAAATAATCCCAGCAGCACCGACAGATGTGCCGCGGCGCCTGGCGATACCCGCGGCGGCGATTCCTTGAAGTCGAGCGCACCGCGCGCCCAATAGACCGCGATTGCCATTCCGGCCGCGAGCACAAGAAGCATCAGGAACAGATCGCGCATCTCCTCGAGCAGCGGCACGGTGAATACGTAGAAGCCGATATCGTTGCCGAAGGCCTGCTCGGCGATTCCAAACGGCACGCCGTAGAAGCCCTTGAGGTACGTGTCCCAGCTCGCGGCCTCGCCTTGCGCCGCGAACAGCGCGAGCACTGCCGCGCCGCCCGCAACAATCACGCGCCACGGCACGCGTTCGCCCAGCGCCCGAATCAGTTCGGGCAGATTGACCTCGACCATCTCGTCGGGACGGCGAACGACCCGCAGCCGCTCGTGATTGCGGCTCGAGCCGATCGCAAGCAGTCCGCTGACGAAGATCGCGGCGAACGCGACGAGCCATACCACCAGGAAGATCGCGATTTCCGCGCCGACTGTTGTACTGAAAACGCCGCTGAAGCCGAGCCCGCCGTACCACAGGTAATCGACCAGCAGCTGATCGAAAAAGCTCAGCGCCAGTAGCGCGACGATTACGACCGCCGCGATAGCGATCAGGAGATTACGGGGCCGCATCAGCGTGATGAGCTATTCGCCCCGGCCTATTTGTATGACGTGTTCCCGCACCACGTCGGGCGGGCAGAGCCAGATGAACACCTTGAGCGAAAGATAGGCGATGACCAGCCAGTCGAGCTCGCCGACGATTGGAATCATGTCGAGCTCGAGGGCCGGCGGCGTGACCATCAGCGCCAGGCCCATCCAGGGCACGGCTTTCGCCAGCATCGGCGTGCGCTCGTCAGTCCACAGCCGATAAAACAAGCGGACGAACTGAGGCAGATACATTACGAGCCGGCTCAGTTGAATCGGCCCCAGGAATTGCATGCGAAGTATCTTCGAGAACATCAGAGTGACCTGTGTGGATAATACTCTAACACACCCCGCCGCCGAAGATGTCTTCCGCCGGGGTGTTTTTGTCGCAATGCTTTCTTCCCCTCTCCAAAATGGAGACCTCTGCATAACAGCTCGCCGCCTCTTCCCGGGGCTTCCCCGCCGGGAGAGGATTTAAGGAGAGGGACCTTAAGCAGCGCGCCTTTTTTGGCGCGCGATTCAAGATTCCGCTTCTGCGTGAACGCTCGTGGAGGTTATGCGAAGGTCTCCCTTGCAGGGAGAGGGGAAAGAAGCAAGACCCTTCATCTGATCCTTGAAGCGACTACAGTTCTTCTCTTTCATTTGCCTCGCCAGAGACGTCTATATCCATACAGAATCTCCGCCGACCCTTGCCGGATCGGCGGAGATCGCTTTGTCTGCGAGCGTATGGCTACTCCTTGACGGGCGCGGAGGTGGCAGCCTCTTCGATGAGCTTGGCGGTTTCCTTCGGGTACGACATGTAGGCCACATGGCTGGAATTCACTTCGACGGTCTTGGCGCGTGCGCGCTTCGCCATCATCCGCTCCTGCTCCGGATTGATCGATCGGTCTGCGGCGGCCACCATGTACCAGGTCGGCTTGGTCTTCCAGGCGGGATTCCTAACCTTATGGGTGAACGAGTCGGTGGAGATTGGCACCTGCGAGATAGCCATGAACCACGCCTTCTCCGGCGGAATGTCCGCCGCGAAGTCGGCCGCGAACTGATCCTCGACTATCCACCAGTTTCCGTCGCTGTCCGGCTTGAAGGCCTTGGACGCTTGCGGCACGGCCTGCTCGATCGACGCACAGCTCTCACCTTCATCGAGTGCAAACGCAGCGATATAGACAAGCGCGGCTACCTTCGGATGATTGCCGGCCTCGGTGATGATAGACCCGCCGTAGCTGTGGCCCACCAGAACCACTGGCCCGTCCATCGCGTCGATTGCCGCCTTCGTGTACTTCTGATCGTCGGCGTAGGAGGTCTCAGGGGGCTGCGCCACCGACACCTTGTACCCATCCTTCTTGAGGATGTTAGCGACGGCTTCCCAGCCGGAGCCATCGGCGAAAGCTCCATGCACCAGCACCACGTTCTTGATCGCCATTGTTGTTCTCCTTTTTTTCCTTTCAGTTTTTTTCACATGCATCCGGCCTCGCAAGCCGGCGTCGTTAGTGCGACCTAAGGCCGCTGGCAACGCTTCCGGATGGTCTCTCGGTCGGCTTCTCTCCTGCTGCATCCATTCCCTGATGTAGGGCGAACAGTGCAGGATCGAGACCCCTGCCGACTCGCACAGGTTGAGAAAACGAACACCTTCGATATCCGCGAGATCGAGTTCCTCCAGATCCAACGTGACGCGTCGTCCACCAAGCTCGACCTCAGACTTCAACTCATTGAGGTCCCCAGATTGAAGATGCCCACTCAAATGAAACAGCGTGATGCGCTTGCCGGAAATCCGTTGGATCTTCAGCGTCATGAAATTCTGCCCTGAAGCGCACTCGGGGTAGAGCAACAACGAGGCCATCCACAATCGCTTGTGTCAGCGGAACTTACAGTCGATTCCAGTCCTGAGTTTTCAGGAATTCCTGTTTGAGGAGGAAACGCTGTTGATAGCGTCGGTGATCAGTCGCCGTGCGGGACTTTGAATCGGTACTTATTGATTTTTAAGCGTTTGATTTTCGAGTCGAGAGTCTTCGCCGGCAGACCTAGTTTCGCTGCCGCACCGCCGGGTCCTGAGATTCGGCCCTGGCATTCTTTCAACGCGGCTTCGATGATTTCTTTTTCGTGCCGAACCAGAGTGCCGCCCAGCGTCGCGGTCCGCGATGCGGCCGGGGGCAGTTCACGCCTCAACCAAGTCTCGTCCACAGCCAAATTGTCACCGTCGGACAGAATCACCGCACGTTCGATCACGTTTTGCAGTTCACGGACGTTCCCCGGCCAACCGTACGCCTGGAGGACCTTCAAAGATTTCTTGCCTATTGTTCGGAACTTCTTTCCGGCTCTTTTTCCGAAACGATCGATGAAATATTCGGCGAGCAAAGGAATATCGGCGGCTCGTTCGCGCAACGGCGGCATTTCAACCGGCACGACATTCAGCCTGTACAAGAGATCTTTCCGAAATTTGCCCTCGGCGACCAATGCGTTCAAATCACGATGAGTCGCCGCGATCACTCTGACGTCGACTGCAATCGGATTGTTGCCACCAACACGTTCAATTTCGCGTTCTTGCAGAACCCTCAACAGCGTGACTTGCACCTCCGGGGGTAAGTCGCCGACTTCGTCGAGAAAAATTGTCCCGCCGTTGGCCGATTCGAAACGGCCGAGACGCCGATGGGTCGCACCGGTGAACGCGCCCTTCTCGTGGCCGAAGAGCTCGGAAGCAATCAGCGATGGAGGGATCGCCGCGCAGTTCACTCCGATAAACGCTCGATCAGCGCGCTTTGATCGTTTGTGGATGGCACGGGCTAACAACTCCTTTCCCGTGCCCGTCTCGCCCAGAATCAAAACCGTGGAATCGGACGGCGCGACTTTCGCGATTTCGCGAAGCACTCTGCGGAGCGCTTCCGAAGAGCCGACAATATCCTCGAACATCGAGTCGCGATCGATCTGCTCCCGCAAAGCCAGATTTTCATTGCGGGTGCGCTCTTCGGCCCGAACGCGGTCATCAATGTCGGTGCCCGTTGCGTACCATCGGGTGACCTGGCCGCGCTCGTTTCGAAAAGGGTTGTACTGAATCAGGAACCAGCGGTATTGCCCGTCCTTCCCGAGCGCTCGATGCTCGAATTCGAACGGAAGACCCCGCGCGAGAGCCGCCTTTCGCTCGTTTCGAAATCTTTCCACGTCCTCCGGATGAAAAAATCTTTCCCGAAAATTTGGCGCAGCGACATCGTCAGCATTTAGGCCCGTGTAGTCGAGAGTCGCCCGATTGGCGTAGATCGGCAGGCCGGACGGGTCCTGGACAACGACCGCCTGAGGTATTGCGTCCGTGATTTGCCGAAGCTCGCGTTCATCTTCCTGCAGTTTCTCCTGAGTCTGCTTGAGGGTTTCGATATCAGTGCTGACCCCATACCACATGACGATCTTCCCGGTTTCGTCGCGGTATGGTTCGAAGCGAATGAGAAACCAGCGAAAGACCCCATCATGGCGGCGCATGCGCGCTTCGATTTCACCGGGTTCTCCGGAGATCATGAGCTCGCGCCATTCCCGCATAAATGACGTCAAATCCTCCGGATGGATTGCAGCCTGCCAGCCCCAACCTCGCGATTCCTCATCAGAAAGACCGGCGTATTCACGCCATCGTTGATTAACGAACTCTACGGAGCCATCCGCATGAGCTGACCACGCAAACGCAGGGATTCGGTCAACAATGAGGCGGATATCCATCGAATGTACGGACTGTGAGGAACCATCTCGTCGCAATGACATTGGAGATTATATTCCGCAACACTCTAACAACTTGCGCCAAGACCTGGTAAGTCCGCTGCCCGGAAACTGGCCCACGACCCGGAATTTCATCACGTTGACGACCCTATCAACCTGGACTTCGCACCTCGAGGTACTAATTCAGCCAGCGCTCGCCGCGGGCGTTTTTGTTACAATTAGCGCGTACCGAGGAGGGCGACGCGGAGTGAAGAGGCATATGGCGCTGGGCGATTTTCTGGTCGCCTACTTGCGCAAGATTGGGGTGTCGCATGTTTTCGGCATCCCCGGGGACCTCGCGCTCAAGCTGTTTTTCGCGCTGGGCCGCAAGCACGGGCTCGAGATCATTACCATGTCGCATGAGCCGGGTGTCGGCTTCGCCGCCGACGGATACGCGCGCGCGACCGGCAAGATCGGCGTCATATGTGTCACCTACGGCGCCGGCGGCCATAACATGGTGAATCCGGTCGCGGGATCGTTCTCGGAGCGGGTGCCGATTCTGATCTTTTCAGGGGGGCCCGGCGAGGAGGAACGCAAACTCGGCACGCTGATCCATCACCAGGCCCGCGAGATTGAATCGCAGCGACGCATCTACAATGAAGTCACTTGCGCGTCAGCCGTGCTGACTGATCCGGGCAGCGCCGCCGACGAGCTGCATCGCGTCGTCAAGCGCATCTGGGCCGAGCAGCGGCCCGGCTATGTCGAGATTCATCGCGACATGGTCGATCGGCAAATCGAAGTCCCTGAGGAGCTGATCGAATGGGACGGCCGCCTGCACTTTCAGGAATCCGACGCGCGCAAGGTCGAGGAAGCGGCGCATGAGACTGCCGCGATGTTCAATGCGGCCCGCAAGCCGGTGCTGATTGCCGGCATCGAGGTCCACCGCTTCAAGGCGTCGCACGATCTCCTCGAGCTGGCTGAGAAGATGGGCGCGCCGGTGTTCACCACCGTGCTCGGCAAGGGCGCGTTCCCGATGGACCATCCGCTGTACATGGGCGTGCACGTCGGCCCGATCAGTCCGCCGTCGATCGTCGCGCGGATGGACGAGGCTGATTTCGTGCTCAACCTCGGATGTCTCCGGACCGACATGAATTTCGGGAATCGTCCGCCGCACGTCATTCAGGAAAAGACGGTGTGGGCGGTCGATCGCAAGGTCGAGGTGAAATATCACACCTACACCGACGTGGGCGTGCGCCATTTCACGCGAGCGCTGCTGCGCGAGAAACTCCGGATGCATCATGAGAAGGTCCATTACGCCGACAATCTTCGCGAGATTGCCGCGCGCGACGGCAAGCCGGTCAAAGTCAGCCAGATCCTCGCCATCGTAAACGAATTCCTGGCCAACAAGCGCGACTACATTGTGGTCACCGAGTCGGGCGATATGCTGTTCGGCGGGCTCGACATCCGGGTGCCGCACAACAACGGCTACTTCGCGCAGGGATTCTACGCGTCGATGGGATTTGCGGTGCCCGCGGCGCTCGGCGCACAAATCGGCAGCGGACTTCGTCCGCTCGTGATGTGCGGTGACGGCGGCTTCCAGATGACCGGCCCCGAAATTTCGCAGGCGCCGGCCAAGGGCGTGAATCCGATCGTCGTGCTGATCAACAACGGCGGATGGGGCATCTTCCGGCCGATTGCCGAGCGCCGCGAGCTGCTCGAGATTCCGCCGTGGCCGTATGCGCAACTCGCGCGCGACTGGGGCGGCGAGGGATTCGAGGCGACCACCGTCGAGCAGTTGCGCGACGCTCTCCGCGCGGCGCACGACTGCAAATCGTTCGCGATAATCGACGTGCGCGTCGAACGCGACGACCTGTCGCCGGTAACCGTGAAATATATCAAGGCAGCGGCGAAGCGCTCGCAAGCGCCTTCCGAGCATGCGGCGCGCGGGAATTCGCGCCAATGACCGATACGATAAAGACTGATACGATCAACTCCGACGCCATCGATCTGTATCGGCGCAAGTATCGCGACTTCCGATGGGAGACGCCGGAACATTTCAATTTCGCCGAGGTAATCGACAAGTTCGCCGAAGATCCGCACCGCGTCGCCATTCTGTGGGAGGACGGCGAGCGCCGGCGTGCGCGGCTGACCTTCGCCGACATCGCGGCGCAGTCAAAACGTATCGCCAACGTCCTGGCGGGTCACGGAATCAGGCGCGGCGATGCGGTCCTGCTGGTGCTGCCGCGAATCACACTGTGGCAGGCCGCCTATATCGGCGCGCTGAGGCTCGGCGCCATCGTAGTCCCGTGCACCTCGATGTTGCGCGAGAAAGATCTGGTCTATCGCGCGAATCACTCCGGGGCGCGCGCGATTATCGCATGCGTCGAGAATGCCACGATGGTCGCCGACTTGCGCAAGCAATGCACCGGCATCGAGCACTACTTTATTGCCGGCGCCGCGCGCACCGGATGGATCAGCTTGCAGGAATACATGGGTCACTCGTCGGCCTCGTTCAAGCCCGCGCATACCAGGTCGTCGGAGCCCGCGATTTGCTACTACACTTCCGGCACGACCCGCGAACCGAAGGCCGTCCTGCATAGTCACGGCTATACCTACAGCCACAAGTTCACCGGACTCAACTGGCTGGACTTGCGGCCTGGCGATATCCATTGGACAACCTCGGATACC
>Ga0307478_10003694_pt1 | contig 11240 bp, 13 predicted proteins | sample atmos_gasesECM4C_2_FD_203713 | JGI IMG/M metagenome (GOLD analysis project Ga0307478, IMG submission 203713) | Hardwood forest soil microbial communities from Morgan-Monroe State Forest, Indiana, United States - atmos_gasesECM4C_05 | ecosystem: Environmental > Terrestrial > Soil > Temperate...
CGCTCATTCCGGGACGCAACGGCGGCAAGCTCTTGTCAATTATGTCGATCCGCACCCGCACCGGGACGCGTTGCACGACTTTTACCCAGTTGCCGCTGGTGTTCTGTGCAGGCAAAAGCGAGAATTCCTGCGCGGCCGCAGGACTAATGCTCTCTACGCTCCCACTCCATGGTAGGTCGGGATAGGTATCCACCGTCACCGACGCTGATTGTCCCGGCCGAACATATGTCAGTTCGGTCTCTTTGGGATTTGCGACGACCCACACATGATCCGTGGCGACCAGATAGAAGGCCGTTGCTGATGCCTGCAGATATTTTCCGGGTGCAATCGAGGGAACGTTTGTGACGATGCCGGCGAAAGGCGCTTTGACGACGGTGTGCGCGAGTTGCCGCGCGGCCTCATCGCGCTGAGCTACGGCGTCGAGGTAGCGAGGCTTCTTCTCCACCGCGCCGGTAGGGTCGTCGTCAAGATTGGCGGCAATGGCGCCGAGTTGATGAGTCAGAGAGACAAGCTTCTGCTGCGCATTGAGCAGGCTTCGACGAGCAGTATCGAAGGTCGATTGCGACGCTACGTGCGAGGCCAGAAGATCCTGCTGACGGTGGAATTCGGTGTCGTAATATTCGATGTCGTTCTGGGCCTGCTGAATTTGAGACTGCATGTCCCGGTAATTCGCCTTGAGTGCATTCAAGCCATCTCGGACCGTGCCGATCTGTGCCTCGGCGCGCGCCAACGCGAACCGCAACTGAAGATCATCCAGCCGATACAGAATTTGACCAGCCTCGACATGCTGATTCTCCGTGACACCGACTTCCGCGACGATTCCGGGAACGTCGGTTGAGACGCCGACCTTGTCGGCCTCGACATATGCGTCGTCCATCGAAACGACCTGGCCGCCGGTAATGTACCAGTACGCGCCGACGATGAGCGCTAGCGGCAATAGCGCAAACATCAACGGCCGGCGCAGCGACTTTTTCGCGGCGTCCACGCTGTCCGACCCCGGATTGGGAGGTGGCCCCACGTCCCTCACCTCCGTTTCACGGTTGCCCGGCTTCAAGACCCTGACGTCCGGTGACGCAGCTTGGCCAAAAGGCGATGCATCTTTCGCGGCGTCCGCAAGACGACCGAGCCGACGCACGATGTCCTCGCGAACGCCCGCTCCGTCCTGCGGAGAGCTCGTCGCTTCATTCAACTTGTTTTCTCGATTAGCCATGGCTTGCTCGCTTTTGTCCTGCAGTCGGCGCTTCGCATGCTTCGGTCAGGTTCGCTTTCATTGCTTCGAGCGTCCTCAACAGGCACTGCCCCTCGTCTTCGGAAACGCCAGCCAATGCCTCCCTGTGGGTGACATCGCCGAGCTCACGAATCTGCTCGAGTTTGGGGCGCGCCGCCTCTACGAGATGGAGAAGCCACGTGCGGCGGTCACTCGGATGCGGGTTCCGTTCGATTAGTCCCAGCGTCTCAAGCTTGTCGACGATGCGGCCGAGCGTGATCGGTTCGATTTCGAGAAGCTCCGCGAGTCCCTTTTGATTGATGCCCTCGTTCTGCGCCAGGTAGGCCAGAATTTGCCATTGCGATCGCGTGAGACCGGATCCGCCGGAATTCTGTTCCAACCTCTTCTTCAGCAGGCGGGCTACGTCGTGCAACAAGAACGCAAGCGTGGGTGGCTTTACTTCCATCAACGGCAACTTTCATAGGCATGCTTGTAGTCGACTTACGAGGCCGGGATCGAAAACCCTACCCGGGGCCAAGCCTATATAAACCAAACTGTATCGTTTACTTAAACCGGCTTCTCTGCACTGACAAGCGAAAACTGGAGATGACGAAAGATTTCGACTGATGCCGTGGCGGAGTTCGAGCCGCTCGCTTCTTGCTCCCGAGGCAGCCCGGGAGAGCAAGGAAATCGTTTGCGTATTCTGATATGTCCTAAGCCATATCCATGGGTCAGTTAGACCTGCACGGGACGAGCCTGAACTGCTCGCCCTTCAGCAATCGGGTTCAAGTCGATTCCAACTAAGTGCGGAGAGCGCCCGAACTCCCGTCGATGACCGCTGCGCGTCGTTCCGAGAATCGCTTTACAAATATCGTTTGTGCCGCAGCTTATAATCGAGCCTGCTTCATTTGCTGCGAATCCCATTCAGGAAGAAGTCAACGGCAGCCTTCCGATGCCGCTCCGCGGTTTCTGGATCCGTTGCGATGCCGTAGAGTGCGAGGCGTTTGCAGTGCCCGAGCACAAGGTTGAGGAACATGTCAGCCGCAAGTTCCGGGTCATCTACCTTGATCTGACCGCGGGCGACGGACTGACGCAATATACTTGAAACGCCTCGCACCGCACGCAGCCATCCTTCTTCATTTGCAAGTTTTGCCAGCTCGGGAAATTGGACGGCTTGCGCCGAAAGAATCCGCTGACATGCACCGGCCTCCGGCGCCAACGTGTACGCAATCATATGGCGGCTAAGCTCATGCAGAGTCGTCTTGATACTTTTGGGCTTGGCTTCGGTAGCCTGGGCCTCAGCTGCCGCGGATAAGGGAGCCAACCAGTCTCGAATCCTTTTGCGCAGCACAGCCGCAAAAAGATCCCGCTTGTCATGGTAACGCGCATAGACGGTCGGCTTGCTGATGCCTGCCGCTTCCGCAACCGCATCTATGGATGTGCCGTCAAAACCCCGCTCCATAAACAGGTGTGTCGCGACTTCAAGCAATCGCACGTCACGCGCCTCAGCCTCCTCCCGGGTGGGACGGCCGCCGACCCGCCGGATCGTCCGCTCGAGAGCTTTAATTCCCGTCCTGGTCAACCAAAATCCTCCTTGTCAGGTCGTTGAACATAATTTATATAAACGATACAGTTTGGTTTGATAAGCCATAACGCTCTTTCGTAACCTACGTTCAAAGCGTCGTCGAAAGGCATCGGCAGTATCGCGACAGAGAAGTTGGATCGTCGCATGAACTCTTTGATTGAAGCTTATCAGGGCATTTTTACGGGGACAAGAATCGCAACCCTAGGGTTCGCGATGGAAACGGCCGGCCTAGGATGCCCCAATTTGCTAGGCTTGGACGTCGTGGAGCGGCCTGCCCGCGGGATGGTCCCGATTCCCGGGCAGGCCGCTCGCGGCTTGCGGCCGTCGGACACAGAGCGCTCGACAGAGCGTCTCCGGACGAGATTTTGACCATGCCCAATCGGTCAATTTCCGACCGAACCCCACTTTACGCGGTGGTCATTCTTGCCGCCGTGAGCCTCGGCATCGTGGTTTCCGCCCTGGCGCTTCTGGTCCTTCTCTTCCTTCTTTGACGAAGACTGATCGAAGGCGGCGGTTATGCGCCAGCGTTTTGAAATCGCCGACTGCTTCAACGCTGGCTCTTTCGCCGTTGTCCGGCTTTTCCCTCGGTAATTTGCGCCCTCAAGATCGGGTTTCCGCTGGCACATTGCCGCCTCCGGACGATGTCCGCCGCTGGACGTAGTGCGTGGTATGTTGATTCGCTTCGCGCGGAGCCGAACGCTGGGACGGATCGCGGCCGAGCTTGGGTTGCAGTTCCGTCAGATCGGTGAAAACGTCGGCCTGGCGCCGCAACTCGTCGGCGATCATCGGCGGCTGACTCGAAATCGTCGAGACCACGGTCACCCGGACGCCGCGCCGCTGCACCGCTTCGACCAGCGAGCGGAAATCTCCGTCGCCGGAGAAGAGCACGATCTGATCGACGTGGTCGGCAAGCTCCATCGCATTGACTGTAAGCTCGATGTCCATGTTGCCCTTGACCTTCCGGTGGCCGTTGGCATCGATAAATTCCTTGGTGGGCTTGGTAACTACGGTAAAGCCGTTGTAATCGAGCCAATCGAGCAGCGGACGAACTGACGAGAACTCCTGATCTTCAATGACTGCGGTGTAGTAAAATGCGCGCACCAGCGTTCCGTGGCACTGGAATTCCTTGAGAAGCCGCTTGTAGTCGATGTCAAAGCCGAGCGCCTTGGCGGTAGCATAAAGATTGGCGCCGTCGATGAAGAGTGCAGTCCTGGTAGCTGAAGAAACTGTCATTTGCCGCTCCTTCGTTCAATCTGAGCTAATTTTCCTGACGACGCCGGCTCCACGCCGAAAGTGCGACGTAACGTGTCGTCGCATAGGATTTCTTGCGCTCGAAACTTTCGGGCTGCGAAGGTGACGGTCGACACCGCACGCATGGCATCCAACGGCCTCATTCACTCCTTTTGTGCGCGGCGTTACTTGCCGGCACGTCATCACGGTATATAAACTATACCGTATAGTTCTTGATATGCCAAGCGCGTAGGGCAGTTCGTTTTTCGTGGGGGGAGACGTCCTGAAGGGTCACGTAAAGAAAAGCGGCCGGGAAAGAGAATGCTTCTATCTCCACGTCGCATCATTATTGACAGATCAGTCCAGATCGACTAGTCACGATCCATGGCAAGGCCAAGGGAATTTGATCGTGATGCAGCCGTAGAACGGGCAATGTCCGTGTTCTGGCGCAAGGGTTATGCCGCAACTTCTACAGATGATCTGCTGCGCGCGATGAAGATCGGCCGGCAGAGCATGTACGACACGTTCGGCGACAAGCACCGCCTTTATCTGGAAGCGCTTGAGAGATATCAGCGGGAGGGCGTTGCCGCGAATATCGGGCGGCTGCGATCGGCTGCTTCGCCGCTGGCCGGCATTGAAGCTTTTGTTATCGGCATCATTGCTTCGGATAAATCCGCACGAGAGAGGGGCTGCATGGGTGTTGGCTCTATCTGCGAATTCGGAAATACCGACCCCGACCTGGTAACACTGCGCGCCAAGAGCGGCGGCGCGCAGCACAGGGCTCTGGTCGAGCGGCTGCGGCACGCGCAAGCGGCAAACGAAATCGGGGCAAATGTCGATATCGAGCGTGCGGCGCGCTTCGTGGAAACGACGATGTTCGGACTCCAGGTGGCAGCAAAGGCAGGAGCTTCTTTTCAATCTCTTCGCGACACGGCTGCCTTTGCGATCGCAAGTTTAAGAAATCGTTAGATGCGCCGGAGTGTGCATGTATCGGCATGAGCAATTTTGGACTTTTTAGTCAATAATGGAGAAGATGTATGAGCAACCAACCTGCACTCATCGACAAGGTCGCACTTGTCCTGGGAGGCTCTCGGGGTATTGGCGCGGCGATCGTCAGACGGCTTGCTGCGGATGGTGCAACGGTCGCCCTGACCTACGCCAACTCGGCGGAAAAAGCGGCCGAAACCGCCCGTGCGGCGGAAGCGCATGGCCAGCCAGTGATCACGATTAAAGCCGACAGCGCCGATTCTGAAGCCGTTGTGGATGCGGTAAGGCAGACCATCGCACGCTTTGGCCATTTGGACATTCTGGTCGTCAATGCCGGCATTTTAATACGCGGCGCGGTGGACGTATATGATCTTGCGGACTTCGACCGCATGGTGGCCACGAACGTGCGCGGCGTCTTCGTCGCGATCCAGGCGTCGTCCCCTCATCTCAGGGAAGGCGGACGGATTATCACCATAGGCAGCAATACAGCCGTCCGAACTGCATTCCCGGGATCAAGTATTTACTCAATGACCAAGGGTGCGGTTGCCTCGCTGGTACGCGGCGTTGCTATCGACCTCGCGCCACGCGGGATTACCGTCAATAACGTCCAGCCTGGACCTACCGAGACAGACATGACGGCTGTTCACGCCGAGATCGTGAAGCCCCTGGTACCCCTCGGACGATTGGGTAAGCCTGAAGAGATCGCCGGGCTGGTGGCGTATCTCGCAAGCCCCGAGGCCGGATTCATTACCGGCTCCAGCCAAACGATCGACGGTGGTTATGTCGCATGACGGACTAAGTCTACATTCCATCATTGCAACTGCGAGGCAGCGGACGCCGGAACGCAACGGACAATGGCTCGGCGGCCGCTACTTTCGTCAAGCCACCGGCCCGCCGCCTGCAAGCGGCGGGTCTGTGTCTTGCCCTGTCAGTGCGCTCGTACCGAGATCGCCCGGGCTTCGCGCATCGGTCGTCCGTCCGCTTGGATAAGGGGTGTAGCCTTCCTGGTACGCATGCCACGAAGTACGTTCAAGGTGCCATCCCAAAGGTCGATCCGAGCCTTAATGCTGTCGCACGCTGCGTGCAGCGCCCGCTCGTCCTTCTCCGGCGAGCCCGCAACCAATCCATCGAGCAGCTCCCTGCCCATTGGCCCGTGACTGTCACCATCGAGCTCGATGTGCCGCTCGATATAGTAGGCAAAATGGCGCAAGGGATCGTTGGTCTTCCGCGCACCCGGGAGGATTTTTTGCAGCCTGCTGAACATCTCCGGGATGATGTCCTCGCGGCCGTAGAAGAACGCCGCCAACACTTCTTCCGTCGATCCGGATTGGGCCAGCATCATCGTATGCGAGACGAAGGCTCGCACATGTAGAGGCACTTCGGTCTTCGCCATAGCCGCTTCGATCGACGAACCGGCCCGTGCCAGTGACTGGAACGTGTCGAATTGGTGTGTGCTGGCGCCGACATCCTCCATGGCGCGGAGATATAGATCGAGGTGGCTGACGTAAGAGCCGTCCGGATCGACATCGGTTTCTTCGCCGATGACGATGTCGTTGATCAGGCGCGCGGCTTTTGCGTTTGCTGCGGGGAACCACGGTACGTTTGTGCAGGTCAAGTCTTGCTGCAACCGCTTCAGGAGCGACATGAAATCCCAGACAGCGAAGACATGATCTTGCATGAACCGCCTCAGATCCTCGACGGAATCGACTTCCGCGTAAACGGGATGATCTAGCAACTGCGAGCGAAGATTGGAGAGGCAGTAACGGTCCTGTTTCTGCATGTTAACCTCTATTCAGCATGTTTGACCTTAGCTCAGGGTGGAAGTGTGAGCTCGGCTTCGGCGACCTATTCCGTTTGATCGGCGATGCAAGTGTCAGTGCGCGTCCGTACCCGTCAAAGGGCGTCACGGGCATACGACGCACGAATTCCGGCGATCATTCATCAATGAGATGCAGAATTGCCGCGGCGATCCACGTAGAGGGCAAGCAATGTCCGTCCGCCCCAAAATAATTTGATAAGACGTGATCTCTGCTGTCCTCATTTCGGCTCACGAACCCCAGAGACTCTGCTGATCTCAGCGGAAGAGCATGCAGCTGCCCGTTTGAGAATCGCATTCGCCAACCGGCAGCCACGAGCCGAGCGTTATTCGAGAAGTGGAGTCTCCCCATGATCCCAGTTCCACCGCATTTGGATTTCGAGGCGTGGAAAGATCAGATCCGAAAGATGGGCGGCCGGTTCGATCCGAAGGTGATCGACCCCAAAGCGTTTGCCGGCTGGGTGCGTCCCATTAGCGCCTACGGGCTCATTGCGGCCGAGGTCGGTTCCAATGCCCTCGTGGTCGAGCGCACGCAACGGGATGTTCGCGTCAATGGCGCAGACCACTATGTCGTGCTCTTTCAACTCGCGGGCCGTTCAGCAATGACCCACAACGAAGAAGCCGTGCGCTTCGGTGCTGGCGATGTCGTACTCGTGGATGTGGGCCGGCCGGCTACGTTTTTTGCCGGCAACGCTGGCGAGTCCTGGAATACCATGGCGCTTGTTTTGCCGCGCCAGGCTCTGGTATCGCATCTCGGATTCGAACCGCGGGGTGGGCTCCAGCGGCGCAACGGAACGGTTGTCGGCCGCCTTCTCCTCGATTTGATCCGCAATGCCGGGGAAGAAGAAGTCCCGCCCTCGCGTACTGAATGCTACGTGCGGCTCGCGGTCCATGACCTTGTCGGCGCCCTCTTTGCGCCGAGTGATCCTGCGCCAGCGCGTCACTCGGACAAGCTGTTCATGCGCGTCCGTGGCGTCGTCAAGGACGGCTTCGTCGATCCGGATCTCGATCCTTCCGAGGTGGCGACGAGAGCCGGGATTTCATTGCGTTATCTCCAGAAACTATTTACCGAGCGCGGTTCGACCTGCAGTGAATTCATCTATTCATTCCGTCTGGATTACGCCGCGCATCTTCTACAGCGCCAATCCGCCCTTGGTGCAAGTCAGGCGCTCAGCGAGATTGCGTACGCATCCGGGTTTCGCGATTACAGCCATTTCGCGAGAAGATTTCGTCAGCGTTTTGGTCATGCACCGGGCGCACACTTTGCAGGCGAAAGCTGCGGCCGTGAGGTGCATTGAACGCTTGTGGGCAGGAACGTCGTCAATGATGACTCATCACCGCCGCGCTCAAGCCCTCGCGCGCGGACATTGGCGCCGACCGGGCCCAACTACTCCTCGAGCCTTGGGCGGTTCAGGCCGCTCTCCGCCGCGGGCAAGGCGGCCAACGCCTGAGAATGCCGCCATTCCGGCGCAATAAGTGCGAAAGGAGCTTGAGCCCCAGGACTGGGTGTGGTGGCGGATGCAGTCGAGCGAAACCGGTCTCCACTGAATCTATCCCTGTTCTCAGGGAATTTAACAGGGAAGTTCGCGATTTTTGGGGCTTAGGGGCACTTTCACATCCGAGAAGCCGCTGTGCCGCAGCGGTTTTTCACCAAATTCCCTAAGACAACTAACAGGGTAAAGTTATCGGATAACAGGGATCGAAATCGAGCTAACAGCGAAATCCAATCTGGATGAGGGTAAGCGTCCATTTCTCGCACACTTTTCCTGTGGTTCGTAAGCACGATCTGTTCTCGCTCTCGATTTGCAGATGAGGAGAGCGAGATGGTGAACGAGAACGGAGCGTGGACGCGTCAGGGTGAAGCTTTCTGGCGGGCGCATCACGAGGCCTGGAAGCGTAGCGACTTGAATCAGCGGCAGTATTGCGAGGCGGAGGACATCCCGCTCAAAGCGTTCGGCAACTGGCGGGCGATCTTCAAGGCCGAGCCACAGCCGCCCGAACGCAAGCTGCTCTACCGGCGTCGAGGCTTAAGTCACCCCCTTAGTCCTCCCTTAAGTCACCCCCTTAGTCACCCCCTAAGCCACGTGGCTTATCCCTCCTCCTCGGCGACAGGACCAATCGTTCCGCGGTCACGCGAGGGTCATCGGCGGCGGTTCAGCGCGGCAGATAAACAGCGGATTCTCGATGAGGCGGCGCAGCCCGGTGTGAGTGTCGCAGAGATGGCGCGCCACTACGGCATCCATCTTCGTGTTCTACGTCGATGGAAGCAGGAGCTCGCAGCAATAACAGCGCCCACCTTTGTCACGGTGCAGATCGCTGAGAGGGCTGGCACCGCGGAGACCGTATCATGACGACGCTGCTTCCTCCGAACGTGAAGGTACATCTCGCGTTAGGCTTCATCGATATGCGGAAGGGCATCGATGGCCTCGCCATGCTGGTGCAAGGCGTCCTGCAGCAGGATCCGTTCACTGGCCATCTGTTCGTGTTTCGCGGACGCACCAGAGCCAACCTGATTAAAATCATTTATTGGGACGGCACCGGCTTCTGTCTGTTCACCAAACGGCTCGAACATGGCGTCTTTCTCTGGCCGCCGAGCGTCAAGCCGGAGGAGACGCTGTCTCTCACGTCGACACAGCTGTCGTTGCTGATCGAAGGTGTGGATTGGCGCGCTCCGGAACAGCGGTGGCGTCCGGCAATCGCAGGTTAATCCTGCGACCGATTGACTCGATCATGCTAGGCAGAGCGGCGGGAACGGTGCGAGTCAGCTAGACTCCGCTCTTATGGACATTGATCTCGCCGCGCTGCCGGACGATGTGGAAACATTACAGCGGCTGGTGCGCTCGCTCGCAGTCGAGCGCACCTCGCTCCGTGAGGCACAGGCCGAGATCGAACGGCTCCATCTCATCATTAAGCAACTGCAGCGCAGCCAGTTCGGCCGTCGCGCCGAACAACTCCGTAACGACCAGCTGCAGCTTGGCTTGGAGGACCTCAACGTCGACCTTGCGCGCGTCGAAGCCAGGCTTCCGCCGGCCAAGGGCGAGACGCCGAGGGCCCAAGGCGAGCAAGCGTGCCGGCGCACCTGCCGCGCGAAGAGATGCGGCTTGATGTCGATCACGAGGCCTGCCCCTGTTGCGGCGGCGCGCTGCACCTGATCGGCGAGACGGCGAGCGAGATGCTCGACCACGTCCCGGCACGGCTTCGGGTCATCCGTATCTGCCGGCCACGCTATGGTTGTCGGGCCTGCGGGGCCATCCATCAGGCGCCAGCCCCGGAGCGGCCGATCGCCAAGGGCCTTGCGACCCCCGCCCTGCTCGCCCACGTCCTGGTCTCCAAATATTGCGATCACCTTCCGCTTTACAGGCAAAGCCAAATATTTGCCCGGCAGGGCGTCGAGATCGACCGCTCGACCTTGGCGAACTGGGTCGGCGGCGCCTGCTGGTGGCTGGAGCCCCTTCAAGCTAGGCTCGCCGACCACGTCTTCACTTCGCAACAGCTCTTCGCCGACGATACACCGATCCCGGTACTCGATCCCGGCCGCGGTCGCACCAAGACCGGTCGACTGTGGGTCTACGCCCGTGACGATCGGCCCTGGAACGGGCCCGATCCGCCGGCCGCAATCTATCTTTACAGTCCCGATCGCAAAGCCGAGCGCCCCGCCTCTCACCTGGGCAAGTTCAGCGGCGTCGTGCAGGTCGACGGGTATCCAGGCTTCGACCGGCTCAGCGACGGTGGCAGAATCCAGCTCGCAGGATGTTGGGCTCACGCCAGACGCAAGTTCTATGAGGTGCAGCAGGCTACCGCCTCGCCTGTCGCGGCAGAAGCGCTGCGCCGCATCGCCGAGATATACGCGATCGAGACGGCCATCCGAGGTCAAGCCGCTGTCGCGCGGCTGAGCGCGCGGCAATCCAAGTCCCTGCCTCTGATCACAGCAATGAAGACCTGGCTGGAGAACCAGTTCACGCAAATCCCGCCCCGCGGCGGCCTGGCCGATGCCATCCGCTATACCCTGACCCGTTGGGGCAATCTCTGCCGTTTCCTTGACGATGGCCGTATCGAACTCGACACCAACACTGTCGAGCGGGCGATCCGTCCCGTCACGCTTGGCCGCAAGAACCACCTGTTCGCCGGGTCCGATGGCGGCGCAGATCGCTGGGCGACCGTTTGCTCCCTTATCACCACCGCCAAGCTCAACGATGTCGAACCCTTCGCCTATCTCAAGGACGTCCTTGAGCGCATGTCCAACGGACATCCCATGAGCCGCCTCGACGAACTGCTCCCCTGGAATTGGCGTCTCGTAACCGCTGTCAACTGACACTAACGTGTCAGGGATGGACGCTTACATGGCGGACGCGCCCTGCCCTCGTCCCGATGACGCAAATGCGGAATACGATCTGGTCTACCATGGCACGATACTC
>Ga0307478_10003695_pt1 | contig 11233 bp, 9 predicted proteins | sample atmos_gasesECM4C_2_FD_203713 | JGI IMG/M metagenome (GOLD analysis project Ga0307478, IMG submission 203713) | Hardwood forest soil microbial communities from Morgan-Monroe State Forest, Indiana, United States - atmos_gasesECM4C_05 | ecosystem: Environmental > Terrestrial > Soil > Temperate...
GACGCGCCCGTGCAGAAATATTGCCCTGCCTTTCCGCAAAAGCCATGGCCGATTTCGACGCGTCAGGTGATGGGGCATCTGGGCGGAATCCGACATTACAAAAGTGGTTCGCAGGACGATCCCGAGGTTGGGAACACGAAGCATTTCGAAGATACGATTCAGTCCGGGCTCGACTTTTTTAAGAACGATGCGCTCGTGTCGGAGCCTGGAAAACAGTTTCACTATTCCACACAGGGATACACGCTGGTGGGCTGCGTGATTGAAGGAGCGGCGGCGGAGAAGTATGTGGATTTCGTAAGGGTGAATGTTCTTGTTCCAGCGCGAATGGAAGCCACGCAGGCGGACAATCGATTCGCAATCATTCCTTATCGCACGCGCTTCTATCAGAAGACCGAGGCGGGCGCGGTGCAGAATGCCGAGTTCCTCGATTCGAGCTATAAGATTCCGGGCGGCGGATGGCTGTCGTCGGCGGATGACATGGCGAAGTTTGAGATCGCCGTCCTGTCGGATCGGCTGATTCAACGCGCGACACGCGACGTGATGTGGACGGCACAGGCTCCTGCTCCGGAAGGTTCCGAGAAGGACCACAGCGGTTACGGTCTGGGGTGGGGAACAGGCGCAGTGAATGGCGTGGCAGTGTACGCGCATTCCGGAGGGCAGCAGGGAACATCGACGTTCATCATGCTTGCGCCTGAACGCAATGCGGCCATCGTCGTTCTTATCAACATGGACGATGTGGACGCGCCGGAGCTGGGAACGGATCTGATGAAGGCCTTGCTGGGGCTGGCGTCGGGTGGTCGATAGCGTTTTGACTTGAAGAAGAACCTTCTGATAGAAGGCGATCTCCTCCTACGCGGAGAGAGCTTTCGCCACTACTTTCAATTTTCCCAGTGCGGGTTTCTTCGGTGGTTCCAAGCGCTCCAGGATCATGTTTCCAAGAGCGTCAACCGTGACCCGCATTTTTATCGAACAATTCCCGCACAGCCAGAAGTACTCCATGTCGCGACTGTGCCTGGTCGCCGTGCCGTTTGCCATGAAGTCGATCAGGAAGATCTTCCCGCTGCGGAAATAACGGAAAGGCGTGCCACATTCTGAGTTGGCGCAATGTGTCGTCATGGGTTCTCTCCGGCAGATCGTCCAAAAGGACGACCTAGGCTGCGAGGCAGCTGCGAATTTTCGAAGTCACTTCGCCGTGCTCCCATTTGCAGAGAGTGGGATGGCCAGGCGCGTGCAGCCGGCTAGCGCTTTTGCGAGAGAGCAACAGGAACCGGAACGCGTGCGGTTGATGTTGTTGCAGGGCTTCCCACAAAGTGGTGGCCTCGACATCGCCGAGGTGTTCGTCCACAAGCAGCAGATCGAATTTCGATGCTTGTGACAATGCCAGAGCTTCTTTTCCGCTCCAGGCAGTTGCGGTCGCGTAGCCTTCGCCTTCGAGCAAACGTTCCAAGGCGATGAGGACATCCTCGTCGTCATCCACGATCAAGATTCTGATAGGATCACTGGCCATACCGGCCTCCATTGTTTTCCCGGGGATCGCTACCACCCCACTCGAGCGCTCGGTTGAACGATGGGAGGAACGGACCCGGCCGCCGATTGCGCGGGTGAACGGTATAAGAACCTCGTTACACGGTTTTTGCGGCCGAGTCGTCCTCATCTTCGAGGCGAATGTTGCATGCGTCTGTGACGATTGTCACAGGATCGGAAAAATTGTAAAGAGGCGCTCTTAAAAAAAATCGCGTTTGCACACGGAAGTGACGATAGACAGTCGTCGCCCATCATTGATTTGCGTGGTGTACTTATACGGATTGAGGCCTTCCCCATGAGACCTGATCGCCAAAACGATTTTCCTTTCATTCCTTATGGCAGCATGAGCCTCGAGAAAATCCAGGAAGGCGTAAGCGCGGAGGCGGTGAGCTACGCCGCTGGATTACTGGTCGAGGCGATCCGTAATTTTGAATCGGGCGCCGTCAGTGCGCGAAAGTTGAAATTGTCGCTAACCGAGGCGCAGATGATTGCGGCGAACCTAATTGCACGCACATCGGCGGAGTTGGATGCCAAGACGATGGACGAACAGGTTGCGCGCGTGCGAAAGGCAATCCGGGAGGTTGAGACGCAACCGTAAGACCACACTCTTGCAGGCCGAAACAACAGTAACCAATCCCGCCGGATTTTCCTGAATCCCGAGACCGGGAATCCCCGATTGACTGCCGAATTTGCCGTATGTCACGGTAACCAAATCTGCACGTTTACAGGCTTGGAGTAAGACGCGATCCGGAGGTCCGATCAAGATGCGTTTTCCTGAAACTTCGCGTTAACTCGGTGCGGCTTCGTAGTTACGGTGAGGTCAAGAAAGGAAATTCAGTCCTCGGGTGTGGGCGTGCAGTCGAGGCTTGCCACTGATCGTTGCATGGCCAATCGTGCTGGTCCACTCATCCACTACAGGCTCGACGCCAGTGCCAGCCAGTTCACTGCGCAAATCCCGGGTCCCCGTGGGAGAGAGTTGTCGATTCCCGCGCGGCGGTTCTCGATCGACGACTTTACAGGCTACGCGGTACTCGGACGCGAAGTGTCCGAAGGCTCAAAGATCCAGATGTCGATCGATCCGCGTTCCCTCAGTCGTACGGATCACGTCGCAGCGAGGGAGCGGCAGCCGAACGGCCCCGGCGCGTTCGACGACATCCTCGAAATCGAGAAGCATCCAAAGATCATGTTTGAAGGCGCTCAGGTCAGCGCGAGCGGCAATGGTGAAGGGCGTTATCGCGTAGTGATCGACGGAACTCTTACCGTGCGTGGCTTAACGCGGCCTTTGGCGATCGAGACTCATATGCTGTATGGCGAGAACAGCTTTCGAGCCTACGGAGATTTTCAGCTTCGTCCCGCTGATTTCGGGGTAAATGGCGACCTTTGCACGAGGCTGCTGGCGCAAGCGGCAGACTACGTAACGTTCGTGTACTTCATTACAGACCGAAAAGAAAATTGAGCCGCCCGGATACGACGATTCGCTGAGCGAGTCGGCAGGGGCCACACTTGGCTACTTGGTGGGCGGGATCTGGAAGGTGACGCCGCGGTCGGAGTTGGCGTTCTTGGTGGCGGTCACATCCAGATCGGAGAGCGGAACGCGCTTGGAATCCTGCTCGGTGTAAATCCACAGCGACTGCCCCACGATAGCGTAATTGGTCGCTTCCACTTTGTGACCGTCCTTAAATACCAACAGGGTTTTGGTCACACGCTCGTCGGCATCGGGCGCAATGGACGGACCGGCGGCGTCCGCCACGGTGGCAGGTTTCTTTTTCGCGGTGGATTTCGCGGCGGGCTTCGCAGGAGCGGGCTGGATGGGGGTACGCTCGCTCTCCATCTGCTCGATGAGATTGGTCAGGTAGGCCACCTGACGCTGTAGCCGATCGAGATCGGTGCGCAGCCGCTGCACTTCGGCCGCGACCTCCGAGTCGTCCTGGTTGGGATTGGTGGGAGCGGCGCTGGGCTGTTGTCCTGCCGACGCAGGGGTCTCGGGCGCATCCTGTCCGAAGGCCAGGGCCGCCGTCGCCACGACCGCCGCAAAGACCAACCCCCGCCAAATCTGCTTGATTTTGACCATTGTGACCGTCCCGTTCGGAAATCCGTACGGCTAACTCTCAACCCCAAACCCTGATGCGACTCTATTTCTACCGAAAGCGAAGGTCAAGGCGGAATGGCCCATCCGGGCGGTCAAGACCGTTGGTTCATGAGGTTCGGCGCTGGGGGAGTGCCGTTGACCGAACCTGTGTGACAGATTGCACTTACAAAATCGATTCGCCTCGAGACCATGGCCGGGTGTGGTCCGCGCGGTGCAAGCGGTAGGCCGCACCGTGCAGAAGGGGGAATCACCGTGTTTCAGCTGCGATTGACCGAAACGCAGGCGAGGACAGGGTTCGTCGTGCTGCTGGCCCTGCTCGCAGTCCACCTTGCCTGGGCGGCAAAGCGCAACTCCATCACGTGGGATGAGGACGATCACATTTACGCGGGCTACATGTCGCTGTGGCACGGCGATTTTGGGCTGAATCCGGAACATCCGCCGTTGGTGAAACAGTTGGCGGCGCTTCCAACGCTGCCCATGACCCTGAAGATGCCGCTATTGAAAGGGCGCGAGTTCAAGCATGAGGCGTTCCTCGGCGGCCAGGACTTCATCTTCCGAAACGATGCCGAGACGGTGCTCTTTCGGGCGCGCATGGCGGCGGCTCTGCTGACGATTTTATTGGCGACACTGATCTTCTTCGCGGCCCGCGAGATGTTTGGCTCAGGGGCGGGGCTGGTTGCGCTGGCGTTGTTCGTCTTCGATCCGAATGTGCTTGCGCACGGAGCGGTCGTCGGGACGGACATGGGGCTGTCCTGCTTCATGTTCGCGACGGTCTACGCGTTCTACCGGTACGTGAAGGCGCCGTCGCTTGGCCGTTTAATATTGGTTGGCATTGCTTTGGGACTGACGTTCGCTTCGAAGCACACCGGAATTCTGCTGGTTCCCATGTTGCTGCTGTTGTCGTTAAGAGAGATATTTCAGAAGCGCGAGACCGGGGAGGGAACCGATTCCGCAGGGAAGCGCGCTGGGCGGCTCGCCATCGCATTCGTCGTCATCAGTGCGCTCGCGCTGACGACACTGTGGGCGGTTTACGGCTTTCGTTATGCAGCACGGGGTGACGGCCTCGCGATGAATCCTCCGCTCGCGGAGTCGATTCATCACATGTCACGTGCGCGCGAGATTCGGCTACTGGAAACCGTGGCGCGCTATCACCTGCTGCCGGAGTCGTATATCTACGGACTGGCCGACGTCCGCATCATGTCCGACTACTACACCAGTTACTTGTTCGGCAAAATCTACCCGCATGGGATCTGGTTCTACTTTCCCGCGGCGTTTGCGATCAAGTCGACGTTGCCGCTGCTGTTTCTGCTCGGCCTGACGGTATGGATGATTGCTACCGGGCGGTTGCGTTGTTGGCGTGAGGTGTTATTTCTCACGATCCCGCCGGCCGTTCACCTGGCTGTTGCGATGAGCGCGGGGATGAACATCGGGCTGCGACATATCCTGCCGATGTATCCCTTTCTCTATGCCCTTGCTGGAGGGGCGGCAGCGAAGTTGATGGAAAACGGCCGCAAGTGGATCTCTGCCGTGGCGGCGCTGGTCTTGTTCCAGGTGATCACGACGACGCGGGTATTTCCTGCGTACATGGCGTACGCGAATGAACTCTGGGGTGGGCCGTCGCAGATCTATAAGTATCTGAGCGACTCGAATGTTGATTGGGGCCAGCAGTTGAAATCAACGAAGACCTACCTGGAACGGAAAGGAATCAAAGACTGCTGGTTCATCTATTTCGCCGAAGGGCCGGTCCGTATGAAGGACTACGGTATTCCGTGCAAGCCGCTCGTGACCATTGGCACGCTCTGGTTGGATGAGGAACTGGACATCCCGCCCAGCGTCGACGGCCCGGTGCTGATCAGCGCGGGCACGCTCTCGGGCTTCGAGTTCGGACCGGGTCCACTGAACCCTTACGAGGTCTTCAAGCTCCGGCAACCGACAGACGTCATCGACTACGCGGTTTTCGTTTTCAACGGACACTTCGACATCCCCTTGGCCGCCTCGTACAGCCACGCGCAGAAAGCGCAGTTTCTTTTGCGAGAGAAGCGTCCGGAAGAGGCGCTGGGGGAGGCGCAGCAGGCACTCGCTCTGGCTCCCGACGTCGTCAAGCCGAATGTTCTCGTGGGAGATGTCCTTGTGGCACTGAAACAACCTGATGAAGCCCGGCCATATTACGAAAAAGCGCTCACGCTGGCGAAGACAGTAGAACCTGAGTTCCAGGTGGGATGGGTGGAAAGCCTGGAGGAAAAGCTACACACGAAATAAGAAAGGGCGACCGCCAGCTGGCGGATCGCCCGAGAGTCGCGTCTCGATTACAACGGGTCGCAACGTTCTGGCAAAACTTCAGAAGTGGAAAACAACTCCCGTAGCGAGCCTGAAATCGTTCTGCTTGGTGCTGAAGAAGCGCGTCTGCACCAGATCGGCCTGCAGGCGCCAGCCGAGTCCCGGTATGAGTTTGTAGTCGACGCCGCCACCGATGGCATCGCCGAAAGAGGTATCGGACGTGGACGATGTGAAGGCGGTCGATCCGACGTTGATGTGCGAGACGCCGCCGAGGATGTGGGCAAACGGTGTGATCTTGCCAACTGAGACAGAGACCTGCGGTCCGAACAAGACGTTCAGATAATGCTGGCTGGGCTTCACCGTGGTGGAACCAATCGTGACGGACTGCGATCCGTACTGGCCATTAAGGTCGGCGACGATCCCGACCCAGGGAAGAAATTTACCCTCCAGGGAACCATTCCAGCCGTTCAGATTAGGACGTGAATTCGAATTTGTGTCGGCACTCATGTAGGAGTACCCGAGAAAGACATTGGCCTTCGGGATCTGAGCGCTAGCGGCGAGTGAAGTCAGGCAAACCGCCGCGACCGTAAGAAGACGACCACGCATGAAAAACCCTCCAGGTTTCGTGATGATGTTTGGCAACTAGACTTTGGATGCCGGAATGACGAATTGTGTCACTTAAAGGTATCTCCTATATAACCTGAACTCCCGATACCAATTTGGTAAGTTACTGGCGGCTGGAAACGGAGGCCTTCCGAAGTCAATAAATCCCAATAACTTAGGCGAACCTGGGTCGGACGGCATAAAAACCTATGAGTACTTTTAGGCGATGATCGCGCTCGCACTCGCGCTGCTTTTCCTTGACACCCGAACAGCGTACTTGTATTGTCCGGTCAATAAGTTGCGCGCCTGGATCGTAGCTGGTATGGCTCGGGTCACTTCGTCAATCCGCGGTTTCACTGCTGCACTCTCTTCGCGCGAAGTCCATCCGAGTTTATTTCGAAGCTCCCTGTGAGAGTGATTATGCCCCTTCGCTACGCTTGTCGCTGGATTCTGCCTACCTTATGCGTCTTTGTACTGATAACCGCTGTGCAACCGGCCCGCGCAGGAATTGGCTTCCAACCGGTTTCGCCGGACGAACTCAGAATGACGAGCGACCCCAACGCTTCGGGTGCTCCCGCAATCATTCTCTACCGTCAGGTCGATCGCGATGACAACGGCAGTACGTCACACCAGGACGATTACTTTCGCATCAAGATCTTGACTGAAGAAGGGCGTAAGTACGCGGATATCGAGATTCCGTTCTTCAAGGACAGCGAGAACATCGTGAACATCCACGCTCGCTCGATCCGTCCGGATGGAACAATCACCAACTTCGAGGGGAAGGCCTTCGATAAGACGATTGCCAAGGCCAAGGGACTGAAGTATGAGGCCAAGACCTTTACGCTGCCCGACATCCAGGTGGGGAGCATCATCGAGTACTACTACACGCACGACCTCACCGAACATGTCATTTTCGATTCGCATTGGATCATCAGCCAGGAGTTGTTCACGCGCAGCGCTAAGTTCTCCCTGAAACCTTACTCGCGATTCAGTTGCCGGTGGGTCTGGCAGGGACTGCTCGGAACGAATCAGCCAAAGTCAGGCGCCGATCAAGTCGTGCGACTCGACGTGGAGAACGTTCCAGCGTTTCAAACGGAAGACTTCATGCCTCCCGAGAACGAATTGAAAGCTCGGGTAGATTTCATCTACAGCGAAGACCTTTACGAACCTGATGTCGACAAATATTGGAAGAAGGTCGGCAAGAAGCTCAACGGCGAGATGGAAAGCTTCATCGGAAAGCGCAAAGCAATGGAGGAGGCGGTCGCTTCAATAATCTCTTCCAGCGACTCACAGGAGCAGAAGGCGCGCAAGATCTATGCACGCGTGCAGCAGATTCGCAATACGTCATACGAGGTCCATAAGACGGAACAGGAGCAGAAGCGCAGCAAGGAGAAGGATGTCTCGAATGTCGAGGATATCTGGAAACGCGGCTACGGCGATGGTTTCCACCTCACGTGGCTCTATCTGGCGCTCACACGCGCTGCCGGGCTGGAAAGCTATGGCGTATGGGCGTCGGATCGCAGCAATTATTTCTTCGACAAGCGCACCGTGGACCGGCGGAAGCTCGACGCGAACGTAGTGCTGGTGAAAGTTGACGGGAAGGACGTCTTCTGCGATCCGGGCGCTGCCTTTGCTCCTTACGGCATGTTGCCGTGGAGCGAGACCAGTGTCCACGGCCTGCGTCTTGATAAAGACGGCGGCACATGGATTGAAACCTCACTTCCCGCCAGTGCGGACTCGAGCATCATGCGAACAGCGAAACTCAAGTTCGACGAAAGCACGGGTGGTCTGGATGGAAAATTGAACGTTTCCTTTACCGGACTTGAAGGCATGCGGCGCCGCGTGGAAGAGCGAAACCAGGACGACGCGGAGCGGAAGAAGTTCCTGGAGGACGAAGTAAGGGAGTACATCCCGGCGGCGATCGAACTCGAGCTCACGAACAAACCGGACTGGGCCAGTTCCGACGCGCCGCTGGTCGCGGAGTACACCTTGAAGGTTCCGGGTTGGGCATCCGCGGCGGGTCGGCGAGCGCTCATGCCAGTTGGCCTGTTCAGCGCTCCGGAGAAGCACATTTTCGATCATGCCAACCGTGTTCATCCGATCTACTTCGAATATCCATTTCAGAAAGTGGACGACGTGACAGTCGATCTGCCACTGGGCTGGCTGGTCTCAAGCACTCCGCCTGCCCAGAAACAGGAGGGCCACGTGGTCGGCTATACGCTGGACATCAATCACGATGCCGGCGCCCTGCACTGGAAGCGGACCTTAAATGTGGACCTGATCTTGCTGGACCCGAAGTATTACGGTGCGCTTCGGAGCTTCTTTGAAGTTGTAAGGACAAGCGATGACGGACAAATCATTTTGCAACCGGCGACGGCAACTACAAGCGAGTAGAGTCCGAAGTTTTCTCTGGACCTCAATTATTGCGTTTGCCTGCGTGACGCCAGCGCTGGCGGGAACCGACGCGCCGCAATGGATGCACGCGCTGGTAAACGTCCCGTTACCGGCCCACGACGAGAAGACGGACGCGGTCCAGTTGTATTCCGAGACCAACGTGTCGGTGCAGTCAGAGGATAAACTCAAGCGCACGGTGCGCGTGGCGTACAAGATCCTGCGTCCCACAGGACGGCATTTCGGAGAGGTCGTCGTTCCATTCAATTCCCATGAGAAGGTATCGAATCTGCGCGGCTGGTGTATTCCGTCTCAGGGAAAAGACTTCGAGGTCAAGGAAAAGGAGGGAATGGAGGTCGCACTTCCTAAAATTGAAGGAAGCGAACTTGTATCGGACGTGAGGGCCAAGATCCTGGCTATTCCCGCACCGGATCCCGGAAATATCGTCGGCTACGAGTACGAGATGGAGGAGCATCCCCTGGTATTGCAGGACACTTGGGAGTTTCAGTCGCAAGTCCCCGCCCGGGAAAGCCACTATTCTCTGCAGCTACCCTCGGGATGGGCACAGAAAACATCGTGGTTGAACTATCCGGAAGTGAAGGCGACGGAGACGGGATCGCAGTTGCAGTGGGCGGTGAGCGATTTGAAGGCGATCCGTCCCGAAGAAGATATGCCGCCGATCCAGGGACTGGCGGGATTGATGGTGGTGTCGTACTTTCCGCAAGGGTATACCGGCAACAAGAGTCTTACGAATTGGAAGCAGATGGGTTCGTGGTACGTCGATCTGGCCAACGGCCGTAGCGATGCGTCTCCTGAAATCAAGCAGAAAGTGGCGGCAATGACCGCGTCGTCGCCGACGCAGCTTGCCAAAATGCGAGCGATCGCCCAGTACGTGCAACACGATATCCGCTACGTTGCGATCGAACTGGGCATCGGAGGGTGGCAGCCTCACTATGCCGCGGATGTCTTCACGCACCGTTATGGAGATTGCAAAGATAAGGCCACGCTCATGCGATCGATGCTGCGCGAGATCGGAATCGATTCCTATCACGTGCCGATCAACACGGAACGGGGCTCGATCACAGCGGACACGGCAGCATACCAAGGCTTCAATCACGTGATTGTGGCGATCAGGCTGCCTGAAGATCTGAATGACTCTTCGCTTGTTGCGACGTTTGAGCATCCGAAACTGGGGCGTCTGCTTTTCTTTGACCCCACCAATGAACTCACGCCCTTCGGACAGATTGGTGGGTACCTTCAGGACAATTACGGACTTCTGGTGTCGCCCGAAGGCGGGGAATTGGTGAAGTTACCTCGCCAGCCGACTGCGATGAATGGCATTTCCAGAACGGCCAAGCTGGTCCTGGATGGAAGCGGCCAGCTGAAAGGGGATGTGACGGAGGTACGCATCGGAGATCGCGCTTTTAGTCAACGGTGGGCTCTCCGCACGGTCACGAAGGATATCGATCGCATTAAACCGATCGAGAATCTGCTGGCCGGCTCGCTCTCGAGCTTCCAAATTACGAAAGCCACGCTGATCAACGCAAATCAGACCGATCAGGCGTTTGGCTACAAGTATTCGTTCGAATCGGCGAACTACGCGAAAAACGCGGGCAACCTCATCCTCGTGCGGCCGCGGGTTATGGGAAGCAAGGCGCAAGCGATCCTGGAAACCAAGGAGCCGCGGAAGTTTCCGATCGAATTCGACGGCCCCGTGAAAGACACGGATTCGTTCGAAATTATTCTGCCACAGGGCTACGAAGTGGACGACGTGCCTCCGCCCGTAGACGCGGATTATGGCTTTGCCAGCTATCACGCGAAGACCGAAGTGAAGGGGAATGTGATCAGCTACTCGCGCACTTTCGAAGTGAAAGAGCTGAGTGTTCCCGTCAGCAAGGCCGAGGATCTAAGGAAGTTTTACCGGATTATCGCGAGTGACGAGCGGAATACCGCCGTTCTGAAGCCGTCGGCGAAATAGTCTGCTTGGCCATCTGATTGATTCCGGAGCATTGAGTCGATGAAGCGAAGCCGCCTTTCTGGGGCGGCTTGCTCAATTTTGTGCGTCGAATGTCGTTTTGTTCGACGTTTGATCACAGCCCCTTGTTAAGCGCTAAGTTCCAGCCGAACTTCGTGCCGGTGACCATATCGGTGATGGTGATCTTGGAGTAGCCGAACGTGGCCTGCTCGGTCGGCACTTCGTGCGCCTCGTCCCCGCTGAGCTGGTAGCTGGAGATCGTCACTTCTTCCAAAATTAACTGAAACACGTCGTCTTTGTTTCCGTCCTGCTGCAGGATCGTGACCTTCTTGATGTGCGTGTCGCGCACGACGTCGCCGAACAACAGCGGGCTG
>Ga0307478_10003696_pt1 | contig 11231 bp, 4 predicted proteins | sample atmos_gasesECM4C_2_FD_203713 | JGI IMG/M metagenome (GOLD analysis project Ga0307478, IMG submission 203713) | Hardwood forest soil microbial communities from Morgan-Monroe State Forest, Indiana, United States - atmos_gasesECM4C_05 | ecosystem: Environmental > Terrestrial > Soil > Temperate...
CTCCACTCTGAACCTCGAACGCATGCTGCAAACCATCGTCAACGCCCCGCAAGCGGTTATTCCTTATCAGCGCGCCGCCATTGTCCTCGAGCAGAACGGCCGCTTCAAGCTGAGCGCGGTGACCGGACTCACCCAGGTCAATGCCGATGCTCCAGACGTCGCTCCGCTCAACGAAGTCCTGCAATGGGCTTCGCTATCCGAAGAGGTCATCCACGTCCGTCAACATGGCGACGAATTCGACAGTGACCGCGAAGAGACCCGCGCCAAGTTCCGCAAATATTTTGCTGAATCTGGCATGCGCGGTTTCTATGTGCGCCCGCTCAACGACGACACCGGCCGCGTCGGTATGCTTTCGGTGGAAAGCAGCGATCCCGATTTCCTCGGTCCCGCGCACATTGAAATCCTCGAGCTTCTTGCCGGCCAGGCCACCGTCGCTCTGCGCAACGCCCAGATGTACAAGGAAGTTCCTTTCATCTCCGTCCTCGAGCCGGTCCTGGTTCGCAAGCGCAAGTTCATGGCCATGGAGAAGCGCCGCCGCGCCCTTTTCATCGTTCTTGGCGCTGCTGCATTGTTTTTCCTCGTCGCGTGCCCGTTGCCGCTGCGGCTCAACGGTGACGCCGTCGTTGCCCCGGGGCAACGCTCGCTCGTCCAGCCCGAGGTTGAAGGAGTCATCGGCAGGGTGCTTGTCCGCGAAGGGCAAACCGTGCAAAAAGGTCAAATCCTTGCCGAGCTGGAGGCCTGGAATCTTCGGTCGGCGCTGGCCGAGGCGCAATCCAAGCTCGAAACCGCTCTGTTGCAGATGAACCGCGCTCTCGCCGCGAATGATGGCTCGGAAGCGGGCGTGCATCGCGTGCAAGCCGATTTTTGGAAGGCAGAAGTCGACCGCGCGCGCCAGCTCCTCGACAAGGCCCAGCTGCGTTCTCCAATTGACGGAACCATTGCTACGCCCCACGTGGAGAATTTTGTGGGACGCAAGCTCACCCAGGGTGATACCTTCGCCGAGGTCGTGGATACTTCCCGCGCGATCGTCGACGTAGCCATCGACGATGTCGATGCTGGGCTTCTGAAGAATGGGCAGCGCGCCTCGGTAAAACTGAACAGCTACCCTACCCGCACTTTTCATGGCGACGTTGCCATTGTGAGCCCCAAGGCCGAGCTCCTTCATGAGACGCCCGTGTTTTTTGCCCGCGTCGGTCTCCCCAACGCCGATGGCGCGATTCGGGCCGGCATGGAAGGAAGAGGGAAGGTGCGCGTTGGCTGGTATCCCTCAGCCTACGTTTTCTTTCGGCGGCCCTTCCTTTGGCTTTACTCAAAGATCTGGAACTGGGTGGGATGGTAGAAATGGAGCGGAGGAAGTGTATGCGAAGTTGGCTTGAAGCATTCGCCATCGCGGCCGCTCTGCTCACTGTTGGTTGCGGCGACTCGAAAACCGGCGCGCCGGCCGTAACGAATGCGGCTCCCGTTCCATCGACGCCTGTGGCCTCAGCGCCTGCCGCTCCTCCTGCGGAAGCCACGGAAGCTTCAATCGTTATTTCCGGACCGATTATCGTTGAACATCAGGTTGAGATCACCGCGCAACGCGACGGCATCATCGACAAGATCTTTCTCGACGCCCCGGCGCGCGTTAAGGCAGGCACCGCCCTCGCCCAAATGGACGCCCGCCAACTCACTGCAAGCCTCGAAGCCGCTCGCGCCAAGTCACGCAGCATTGAAGCCGACCTGAAGAACTGGCAAGCGGAGGCCGAGGTGCTCAAGTCGGATTACGCGCGCCAACAACGTCTATGGGATCTCGGTCTGACCTCCGAGGAACAATTGCAACACGCCAAGTACAAGGCCGAATCCGACCAATGGGACATCAAGCGCGTTCAGGAGACTCTGAATACTTCGCGCCAGGAAGAACGCTCGCTCGAACTCGAGATGGAAAAAACCAGGATTGCTGCTCCCTTTAATGGCCTAATTGCCCGCCGCTACGTTCGCGAGGGGCAAAGCGTTGCCAAAGGAGAGCGGCTTTTCTGGGTTACCGCCGAAGCGCCGCTCCAAATGCGGGTTACCCTCGCGGAAAAATTCTTCGGCCGCGTCCATCAGGGCCAGCAATTTGAGGTTAGCTCGCCTGATGCGCCCGGCGAAAAACACACCGCCCGCGTGAAGGAAATCAGTCCCGTCGTCGACCCTTCGAGCGGCACGTTTGAAGTCCTTGTCGAACTTTTCGGCGATCGCGGCAGCTTGCGTCCCGGCATGACCGCTAGCATTCGCCTCGAAAACCCACACTGAGTCCACGATGAACCTGACGCGCGTCCTCAACGTTGCCCTTCCGGACATGCCGGCGCGCGTGCTCTCCGAACGCTCTCCGCGCCTCGATCCCGGTATTATAGCCCGCGAGCATATTGAGGAGGGCAAGCCCGTCATTCGCACGTATGTTCCCTGCGCGAAGAGCATGTTCACGTTCCCGCCGCAGAATTGGAAGCTCGCCCAGCTATTCGATGGCGTGCGGACCTATGAGGAGATTGCCGAGCTTTATTCGCAGCAGACCGGCGCACAGTACTCTGCGGAGGAAATGCGCGATTTCGCCTCCAGTCTGGACGCCATCGACTTCTGGTACAGAACTCCCCAGGAGAAAAATATTCTGCTGATGCAGCAGTCGGCCGAGGATCGTCGCAAAAAATTGAAGCAGCAAAACAGGTGGGGCGATCTCTCGGACGTATTGTTTCCCGCTTTCAATCCGGACCCATTCCTGACGAAGTTGTACAGCTACACCAAATTCGTCTATAGCGGGTGGTTTACAACTCTCACGCTCGGCCTTTTCGCTGTCGCCGCCGGGATCACCATCACCCATTGGGGCGAAGTTGGGCGCGATACGGCGGCGTTCTACAGTTTCTCGAACAGAACGTTTGGCGACATCCTCGTCCTCTACATCATCGTGTTCGGTGTCGTCGTGGTCCACGAACTTGCCCATGCCTACACCTCCAAGCATTTTGGCGGACGCGTGACCGCAATGGGCTTCGCTCTCGTTTACTTGACCCCGGCGTTCTACACCGACACCACCGAAGCCGAAGTCACCGCCACACGCTATCAGCGTCTGATCGTGACCGTCGCCGGAGTCTGGTCCGAGCTCATCATTTGTTCCATCGCCACCATCATCTGGTGGGGCACTGCTCCCGACACAGCCGTGCACAACGGTGCCTATTTCCTGATGATGCTCACCGGCATCATGTCCGTCCTGCTCAACTGGAATCCGTTGATGAAGCTCGATGGCTACTACATGCTGTGCGATCTGATCCGCATTTCCGACCTGAAGGAAGCTTCCACCGCCTACGTCTCCGCCTGGTTCAAGAAACACATCTGGCGCCTGCCGGTCGAAGTTCCTTACGTTCCCAAAAGCCGTCGTTTTGGTTATGCCGTTTATGCGCTGCTTTCCGGAGCATACAGCTATACCGTGCTCTATGTAGTCGCGCGCTTTGTGGGCAACATTGTCCGCAGCTTTAGTCCGGAATGGGGCTTCGTTCCGGAAATTGCCGTGGCCGTGCTGATTTTTCGTTCTCGAATTCGCGCATTGGTGAACTTTATGAAATTCGTGTATCTGGACAAAAAAGACCGCATCGTTGCTTGGTTTACTCCACGCCACTCTCTCGCCGTCGTCTCTGCTCTCATCATTTTTCTCGCCCTGCCCTTGTGGCACGAGTCGGCGTCAGGGCGATTCCTCCTCGAACCCGCACACTCAGCGATAGTGCGCGCTCGCGTTCCAGGGATTGTTGTCCGTCTCGACGCTGAGGAGGGCCAGGGGGTCGTTCCCGGTGCTCCTCTCGCTACACTTCGCAATCTGCCTCTCCAGTCCGATTTCGAACACACGAAAACAAATCTTCTGATGGCTTCGGATCGAGCCAATGCCGCTGCTCTTCACTATTCGGATTTCGGCGTGGCGCTGAAGCAACGCGAAGGTCTGGCTGGGCAATTACAACAAATTTCGGCGATGGATTCGGCTCTTGAACTCACCAGTCCTATCGAAGGCACCGTAGTGACGCCTCGAGTCCACGAGCTTCTCGGCAGTTACCTGAAGGACGGGCAAGAACTTCTTGAAGTTGCGGATCTCCGTTCGTTGCGCGCCCGAATCTACATCTCCGAATACGATCTCTATAAGATCCGCCAGAGCGCAAAGGCGCGCCTCCAGGTGCAGGGGCTGCTCATGACCTGGCCGGCTCAAATTACCTTAGTCGCGGCTCGACCGACGGAAATAGACCAGCGCCTTGCGGGGAAAGTCGAATTGCAGGGGATGAACCCGCCCCATTTCTACATTGTTGATCTGATCGTTCAGAATCCAGATGGCACTTTGAAACCCGGAATGGCGGGGGTCGCCCGCGTGTATGGAAAACGCCGCAGCCTGCTCGGATTGGGTTGGGAAACCTTCTCCAACTTCTGGGGCCGCAAGCTCTGGTAGCTGATTAGGAGTCTCCTGCGCAGCGAGGACAGACCGTTGCCCACGAGGGCTGCTCAAAAAAATTGGGAGGCTGCCGGTAGACAGCCTCCTCCGAATTTCAACCATCTGGCGAAAGTCCGAGAATCTTGCACCTTCGCCCGTCCTACTCCAAGCCACGAGTGCGCGACATTCGACTGAATTCTGCACGCTTCACCGCGGACTTCTGAACTTTTACTTTCCGCGTCGCCGCGCCTTCGTTCGTGGCAGGGGCAAATTCTTCCTTGGCGACGTTGGCCTTCTTGGTCGTCTTCAGGGTGTTGATAAGGCTCCTCTTCTAGATTGCCATAGTTCACAGTCTCCTTGTTCTAAGATTTGTTGGCCCGTAGACGGTTTAGCGTCATGCAGGAACGATTCCAAATCCGGGCCAGCCCCAGTGCAAGGCATCTCTGCTCGAAAGCAAACCGCTTAGTAGCAAAGTACTGCTGGCCCGTTGGCCAGCCCGAGTTAAATTCTGAACCCTCGGTCAAAACTTAACCCCTCTAAGATTAAAATTTAACCTTTTTGCCAGCCCAAGCGCTCTCCTCCACCCCCTACTCGATCCCGTGTTTCCGGCACAGATACTTCATCCGCTGCGGATCAATCTGCAGCAGGGTTGCCGCCGCTGTCTTTTTCCCGCTCGTGCGCCGCAACGCCGCATTCAGGTACGCCACCTCGATCCGCTGCATTTCCGCGTCGAAATCCACACCCTTTTCCGGGATCAGGATGGCTTCCTGGCTCGCGCTGCTCGCATATAGCAGGTTTTGGGGCAAATGTTCCGGGGTGATCGTCGAACTGTCATTCATCACCACCAGCCGCTGCACGATATTCTCGAGTTCGCGCACGTTTCCCGGCCAGCCATAATCCTCGAGAATTTCCAGCACGTCCGGCTTCAGCGTCTTTACGGGCTTTTTCGCCGCCGCGCAATAAACGCGCAGGAAATGATCCACCAGCAGGGCTACGTCGCCCTCGCGCTCCCTCAGTGGCGGCACGAACACGGGAACAACATTGATCCGGAAATAGAGGTCTTCGCGGAATCGCCCTTTGCGCACGCAATCTTCCAGGTCGTCATTAGTCGCCGTAATCAACCGGAAATCAATTTTCTTCACGCTGCGTCCGCCCAGCCGTTGCACCGCATGTTCCTGGAGTACCCGCAGCAGCTTGCTTTGCAGGTTGGGATTCAAGGTCGTAATTTCGTCGAGGAACACCGTGCCGCCACTCGCCGTCTCGATCAATCCGGGCTGGGCGCTGTCAGCTCCCGTGAACGCGCCCTTCTCGTAGCCGAATAGCTCGGATTCCATCAGCGTTTCCGGCAGCGCCGAGCAATTCAGCGCCACAAATGGTTTATCGGCCCGGTCGCTGCATTGCACGATGGCGTTTGCCACCAGCTCTTTTCCGACGCCGCTTTCGCCGCGCAACACCACGCTCGCGCTCGTCCTGGCCACCGCTTCAATCGCCTGATAGATCTTCTGCATCGCAGAACTCGCGCCCACCAGTCCACAAAACGCCGATTTGTCCTCGGCCTGCTGGATCATGCGCCGCCCTTCGAGTTCCAGGGCGCGTTTTTCGATCGCGCGGCAAACCACGATCTTGAGCTCATCGTAGTTCAGCGGGAAAAGGAAAAATTCATCGGCGCCGGCCTGACTGGCTTTCAGGGGAATAGTGCGGCTGTTCGAGTGCGTGAGCGCCACGAGCACGACATCATCGCGAATCTTGCGCATTTCTCCTAGAACGTCCAGCCCATCCACCGCGCCGTCTCCAATACAGTCGAGGTTAAACAGGATGGCGTGCAGATCAGGCTGCTCCAGCACGTTCTTGATTTCGTTTTCGGTGGTGGCTAGCACGGTGCGCATTTCTTGGCCCAGGTGACGCCGAATCTCCGGATACAATTCATCGTCGTCGGTAATAACGACAAGGGTGTAGCGTTCTGGGCTCGTTGCGGCTTCGGGCAAGGCTAGGGCTCCGGTCGTTGGCGGGGATTATAGGTGAGGGGAGTTGCCGGAGGAAAGCCGAAAATGGCGCGTCCTGCCGTGATCACACAGGGAACAAGAGTCAATCCATCAGGCCAATCTTGCCTGCTCTCGTGGCCTAGAACCGCAGCGTCGACAGGTACTTATAGCTGATCGTAATGCTCGCGAACGGATCATTCGGCGCGTCGTGCTCCACGAAATAGTGCTGAATCCCGGCTTCATCCGCGTGAGAGAAGATACGCTTCCAGTCGATCACGCCACTGCCGGGCTCGGTCATTTCGCGCTTCTCAAAATCCGTGTTGAGGAACTCGTCGGTTTTGCCGGGCGTCGCTTTGGGGATCGCTTTGACGTCCTTCACATGGACCAGGGGGAAGCGGCCCGGGAAGCGGCTGAAGTAGGAAACGGGATCTTGGCCGGCGACGGTGATCCAGCAGAGATCCATTTCCATTTTGACGAAATTCGGATTCGTATTTTCCAGTAAGAAGTCGTAGGGCAGCTTCCCTCCGAGACCGGCATCGGGCACGAATTCGAAAGTATGGTTGTGATACCCGAACTGGATGCCAGCTTTCTTGCTGGTCTCTCCTGCCTTATTGAAGAATTCCGCTACCTGTTTCCAGCCACCGGGAGACTTGCGAAGCTTTTCATCGATCCATGGGCAAACGATGAAACTGTGGCCGATCGTGTGAGCCGCCTCAATCGTCTCCGGCCATTTTGTCTCCACAACGTCGTAGCCGACGTGGCACGACGGCGCGGTCAGTCCATTCTTATCGAGAATCGCGCGGACCTCGTTCGGCGAATGATTGAAGTAGCCCGCGAACTCCACTTCCTTGTAGCCAATCGACGCGACCTTCGCGATGGTGCCCGCGAAGTCGGTCTTCATGGCGTCGCGCACGGTGTAGAGCTGCACGCCGACTTTTTCGATTTGGTGGGTCGCCGCAAAAGTCTTTGATGGAAGCGAAGCAAGAACACCCGTTGCGACGGCAGATTCAATAAATGTGCGTCGATTCATGCACCGGATTGTACACGGAACTCCCCCTTAAATTCCAGAGAGGAGCGGACGCAGGGCACAGGCTGGGCCATGCGCCCTGCAGTGCTAGGTGCAAAATCAGAACTGGAAACGCAATCCGAACTGCATGATGCGCGGATTGTGTGAACCATTCAACACCAGGAATCCACCGCACGTCGGGTCGGTCCCTCCCGCGAGCGCCTGCACTGGCGAGCAACCCATTGAGATCGCGCCGCCTGCGCCACCCGAGCCTCCTGGATTCGTGCCGCTGAAGGAATCCAGTTGCGTGTGATTGAAGGTATTGAATGTCTCACAGCGGAATTCGAAGGCGTACCTTTCCTTGAATTCAAATCGCTTGAACAGCCCCATGTCAAAGTTCAAGCGCCCGGGCATACCTAGCATGTTGCGCGTGGCGTTGCCGAACGTGAGTCCGACGGGAATGTCAAACGCCGTCGGGTTGTAGTTCAGTTTTCCGAATAGACCCGTGGCCTGAAATGCCTGCTGAACCGCCGCCGGAACTTGATTCGGGTTACCCACGACGTCCGGGTACGAGCCTGTTCCGACTCCATTGGCCACCCCGGCGTTGTCGCTATAGGTTGTGCCGTTGCTTACGGTAAATGGCGCACCCGTCTGCGCGATCGTGATGCCCGACCATTGCCAGCCCCCCAGAAGCGTGTGCTTCAGCCCCGTGTCGTGCCTGAAAAACGGAAACGCATACACGTAGCTGAGCGAGAACAAGTGGCGGATGTCGAAGTTGGAACTCGCCCGGTTAATCGCGGGGTTGAACGAATTGACAAACTGAGTGTCATAGCGATCGGAAGAGTTGTCGATTGAATGGCTCCACGTGTAGCTGGCGGTGAACGTGAGGTCTCCAAAGGACCGCCGTGCCGTCGCCTGCAGCGAGTTATAGATGGAGCTCGCCGAGTTCTCGATGCGCGTGATGCTGCCAAATCCCTGGTAGGGGCGGTAGTACGCTGAGGCAGGATATCCGCAGGCGATAAACAGATTTTCCGCCGCCTGACCGCTTGCCATGGCGCCGTTGCTGATTACTGCCGAAATCGGCAAGCCGGTGTTCGGATCCAGCGTCCAATTCGAACCCGCGACCGTGGGATCCGACGGACAGTCCGTCGAACTGATCTGCAGTTTTGCAGCAAGGTATGGGTTCTGCGACGCGGGCGTCGGCTGCAGTTGATTCAGGTCGTAGATTCGAGTCAGGTGCGTGCCCTTGCTCCCCACATAGGCCAGCGATGCAACCACGTGAGACGGCAATTCATGCTGCACTCCCAAATTCCACTGCTGCATGTACGGCCACTGAACCTGGTTGGGAATTGACGTGGCGCTGAATGGGCTCGGAGCTCCTTGCGCCCCCGCGCCAACGTTCGGATAGCCGGTGATGCTGCTGACCGATCCGTTCTGCACCGCTGGGGAAGGATTCCCTTGCAGGGACTCGGCGTTCGCTTCATTGCCGTTCATATGCTCGAAGAAAATGCCGTACCCGCCGCGAATCGCCCACTTGCCGTCTCCAAACGGATCGTAAGCAAACCCAATGCGCGGGCCCGGATTCACATATTTGTTGTTCATGCAGCCGGTCTGCGCGACAGAAATGCTCGGAATACTGGGCCTGATCGCGCCGCACTGCTCGAATCCGTTGAACTGGTTCGTCGTCGGCAGCAACAACTGTGAATTGGGGCTGTTGAAAGGATAAAGAGCCGAGCCGCTCACCGGCGCAAACTTTTCCGTTGAGAAGTTGTACTCCTGGAAAAACTTCTCCTGATAGCGTCCGTAGAAACTCCACCGCAGCCCGAGGTTGAGTGTCAACTTTCTGGTGATGCGCCAGTCATCTTGGAAGAAGGGCTCAAATATCTTGTAGCGGTCGTAAAAATAGGGTTGCGCGCTCGTCTGCGCGTAAGTTCCCACCTGCCCGAGCAGCAGATCCGCGAACGGGTTTCCGGTCGAGTTGGGATTGTTGCTCGCGTAAGCGAGCTGTCCCTGAATGTCGGCCGTCGACTGCTGATTCTTCTGCGCGAACGCCACGTAAGCCCCGAAGAAAAACGTATGGTTACCGTGGATTGCGGTCATGATATCGCGATAGGTATACGTCGGGTTGGCGTTCTTCCACGGGAAGTAGCCAGTGTCCACGTTGAAACCCCCGGTGCCGTAAACCGTGCCGCCGTTGGCTGTGTTCCCGACGGCGAATGCCGGTATTTTGTTTGCCAGCGTGAACGCGGCCGGAAATAATGGCGCAAGATCAATGCCCCCGGAGGGAAGGCTGACCTGTCCCAGAGAGCTGAGAATGATGTGGTCTGCCGTATAGCCCGCCACAAACTCATTCAACAGCGCGGGAGAAATGTTCGAGGTCAAACGGGCCACAAAGCTACTGGTCGGCCCGTTGAAACTGGTGTTGGTGTTGTCGAAGGTGTTGTTGTACACGCCCCACAGCGGACCTTGATTGACGGTCCCCCAGCTATCGTGGATGTACCGGAAGGTCAAGCGCTCGTTCTCGGTAAGGTTGTGGTCCACCCGGATAAGCTCTTCCCGCCAATGCGTGTTGTAGCTGGGATTCACGATATAAGCCGGAAGCGGTTGGCCCGCGGCCTGACCACTGCCGTAGACGCTATTGGTGCTGCTTCCCTTGGGAATTAAGGTCAGCAGGGCGTTCGCCGTAGAAGAGAAACTGCCGGCATTTGGTAAGGTGTTGTTCACGAACGGCGTGGCCATGCCGGTGGTGTCTAAAGTGCTGGGCTGGTACGGACAATCTGGAAAACTCGTGACCGCGAAATTCGCGCCGGTATAATTTGGGCAGACATCATTGAAATTTCCGGTCCGCTCGTCCCCCGACGGGACATTCTGGCTGATGGTGCTGCCGGGAACGATCTCCCGCCGCCACTCCTGCGACCAGAAAAAGAAAGTCTTCTTCTTATCGTTGTTGTACACATGCGGAATGTACACGGGTCCGCCAAAGGTGTACCCGAAATCGTTCTTCTTATAGTCCGGACGCGCCACACCCTGGCCGCTATTCTCCCAGGAGTTGGCATTGAACACTTGGTTCCGCACATATTCGAAGGCGCTGCCGTGGAACTGATTCGTACCGGATTTGGTCTCCACCTCGACCGTCCCTGAGCCGTTCTTGCCATACTGCGCGCCGTAGTTCGAGGTCAACACCTTGAATTCCGCGATGGCTTCCAGATTGGGGTAGACGTTCAGCGTGGCATTCGAACCGTTGTCCATGTTGTCGCCGCCGTCGATTTCCCAGTTGTTGTACTCGGTGCGGCCGCCGTTAATGCTGTAGGCAATGCTGCCATTCACCCCGACCGTGCCTTCGTCCTGACCTGTCTGGTTGACGACGCCGGCCGACAGATTGACCAATTGCGTGAAGTTCCGGCCATTCAGCTCCAACTGGCTGATTTGCTTGCCGGTCACGGTGCTCCCGATCTCCGATGATTGTGTGTCCACTTGGGCCACGTTCTCACCGGTGACCACCACCTCTTCGGTCACCTTGCCGACCGTCAGCGTCACGTCCACGCGCGCCTTTTGCGCGATCGCCAGCACCACTCCTCTGGCCGTGAACTTCTGGAACCCTTTCGCCGTTACCGCCACGTCAAAGGTTCCCGCCGGCAGCGCAGAAACCACGTACGCGCCTTCACCGTTGGTTTGCGTCGTCCGCGTCAGGTTTCCCCCTGTGCTGGCAATGACTACCTCGGCCCCGACGACGGCTGCACCCGAATTGTCGGAGACCGTGCCGCTAATCAGCGCATTCTCTTGCGCGGACGAGACAACCGGGAGCAGCACGAGCAGGGCAGTCGCTCCC
>Ga0307478_10003697_pt1 | contig 11231 bp, 7 predicted proteins | sample atmos_gasesECM4C_2_FD_203713 | JGI IMG/M metagenome (GOLD analysis project Ga0307478, IMG submission 203713) | Hardwood forest soil microbial communities from Morgan-Monroe State Forest, Indiana, United States - atmos_gasesECM4C_05 | ecosystem: Environmental > Terrestrial > Soil > Temperate...
CGCTTTTCCTCTCCGCCTCCCGAGGAGGCATCATTAGCTTTGCGGCGGAGCTCGGCGTCCTCGCCCTCTTGGTGATTTTGCGCCGCTCCGGCGGAAAGCACGTGCTTGCCGGAGCCGTCGTTTTGCTCCTCGCCTTCATGATGGTTTCTTGGCTGGGCGCCCGCCAAATCCTGGAGCGCTTTTCCTCCATGCAGTCCCTGGAAGTGACCTCCGGTAAACGCGCCTCCATGCGCGCGGACACCTGGCACATTTTTCGAGACCATCCCTGGGCCGGCACCGGACTCGGCACTCTACAGATGGTGTTCCCCGCCTACGAAACTCTTTATGACGCCAAAGTCGTCAACCACGCCCACAATGATTATCTTGAGGCCTTGGCCGAGACGGGAATAGCCGGTGGTGCTTGTTGTGCATGGTTTCTAGGGGCTTTATTCTTCCATTCACTTCGGCGCTTACTCTTGCAAGACAAATCGTTCTCGGCCGCCCTCCATCTCTCTGGCCTCGTTGCCTGCGCCGGATTTCTGGTGCACAGTTTGGTGGACTTCAATCTTCATATCCCGGGCAACGCGCTGCTTTTTTTCCTGATGGCCCATCTCGCCACTGCCGACATTTCCGCTCCCCCATCGTCCGTGTTTCCCCGCCGCCATCAACACCAGCATCGCCAACCTGATTTGGCCGAAATTACTCATTGACAAGGCCTTAACCGCTGTATAATCAACCGGGGGTTATCCATCACTATGCAGCCAGCCAGACTGGGTGCGTGGACGTCGTGTCTCGTCTCCACTGCACTGCTATCGGCACTGGCGGCGCTACCCAGCAGCGCGCAGACCGTAGAGACATCGCAACAGGTTAACGATCGCATCCGTTCCATCTCGGCTTCGGCTGCCTCGAGGCCCCTTCCGCCTCACGACTACGTTATCGGAATTGGCGATCTTCTCTCTATTCAAGTCTTCGACGTCCAAGAGCTGAACCGCGAGGTTCGCGTCAGCCAGACCGGCACCATCGGTATTCCCCTCGTGCCTGTGCGTCTGCACGTTACCGGACTCACGGAACTTCAGGCGGAGCTGAAGATTGCAGAAGTTTTGGAAGCCAACGGTTTAGTTTCTCACGCCCAAGTAAGTGTTTACGTCAAGGAGAAGAAGAGCAAACCCATCACCGTGGTTGGCGCCGTGGCGCGCCCCATGGTATATCAGGCCGATCGTCAGGTTACTTTACTGGAAGTCCTCGCCGAAGCCGGTGGGATCGCTGGAGACGCCGGTGACTCGGTCATAGTCACGCGTGCCGCAAGCGACTCTTCCGACGACGTCTCCACGCCTCCTGCGTTAGGCCCGGAGGATGCGGCCGTAACGATCCCCGCGAATTCCGGCGCGGAATTATCGGAGTCACATCCCATAGGCCCGCAAACGGTTTCTGCGGCCGCGTCATCCTCCGCAGACTCCGCCTCCTCGACCCAAGCCATGGCGTCTCCCCCGACCTCGACTACCGCAGGCGATCCTCAGCCAATGCCCCCACCACTCGCCAACACCATAACGGTAAATCTCAATCAGATTCTCGAGACCGGCGACACCTCTAACAACATCATTGTGTTGCCTGGTGACATTATTACCGTACCTCATGCAGGCATTGTGTATGCCCTGGGGGCCGTCAACCGGCCTGGTGGCTTCACGGTTTCCAATGACCGCCACCAGCTCACCACGCTGAAGCTCCTCGCCCTTGCTGGCGGTCTTGACCGCGCCGCGAAATCCGGTCGGGCAGTCATTGTGCGCAAGGATGCCAGCGGGCAACAGCACGAAGTGGAAGTTGATCTAAAGAAAGTGATGAAATTCGAAGCGGAAGATGTTCGGCTTGAGCCCAGCGATATCCTGTATGTCCCCAAGAGCCCCACTAAGCAAGCGTTGCTCAAGACCGCGGAGTTGAGCGCTGCAATCGGCACCGCGATTGTCATCTATCGCCTAATTCAATAAGAAATGACTGAGGATAACAAAATCATCCACCGCGAAAACGGCTCAAACGGTGCCGTCGAGCTGCTCCCAGCGCCTTCACGTTTGCCCGCCTGGGATCTTTCTCCTCACGAGCCGCATCTTTACGATTACCTCCTCATTCTTCGCAAGCACCAGTGGCTCATTCTCTCCTTCATGCTTGCGGTCGTCAGCATAACGGCCATCGGAACGTTCCGCATGCAAGCTGTTTACGTGGCTACCTCGCGCATCGAGATCGACCGCGAAAACTCCAATATCCTCCCCTTTCAGAACACCGACGATTACATGATGGATCTAGAGAATTACATTGAGACGCAATCCAAGATTCTGACCAGCGAAACCCTTGCGCTACAGACGATTCGCAGCGGTGTCCTTTCCGGCCAGGCTGATTTCGCCAGCGACTCCGATGCCCTGGCCACTGGCAGTCTGGCCAACATGAAACCCCCTCCGGAGCTGGGCGCCTTCCTTGGCAGTCTGAGTGTCAAGCGCGTTCCCAACAGCCGCCTAATGGACGTCAGTTTCGAATCCACCAGCCCGGTTTTAGCCGCCCAGATCGTTAATGCGCACATTAAGAATTTCATTGAGCAGAACTTCCAGAGCCGTTATGAAGCGACGACGCGCGCTTCCACGTGGCTCACGGATCAACTCAATGAGTTGAAGATTCGCGTAGAAAAGTCCGAGGACGCCCGCATCGCCTACGAGCGTCAGAATCAGATTTGGTCGCTCGATGGCGATAAGCAGAATGTCACTACGCAGCGCCTCAGCGACCTTAACAAGGAATTGACCGACGCGCAGAGCGAGCGCATGCGCAAGCAGTCTCTGTTCGAATATGCCAAAGCCGGTGATGTCGACTCTGTGCCGCAGATTCGCGACAATCCCGCCGTTCAGGATTTGTTTCGCAGACGCGCGGAAATCTATACGTTATATACAGACGCTTTGAATCAATACGGTCCCAACTTTCCCAAGGTGCTGCGCCTGCAAGCCCAACTAAAGGAAATCGACGACGCTGCCGATAAAGAAAAGAAGAGTGTCATCGTTCGTTTGGAGAGCGAATATCGCGAGGCTCATCAACGTGAGGAATTGCTCACGCAAGCGCTCGATCAGCAGAAGGCCGAAGTTAATCAAATGTCCGAGCGCATGGTGCAATACAGCATTCTTAAGCGCGAAGCCGAAGCCAACAAGGCTCTTTATGATGGCCTGCTCACGAAACTAAAGGAAGCTGGCATCTCCGCAGGTTTGCGTTCCTCCAATATCCGGGTCGTCGATCCTGCGATGGTTCCCACGTATCCTTCTCGGCCCGCGAAAACTCGCAACATTGTTCTGTCCTTTGTAATCGGCTTGGTCGGGGGCATTGGCCTGGCGCTCCTCCGCGAGTATATGGACAACACCGTAAAAAGCCCCGACGACATCGAAACACTTTCACGCTTGCCTTCTCTAGCCGTTGTTCCCGCGTTTGTCGAATCCAATGGCGACCGCTCTCGCGGTAACCTGCTTAGAGGCCCTTCCAGCAATGGGCGTGACAAGCGCATCGAGCTCGTGGCTCAGCATCTCCCCAAGTCCCAGATGTCCGAAGCCTTCCGCGCTCTTCGCACCGCTCTGTTGCTGTCGCAGGCCGACCGCCCTCCGCAGGTTATCCTCGTGACCAGTGCCCTTCCTCGCGAAGGAAAAACGACCTCGGCCGCCAATCTTGCCGTAACGCTGGCGCAGCTTGGCGATCGCACCTTGCTCATCGACGCCGATCTGCGCAAGCCTGGCGTGGGCCGCCTTCTCAACCTCGGCAGCGGGAAGTATGCCGGTCTAAGTTCTTACCTTGCTGGAGTTTCCAGCCTCGATCTGGTCACCATTCAGCATCCTGCCATTCCCAATCTTTCCGCGATCCCTACGGGTCCGCTCCCGCCAAATCCTGCCGACCTCCTTTCCTCGCACAGGCTCGCCGATGCCATCGCGGAACTTCGCACCAAGTTCAAGTTCATCGTCATCGATTCACCTCCCATTATGGCTGCCACCGACGCCGTTATCCTCTCGGTCAAAACCGACGGCGTTCTCCTCGTGGTGCGCAGCGGCGAAACTCCAAAAGAGGCCTTCACTCGCACCCGCGACCTGCTCCTGAGCGTGAAGTGCCACCTGTTGGGAGTTGTCTTGAATGCCGTAGACTCCAGCGCGCCGGACTACTACTATTCCTATCGCTACTATCCGTACTCTCAGGGCTATGGCCCTCAGGAACACTCGGAGACCCTGCCTCCGGATGAAGGTATTGAGGCTCGGCAACGACTGGCCGTTCACGATAGCGACGACGATCAGGAGCTCTGAGGAGGCAGCTTGCGTTTTTTAATCACCGGCGGCGCCGGTTTTATCGGATCTCATTTGGCCGAACGCCTTCTTCAGCGCGGCGATACCGTCGTCCTGCTCGATAATCTATCCACTGGTAGCATGGAGAATATTCGTCACCTCAAGTCCTCCGAGCGCATGTCCTATCACCTCGACAGCATGGAGAACCGTCAGTTGCTGGCCGAGCTCGTGGACGACGCCGATGTAATCGTGCACCTCGCGGCGGCCGTGGGCGTCAAGCTCATCGTCGAAAGCCCGGTGCGCACAATCGAAACCAACGTTAACGGCACGCAGCTGGTCCTGGAGGCCGCCTGCAAAAAACGCAAACTCGTGCTCACCGCTTCCACTTCCGAGGTCTACGGCAAGAACACGAATGTTCCGTTTCACGAGGATGCGGACTTGGTGCTTGGCCCTACTACCAAGGGGCGCTGGAGTTACGCCGCCTCAAAAGCGCTCGATGAATTTCTCGCCTTGTCGTATTGGAAAGAGAAAAAGCTCCCGGTAATCGTCGTTCGGCTGTTCAATACCGTCGGACCCCGCCAGACCGGCCGTTACGGCATGGTACTGCCGAATTTCGTCAAAGCGGCGCTGGACGGCAAACCTATCAGCGTCTATGGCAATGGCCAGCAGTCTCGCTGTTTTTGCGACGTGCGCGACACAATTGAAGCGCTCATTCGCCTGATTGACACTCCGCGATCTATCGGAGAAGTCGTAAATGTCGGTAATACCGAAGAAATCTCCATCGAGGGCCTCGCGCGCCTCGTCAAAGAACGTACTCGCAGCTCCTCGCCCATCGAGTTCATTCCCTACGACCGCGCCTATGAGCCGGGCTTCGAAGACATGATGCGCCGTGTTCCCTCGGTCGACAAACTGGAAGCGCTGACCGGCTTCCGTCCGCAGACTCCGCTAAACGAAATCATCGACCGCGTTACGGCCTACTTCCAATCCAAATCGGAGCTCACGCCGCACGCCGCAACCTCCGCCGTCTGACCCTTGCGACTCGTTTTTGGTCTTACGTAGGGCGGGTACTTCAGCTTGGCCGCCGGCTCAGCCTGGTTCCGCACGGTGCACGGCGATGCCGATGGCGTGTAATTTTATTGGTTGCAGGGTATGATACGCGCTTAGCAGTCCCCACAACCCAAGTTCCCGGAGGGCCACCCCATGGCTCACCGCTTCACCATCGGTGTAGAAGAGGAATTTCAGATTATTGATCCCGCTACCTGTGAGCTTCGCTCGCACGTGATGCAGCTCGTCTCTGCCGCTTCGCCGGACATTGTCGAGCAAGTGAAGCACGAGATGCACCAGTCCATCGTCGAAACCGGCACGAAAATTTGCGAAAATGTCAGCGAGCTGCGCATCGAGATGCGTCGCACGCGCGGCGAGTTGGTCGCGGCCGCCGAGCGCGCAGGCCTGCAAGTTGCCGCCGCCGGTACGCATCCTTTCTCGAGTTGGATCGACCAAGTCATTTCGCCCGGCGAGCGCTATCAGCACATCGTCGAAGAATTGCAGCAGCTCGCGCGTTCCTTGCTCATTTTCGGCATGCACGTGCACGTCGCCATGCCCGACAAGCAGACCACGATCGACATGATGAACATGGTCCGCTACTTCCTCCCGCACCTCCTCGCGCTCTCCACCAGTTCGCCCTTTTGGATGGGCCGCAACACCGGACTGAAATCTTTCCGTACAACCGTTTTCCGTCGCTTCCCACGCACTGGCGTCCCCGAACAATTCGAGTCTTGGAGCGCCTACGAAAACTTCCTAAGCCTCCTCGTGAAGCTCAATTGTATCGACAGCGGCAAAAAAATTTGGTGGGACGTACGCCCGCATCCCACGTTCGGCACGCTAGAGTTCCGCATGTGCGATGTCACCACCAAGGTCGAAGAAGCCGTAGCGATCGCCGCGCTCACGCAAGCCATCGTCGTAAAACTGCATCGCCTCTACACCAGCAACATGAGCTTTCGCGTTTACCGTCGCGCCCTGATCGAAGAAAATAAATGGCGCGCCGCACGTTACGGCATTGAAGGCAAGCTCATCGATTTTGGCAAGGAAGCCGAAGTCCCGATGCGCAATCTAGCCGCCGAGCTGCTCGCCTTCGTCGACGACGTTGTCGATGATCTCGGCAGCCGCAGCGCCGTCGAATACGTGCACACTATTCTCAACGAAGGCACCAGCGCCGAACGCCAGCTCCGCGTCTACCAGCAGACCGGCGACCTGCGCGCCGTCGTAAAGCATTTGGTGGAAGAGACTCGCGGAAGCCTGACCGCCCCGCGCTCCTCCTCCGCCCACGCAATTAACTAATCCCGGAGGGACGCCGAGCCCTTCCCGGTCTTTTATGTTTTGTTCCAGGAGCAACCCATGAAGAAAGTAGGCCTTCTCTGTGGCCGCGAATACAGCTTCCCTCCGGCATTCATCGTCCGCGTGAATCAACTCGGCAAGCCGGATGGCGTCGCTGCCGAATTCGTGAAGCTCGGCGGAACGCGCATGAATGAGCCCGCGGAATACTCCGTCATCGTCGACCGAATCTCCCACGAAGTCGAATACTATCGTGGGTATCTCAAGCACGCGGTTCTGCAAGGCACCTACGTCATCAACAATCCCTTCTGGTGGACTGCCGACGACAAATTTTTCAACTATTCCGTAGCCGCAAAACTCGGCATCGCCATTCCTAAAACGGTCCTCCTGCCGCAAAAAGGCTATCCCGCTGACATCGACATCACTTCCGAATCGCTGCACAATCTCACCTATCCCATCGATTGGGAAGGCCTTCTCGATTACGTCGGCCGCCCCGCCATTCTGAAACCCTTCTCCGGCGGCGGCTGGAAGCACGTCTACAAGGTCAATAACAAAGAAGAGCTGCTCGCCGCCTACGACAAAACCGCGCCTTACTGCATGACTCTCCAGGAATTCATCGACTTCACTGGATACGTCCGCTGCTTCACGTTCGGAAAAAACGACATCACTCCCGTCCGCTATGATCCCAAGGAGCGCCGCTATCTCATCGAGCACGAATATCTTTCGAAAGATCTCGGCGCCCGTATCGTCAAAGACGCGCAAACCATCAACCAAGCCCTCGGCTACGAGATGAACACAATCGAATTCGCCATCAAAGATGGCGTTCCCTACGCCATCGATTTCCTCAATCCTGCGCCGGACATGGAGCGCGACCGCATCACCGAGTTCTATTTCGAGCACGTAGTGGAAAAAATGGCCAAGCTCGTAATCGACCGCGCTCTTCACGGCAATGTCGCCAACACCTGGCCTCGCTGGGAAGAAATGCTCGGCCTCGGCTCCGCCGCTGGATTCACCGCCGCGCCGAAAGCCACATCGCGCCAGGTAACCGCCTCTTCCACGCCACTAAGCGCCGCCGCGCAAACCGACCGCACCGGAGCCAAGGTCAGATGACCGCCGTTGTCCCGTCGTCCTCGACGGCTTCCAAGCCCGCCGAGCGCTGGCGCGAAGCCTTGCTCCCCGCGCTCGGCAATTCGCCACGTTTCGCCGATCAATTTTTTGAGCGCCTCCGCGCCGCCAAACTGACCTTTGGCGATCGTGTGCACTGCCCGTTTCTCCGCCCGTTTTTTCTCTCACCCGAAGACGAGAATCGCGTTCGCATCGTCGCTGAGTCGATCGTTGCTCTTGCCGAGCGGGTAGTTGCCGCGGCCCTGAAAGATCGTGCCCTGTTTGCTCAATTCCATCTGCGCGCCGAGGAAGAGCGCCTCGCACGCCTTCATGCCGGCTATGGCTTCGCCAGCACCGCCTCGCGACTCGACGCCTTCCTCCTCCCTGACTCTCTGAAATTTGCGGAGTACAACGGCGAATCTCCCGCGGGTGCCGGCTACTCCGAAACCCTCGCTGAAATTTTTCATCAGCTCCCGATGATGGCCGAGTTCTCCAAACACTATGATGTGCACAGTTATCCGCTCAGCGCCAAGCTGCTCGACGCCCTGGTCATGAGCTACATCGATTGGGGCGGCACATCCAAGAAACCGCAAATCGCCATCGTCGACTGGCGCGAGGTCCCTACCTGGAGTGAATTTGAAATTCTGAAAGATCGTTTTGAGAGAATGGGTGTGCCCACGCTGGTCGCTGATCCGCGCGACCTCCTCTTCGACGGCAGATCCCTCTCTGCGCATGGTGCCAAAATCGATCTCGTCTACCGCCGCGTGCTCATCAACGACATCGTGGCGCGCCCGCAAGAATGCGAAGCTCTCGTGAAAGCCTATGCGGCGAACGCTGTTTGCGTCGCCAACACCTTTCGCTGCAAAATCCCGCACGTGAAAGCTTTTTTCGCTGTGCTCACCGACGAACGCAACGGCGCTCTATTTTCTCACCGGGAACGCGAACTCATTCGCCACCACATCCCCTGGACGCGCGTTGTCGAGGATACCGGCACCGCTCATTACGGCGAGCACGTTGAGTTGCTCGACTTCGTGCGCAAAAATCGCGCAAATCTCGTCCTTAAGCCCAGCGACGAATACGGCGGAAGCGGCGTCACTCTCGGCTGGGAAACCAATGAGCGTGATTGGGACCAAGCCATCGAGCGCGCCATTTCCGCTACGGCGCCCGGCAAGCAGAGCTGCGCCTGGATTGTCCAGGAGCGCATCCCCATCCGCCGCGAAACCTTCCCCTACATCACGGAAGCCAAGACAGTGGACTTTCGCGACATGCTCGTCGACTTCGCCCCCTACTTGTTCCGCGGCAAACTCGCCGGATTCCTCACCCGCCTAAGCGCCACCGGCCTGGCCAACGTAACCTCCGGCGGAGGCCAAGTCCCCGCCTTCCGCGTCACTCCGCGCGCCGCCTAAGCCCAGCTGCCATAACGCTGTCATTCTGAGGCTCTCCGATGTGGATAGCCGGAGGATCTCAACGTCAAATGCTTGTCCTGTTCTTACTGCTGCAGGCTGGCGCACCTACAGCACATCCCACTGTAATCTCACCGCAATCCTGCGTTAAAATATGTGCATGAACTTTGGCCCGGCCTCACCAGACTTGCTCCCCGGCGCGAAGAACGCCGTCGAAACCTGCCTCAACATCAAACCAGGCGAACGGGTCGCTCTCATCGCCGATGAACCCAGCCGCGCGGTCGCAGCGAGCTTGGCCGACGCCATGGAAAATGTGCATGCCACCTGCACCGCTTTGCTGCTCGAGGATTTCAGTCCCCGCCCGATAAAGTCAGCCCCCGCACCCGTTCTCGACGCCCTCGAAACCGCCGATGTCGGCATCCTCTGTATGAACCCGCAGCCCGGCGAACTCACCGCACGCATGGCCATTGTCAAAGTCGTCGAGCGCCGCCAGATTCGCTACGCTCACATGGTTGGCGTCACGCCGGAAATCATGCAGCAAGGCATGCGCGCCGATTACCGCATGGTTGACCGCCTCAGCGACAAACTCCGCGAACGTATGCTCCGCGCCGAAACTCTCACTGTAAAAACCGAGGCCGGCACTGAATTCGCCGCGCATTTCGACCGCGGCCTTGACTGGGTGAAGACCAGCGGCCTCATCAGTCCCCGTTACTGGTCCAATCTCCCCGCCGGCGAAGTTTTCACCACGCCCGCCACCGTCGATGGAACCTTCGTCTGCGACGCCACCGCTGGCGATCACTTCAACGGCAAGTACGGCGACTTGCAGCGCACCCCCATGGTCCTCGAAATAAAAGGTGCCCGCCTGAGACACGTCGAGTGCGAACGCAAAGACCTCGAACACGAGTTCTGGGATTATTGCCACACCGACGAAAACAGCGACCGCGTTGGCGAGCTGGCCTTTGGCACCAATCTCGGCCTCTCCGAAATGATAGGCATCCTTCTGCAGGACGAAAAATTTCCCGGTGTCCACATCGCTTTCGGTGATCCCTACGGCAGCCAAACCCACGCCAACTGGAAATCCCGCACCCACGTCGACGTCCTAACCCGCAACTGCGACGTCTGGATCGACGAGGACCAAATCATAGCGAAAGGCCGCTACCAGCTAGACCACCTCGGCCTTTAGGTAGCGCAGCCACTCATGGCTGTAGACACTGTGAGCTGCTCTCAGACGGACCGCGCACGCGCGAAGCTCTTTACGGCGCGACCACGACTCGCCGCCCAGACTCCGCCGGCCTTTCCCAAACCTTCTCGATATCCGCCAGTGCCACTCGCTCCGTCTCAATCCGCAGCTCTCCGCGCTCCGCTCGCGACATGACCTGTTCCATCGCGTCCACCAACACCTCGCGCGGAGGTATCCCCGCCGTCCCCAGAATCGTCAGCGCAGTACTCCGTAGCACCGCCGCCGGTAGCGAAATGGCTGCCCCAGCGCTCTCCCCCACTTGCACCAGGCGCGTCTCCCGCGTCACCGCGGCAAATTCCGGTTTCGTAATTGCCGCCAACAAGGCCTCCGTTGGACGTCCCCACAAATAATCAAGGACCACGTCGTAACCCGCCTCTCCCGCCTCGCGCGCGAATGCGTTCTTAAGCGCATCTGCACCCTGATCAATCTGGATCGTAGCCTCGGCTCCCAGCTCGCGCAGCCTGCCGAGCACCCGCTCGTTCCTGCCCGCACCGATCACCCGCTTGGCCCCAAGTAGCTTCGCGATCTGCACCGCAAGCTGCCCGGTAACTCCAGTCGCGCCGAGAATGAGCACCGTCTCGCCCGCAGCAAGCTTTGCCCTGTGCGTAAGTGAAAGCCATGCGGAGACGCCGGGGTTTGGCAGCGCCGCCGCGGTGTCATCATCGACGTCAGCCGGCACAACGAAGCAAAATGCCTTCGGTGCCACGGTGCGTTCGGCCATCGCGCCGAACGGTCGCCGCGGTCCGCCAAAAAATACACGCGTCCCATCCTCGAGCTCCCCAACGCCGTCCGTGCCGCACACCACTGGTAATTCGCGCGGGCTCGCATAGTGCGACCCGCTGGCCAGCTGCTTGTCCACCGACTTGAGAGACGCCGCACGCACGCGCA
>Ga0307478_10003698_pt1 | contig 11231 bp, 13 predicted proteins | sample atmos_gasesECM4C_2_FD_203713 | JGI IMG/M metagenome (GOLD analysis project Ga0307478, IMG submission 203713) | Hardwood forest soil microbial communities from Morgan-Monroe State Forest, Indiana, United States - atmos_gasesECM4C_05 | ecosystem: Environmental > Terrestrial > Soil > Temperate...
CACAATCAAGAAACGCCGCAGTTTGATCCGGACCTAAGAAAAAATCGGGAAATAAAACCAGCTCTCGTTGAGGTAGTAGCTTGAGCGCTTACTACCTCAACAGACTGAAAAGCGGCTGCGGCAGTTCAGGGCTGGAGATCCGCTATCGCTGGCCGCCTAGATATAGAAACTCCACGCCCTCCAACGCTCCCGCATAGAACCACTTTCCTATTGCCTCGGGGCCACCGTTTGGCTGCTCTTCGAGCGTGATTACGGTCTTCTCGGTTGGTTCAGGACGAGAAGTAGGCACGGTCAGAACAGTCGCGAACAGATGGCTCCGATCTTCGTTGAAAATCTGTACGACATTGCGCTCCGACGGATTTTCGGCGAGCTTGAAGATGTATTTTCCGGGTGCCAGAACCTGCCCTGGTACTGCGACAGACGTGTTTAGCGTTACATTCGTCTCTTTGTTAAAGTCGTCTGCCTTCACAGACGGCGGCATCGTGAAACCCGCCACTACGATCATCATTGCGAATACCTTCAACTTCATCTCGTTCTCCTTCGATTGTTTTTGGTGCTACTCAGGAGACGCTGCCGGGTCGCGTTGCGGTTCGTGGGTCACTGTAAAAAAAGAGTAAAAGAAGCCTCGCCTGAGAAATGTCGCAAGTGTTGCGAACCGCAAGGTGTTTCGTCGTATAGCTTCTCTCCTGACGCGTGGAACCGGCGAAGACACCCGGTCTACCGATACAATCAAGTCATGCCGCAGTTTGATGTAGTCGGGGTCGGATTGAACGCCACCGACACAATGCTGATCGTGCCACATTTCCCCGCCTACGCGGGGAAGGTTCCGTATCAGGAGGAAATGCTGAGTCCGGGAGGACAGGTTGCGAGCGCCATGGTAACGTGCGCGCGCCTGGGTTTAAGTACGAAATACATCGGCACGGTGGGAGACGACGAGCGCGGGCGCATCCAGATGGACAGCCTGCGCGGGTCGGGCATCAACCTCGAGCATGTGCAGCAGCGGCACGGCTGCCCGAATCAATCTGCCTATATCCTTATCGACCGCTCGACCGGCGAACGCACGGTGTTGTGGCGGCGGCCGGAATGCTTGCGGATTGCGCCGGAAGAGATCGCGCCCGAACAGATCACATGCGCGCGACTGCTGCACATCGACGGCCACGACACTGCGGCGGTGGAACATTCCGCGCGCATCGCCCGCAAGGCGGGAATGCCCGTGACCGTGGATGTGGACACGATCTATCACGGCTTCGATCGTGTGCTGCCTTACGTGGATTACCTGGTGGCAAGCTCCGACTTTCCGGTGCAGTGGACCAATGAGAGCGATCCGTTCAAGGCGCTCGAGATGATTCAGAAGGAATATAAGATGCGCGTGGCGGCGATGACACTGGGCGCGCACGGATCGCTCGCGCTCTACCAGGGGCGATTCCTGTATTCGCCGGCGTTCGTGGTCAACTGCGTGGACACCACCGGCGCGGGCGACGTTTTCCACGGGGCCTTCTGCTATGCTGTCTTGCAAGCTATGACCATGCCGGATGCTCTCGACTTTTCCAACGCCATGGCCGCGCTGAACTGCATGGCGCTGGGTGCGCGCGGCGGCATTCGGGGGCTGGAGGAAGCTCGCGCGCTAATGGCGCGGGCGGAGCGCCGCTCACATCCCGAATTCGAAACACGCAGCGCCAGCGCGTCCCGGGCGGACTAAGCACTCCATGTTTCCCATCCCACTGCGGGACACCCAGCCTAGCTACTCGCGCCCGCTCATCACGAGCCTGATCATTGCCGTGAACGTCGCGGTGTTTCTTCATCAAATTACACTGGACGGATATTCGCAGAATTATTTCATGATGCATTACGGGCTGGTGCCTCGCCGTCCGCATGCCTCGGCACTGGTGACCTCGATGTTCCTGCACGGCGGCTGGCTGCACATCATCGGCAACATGTGGTTCCTATGGATTTTCGGCGACAATGTGGAGGATGTCCTAGGGCACACAAAATACCTGATCTTTTATCTGGTATGCGGCATCGCGGCAGGGCTGACGCAGCTTTTCTTCAGCGCCGGATCTTCCGCTCCCATGGTCGGTGCCAGCGGCGCGATCGCTGGAGTAATGGGCGCTTACCTGGTCAAGTTTCCGCATTCGCGCATTGTCTGCCTGATCTTCATCTTCTTTTTCGTTACTACCATTGAAATACCCGCGGTGCTGATGCTCGCAGTGTGGTTCCTGCTTCAGTTTTTCAGCGGCGTGGGAACCATTGGTTATTCGCACGTCTCGCAGGGCGGCACGGCATTCTTTGCTCACGTGGGCGGTTTCATCGCGGGAATGATTTTGGTCGGCGTAATGGGCACGCGGCAGATTTACACGCGCCGCCGCGACCTCAACTGGTAATGGCGGAACGGCCGAGAGTCACCTTATACACGCGCGCGAGCTGCTGCCTTTGCGATGACGCGAAACGCGTGCTGGAACGCGTTCGCCGCCGCGTCGGATTCGATTTCGAGGAAGTGGATATCGACTCCGATGCCGTGCTCCGCCGGATCTACAACGAGGAAGTGCCTGTGATCGCGATCAACGGCGCCAAGGCGTTCAAATACCGGGTGACCGAAACGGAACTGTTGAAGAAACTGGCGGCGCGCGCGTGAGTCTGGACATTCTCGCGATTGCGGCGCACCCGGACGACGTCGAGCAGACCTGCGGCGGCACGCTGATCAAGATGGCGGAAAAAGGTTACCGCGCGGGCGTCCTGGACCTGACGGCGGGCGACATGGGCACGCGCGGAACGCCCGACCAACGGTTGGCGGAAGCCGATGCGGCGGCGAAGATCCTGCTGGCCAGCCAACGCGAAAATATGCACTTTCCCGATGCGCGCCTAGAGAACACGATTTCGGCGCGTATGTCGCTCGCGCTGAAGATTCGTGAAATGCGCCCGCGCGTGGTGATACTGCCTTACTGGGAGGGCCGCCATCCCGACCACTATCGCACCGCGGAGTTGGGGTATGAAGCCTGCTTTCTCGCGGGATTGAGAAAGCTGGACGAGTACTCCGAGCCGCACCGGCCGTTCAAGATCCTGTACTCCTCGCTATACGCCAACGTGACGCCATCTTTCGTGGTGGATATTTCTGCGCAGTTTGACCGCCGCATGGCCGCGCTCATGGCATACCGCTCGCAATACGCCTCCGGCGCCGAGGGTGACGATTTGTTTCCCGAGGAACCGGAAATTCGCGAGCGCCTGGGAGCGGTGGCGCGATTCTACGGAAACCTGGTGGGCGTGAAGTACGGGGAGCCTTTTGTGGTGAAGGAAGCCATGGTAGTCGAGGACATCGTGACATTGGGCGGGCGTAGTATTTGAAATAGGAGGGCGCATCCGTGACACGGCCCGCCAGCAAAGCCGCTGTGATTCTCCTAGCGACGTGCTCGCTCGCTCTGTGCGAAGACATTGATCCCGCTGCGCTGCTCAATCAGGCCCGGGCGAAGATCGTCGCGAACATCGAGAAATTGCCGAAATACACGTGCCTTCAGACGGTGCACCGGTTCAGGTTTCAGATGGTCCCCGCGGTCCGCGTCAGCGGTTGCGGACATGTAGAGGATGAGGGCGCTATGGTCCAGTCGCAGCCGATGCTGGCATGGGCCGACCGGCTCAAGTTGGATGTAACGGTTTCCGAGGGCGCGGAGATCTTCTCCTGGGCGGGCGCTCGCCAATTCCAATCCGAGGATGTGGAAAAAATCGTGGGCAGTGGCATGACGGGTACGGGCGATTTCGGTCCGTTCCTGATGAGCATATTCGGCGGCGGCGCCACTGCGTATGACTATCTCGGATTGGGACTCGAAGATAAGGGACGATCTCTCGCCTCGTATCGTTACCACGTGCCGCTCTCAACCAGCCACTATCAGATGAAAGTTGGCCCGCGGCCGAAAGATCTGGTCAACATGGCCTATGAGGGCCGGTTTTGGATCGATCCCCAGAACGCCGAGCTCAACCGGATGACGATTGAAGTTCCGATGCCTCCGCGAGGGTCCGAAACTTGCCGCATCGAAACCACGATTGATTACCAGAGGGCCCGGATTGGCAGCTCCGATTTCGTGCTTCCGCAGTTGACCGTTCTACGGCTGTGGGCCACGGATGCCGAACGCCTTGAGAACCGCATCGAGTACGCTTCCTGCCATGAGTTTCAGAGCGAATCGGTTTTCCGGACGGACCTGGATCCGACAGCCATTGCTGCCGAACCATCGAAGACACTTGTCGTCATTCGGCCCGGGGTCACGATCAAAATCGCACTGCGCTCCAAAATCGACTCGGAGCGCGCATTTGCCGGCGACGCGATTGACGGCCGGCTGTTGAATGCCATCGGCACTGTGATTCCGAAGGGCGCCATCGTTCACGGACGCATCGTTCGCTTCGAGCATGAATACCAACCTTCGAATTACCTCGCCCTGCGTCTGAAATTCCATTCCATCGAGGTCAACGGCACGGAGGTGCCACTCGCGCTGATTGCAGTCACTCATGGAAAGCAGCTCTTGGGCGGTCCTCTCGAGACGCGTCAGGGCATTGGGACATACCTCTTCCAAAACGATCGGGTGGTGCTTGACGAAAAGTTCGTATCGGAGTGGAAAACGACAGTCAGGGAGCGGTCCGAGTAAAACGGGCGCGCGCCGGGTTCACTCGTCAATCCGCTGGATTTTTTTCTTTTCCAGGTACCAGCACGGGCTGTAGCCCAGATGCGGGAACAGCGAGTGAACGCAGGTCTGGTTGACGGGGTCGGCTAAATAGAACTCGGTTTTCCGGTTCTTCTGCGGGATCGCATAGTAGCTCGTGATCCGCACGGTGCCAAGCGGATTCCTGCTCTTGGGAATCGGGATGCGCACCGCGAGATCGTCGCCGGCGTACACCAGCACCAGGACTACGGCGAGAGCGACCAGGATCCGTGTGACGTATTTCATTGCTGGAACCGTTATTTCACCATTCTTTCAGAATCGGCGAGAACTTTTCTTCACCCCTCGTGTTCTTACTCTGGGATCGAACCGGCGCATCGACCGGCAACGATCCCAATCATCTGGAGGAGTGAAACAAATGTGGAATACCTTACAGCGAACGTGTGTCTACGGGTTGTCGATTCTCGGACTCGCAGGAGCGGCGGCGGCGCAAACGGCGTCCAGTTCGGCCGTAACCCCGGCCTTCCGGACGTCCGGCATGGTTGGGCTAGCCGCGGGCCAGGTCGCGCGGTTGAACGTCTTGAATCCAGGCGCGGAAGGGCCCACCATCGCGGGCCCAAGTTGTGCCGCGCTGCTTTCCTTCGTGAATGCGGCGGGCGTGGTTGTGAAGACAACACCTGTGAATGTCATGCCCGGCCAGAGCACTTCATTCGATCTGGACCGCGATGTTGACCTTGCTTCCGTGACCGGTTTAAGAGTAGAGGTTCGCGCAACCATTCAAGCCCCCGGCGCGACGGCTACAACGGCCTCGACTTCAACCGCTGCGACGTGCCGGCTGACTCCGACGCTCGAAGTCTTCGACGAAGGCGCCGGCAGAACGCAGTTTATCGACACGCGGTTCCATGAGAACCGGTCGCCAACCCCTACCGCCGCTCCGTAGGCTAGCGGATGCTGAAAAAGGCTGAAAACGCTTGCTGACGCGCCCGGCTCAGTAACGCGAGCCTTTTTCAGCATCCCGCCCCAGGCTGGCGGCCGCGCGTCAATCCAGACTCTTGTGGAAGCGCACAACACTCAGAGTGAGGACGGAGACGCCATAAAGCAGCAGTGCCGCCATCTGCGGCCACAACACCTGGAATCCCACGCCCTTCAGAAAAATGCCGCGCACGATTTCAATGAAGTAGCGCAGCGGGTTCAGATACGTCACGTACTGCACCATCAGCGGCATATTGCGAATCGGGAACGCGAAGCCGCTCAGCATGAACGCCGGCGTGGAAAAAAAGAACGACATCATCATGGCCTGTTGCTGCGTCTGCGAAACCGTGGAGAGCAACAGGCCCGCGCCCAGGCTGGTCAAGAGAAACAGTAAGGCACAGCCGAGAAGCAGAAATGCGCTGCCGCGCAGCGGTATGTGGAATATCAATAGCGCCGCCAAGGAGATCACGACGACATCCGCAATGCCCACCAAGGCAAAGGGCAGCGTCTTGCCCAACATCAATTCGATGGGCCGCACCGGCGTCACCATCAGCTGCTCCATCGTGCCAATCTCTTTCTCGCGCACGATGGCCAGCGCCGTCAGCATCAGAGTCACCATCATAATGATGTTGGCAATAACTCCCGGAACGAAATAGTTGCGGCTGCGCAGATCCGGATTGAACCAGACGCGCGTGCGGGCATCGATTTGCGGCATCGTCAGGTTCGCCGCTGCCCGCGGGCTGCGCGTGAGCACCTGCCCGTTCTGTAAGCGGGCCACGCTCCCGCTGGAATATTGCGCGATGATTTCGCCGGCATAGCTCGAAACCAACGATGCCGTATTCGAATTGGTCCCATCGGTGAGGATTTGCACTTGTGCTCCGCGCGACCGCGCCTGATCGCGCGCGAAATTCGGCAGCACCCGCACCACTGCCTCCACTTTCGCGTAGTCCAACAGCTTCCGCACTTCCTCTTCATTACGCGGCAGTGCCACCACCTCGAACCGGCCCGAGCCTTCGAAGCGCTCTCGAAGGTCCCGGCTCTCCGGCGTGCGGTCCATATCCATCCACGCTATGCGCGCATGGTCCACGTCCAGGTTCACGGCGAAGCCATACAGCAGCAACTGCAAGAGTGGCGGCACAAACAGCAGAATGCGCATGCGCGTATCGCGCAGCGCCTGAATAAATTCTTTCCGCACAACGACTCGAATCCGTTCCCACATAGTTCACGCCATTTTCTGATTCAGTTTGCGGGTCGCCAGCAGAAACACAATCGCGGCGTACAGCGCTAGAAATCCCAGCTCGCTCCACAGCACTTTCATTCCCACGCCTTTCAGGAAAACTCCCTTCAGAATCGTGACGAAGTAGCGCGCCGGCACAATGTACGTGATCCACTGAATCACCGGCGGCATGGTTTCAATGGCGTACACGAACCCGGAAAGCAAAAATGCCGGCAGAAACGAGGTGAGAATGCCGATCTGATAAGCCTGCAACTGTGTTTGCGACGCCGCGGAAACAAAAATCCCCCAGAACAGCGCGCCGAACAGGAACACGCACGTAGATACTCCCAGCATCAGAATGCCGCCGCGCAACGGCACCTGGAACACGAAAATCCCCACGATCACGGTGACGGTCGCGTCGATGAGGCCCACCGCAAAGTACGCCAGCATTTTTCCCAGCACCATTTCGGCGGGGCGCAGCGGCGTGGAAAGCACCTGTTCCAGCGTGCCCATCTCCCGCTCGCGCGCGATCGTCAGCGAAGTCAGCAGCGCCGCGATGATCATCAAAATCACGGCAATCAATCCCGGCACCACATAGTTCTTGGATTCGAGGGAGCTGTTGTACCAGACGCGCAGGCGTGCATCCACGGGCGGCCGCGCCGCGCCCCCACCCTTGCGGTTCTGCATGTCAGAACGCAGATCGAGCGAATAATTCCGCACCAGGCTGTCCACATAACCCAGCGCAATCGCCGCTGTGTTGGAATCGCTGCCGTCCAGCAGGATCTGCACCGGCGCCACGCGCCCCGCTTCCACGTTTTTCGAGTAGTCCCGCGGAATCACCAGCCCCATCAGGATGGTGTTGCGGTCAATGCCGCGCTCGATCGCGTCGTAGTGGTCCGCATAGCCGAGGATCTGAAAATAGCGCGAGCCCTGAAACTGATGAATCAGGTCGCGGCTGGCGGCGGTGCCGTCCTGGTCGTAGACCATTGTTGAGATGCGGTCTACATCCAGGCTCAGCGCAAAGCCGAACAGAAGCAGCATCATCACCGGCACGGCTAGCGCCATGGCCAGGCTGCGCCCATCGCGCGTAATGTGGTGCAGCTCTTTAATGAAAATCGCGCGAGTCCGCCGGTAGCTCATGCCGCTTGCTGGTCCTCGGCCTCAATCATGGCCACGAACACGTCCTCCATAGACGGCTGAATTTGCTCCAGACGTTTCAGCTCGATCCCTTTTGCCTCGAGCGCTGCTCGAATGGACGCGTCCGCCCGCGCCGGGTCATCCACGGTGACGTGAAGACCTCCGCCGAAAACCGCAACGTCGTGCACGCCGGTCATACCCTCGAGCGCCCGCATCGTCCCTAAGGGATCGGACGAATCCAATTGGAAAATGTGGTGCGATTTCAGCTCCTGCTTCAATACCGCCGGCGCACCCAGCGCAATCACTTTCCCGCGGTACATCAACGCCAGGCGGTGGCAGTTCTCCGCTTCATCCATGTAGTGTGTGCTGACAAATATAGTGTGGCCCGCCTCCGAAAGGTCGCGGATCAGCGCCCAGAAAGCTCGCCGCGCGATCGGATCCACGCCCGAGGTCGGCTCATCCAGGAACAGGATTGGTGGCTCGTGCAGGATCGCGCAGCCCAGCGCCAGCCTTTGCTTCCAACCGCCGGAAAGGGTTCGCGTCATGGCCTGGCGGCGTTCCGTGATTTCCGCCATGCGCAGCACGTACTCCTTGCGCTCCACGCGTTTTTCCTTCGGCACTCCGTACATTCCCATGAAGAAGTCGATATTCTCTTCCACCGTCAGATCGTCGTAGAGCGAAAACTTCTGCGACATGTAGCCGATGTTGCGGCGAATCAGCTCCGGTTCGGTCGCGACGCTGAAGCCGTTCACCGACGCTGTCCCCGAGGTGGGCGTCAGCAGGCCGCACAGCATGCGAATCGTGGTCGACTTCCCCGCCCCGTTCGGCCCAAGAAACCCAAAGATCTCGCCCTTGCGCACTTTGAGCGAAACGTGATCCACGGCGACGAACGAGCCGAACGTCTTCACCAGATTCTCCATCTCCACGGCCCACTCGCTCGTGCCGTTCATGCCAACGCCTCCGCGGCTTCAATCAAGCCGATGAATGCGGCCTCCAGGCTCGGGGCTTTCGTCTGCCGCTTCAGCTCATCCGGCGCCTCGCAGCGGATCAACTTCCCGCGATGCATCAGCCCCACCCGGTTGGCGCGTTCCGCCTCATCGAGATACGCCGTGGTCATAAAAATCGTGATGCCGTCTTTCAACAGTTGATACAGGATGGCCCAGAAATCGCGCCGTGAAACCGGGTCTACGCCGTTGGTCGGTTCGTCCAGAAACAGAATCTGCGGACGATGCAGCAGCGTGCACATAAGCGCCAGCTTTTGTTTCATGCCGCCGGAAAGCTTTCCAGCCTGGCGTTCGCGAAATGGTTCCATGCGCGTCATGCGCAGCAGGCGTAGCGAAAGATCTTCGCGATCCCGGCCGGTAATGTTGAACAGATCGCCGTAGAAGATCATGTTCTCTTCCACTGTGAGGTCGCCATATAATCCGAAGCGCTGCGCCATGTAGCCTATCTGGTCCTTCACGGCCTGGGATTCACGAACCACATCGTGCCCCGCCACGCGCGCGCTGCCTTCGGTCGGGTCCATCAGCCCGCACAGCATACGCAGAGTGGTGGTCTTGCCCGCGCCGTCCGGACCCACGAGTCCGAAGATTTCACCGCGGGCGACGGCGAGGTCCAGATGATCCACCGCTGTCAACGCGCCGAAGCGCCGCGTCAGACCCCGCGTTTCGATGATCGGCTCCACCGGCTACTCCGTCACGATTTCTGCATCGGCCGGCATGTTCGACTTCAGCTCGCGGCCCGGATTTTCGACTTCGATTTTGATGCGGTAGACGAGCTTGACGCGCTCCTGCTGCGTTTGAATCTGCTTAGGGGTAAATTCCGCTTCCGAAGCGATGAAACTCACGTGCCCCGCGTAGACCTTGCCCGGATAAGAGTCGGTGGTCAGCTTCGCCTTCGACCCGATCTTCACCTTCCCGAGATCCTTTTCGTCGATGTAGCCGCGCAGCCAGGGATGATCGATGTCACCCACGGACACGACCGTCGTGCCTGGCGCCAGCACCTCGCCCACATCCGCGGCCTTCACCAGCACCACGCCGTCCACCGGCGAATAAGCGATGGTATCTGCAAGCTGTGAATCGATCATCGCGATGCTCGCCTTGGCCTCCGTGATCTCCGCGCGGCGCGTATCTGAATCCTGCTCGCGGCGCTTCAACTCGAGCGCGTTCGCTTCCGCCATTTTCAACGCACCCCGCGCGTGCTGCACCTGCGCCGCTTGGGCCTCCACCTGTTCTGTCCGCGGGCCAGCCACCACCAGCGCATAGCGCTCCTGCGCCTGTTTCAACGCCGCCTGCGCCCTCTGCCAGCGGTTGCGAAATTGATCGTACTGCTCGGACGAGATGTCATCGTCTTTGAAAAGCGTCTGTGCCCGCTCCCAATCGCGTTTCGCGCGGTCCCATTCCGCTTGCGCCGCGTCCACCGCGGCTTTGGAATCCTGGATCTCCTGCGGTCGCGAACCATTCCTTAATTCCAGAAGCTTCGAGTCGTTGGAAGACAGGTCCGCACGCTTTTGTTCTATGTCGGCCGCCAGGTTCGCCTTTTCCCATTGAATCGAGGTCTCGGCCTGCGCCACCTGGGTAACAGCAGCTTCGAGCGACGCCACTTCGCGCGCGCGCTGGGCCACCAGTTGGTCGCGATCCAGTCGCGCCAAAATCTGCGCTTTTTTCACGTTGTCGCCTTCGTCCACGTTCCGCTCGATCAGACGGCCCGCTGTCTTGAAAGCGATGTTGACTTCCGTCAGCTCAATATTGCCGGAGACCACGATCCGGTCGTCGGGCCGGCGCCCGAAGCCCCAAAACGCGTACGCCGCCGCGCCCGCAACCACCAGCACGGCCACAATTACAATGATTCGTTTCTTCATGCGCTTTGTCTCCTGCCCGTTCGCTTTACTGAATGGTCTTGCGGATCGTCCCTAGCGCTTCCGTGAGGTCGATCCGGGCTGCATTGTAGTTGTAGAGCGCCGCCGTTTGGTTATCGCGCGCACGCTCCAGGCGCGTCTGGGCATCGGTCACTTCCAGGCTGTTCGCTACACCCGCCGCATAACGCCGGCGCGCCTGCGCCAGCTCGTTTTCCGAGAGTTCGAGACCCTCCTTGGCAACTTTGACTTCATCATCAGCCGAGTGCAGCGCGTCCAACGCCAGCCGGACATCCAGTTCAATCTGCTCCTTTAGATCGTTGGTTTTCACTTTCTCAGCGCGATACTGGGAAACAGTCTCGGCGCGTCGTGCATCCTTGCGTCCGCCGTCGAACAGCGGCACACGCAGCGA
>Ga0307478_10003699_pt1 | contig 11228 bp, 18 predicted proteins | sample atmos_gasesECM4C_2_FD_203713 | JGI IMG/M metagenome (GOLD analysis project Ga0307478, IMG submission 203713) | Hardwood forest soil microbial communities from Morgan-Monroe State Forest, Indiana, United States - atmos_gasesECM4C_05 | ecosystem: Environmental > Terrestrial > Soil > Temperate...
GACTCCGTGTGCTGCGGCTATTCGAGCGACGGCGGCACGACGCAGAGTCTCTCTTACGCCGGCGATCTGAGCTATCTCGGCATTTGGGCTGGGCGCGTGCTGACCGGAGCCGAAATCAGCACCTTGCACACGGCGGCGACGACCTATTCTTTACTTTCTCCTCCAAGCGCGGCGGCATCCCCGCTGAACATCCCTCAGCATCATGGCACGAATATAACGCTTACGTTGACCGGAAGGGGAACGAGCTGGGTCCACGGCACGACCATTTTTACGCTTTCGGGCGTGGCGGGAGTCACCTTAGTGTCGCAAAATGTGACGAGCGCGACCGCCGCCACGATCGTGGTCACCACGGACAACAACCCGGCCCACATTGGTACCTTGACTGTCACGGAGACCGTCACTGGCTCGACGACTGCCGCTGTCAATATCGGTCTGCCGACCATCTCCATCTCGCCGTCCTCGGGCGCCTCCGGAGGAAGCACCAACGTAACGTTGACAGGCGTCAATACCGTCTGGACGCAGGAAAGCGGCAGCTTTATCACGCTGGCGGGCACCGCGTCGTTTAGCTCCGGGCCGACTGTTACAAGCGACACCACGGCGACGGCGACAATCGCCGATGGCTCGTCCGCCGGCGCCCAAACGATTACTGACAATCCGACCGGCGCTACTACGACTTTCTCGGTGACCAGCGGATCGATCACCGTCGGCGCCGCCGACCTGAACGTGTTCTCCGACATGGCCACGAAGCCGGCCCGTTACGTCGTCCCCGTCGTGACCGCCGCGGACGGCACGGCCACTGCCTACACACCGGAGAACGTCTGGGGCCGCGTGCTTTCGATAACCTATGTCAAGGATGGCTTGATCCCGTTCACGAATGGAGTCGCCTTGACCGTCACGGCAGAGGCGACCGGGGCTGCGATCCTGACTAAGACGGCCATGAACGCCCAGGGGCATTACTACCCGCGCAGCCCGGCGTCCGACGGCGCGCCGCCCGTCTTGGCGAATGACCGGGTCAAGCTGGCCATCACTGGCGGCGGCAACGGCAATCAAGGGGTCTTCCACATTGTGGTAGGGTAAGTCATGCTGGAGCCTGTTTACGTCGCTCCGAAAGGCAACCCGTCGCCGGCGAAGGGCATGGACGCTTTCACGCTGCCGGCGCCGGCGGAGCCCATGGTAGCTTGGAGCGTCCTGATGATAGCCATCGAAAATGCATTGAGAGCAATGGTGACCAATGTCCCTCCCCGAGCCTAATTACGACACCCCACCCGGCAACCCAGCGCTGCAGGCCGGGATGGACGTTTTCGCTTTGCCTGCGGACATCATCCTCGCCGAGCCGGCACGCCTCGGCCGGCCGCGGCGCGGCAAGAAGATCGTCCGCAACCCGGCCGACATGGAAGTGAAGTACATCACGCCCGTGGAAAAGCCGCGCCGCTTTGCGCTCAAGGGGGACGAGTTTAAGGAAGTCACGGCCAGCATCTCGGACGTGGACACCTTCGTCGATCTGTGGTTAGTCGACCAAGTACTGGGGAAATGACATGCGCTACTCGCACATTCTGGATGCGTTCTACACGCCGTTGGCGATCACCGAGGACAAGCTCTGGGAGATCCACGAGTTCCTGCACGCCAAGAGCGCCGGCGAGGAGGTCTCCGAGGATCGCATCCGGGAGATCATGGCCGGCCGCCGCGAGGATGGCGTCGACATGGTTGGGCGGATCGCCGTCGTCAGCGTCTTCGGCGTCATCTCGCAGCGGGTCGGCTTGCTGGGACAGGCCTCCGGCGGCGTCGGCGCCGAAGCGCTGGCGGCCCGGCTCGACGGCCTGGTCAACGACAAAACGGTCAAGTCGATCCTCATGGTTTTCGATTCGCCGGGCGGATCGGTCTTCGGCGTCACCGAGCTGGCCAACAAGATCGCCGGCTACCGGGGGCAAAAGAAAGTCGTCGGCATAGCGGACAGCATCGCCGGCAGCGCCGCCTATTGGCTCTTGAGCCAGACGCAGGAAGTGAACGTTACGCCCGGCGGCCAGATCGGCTCGATCGGCGTCATCGCCGCCCACGAAGACGTCTCCAAGCGAGAGGAGGCCAAGGGCCGCACCACGACGCTGATCACCGCAGGTAAATATAAGGGCGAACGCAGCCCCTACGCCCCCCTCTCCGAGGACGGCAAGGCCGACATGCAAGCCAAGGTCGATAGCTATTACGGGCTGTTCGTGGGGGCCGTGGCCCGCGGCCGCGGAGTAACCGAAGGCAAAGTAAAGGCGGACTTCGGCCAGGGCCGCATGGTGACCGCCAAGAACGCCGTCGCCCTGGGCATGGCCGACCACGTGGCCACTCTTGAGACCGTGCTCAAACGCATGGGGGCGGACGCCTCGGGCGGCGGCATGGGGGCAGTGAGCCCCTCCCAGGCCACAGCGCGGGCCAGAAGTATCGAGGTCGAAGCGTGAATCGCAAGCTAGTGGCCAAAATTGTCGAGAAGATCGTTTGCGACCTCACGGACCGTCGCGGGCTACGCCAGGCGTGGGAAGGCATCGACGAGGAGATCCAGGAGGAGATACGCCAAGCCTGGGCGAACATAATCCTCGATTTGACATCGCCCGATCGCTCCGCATAGAACCAAAACTGACAATTTAAAACTCACCCCCGACCAGGCGGGCCAATCGAAACCGAACGGCTTGCGAGGCCAAGGGGCGCAGAAGTGACCCAACGAAACCGGCGGGAACTTTTGCTGACGATCCTTATCGTCGGTGGAAGTTCCCGCCGGTTTTCATGTCCGGCGTTCCCCGGCGAGCAACCTGGGGACCCGATGGAATCCGCAAAAGCACTCCGCGAAAAGCGCAAGCCGGTGGCAGTCGAGATCAAGCGGATGGCCGCGCTCCTGACCGGCGACAAGAAGGACTTCACCGCCGAAGAGAACGAAGGGTGGGAGAAGGCCAACGCGGATTATAACGCGATGTCCCGGCAGATCGACATCGCCGAGCGCGCCGAGGCGGTCGACGCCGACCAAAAAGCCCGCGTCTTGATCGGCGGCGACGACCTCCTCGGCCGCACGCCCCTTAACACCGCCCTCGTCGGCAACAACGATGGCGCCGAGCTCGCCGCCACCGAGGAGCAACGCGCTCTGGCCTTCCAGGCGTGGGCTTTCTGTCAATACGCCCGCCCCGAGCAGATCACCGACAAGCACAAGGAAGCTCTTCGCATCACGGGCCTCGATCCGCGGTCGCCGCAGATCGCGATGCCCCTTTACAACACGATGGATTATCGGCGTTTGCAGCGCTGTTTCCGTCTCCACAATGCAGCGCAGGCGCTCGACGCGATGGCGGACTTCAAGGCGACCCTGTCCGACAAGTCCGGGCCGGGCGGCGCCTATTTGATCCCGCCCGAGACGCTGATTCGCCAGCTCGAAATAAACATGCTCTACTTCGGCGGCATGCGCCAGACCGCCGAGACGATGCGCACCACGACCGGCGAGCGCATCTCCTGGCCCACCGCCGACGACACCACGAACACCGGCGTCCAGCTCGAGGAGTCAACCACGATCGGTTCCTCGGTCGATCCGAGCTTCGCGAAGGTCTTCTGGGACGCGTACAAGTTCAGCTCCAAGCCGATCCTCGTGCCTTATGAGCTCCTGCAGGACTCGGCCTTCAATTTGGTCACCGTGCTGGGCGAGATGCTCGGCATCCGCCTGGGCCGCATCACGAACACGAAATACACCACGGGCTCCGGCGCCAACACTCCGAAGGGCATCATCGCCGCGGCTCCGACCGGCGTGACGGCAGCCAGCTCGACGGCCATCGCCTGGGACGAGGTGATCGCGCTCATTCACTCGATCGACCCGGCCTACCGCAACGGCGGCGGCTTCATGTTCCATGATTCGATCGGCGCCTATCTGCGCAAGCTCAAGGACGGCGTCGGCCGCCCCATCTGGCAGAGCGGATGGAATGACGGCGAGCCCGACACGATCATGACCTATCGCACGACGATAAACCAGGACATGGCATCGAGCGTCGCGACCACGAACAAGACGCTGCTGTTTGGCCGCCTCGAATACTACAAGATCCGCACCGTCGGCGAGGTTCGCCTTTACCATCTCATGGAACGTTACCGGGACACCGACCAGGATGCCTTCATCGCCTTCATTCGCGAGGACGGCAACCTGCTGACCGCCGGCACCGCGCCGGTCAAGGTTCTCCTTCAGCCGTAACCGAGGCTCTCGTGAAAGTGCGCATGACCACCGATCGGGCCGAATACGGCCGCGAGCAGTACACGGGAGAGGTCCACGACTTCCCTGAAGAGGAGGCGCGCCGCCTGATCGCCGCGGATCAGGCCGAAGCTGTCGAGGAACCGCGGCCTCAACCACAACCCCAGCACAAGAAGCGAGGCAAGTAATGGTAGGGCCATACGCTCTTCTCAAAGAAGCCAAGATCTCGGTGGTCATGAATCCCGTGGCCGCCGGGACCACCGAGCAGAAGTCGTCGGTCATCGACATGGCCGGCTACGACTCGGTGATGTTCATTCTCTCGCTCGGCACCGTGACGGCCGGCTGCGTCGAGACGCTAACCATCTACGGCAACACGGCATCGAGCACGTCGAGCCCGGCGCCGACGGCGATCACCAATGCCGTGGCCACCTATACCGACGTCGCGGCCGAGTCGAGCAACACCTTGCTCATCGTCGACGTGCTCAACGTCAACCCCGACACGCAGCGCTACGTGTTCGCCGACTTCACGCGCACGACGGCCAACGCCGTCATCAACGGCGTCTATGCCATCCGTTACAACTCGAAGAGCGTTCCGCAAACGCTTGATGCGACCGTGATTGCGGCGGCGCTCGCCAAACCCTGATCCATTGTCGCCTTTCGCTCCGCGAAAGGATCGTCCTTTCGCGGAGCGAAAGGCGACACTCACGAGGCACAATCATGACGGCGCCAAGCGTCTTCCACTTCCCGAATCGCGTTTACGTCAGCGAGGCGGGAGATCTGCACCTCTTCGGAGGCAAGCTGTTCGATGTCAACGAGGTCGACCAATCAGCCGCGCTGCAGGGCATTCCCGCGATGTACGCGGCCGGGGCGCTGGCGACGGCGGCGCCTCTCGTCGCCGGCAAGAAGATCGTCTACGGCCTATTCACAAGCCTCAGCGCCTCGGACACGCTCGTCACGGGCCTATCCGTCGTCGAGATGGCGATGGCCGTCATGCAAGACGCGCCCGTCGTCGGTTGCGAGTCGGCGAGCGCGTCGATCGGCGATCAGGTGGCCACGCCCGTCGCGGGCTCCATCCTCCTGCAGAGCTGGAAGACGCTGGGCGGCACTCCCGTCGCGGCTTCGACCTTCTCTCTCAAGATCGCCTGGCTGGCCATCGGTCATTGATGATGTCAACAATTGTTGACACGAGGAGCTTCCCTTGTACGCAGGCCGCACAGTCGTGAACGTCCAGACCGCCGCCGATGGCACGGCGACGGCCTATGCGCAGGATCCGGACGGCGTCAACCTCTTCGGCCGCGTGCTGGCGATCCACTACATCGCCGACCTGAACGTGCCGATGCCCGACGCTGTCGTCGTCACGGTGACGTCCGAGGCGACCGGCGAACCCATCCTCACGGCGACGATCGCGGATGGCGACATCAACAACTACTACTATCCGCGGCCGCAGGTGCAGGACGCCGGCGCCGCCAACAAGACCTATGACGGCACCCACGCCGTCGGCGAGCCGGTCACCCTGGCGAATGATCGAGTTAAGATCGCCATCGCGTCGGGCGGCAACGCCAAGAAGTGCGCGTTCCACGTGGTTGTCGGTTGAGATAAGCGGTTCTTGGTTCTTCGTTCTTCATTCTTCATTCTTCATTCGAATGAAGAATGAAGAATGAAGAATGAAGAACAGAGAATGAAGAATCCATGGACAGCTACGGCCTACAACTGTTGTCGACGGCCGGCCCGGAGCCGATCAGCCTGGCGCAGGCGCAATTGCACTGCCGCTCCGATCAAAGCGAGAACGATCCGGAGCTCGCGCTCCTCATCAAGGCGGTGCGCAAGTACTTCGAGAAGTGGACGAATCAGAGCTTCACGACGCAGACCTATCAGCTCACCCTCGATCACTTCCCCAACTACATGGGCCTGGCGCTCAGCGATTACAACCGCCTGTGGGACCTGGTCGGCATCCGCCTGCCGAAATCGCCTCCCATCCCGCAGGGGCAAGTGACGGTGCAATCGATCACCTACGTCGATACGACGGGCACGCCGCAGACCATGGACCCGACGACGTACAACGTCGATCTCACGACCGTGCCGGTGCGCATCACGCCGGCCTATGGCAAGATCTGGCCCATCGCGCGCTACCAGGCGGGCGCCGTGCAGATCCAGTTCCAGGTGATCCCGGTCGTCGATGAAGACGTGCTCGCCGGCATGCTTCTCCTGCTCGGACACTGGAACGAACACCGCGAAGGCGTCCTGGCAGGCACGTATGCCGAGGTGCCTCACGGCATCTGCTCGATCCTGGCGCTCAACTCCGATTGGCAATATGGGAGCAAAGCCGGATGACCGATGCGGAGAACAGCCTGCACGATGAGACCGGCGTCCGGCTCGCCTTCCTCGAACGCACGTGCTGGGCGATCCGCGAGGCGCTGGCCAAGCACGATGCCGACGATCCCTCAAGGACCATCCGCGTCATCGCGCAGCGGATCGACTGGGCGCTCGAAGGCAAGACGCCGGGCCAAGCGATCCTCGACGAGCTCGAAGGACTGTCGCCTTTCGCTCCGCGAAAGGACGATCCTTTCGCGGAGCGAAAGGCGACCATCGGCTTCGCGCTCGAGCTGACGGTCGACAGGCCGTGCACGATCCGCCTCAACCTCGATCCTTTGGTGAGCGATGGGACCGGACATCCAAGCGGGCGCCCTGAGGAAACGATTGACCTTCCGGGCCCCGATCAATCCGGATGACGCGGCGCGCGACAGCTTCGGCCAGCCGACGATCACTCAGGAAGAGAAGTTCTCGCTCTGGGGCTCGGTTGAGGCCATTACTGGCCGCGAGTATTGGTGGGCGCAGCAGGCGCAGGTCATGGTGAGCCATCGCATCACGATCCGCTACGGCAAGCAGGCGCTCACCGTGAAGAAGAACTGGCAGGTGAGCTTCGACGGCAAGATCCTCAACGTGTTTGTTCCTCCGCGCGATGTGGACGGCACGGAGCGCCGCATGGAAATCTTGTGCCTGGAGACGCTGTGAGCAACGTGCTGCGAGCATCGGTGCAGGTGGAAGGCGGCAATGAGATCGCCGGCGTCTTGAGCAACGTCTCCAAGCAGCTCCGCAACAGCATTCTGCGCCGCGCGATCAACGCCGCGGTCCTGCCATGCCTTCGGGGCGCGCGCTCGAACGCCAAGAGCGTGGTGAACCAGGCGGCGCCCGGCGATCAGATGGCGCAGCTCATGAAATCGACCGGCACGCTGGCGCGTTCAATGGGGCGCAAGGTGAAGATCTACCCGTCCGGCATCGCCGTCGGCATCGTCGGCCCGCGCAACGGGATGGGCCGCGCGGTCACGCTCAAGAGCGGCCGGCAGCTCTACATGGATCCCGTCCATTACTCGCACCTCGTCGAATTCGGCACCCATCGCAGCCGAGCGAAACCCTTCCTACGGCCTGCCTGGGAGAGCAGCAAGGGACAAGCGCGGCTCGCGCTCGAAAGCACGATCCGCGACGGCATCGACAAGGCGGCGGCGAAGGGCAAACGATGACCGGTTCTTCATTCTTCGTTCTTCATTCTTCATTCGAATGCGAATGAAGAATGAAGAACGAAGAACAGAGAATGCAGAGGACAGAGGATGACCATCGGCGAGGCAGTCTATGCGTTCCTCAGCGCGCAACCCGCGATCGCGGCTCTCGCCGGCGATCGCATCTTGCCCGACATGGCCGTGCAAGAGACGGCCTACCCGCGTATCGTCTTCTATCGCGCGGGCACGGCGCGCGGCAAACAGCTTGTGTCTCGCACGGGATTGCCGCAGTCGCGCTACACGATCGAGGCTTGGGACCTGACGCGCAAGGGCGCGGACAATCTGGCCGACGCCGTCCGCCAGGCGCTGCAAGCTTTCGGCGAGCTGCCCTCGCCCAAGCCGCCATGGGGGACGGTCCAGGTGACCGCCATGTCGATCGAGGATCAAGCGAGCGACTTTACGCCCCCTCAAGACACGAGCGACATCGGCGCTTACCGAACGCGCCTCGAAGTGAACCTTTGGCACCAAGAGTAGCCGGTTCTTCGTTCTTCATTCTTCATTCAAATGAAGAATGAAGAACGAAGAACGGAGAATGAAAGGGATAAACAATGGGTGCACCAGCCGTAGTGGCCGCAACGCATTCACACAACACGACCTTGAGCTATTGGAACGGCTCGGCTTACGTGGCTCTCGCCAACGTCCGCAACATCAAGCGCGGCCCGACGAAGGTCACGTCGAGCAACGCTTCCACGCTCGCCAGCCTTTCGCGCACGAAGGAGAAGACCCCCGGCATGATCGACGAGGGAGGCTTCACATGCACCCTCGTGTTCCGCACGGCCGTGGCCGGCATCCTGCGCGGCCTGTTGGCGACGACGACAGCCAAGGCGGTCAACACCAACTGGGCCATCCAGGCGCCTGACGGCACTACGTCAACGACCGGCACGTCGTGGACCTTCGACGGCTTCATCATGGAGCTGAGCGAGGAGTTCCCCGAGGACGACACGATCACGCAAGACGTCAACGTCGACATCTCCGGACCGGTGACCGAAGTCGCCGCAAGCTAGACCCGGTTCTTCGTTCTTCGTTCTTCATTCTTCATTCGAATGAAGAACGAAGAACGAAGAACGAAGAATGAAGAACCGAGAAGAGGTAAGTAACCATGTCTCTGGCTGATGACATCTTCAGCGAGCAGCAAGCCGCCGGCTTGGCGCGCAAGCGGATCAAGGCCTGGGGCAAGGATCTGTGGGCCTGGGAGCTCCATGGCGCCGCCGCCGCTGAATATGAGGCCTCGCGCATCGTGCAGACGGGCCGCAAGGTCAAGCTCAACCACAAGGGCTTGCGCGGGCGCCTCGTGCAACTGTCGCTGCGCGTCAGCGGCGAGGAGGACGCGGCGCTGGTCTTCCGCGAGGAAGACATCCCGCGCATCGAAGCCCTCGGCCGCAAGGAGCTGGATCGCGTCTACACCGAGTGCTGCAAGATCGGCGGCATCGACGCCGGCGACGACGAGGGCGATGAGGCGGACCCTTCGAGGCCCCGCTGACGTTGCTCCTCTTTCGTTTAGCGGGGCACCTCGGCTGGCGCAATGTGCGCTGGGGAGCCAAGCAGATCAGCTCGCGCGAGCTGCGCCTCTGGCAAAGGTTCTACGAGCGTGAACCGTTCGGACCGGCCCGCGAGGACCTGCGTGCCGGCACCATCGCCGCCATGCTCGGAGACCGGTGCACGCCGGCGAGCTTCTTCCCGAACCTGCGCGGCAAGCCGCTCGATCCCGAGGAGCAATATGAACGCGACATCGCCGTGTTGCGCTCGATGACTACGCGGAGGGCGTGACATCGAAGGGCTGACATCGAAATGGTGACCTCATTGTAGCGTGGACTTCAGTCCACGCGCGTGGACTGAAGTCCACGCTACAAAAGCACGCTACGAAAGGCGCAATGGCGGATATAGGCAAGCTCGCGATGCAGATGAGCGTCAACCCGGGCAACTTCCATGCCGAGCTGACCAAGGCAGGCACGCACGTGCAGAGCCTCGGAGGTCTCATCGCCGGCATCGGCGGAGGTGGGTTGTCGATCGGAGGAGCGCTCACGCAGCTTCCGGGAATGATCGGGCAGCTCAGCGCCGGCGCGGTCGCGCTCGGGGCTACGCTCTCGGCGGGCGCGGCTAAGGCCATGGACTTCATCGGCACGGTGGGGCGCTTCGGCAAGTACTTCCACATCGCGGCCGAAGGCGCCACGCTCCTGACGGTCGAGTCGCAACGCTTGGGTGTCGAGACCGAGGCCGTCGGCACCGCCATGCGCCGGATGAATTTGACCCTCGGCAAGGCGCAAGCCGGCAGCAAGGAGGCCGCAGGCGCCTTCGAGACCATTCACCTCAGCTTCGCCGATCTGATCGGCCTATCGCCCGAGCGCTCCATGGCTCGCATCGGCGACGCCATGAATCTGCTCCACAGTGAGGCGCAGCGCACGGCCGTCGCGCAGGCCATCTTCGGCAAGTCGTGGATGGAGATCGATCCTTTGCTGCGCGCCGGCTCGGAGGGCCTACAGCGCGCGCGCGAGGACGTTTCGCGCTTCGGCCTGGCAGTCACGTCGCTCGACACGGCCAATCTGAAAGCCATGAAGGACTCCGGCCGCGAAGTGAAGATGGCCTTCGAAGGCATGGGCCTGACGCTCGCGCGTACCGTCATTCCCGTCATCACGTCGATGAACAAGGTTCTCACCTCGGGCGGCATCGAGTTCATCGCCTTCCTTTCGGCCAGCGCGATCGCCGGCAAGATCGCGGCTTCCGTCTATGCGTACATGGCGGCGCAACTAGCGGCGATCCGGATCGGATGTGTCGGCGCCAGCGTTGGGCTGGGCGCGTTGCGAGCGGCGCTGATCTCAACCGGCATTGGTGCCTTGATCGTCGGCGTCGGCGTCTTCGTCAGCTACCTCGCGAATATGGAGAGCGCGGCGACGAAAGCCGGCAAGCAGGTCGAGGAACTCACGAAGCGGATTCAAGACTTGCAGGCTGCCGGCAGCGGCGGTCCGGAGACCGGCAGCGGACGCCGCTTGCTTGAGCTCTATCAGCAGCTCAAGGAAGGCAGGGAGCTGATAGCCGCGCATCCGGAGTTCGCGACCAATTCGCCGTTGCAGGCGCAGATCGCGATGGTCGAAGCAGAGATCAAGGCCAAGGAGAAGCTCCTGGCTATCGAGAAACGCCTCCTCGCCGAGCAGAAGGAGCGCGATCTATTGACGCTCGGGCCTCAGCCCTCGGTCGATGAGGTTCAGCGCATCCTGAATCGCAATGCGCAACCTCTCAAGGGCCCCGAGGCTTTCGAGCAAGGCTCGACGCAGGCGGTGCAGTCCGTCAACCAGGCGATCCTCAATGCCAGCGCGGGCTCCGACGATCCGCAGAAGCGCATCGAGGATGCCATCAAGGAGGCGAAAGAGATCGCCGTGCGCCAGCTCAACGAGCAGAAGCTCATCCGGGAGGCCCTCGAGCGCCAGGCGCAGGCGGCGTTTGCTATCTGATGCTTCGTTCTTCATTCTTCGTTCTTCATTCTT
>Ga0307478_10003700_pt1 | contig 11227 bp, 12 predicted proteins | sample atmos_gasesECM4C_2_FD_203713 | JGI IMG/M metagenome (GOLD analysis project Ga0307478, IMG submission 203713) | Hardwood forest soil microbial communities from Morgan-Monroe State Forest, Indiana, United States - atmos_gasesECM4C_05 | ecosystem: Environmental > Terrestrial > Soil > Temperate...
CGATCCGGAGACAATCAGCTCGCGCAGCGTCTTACCCTCTACCAACTCCATCGCAATGTAATGAGTGGAACCGTCCTGTCCGAGTTCGTAGATGGTAATGATATTGGGGTGGTTAAGAGCAGATGCCGAGCGTGCTTCCTGCGCGAAGCGCTGCAGCCGATCACTGTCTGCGGAGAATGCGACGGGCAGAACCTTGATCGCAACCGCGCGACCTAACCGGGCATCCCGCGCCCGATATACCTCGCCCATTCCGCCGGCGCCCAGCAGTTCGATAATCTCGTACCGTCCGAGCTTCATGCCAGAGGCGAGGGTACGGGGTTGGGCCAGTCGCAGAACATCCGGCGCGGCAGCATCCAGGAACTGACTCCCCGCCTCCTTGTAGGAAGCAATCAGAGACTCCACTTCACTGCGCAGATCGCCATCCGAACCACACGTCGACTCAACATAGGCTTGCCGATCCTCGGCGGCCAGGCGCAGCGCTTGCTCCAGAATTTCTTTGGTCCGTTCCCAGCGTTCCGAACTCATGCCGTGGGTCTCCGGGAAATCTCCCGATGCAGCCAGGCGCGGGCCGCAGTCCAGTCACGCTGGACGGTCGCGGTTGCAATCCCCATCACCTCGGAGATTTCCTCCAACGAAAGGCCGGCAAAGAAACGCAACTCGACTACCCGGCTCTGCCGCGGATCGAACTCAGCCAGGGTATGGAGAGCTTCATCGATCGCGACTACGTCCACATCTTTGCGCTGGGGCAGGGCTACGGCGTCGTCTAATGTGAGCATGAAGACACCGCCGCCACGTTTAGAGGCGCGACGGCGGCGAGCATAGTCCACCAGGATCTGGCGCATAAGCTGGGCCGCGATCGCGAAAAAATGACTCCGGCTCTCCCACTGCGGCAGGTTCTGCCCAACCAGCCGAAAATAAGCCTCATGCACGAGCGCACTGCTCTGCAGTGTGTGGTCAGGGCGCTCCTTCCTGAGTTCGCAGTGCGCCAGACGACGCAGTTCTTGGTAAACGATTGGCACCAAGGCGTCGAGCGCAGCGCGGTCCCCACCCTGCCAGTGGTGCAAAAGCTTCGTAATTTCATTCGTACGGTTCTGCCCCACAAAGACGTCCCCGGGGGGGAGCTTTTGCGAGCTAGCGTAGCCATCACGGCGTCAAATGTCAACCTGAGGTTACGGAGGTCCTGCCGAGTAAGTGATTCTGCTTCGAGGGAAAAGAATTCTCAATCCATGATCAGATTTGCGCCGCCATTGCGCTGTTAGAGATAGAGCACAAGTAATTCCACTGGGGAAATTCAATTCGTGCTTCCAATAAGGAGAGTCAAATGAAAGCCAAAGCGTTTTTAGTCGTGCTGTTCACAATCGTTGTAGGCGGCGTCGCGGCTAACGCCCAGTCAATCTTGCAGGCCAATTTCCACCTATCCAGCGAAACCCGTTGGGATCAAGCAGTGCTTCCCGCCGGCGACTACTCGCTGACAATCGACTCGACCCGATGGCCAATCCGCATGTTTGTCCGAGCTACCAACGGAGACACCGCAGTCATGGTTATTCCGAAAGCCAGCACGGACGCAGCCCCGGGCGGCCGCTACCTGTTTATCACCGGATCAGGAGCAGACCGGGTCGTGCGCTCCATCAACCTGCCTGATCTCGGACGTTCGATTCTGTTCAAGCCGTTGACCAAGCGCGAGCGCGAGTCACTGTATGCGAAGGTATCCCAGGCGGTGCCTGTGGAAGTGGCAAAGAGATAGCTGCTCGGGAGGCGCGTGCGCCTCTCTGCAGTTCCCATGAAGCCGGCAAAACGGTAGGCATCGGGTTGGCAGATAAGCTTTCTCGCTCCCGTTTTTGCAGAACCATTTTTCTGGAAACTAGCCCCGACACAAAACAGTGAAAACGAAGGAGAAAAAAATGCGAACCCTAAGGAACCACTTTCTTGCCAGGCTTTTCGTCGCCATAACGCTCAGTTTTGCGCCTTGCGGCGTGATTGCCTTCGCTCAAGACCAATCACAAGAACATCACATTTCGACCGATCGTCTCGCCCAAGTTGTAGCCTTGGACGAATGCGATCCAACGACCTTCAATGCTGTATTGGGTCCTGATTTCTGCAAGAACATCGCTTTGGGATATTCGACGACACTCGACGTGCTATTGCAAGAGGCAGCCAGCAAAACTCCCGACCCGAACTGGGACTTTGAACCCGATACCATCCACATCCATGAAGGGACCACCCTGAGTGTCGTTGATCAGGGCGGCGAGCCTCACACCTTCACCGAGGTGCGGAAATTCGGCGGAGGCTTCATCTCCGGGCTAAACGGCGGGGAGACCGCGGTCCCCGAATGTGCTGCCGGCTTTTCCAGCGTCGCCGTAGCCCGGACGCGAATTCTCCAGGGCAGTCACATCGAAGTCAGCGGGCTATCAAAAGGCGAACATCACTTTCAATGCTGCATTCATCCGTGGATGCACGTGACCGTTGACGTGAAATAGCCAATACCGCGCGCGGCCTGGGGCGGCCAAGCGTTATCGAGCTTGGTCGCCTCACCTCCGCCGACAGAGAGCTGTCCCAGAATTCTATAGTTAGCGAAACATCCCCATTGCGCTCATTCACCCTCGCGCCTGCCTCAGGACCGGGGACGGAGAGCTCGCGCTGCAGGCTTGCGCCGAAACCACCACGCGCGCAGATGTTGGCCCGCAATGAATGCCCTTTCGAAATACCACGTCTGGCTGCCCGCTTCATGGTGCAAGCTCGCATCGCACCCTGAGACGAATTCCAATTCTTCGGGCAGCGTTTCCACGTGTAATGTTGCTCCCAGCGTGGCCTCGTCAAGAACTGTAACGTCGCAATACTGTTCGGGCACGGTTAAGCCATACCTCCACGTGACCTGGCACGCGGCTTTCTCTCCGCCCCTGACAGGTCTCAGACTCAGAGCCGGCAAAGCGCTCTTGGGCACTCGGGCCACCCCAAGCGTGTCTTCGATCTCCACCTTGGACGAGAGGTTCTCGTCGGAGAACGTGTAGATTTTTCTTCCCGCAATTCCGTACTCCAGAAAACGAAACTCCGGCTGAAAAAAGGTCTCGGCGGTCAACTCCGGCCCATAATCGCGCACCGCTTCCGAGTAATTTCTAATCTCGTAACGAACCTCGACATCCACCTGGACAAGCCCGTTCTCGGGAGTCGAAAACGCGTAGCTCTTCACATAATGATCCCGCACCAGGTCCGTGGAAACAACATCGCGAACCAGTCCTTGCATTTCGGCAGGCAGACCTCGTCCGACCAGCGTCTGCGCCAGCCCGTCAGAAACCCTTTCCACCAGGAGCTTGGCCGAGAAAAGATCGAAAGCTACTCCCAAAATCATGGCGACGATCAAGGCGTCGGCCAGAAAATAGACAAGCTCGTTGGCAGGCCACCAGTAGGGATACTTCGCACGGGCGAGCACACCCATGGCACCGGCCAGCAGAAACGGCAAGAGCAGGCGGAAATGATCCTTCACTGACAGTGCATGAAACCGCCGCGCGGGCGTGCGGTCCTTCGCCGGAATCGTCGTGGGAGCGGCGCTTTCGCTGGCTTCTTCGACACTCAGAATTTCGATCGGGGGCATGGCATTACCTCAATGTCAGGTATTGGTTGATCAAAACTGGCTTGTAATTCGCTTTCCGGTCCTCGCCTCACTTGAGACACGCAAGGATTTGTTTCGTCTCCCGTAGGCAGGCCGAACCGAAACCCAGTGGAATCGTGGAATGTGGCTGCCAGCAACTCTTTGGGGTGCAAAATAAAAACTCCGCGCATCCGGGCGTACCCAAGTCGCCGTTGGCCAGAGTTTTGTAAATCGGCGCTCTGTTGATTTGATGGTGTAGGAAGTTGAGTATACAACCGCGGCAGTCGAGCTACAAACGCCTCCCTGGACTTTCTGGCAAGACTTTCTGGTACGAGAGCAATCGCATTAGTTATTCTTGTGTGCGTCTGGACCATGTCCCGCCTTCGCACACTGAGTCACAGGGCAGCGTCCGCGGCCCCGTGACCCCACGATGAATCCGAACGCCGGATAACTGAACCCTACCGTCCTTTGCCCGGCTTGGGCGCAGCTTTGGGTGCGCTTGGCGGCTTAGGCTCAGTCTTCGAAGCGCTTTGGTGCTGTGCCACTGGCTTGAGCGCGGAGCTCGACTTTGGCGCACTCTGGTGCGGTTGCGGCGCCGGATGTGACGAACTCGGCGCAGCCGGCGTCTTCGCCGCATGCGTCTCATCCCGGTGAACAGTATTCTGCGTTTTGTTGCTGCTCACGTTATTTGGATGGCTGCCGTTTGCCTTGTTGCTTGCCGTATTGTTCTTGTTCGAAGTCACGGACGGATGGCTCGCGGGCTTGCTTTTGTTATTCGCAGTCGCAGGCGTGGATGCGTGCTTCGTGGCTGGCGTCGACGGGCCACGCGCCTGCTTCGGAGACATGGCCGGAGCCTTATACGGAGCCCCTGCAGACTTGGCTGCAACTACGCCCTTCCCCTTGAATTCTCCGGGCTTGGCCGTGGCCGCAATCGCGGGCCGTCCGTGGTTTGCGGATGCGAAGTTCTGTTTGTTCTGGCTGGCCATGTGTTCGTGCTGGGATTGCGAGGCGAGAGGTTCCCGGTGGTGCTCGTGCTCCGCCATTTCTTCCTCGTGGGTGGGGCGGGCCGAAACGCCGCCCTTGCCTCCGTTGAACGCGACATGATTCTCGTTCACGATTACGGTCTTGTTATAGACAGTGGTCACATTGGTGATGTTGGTGACCGAGCGGTTGTAGTAGAAAGAATGTCCGCGCCATTCGCCGCCGGCAAAGCCGACCCCACCATAGCCGAAGCCGTAGTTAACTCCGCCATAGAAGCCGATGTGCGGGCCCCAGTAACCACGATGCCATCCGTAAGCCCCGTCCGCGAATCCCCAATAACCAGGAGTCCACAGCAAGCCTACCGGTGCCACCACCCACGTACCAGGCACCCAGTAGTAGCCAGCGTCGTCATTCCACGCCCAGTAACCGGGAGTCCACATATGGCCAGGGCCGGGGCAGATCGGCTGCGCATAGACCGGCAGCGCAGGCGGAGCCACACGAACGGAGATCCCAACTGCGACCTGCGCGAACGATACGGCGGAAAGGGACAAAATCATGACCGCGAATACCAGCCAACGGACGGATCGATGCATTTTCATTGCGTTTCCTTTGGCCCCGGATGCTTACCCGAGAATGGGCAGCGCCACAGGTGGGGCGAACTCTTCAGGGTTTGGAACCCACTTTAGCTTAAATGCACCCCATTGACCTGATTACGTTCCTCTCATGCACACACTGGACTTTCGACTAACCTGCAGAGGATTGCGCGAGGTTGTTTGGAACTGCAAATCAGGGAACCCGTTCTTTCTGGCAAGAAGATTGCTCCGAATTGCGCACCCGCCTATCAACCCATTCAGACTTCCACTCCAAAGCAAGTAAAATCTCCCAAATGGACCTCAAGGTGGTATTCAGTGAAGACCCTGCGTTCGTTTTGAACAGGGCCGGAGGTTTCCTTTCCTCGCAGCCGGTTTTCCACAATCTGGTTCTCTCCGTCCTGCACGCGCGCGTTGCCCAAGCCGATCCGGGCCGCTATTGGATGGCAATTCAGCGGGAAGACGTAGTTGGTGTTGTACTGCAGGGGCCCCTGACATTCCCAGCGACGCTGACACCGATGGAACCGCCGGTAGCAGCAGCAATGGCCGACGCGATTGCAGATGCGGGCATCCCTCTGCCAGGAGTCAACGGCGAGGCGGCGACAGCGGCGATTTTCTCGGGCCAATGGAGCGAGCGTTCCAAATCGGCAGCCACGCCTTTCCAGGGCAACCGCCTTTATGAACTTCTGGAGCTTGGAGAAGTTCCCGATATCGATGGCTCGCTACGCCAGGCAGGTCCGAAAGATCGCAGCTTGATGATTCTCTGGAGCCGTGCTTTCCAGCATGAAATTGGTGAGTCTGCTGACGATACCGAACTGCGTGTGGATCGAGGGTTGGCGGCCGGACAACTGTGGTTGTGGGATCGAAACGGAGAAACGGTCTCTATGGCTGTTGCCCGCGAGCCGGTAAATGGAGTAGTCCGCCTGTCGGGCGTCTATACTCCCCCTGAAAAACGGAACCATGGTTGCGCGGCGGCGTGCGTTCACGCTCTTTCCAGACGGCTGCGTGACGCTGGACATCGCTGCATCCTCTACACTGATTTGGCGAACCCCACGTCAAATTCCATCTACCGTCGAATTGGATATCGAGCTGTCGCAGAAGCTCTCCGCTATCGCTTTGAGTGATGTGCAGGCGGAACGCGCGTCGCACCTAAGCCGATGAGTGATGCATCGTAGGCAAGCAGAAGCTTATCCGAGTTGCGACGGGTAGGCAGTCGTCTCACTTGGCGAAACATCCCGATTTCACTCATCTGGCCTTGCGCGGGGAAACTTGAGTGCAACCGTCTGATAGCGACAGTTACGGTGCCGCAAGACCCGGCGGCGGCCAAAATGAACATCCCGGTTGACAGTGGTCACGGCGAAGCGTACCTTTTCGCGAGACTTCAATCGGCCTTCCCGCACTCCTAACACCGCAGTTCAGAATCTCGGAGGTCACCCATGAAGCGTGTTGGAATTTCCCTCATCCTGCTTACGCTTATCGTCCCGCTGGGGCTTGTTTCCACAGCGTGGGCCGGCGACAAGGAAGATGTTGCGGCTGCCGCTGCGAAGTGGGCCGACGCCTTCAGTGCCGAAACTCCTGATCGGGTACTCGCGCTCTACGATCGAGAGGCAGTACTCTGGGGAACCTTGTCTCCCAAGCGCCGTGACAACCCCGAAGCCATTCGAGACTACATGGTCAACGCCTTCAAAGCCCTGCCTGATCACAAAGTTTCGTTTGGCGACCAGTTGATTCGCGTCTACGGCGATATCGCGATCAATAGCGGCTATTACACGTTTACCTACAATAAGGACGGGGAGAGTAAAAGCCTGCCTGCCCGGTACACCTTCGTCTACGCAAAGCGCAACGGGCAGTGGATGATCGTCGATCACCACTCCTCCGCAATGCCCGCGCCCCCGAAGTAGCCGAGTCAGCGTTTTGTGCATGCACTCCGGCATCCATCGGCCACGGCATTGTTGCCGGATGACTGTCGTTAAATCGCGATTGCACTCATTGACCCATGTTTGCATGTAAATCCCCTGTTCACCCTCAGCGAACCCAATTGCTTACTACTTCGCCCAATAACTTCCTCGCGCCAACACCGTCCCGCCCTGCGCATCCCGTAATCGCACCCGCAGCGTATGCATTCCCGCATGCGGCGACTTCGGCTCAATACTCAGCAAATACCGGCTGTGCAAATGATTGCTGAAGTCGACCATTCTCAGATCGAAATTCTTCCCCGTCGCGAACATCTCATACTCGCCGCCTGTCATCGACGCCACCGTCTTCGGCATATTCTTCTTCATCGCCTGCGCCGCCATAAGCAACGGCGCCAGCAGATCCGGCGACGGATTCATCTCATTCATATTGTTTCCCCGCATTGTATCCAGAATATTCGACCGCGACGGTGAAAACGCCAGCGCATAAACCGCCGTACTGCTCTGCCCAATCTCCGCCACCACATCCTCCACCTTCGCCTGGCTGCCGTGGTCGCGCGTCTCGCTGATCAGCAACAGCACTCGCTGCCGTCCCCTCGGAACCATCTCCAGCATCTTCACCGCATAATCCACCGCATCCAGAATCGCCGCCCCGCCGTCCCCCGGCTGCAGTCCCTTCAACGTCCACGCAATCTTTTCCGAACTCGCAGTAAAATCCTGCGCCGTCTCCACCGCGCTGTCGAACTCCACAATCGCCACCGACCCTCGTCCATCCCCCACCAGCGGATCCAGCATCGCACTCAGCCCGCGCATCCGTGGAAACTCATAATCCGCCCGCCGCCCCCGCTGAATCGCAATCACCATCGAAACCGGCTGTCCCTCCGCCACTTCATCCAGATGCACCGCCTGCTCCTCGCCATCATCCTCAACCACGAAATCCTTCGCTCCCAGCCCATACACAACTTCGCCCTGCGCGCTCTTCACCAGCGCCGGAATCAGTACCACATTCGATTGACTATGGAGAGTTGTTTCTTGCGCCACAGCGCCGCCTGGCAGCAGCGTCAACAAAAACAAAAAATGGATTCCACCCCGCCTCAGCCTATCCCGCCTTGCGGTTCTCGTTTTCGCGTAACACTTCATCCAGCGCTTCTGCTAATAGATGCGCCCGCTTCTGGTACTCGGTTGCCCCGCCATCCTTGGTCCGCTTCAATAAATGATACTCATCCGCAATATTCAGCGCCGCCAGCACCGCCAGCCGCACCGTATCGATCGTATTCGTCGCCTCCGCCACCGCCCGCATCTTCGCGTCCACATACTCCGCCAGCTTCAAAATATATTCCGGATCCGACCCCCGCAGGTTATATGCCTGATCAAAAATCTCCACCCGCACACTGCCATTCTGCGTGTCCTTCACCGCCGAATCCTTGGTAGCCGTAGCCATATTCAGTGAACCTTATCTCTGAGCTGAACTAAACTGTCGCCGGGTTGCGGAAGCCGGGCGCCGGAAGCCATTTTCCTAACTCGCCCGCTCCTCCGCAATCGACTCAATCTGCTCCAGCATCTTCTCCACTCTCCCGCGGATTTCTTCCCGCTCTTTCCTCAACTGCACCGCCTCGCGCCGCAACGCCACCAACTGCTCGTCGCGTTCTTCCAGTTGCTGACGCACTCGCTGCGCATCGCGCTCCGCCGCCGTCTGCGCCTGCCGCGCCGCCTTATATCTCTCGATCGTGCGATAAACTTTGTCTTCCAGCGCCTGAAATTCGTCCACCTCAACCTGCTCCGTCACCTGCTCCACCGCATTCAAAGCCATGATTGCACTTTCCCCGAAAGTTTCCAAACTTTTCCGCAGTATACTCCACCTTCCTGTGAATCACGCATGGCCCATTGGTGCATGCTGTCGCCGGATTCGCTATAATCCCTCGCATGAAACATCCAGCGCTCTCCCTCATCGCCCTCACCATCGTCGTGCTCATCGCCGCGCTTCCCAGCGCCGCCAAAACCAAGGTCGAACTCAACAACGCTCAAGGCCAGTCCGTCGGCACGGTCATCCTCACGCCAAACGGATCAGGTGTCGGCCTCAAGCTTGACCTTCACGGTCTTCCTCCCGGCGAGCACGCCATCCACTTTCATCAGAACCCCAAATGCGATGCGCCGGATTTCAAATCTGCCGGCTCGCATTTCAATCCCGAAAATAAGAAGCATGGATTCGACAATCCCGATGGCCATCACGCCGGCGACATGCACAACTTCACCGTCGACGCCCAAGGCAAGGCCAGCGCCACTCTCGAGGACAAAGACGTAACCCTCGGCGCCGACCCCCACTCGCTCTTCAGCAACGGCGGCACCGCCATCGTCATCCACGCCAAAGCCGATGACTATAAAACCGATCCCGCCGGCGCTTCCGGCGACCGCATCGCCTGCGGCATAGTCACAAAGTAAAAATCGCGGGCGCGAGCCCTCGCAGATAAATATGTGGCGCGGGCACTCCTGCCCGCGAGCTTTTGGCGATAATCTGGATGGCTGATCTGGATAGCTGATTTTCAGGTGGCGCAGCGCTTCAGCGCTGCGATAAACGACAATCGATGATTAGGGCTTCAGCCCCGACGTTCACTTTCGAGCCCTCAACTTCTCCAACTTCTCCGCCGCCTTATCCAGCGTCTCCACTTTCTTGCAGAACGCAAACCGCACCTGCCGCGCCCCGTCCCGCGCCTCCCGATAAAAACTCGATCCTGGCACCGCCGCCACTCCAATCTCTTTCACCAGATATTTCGTAAACGCAACATCATCTTCAAATCCAAACCCGGAAATATCCGTCATCACGTAGTACGCCCCTCGCGGACGAAAACACTTGAACCCCGCCGTCTCCAGAGCCGGTATCAGATGATCCCGCCGCACTCGATATCCCTCCGCCAGCTTCGCGTAATATTCTGCCGGCAAACTCAATGCCGCCGCGCCCGCCTCCTGCAGCGGCGCTGGCGCTCCCACTGTCAAAAAATCGTGTACCTTCCGGATCGCATTCGTAATCTTTTCCGGCGCAACCGCCCACCCCACGCGCCATCCCGTCACGCTGTACGTCTTCGACATGCCGTTGATCGTCACCGTCCGCTCTCGCATTCCCTCCAGCGACGCCATCGAAATGTGCTCCGTTCCGTCGTACAAAATATGTTCGTAAATCTCGTCCGTGATCGCCAGCACATCGAACTCAACACAAAGATCGCGAATCAATTCCAGTTCCGCCCGTGTGAAAACTTTTCCCGTAGGATTGTTGGGTGTATTAACTATGATGGCCTTCGTGTTCTTATCAAACGCAGCGCGCAACTCTTTCTCATCGAAAGTCCACTCGCCGCCCTCATTCGCCGGAGGCCGCAACTTCACAAACCGCGGCCGCGCCCCGCTCAACACAGAATCCGGTCCATAATTCTCATAAAACGGCTCGAAGATCACCACCTCGTCACCCGCATTGCACACCGCAAGCAAAGTCGAAATCATCGCCTCGGTAGATCCGCAACAAACTGTGACTTCCTTTTCCGGATCGACCGTAATCCCCTGCCACACGCCCATCTGCCGTGCAATCGCGTTGCGCAAATTCTTCGCGCCCCAGGTAATCGCATACTGATTTACATCGCCATCAATCGCCGCCCGCGCCGCTGCCTTGATCTCCGCCGGAGCCGCAAAATCCGGAAACCCCTGCGCCAGATTCACCGCCCCATGCAGCATCGCCTGCCGCGTCATTTCCCGAATCACCGACTCGGTAAATTGCGAAACCTTATCGCTCAAAAAATGTTTAGATTGTTTTGACAATTTGGATTGTGTAGATTTCGTTTGCGTGGATAAACCTGAAGAAGAAACATCCGCCATAAATTTCCCGCCCTGGAGACCCGGCCGTAGAGACGTTGCTTGCAACGTCTTCCATCCCGCGGCAAGAACGCCGCAATCCGCCCGCAGAGACTACCCGTAACAAGTTCTACCCCGTGTACCCCCGTGCCCCCCCGTGTTTAAAGCCTTTTCCTCGCAGAAGCAATCCGCCCGCAGAGACTACGCGTAACAAGTTCTACCCCGTGTACCCCCGTGCCCCCCGTGTTTAAAGCCTTTTCCTCGCAGAAGCAATCCGCCCGCAGAGACTACGCGTAACAAGTTCTACCCCGTGTACCCCCGTG
>Ga0307478_10003702_pt1 | contig 11224 bp, 10 predicted proteins | sample atmos_gasesECM4C_2_FD_203713 | JGI IMG/M metagenome (GOLD analysis project Ga0307478, IMG submission 203713) | Hardwood forest soil microbial communities from Morgan-Monroe State Forest, Indiana, United States - atmos_gasesECM4C_05 | ecosystem: Environmental > Terrestrial > Soil > Temperate...
CCTATCCAATCACCCGGGGCGGACGTCCGACGGGGTGATTTTCGAGAGGATTGAGATTTACGATGAAAATAGCGGACCATCCCACTCGCTATTGCCGGGCGCCAAGGTTACACTTCATTTGAAAGTCCGGTCGCCCGCCAGGGTCAGCACTCCAAAGGTTACGATGGCCATAACCAACGAGCGCGGGGAGCGAGTCTTCGCCATAGGCACGCACATTGGCGGCACAGAAATTCCATCCATCGAAGGCCCTGCAACGATCCGTGTGCGATTCCAAATTCCGCCTTTAGTTCCGGGACAATATAGTTTGGATATCGGCTTCTATGACAGGACAGGGATTCCGCTCGACGAGATTTATGGCGCGGCTGCCATAGAAGTGTTGAAGGACGAATTCCTTACCATGATTGAAAGTCACGGTCAGCACACAGGCCACATCATGGTGCGTTCGGAATGGACCTGCGCTCAAGACGCCGGTGAGAACTCCAGTGAGTTGATTTCAAGCGGCGATAGTGAGCTGGACTTTCATCGGCCGAGGAGCAGTTCTTGATTCCGGGCTCGAAAGTCATCAGTCAGGCCGGTACTCCGGACGAGAATGCTGCAGGTCTGATCCAGGGCAGTCTGGACCCGCTTCGATATGACGGCCACCTCCTAGATCCTGATGAAGTATCTGGAATTGTTACCAGCATGATTCCGACGGGCGCAAGGGTTCTGGAAGTGGGGTGCGGGACCGGGTCACTTAGCCAGCTTGTGCGCGAAACCTGCCGCGCAGATGTTGTGGGGATCGAACCAGACCCTGCGCGAGCGCAACGGGCGGCGGCGCGTGGTCTGAAGGTCCACGTAGATCTTCTAACGCGAGAACTGATCCGCGAAATTGGTTCTTTCGACGTGGTGTTGTTCGCCGACGTATTGGAACATCTGTCGAATCCGCATGCGATGCTTCTGCTGTCCCGCGAAGCTCTAAGAGCGGGCGGCGCGGTGATCGTTTCGGTGCCCAACGTCGCGCATTGGTCGGTGCGCGTGGACATACTTCTTGGAAGATTTCGCTATCAACCTTATGGGATTATGGATGCGACACATCTCAGGTGGTTTACGCTAGACACGCTGAATGCGCTGATCGCTTCCTCAGGCTTCAAAGTTACCAGCTCTCGGGCGACTGCCGGTATCACTCTTCCGGACAACGTGTACCGCCGACCGTGGCGATGGCTGCCACCGAACTACAGGACGCGTCTCCTACGGTTCGGATGCGGGCATTGGCCTACGCTGTTCGGGTGTCAACACGTCTTGAAAGCTGAGATGCTGTAAGCCGTTATGCGACACATGCATACTGCGAGTGGTGATGATCAGAGAGATTGCTCGTCGAGTCAGACATAAAGTCTTACTAATGGTCCAGTGGGGAAGCGGGAGAACAAATAGCGGGTACTGTACAATCTGCGATAGCAACGTATTGTTTAGACGAACTGGTCCGTGGCTGAGAGACCAGTACCTCTGCACGCGATGTGGGTCCATACCGCGTCAACGTGCTCTCGTAAAGGTTCTCAACGATCATTTTCCTGGATGGAGGGAGTCGCGGATACATGAGTCGTCGCCTGGCGGCCCATCCTCGGACAAGATGAGGCGAGAATGCAGAGAGTACGTCGCAACTCAGTTCTTTCCCAATGTACCGAGGGGGCAATTCAACGGCAGCCAGCGGAGTGAGGATCTGGAGGCGCTCACCTTCGGGGATGAGTACTTCGACATGGTCATCACACAAGATGTGTTTGAACACGTGTTGCGGCCAGCGAAGGCGTTCGCGGAAATTGCTCGTACGTTGAAGCCTGGGGGCGCGCACGTGTACACAGTGCCTTATTATCGCGGGAAAAAAACTGTCGTTCGCGCAAAACCTGACGGAAAGGGCGGTATCACGCATCTAATGAAGCCGGACTATCACGGTAATCCAATCGACGAGGCTGGTTCGCTGGTGATTACGGAATGGGGCGATGAGCTATGCGATTTTGTTTTTCGATCTTGCGGGATGACTACAACAATACTCAACTTCTACGATTCAAGGCTGGGACTAAAAGGCGAATTTCTTGACGTGCTGATTAGCCGCAAGGTGTCGGCGCCCGATCTAGTTCCTGAGCTTGGCGGCGAGAGGACTAAGCTCAATCGGGAGGCATGAACGTGCGAGCCATTGCCTTCCACCTGCCGCAATTCCATCCGATTCCGGAGAACGACGAATGGTGGGGGAAGGGCTTTACAGAATGGACCAACGTCGCGAAGGCCGCCCCGCGATTTCCCGGGCATTATCAACCGCATATTCCGGCCGACCTGGGATTTTATGATTTGCGGCTTCCGGAGGCGCGAGCGGCTCAAGCCGAGTTGGCGACCGGCTATGGAATCTATGGCTTTTGCTACTACCACTATTGGTTCCATGGGCGCCAGGTCCTGGAACGTCCAGTGAATGAGATTTGGAAAAGTGGCGAGCCCGACTTTCCGTTCTGCCTCTGCTGGGCCAACGAACCATGGTCACGGCGATGGGATGGATCGAGTGATGAGGTGCTACTTGAACAGCGATACAGCGCCTCCGACGACCTGGCGCACATTCGGGCGCTAATCCCATTTTTTCTCGACCCGCGTTACATTCGCGTCATGGATCGCCCGTTTCTCGCCGTGTATCGGGCATCTAAATTAGCTGACCCGCAACGAACCGTCGACATTTGGAGGCGCGAAGTCGAGCGCGCTGGGATTAAGGGCATATTCCTCGTTCGGGTCGAAACCACCGACGAATCGGGCGATCCCCGTAACATTGGTTTTGACTATTCTCTGGAATTTGAGCCCTGCTGGGCGGAGCTGGGGCGTTTCCAGGTTTTTCGTCGGAATTGGTGGCATCGCCACAAACTCGGAACAGGTGAACCTGTATTCCGCGACAACGTCGTGTATGAGTATGAAGATCTCGTCAGGCGGGCCCTGGCTGAACCGCCTCGCACATACCCCCGCATACCGTGCGTTTGCCCTGGCTGGGACAACAGCCCGAGAAGAAAAACCGGTGCAGTCATTTTTATGAACTCGACCCCGGAACGTTACGAGCGGTGGCTGCGGGAAATCGTGGATCGGCAGGCCTCTCGCATCGCGGGCGATGAAAACTCTGGTATTTCGCCCGATTCATTGGTTTTCATCAATGCGTGGAATGAATGGGCCGAGGGGAATCACTTGGAGCCCTGTCAAAAATGGGGCCGTGCATATCTTGAGTCGACGCGGAGAGCGCTGCGGGCTACAGCGAACCAGGACGCGGTATCCGCTGAAACACGAAGGTACTCGCCGTAGGGAACCCTTGAGCCAAGCAGCACCAATTCGAGTCACGGCATTGATCGACACCTACAACTGCGGCCACTTCATCGAGGAAGCCATCGACAGTGTTCTCGCACAGGATTTCCCGCCGGAGCAAATGGAGATTCTTGTGGTGGACGACGGCTCGACCGACGACACGGCCGATCGCGTCCGCAAGTATGACGATCGGATTCAGTATTTTTCAAAAACTAACGGCGGCCAGGCTTCCGCACTTAACTTCGGCATCGCGCGAGCCCGCGGAGAAATCGTTGCGTTCCTCGACGGTGACGATTATTGGATGCCCGGCAAACTGCGGCGCGTTGCGGCCGAATTCGAAAAGTACCCGGAAGCGGGCATGGTCTACCACAATTTCCTCTGCAAGCAGGGCACCTTGCACGACCTACTACCCGCTACCGGACTTGCGGGCCTCTCTGGATTCCTTTCGGAAAATCGCGAGAGCCTTCTGGGCTACGATCTGTATCCGACCGCCACGCTGGCGTTTCGGCGAAGCGTCTTGCAACGTCTGTCGCCGATACCGGAGCGCCTAATTGTCCAAGCTGACGCTCACCTCTCCGCTTGTGTCATCTTCGTCGCACCGATCGTGTATATCGACCAGCCCATGACGGTTTATCGCGTTCACGCCGAGAACATGTGGAATTGCGCATTAAACACGCCGCCAGGGTGCGACATCTTCGAGGGAGATCCGGCTGGCAAGGCCAGGCTGGAGAGGCGCGTGAGCACAACTCGGGCGATAAGGGACGGCGTTCAGGAATGGCTCGGGAAAAACGGTTTTGACGTGGATTGCCCAGATCTTCGGGCGTTCTTAATGCAATGGACGTTTTCGAGCAGAGCTGGCGAGTTCGCCCTATCGCCGCCGGGACGATTGCGATTTTTCCGCCACCTACTCGAGCAGCCCCTATACTCTAGGCGAATGACCTGGCACCACAAGGTCGTGTACTACACGAACGCGTTCGGCTCGCTCTTGGTGGGTTATCGAAACTTCCATCGCCTCGATGAGTGGCGGTTGTCAATCAAACGATCCGTCAATTCCGCGCTCGACCGCTCTTGAGCTTCGGTCGCCTCATCTCCGACGTACGGAAATTCCAGAATCACTATCCAATTGGACTATCTCTCGAGGCTTGGGAGCTATTGTTAAAGAGGTGCTTGCTTCGTAGCGGAGCCAAATACCGCAATGGCAGGACGACTTCTGAGCCGATCGACTTCCAATCGAGCGATCAGAAAACTTGAAATACGGCGGCGCGGCCTTCGGAGGTAAAACCCCAGCGGAGGGAAGAGGCGTTGCGAAGGCGAAGCGAAGGGTCGAAGTGGGGAGTGCAAGGCAAGGGAGCGTCCCAGCACTGGTAGCCTTGGGCGGGGACGTAGACAGCGAGGCCTGAGAGCGTGCGTTGAAGGATGAGGATGGGCTTAGGTAGAGGCGGCGGTTGTTGGACGCCGCGCAGAGCTAAGAGAGGTTCCTTCCAGCCGAAGGAGATCAGGCACCAGATTAAGGACAAGACAAGCGCAGCAAGCACGAGGTTGCTCCGCGGGCGGCGGAGCTGGAAATCCAGGGACATGATGCCCCAAGCACCTAGGGTCGCTGCGGTAGTCCAGATGGCGAACTGAGCGAATCGGAGGTCAGGGGAAGCTGCGAACCAAAAAATGATGTCGAGGATCGAGGGAAACAGGAGGGAGAGCCAAGGAGACGCGGAACGAGGTTTTCCTCGAAAGCGAGCAGTCAGTGCCGCGGCCAGGCCAGCAAGGGATATTGCCAGCGGCACTTGGAATGCGGGCCGGTTTCGAACGGCGTGATTTAGCCAGTCACCCAACCAGTGAAAACCTCGCGTGTCTCGAAAAGGGACGTCGGGCATACGTCCCCAGGATTGAATGCCGAGGGCGTACCACCTAGCGGCGGAGAATGGGATCTTCCAGGCCAAAGGAAACGCCAAGACGGTGGCTGGGAAGAAGGGATACCCGCTCAGAATGATCCCGCGGGCGCACCAGGGAAGCAGAATCAGGGTTGATAGTGCCAGAGCGGCAACTAAGTACTTGGTGCGTTGACGAGTGGAACGGCCTAGCAACCAAATCCCGCGAAAGGCTAGGCACCAAGCGAGCAGGGCAAAAACAGCAGTGGAAACTTTGAATGCTACGGCCAAGGAAAACAGAGTTGTGGCCAGAACGAGTCGGGAAGCATGAGTAGTGCGCTGCTCTCGTCCATCGCGCTGACAGATGTACTCAAAGAGAATTCCTGTTGCGATGAGGCAGACAACATTGGCGGGCTCATCGGTTTGCGTGCCGACGATGCGGGAGCGCGTGGTCCAGAAGAAAGTAGGGACTGCGAGGATGGTGTAAAACCAGTCGGCTGGGGAGGCTGCTGCCCCACGGACCACGCGAGCACTGGCGGGTAATAGCGTGGCCCACATGGCGGAGAGCATGAAGCCAGTGAACAGATGAAAACCTAAATCCTTCCAGGGTCCTTGTCCCAGGGCGGCAATGCAAAGCAAGACGGAACTGTTGAAGCCGAGTCTTCCATGAAGATTCGCCAGACCGGGAACTGCCGGGTACGTTTGGATCCAGCGGACTGCCGGAGCTCCGTACAGGCCGGTGTCGTAGTACTCGCAGGTGCCGCAGGAGCGAAGAGCGAGGAGGAGGACAAGCGCAATGCCAAGGAGGAGCATCCAGCGAGAACTTTTCCAGGCGGCGCTAAGGCCGTTCAGCAGTAAGGAACGGTTGAGAACGAGCCCAAGAAGGCCAACGCAAGAGAGGAACAACGTAATCGAAAAGCTGACAGGGAAAACGAGGTTCCAAATTTCAAGAGCCGCCACAGAAATCGCGAGTCCCATCCAGAAGGCGTCCGTGGGGAATAAGTCTACGGTGAAACGTGAGAGAAGAAGCGAGCCGATTCCAGTTAGAGTCATGGCGAGGACTACCCAACTAACAAAAACTTCTAACATCGAGAGCATGAGCATCGAGGACCCGCCCTTTACTGGTAGTGCAGATTTCGTCTAGCGTGACCCCTCCGGCGGGAACCATCCAGATGAGACGCGCAGGCTCTTTTTAGCACGGCTTCCATGTTGTTGCCGGACTTTTCGCGGCTAGGTTCCCGATCACGCGCGTTATCGGGTTCGGCTGCACAGCGAAAAATTAGTCACCGTCGCTTCTAGCTCTGACTAGTCGTGGATTGAATTTCCCCGAAGAAGGTTGTTCACCTGCCAACGATTCTCAGCCAGGAAGAAGTGCTACGACTTCCAGTTGGCCATTCATGGCAGCGCCCAAACCTCAACGGCGAGTGGCACAGAACGGCATGTCTTGACTCTGGGATTGTGGCGCCCGCCTACGCATGCCAGCAACGCCCGTTGTGTCATAGGCTGAGCTACCTAGGTCGCATTTCTCTTTCGCGCCTTGTCCCATCGGGCTCGTGCGGCTTTCGCGGCGATTTCCCGTCGGTGCTCTGGGCTTAGCTTTTCCGCGCGTGCCTTGCCGCCCTTTTTCCCGCCAAGCTTCCCGAGCGCCTGGGCATGCGGATTCTTCTTTTTCACGATGCGTAAAAAGATACACGACCGGCCATCTAAAAAGAACCTTGAGAAACCGCTTGACACATGCTTGCACGCTCAAGCATAGTTCTTTGGAGAACGGGACGCGCACGTGCTAGTAACACGAACGCGCCCCTGACCAAAGTCGCCTAAGTTAGAGGCAACGATGGCTGCACTAGAAAGTAGCGGGTTCACCCATTGGGTGCAACACGCCCATCTCCGTTTCGTTTTCGTCCCATATCCCGTCCCTTCGCCCGTCGCGCATCCCCCGCCGTCGTTCTGTCCCGCTGAATCCGCTTATCCATCCTGGTCGGTACTCGACTCCATCGGAGATGTGTGTCCCGACTCACCTTACTGACTTCCGAACCTGCGGCCACTTCGCCGCCGAAAGGATATTTCGTCATGCAGAAAGCACATCTGGTCGAAGCGTTGTACCTCGTGAATCAAGGCACTGACGAAGCTGTTCGTGGTCTGCATCGACTTAAGAAGGTCCCGGAGTTCACAGAAGAAATTTACGGAGACGCTCTAGCAACGCTTGAGCGCGCCCGCGCCAGCGTGAACTTGCAGTTTTTTGGCGACATGCAGGCTAGTGAGCAGAAGGACGCCATACGCTTCGAACGCCTAGAAAACAAAGGCATCACGAAGGACTCTATAGCATGAAACGCAGACCAGTTCCTCCCACGCAGCACCTGAGAACCGCCATACGAAAAATCGAAAAAATCGTTTGGAAACTCCATGACGAACAATTGGCAGCCTATATCGCGTACGTTCTCGCGGTCAGCAGGGGAGAGAAGGACGAGATTCGAAAACTGTTTGAAGCAAAATTCACAGCTTTCGGAGACCTGTCGGCTGCATTGGAACGGAAACTCACGCCGAAGGAAAGGCGTCGTGCCGTTCGGCTTACAGCCTATGAGGGCGAAATGGCGGCTTTGCACGATGCAGCACACCGGCTCCAAGCACGCATGGAAGCCTCCTATATGCACCAAAGGCGATTTAAGAACGGCTCTCTGGATGATTCAGAAGAGCGGCACCCAAAGGCGAATGCTCGCAAACGTCCGGCGGCTACTTGAGCGGAGAGAGGCCATGCCTCTAATAGTTGGGCCATCCCGAAGCGAAACCGCGGTCAAGGGCGACTACAAGGAGCCGCACAGCGGGCGTGACCCTTGACGGCGAGAGCTGAGGGAGTCCGGCTCTATCTGCTGATGCTGTGGCCTTCTACCTGCTTATGCTCTTCCACCTGGCTTCGTGTGGATGGTTTTGCAGATCCGTCATCGTTTCAAACTACACCCATTGCGGCAAAGTGCGTCTGACCAGTAGACGCAAGAAAACGCGCACTCCAAGGACCATTCAAGCGGTTGCGGACGCCAAGATCGGCCGGAAGCTACAGGGTCATTCGGATTGGGAAGGAGCCGCCCGCGCCAGAATCAACGAGCCGATCACGACCAGTACGATAGCGACCAAGAGGCCCACCCATCGTGACAGGTTGGCGACTGGAAGTACCCACCACCAAACAGCAACGATTCGAAGTGCGCGCGATTTTGCGATGGTGGCGCTCGGAGCGCCACGGTTGTTGAAAAGTTCTTTGACATCTTGCCGGGAAGCGTCCTTCACGGTGCGGATAGCCGCTGGCCAACCTTGAAGAAGCGGAGCATAGTTCATCGACCAAGCCAAATCGCGATCGAATGAAACTCCTTGTTCGTTGAGCTCCGCGAAGCACCTTTCGTAGAAGAAGAGAAGAGTCGGCGAATTGACCAAAAATCCGAGAAGTGAAAAGAAGACGAGCCATCTCCTTCGGTTGCCGGTGAGCGAGCCCATCAAAGCGCAAAGGCCTGGCAACCCTGGGAGTAGGAAACGAGGTCCCCAGGACCAACCCCCTTGCCAGCTTGCCCAAGCCGAGTGCAACAAGAGAAAGGCAATAAAGATTGCCACCGTAGTGAGCGCTTCGAGAAAGTAAGATCGGACAACGAGCCGAAAAGCGAGGGCGGCGAGAACCAAGACAGGACAATACCAGAGCAGGCCGAAGCCAGGGCTGAATAGAAGCCCCGCAATTCCCCGAGGAATGTGCGACAGGCTGAATGTCCAAGACTGGCCGAAGGTCAGGGGATTGCCGAAGCGCCATTCGTTGTAACCTGCGTAGAGTGCGAAGCCAAGGAGAGAGCCGCAGAACGGAAGAAGCCAAGCCCGAGGATTTTCGCTTTTAGCTAGCAAGTAGACCGAAAGAATCGGACCGATGACGATGCCGGTCGGCTTTGCCAGGACGGCAAGTGCCGCGAGACATGCGGCGGAACTGACTTCCGTGCGTGATCTCCCAAAGGCCAAATACATGGCCCCGACGGTCAGCAGGGCGAGAAGAGGTTCTGCAAAAAAAGTGCGGGCGTACACAAGGGCAATAGTGCCAAAGGCGAAACTCAAACCAGCCAGCCAAGCTCCTCGAAGAGAACAACCCAAGCGAACCGAGAGAGCGGCGACCAGACTAGAAGTCGCGGCGGTGAATACTCCCGACAGCACCAACGAAAATATAGCAGCCACGTAGTGCAGAGGAAGATGAGCGAACTGGCTCAGGATTGAAGCAGCGTAGACAAGCGGCACGGCAAGAAGAGAAAGAAGGGGATACCAACTCGAGAAGGTTAGGCCATTTCGCCCTACTACGCCGAGGCCAACTGGTACGCCAAGGCTGTGCTGGGTGATGAGCGACTCGCTGACCGCCAGCATTGAGTTTCCGTCAACCGAATAGATTCCAGGCGGCAGGAAGGCGAGGTAAATCAGCCAGACGCCGGTAGCCAGGCCGATAAATAGACGATGCCGCTTCCATAGAGATTGTAATCGGGGAATGCTCCCCGTTAGAGTAGGGACGATGTTAGATTGTGCCATTCAGGTTGGCCTTCGTCCCGAGTATGACTTAAGCGTGCAGATTCAACGGGGGATGCGGTCATAGCCATCTCGGGACTTTCGCAGACGGCATTGTATCCCCGGGCCGTACGAAATCATTAGAGATTCAGTCAGGCAAGGTGAAGTTTCATGAGTAGGGAGCCTAGGGTTTCTGTGATCATTGTCAATTGGAATGGTGCAGACCATCTCCGACTCTGCTTGCCGACGCTTTTGTCGCAATCGTTCAAGTCACTCGAAATCATCGTTGTGGATAATTGCTCTTCGGACGATTCCGAAGAAGTAGCTCGGACCTTTCAAGCCAGGTGGTTAGCGCTCGAGAACAATCTTGGCCTCGCCCCGGCACTGAATCGAGGGGCGGCGACTGCCGCGGGCGATCTGCTGCTTTTTGTGAACAATGACATGCGATTCGACCCGGGATTTGTGGCTGCGTTGGTGGAGCCGCTAGACAAGGAAGACGAAGTTTTTGCGTCCGACGGGATGCAATTCAACTGGGATGGAACCCACCGGGGTCATTTGGCGGCACGGCTGACAAATGTACAGCCGTGCCCGCATTCTTTTACGGAATTGGTGCCTGGGCTATACTTCTATCAGCAGGACGTGACTGAGCAGACCGACGTATTCATGGCCTCGGCGGCCTGCATGATGGTGCGCAGGACGCTGTTTGAGGAGTTAGGCGGATTTGACGATCGGTTGCCGCTCGGATACGAAGACGTCGAGATTGGCTGGCGAGCGTGGATACATGGCTGGAGGACGGTATACGTCCCGAATGCGATTTGCTGGCACCGCGTGGGAAGTTCGGGCAGATCCGGGGAGGGGGCGCGCCTCAATTTTTGCGGAATACTAAGGGGCCGTCTTCTGGTTGCGACCAAGTTGCTTCCCCTACGCTATGCAGTCCGTACCTGGATGGTCTCAACGGTTGCGGTAGCAAGAGATGTGATCCGGTTGCGCTGGCAAATTGCGAAGGATCGCATAGCGATACTGATTCGCATGGTGGGTATCGTCCCACAATTGCTTCGAGAAAAGAAAACGTTGTTTGGGAATGCTGACAGCTCTCCTCAGGAGAAGCTTGAATTCTTGCTTCGACTAACACCCAAAAATGCCCCAGTTGACGAATGAAACTAAAAAGCAAAGAAATTTTGCGCCCCGCCCGGGCACACAAAACGAGCCGGTTTTTTATGGAACCACATTCGCTCCGGTGATGGTTTAGCAGACTATGGCGAAACTTCTTCTGAAGGGCTTCCGATATATCAAGTGCTACAGCGAGCTGGCCTTCGGCAGCCGGCCGGAAACTCTCGAACAGGCCATTGATTACTGTGTTGACCGCCCAATTCTGATGGCGCAGGTACGGTCTGAGATCGTGGAGCTGGGTAAACTTCTGCAGGCCGCTGCGCCCAAGCGTAGTTTCGAGATTGGAACAAACTATGGAGGTACTCTCCTCCTCCTCTGCGCCGTTTCTCCTCCTGATGCTAAGATAATCAGCGTAGACTTACCCTCGGGGCGAT
>Ga0307478_10003703_pt1 | contig 11223 bp, 10 predicted proteins | sample atmos_gasesECM4C_2_FD_203713 | JGI IMG/M metagenome (GOLD analysis project Ga0307478, IMG submission 203713) | Hardwood forest soil microbial communities from Morgan-Monroe State Forest, Indiana, United States - atmos_gasesECM4C_05 | ecosystem: Environmental > Terrestrial > Soil > Temperate...
TTCCTGGCGATGCTTCTTCTGGCGTTCTTGCGAATGAGGCTGAAGGGGCGCGGGGCTGAGATGCTGGCCTGGTTTCGAAATCCGGCGAGGGCTAACTGAAAGTGTGGCGCGGGCACCCTTCGACAAGCTCAGGGCAGGCCTCTTGCCCGCGAAATGCTGGCGGCACCGAGAAAGCCGGGATCTTTAAGATCCGAGCCGTTGGAGCGGTTGACTTCCTGGCGAGCTTGGCCCTTAAGGCTCACAACTGTGCTTGTGGTTAGATCTCGCGGGCAGGACTGCCCGCGCCACAGGAGCCACGAAACTGCCTGGCGAACTCCACGACTTCGTGCTCGGCCCAGCGGCCATCATAGGCGGGATCGGCGTCGCGCTCGGCGATAAAGGCGCAGTGTCCGCCATCCTCGGTTTCGATGTAGTTGATGTTGGGATTAGAGAGGAGCGCCTGGCGGGTTGCCGGCAAAATGCGTATGAAGGGATCGTTGGCCGCATGGATCACGAGCGTGGGACGGGCGATACGGTCAATCACGTTGGCGGCGGCGGCTCGGTCGTAGTAGTCGTCGGCGCCGGTGAAGCCACAGTAGTAGGCGGTTACTTGGTCGTCGAAATCACGCAGGGTTCTGACTCCGCGCAGGCGAGAAGCGTCGAAGGCGCCGGGAAACAGCTCTACCTTGCGGCGGAATCGGCGGAACAGTTGCAGGAGAAAATAGTATTCGTAAATCCGATTGGCGGGCTCATGCAGCGCATCGGCGCCGGCCGCAAGGTTGACCGCCGGACAAACCGCGACCACTCCGTGGAATTCCGACGGACCGTCGCTTCCCCATTCTCCCGCCAGTTTTAGAACCAGATTGCCGCCCATGGAAAAGCCGACGAGCACGAAAGCAGGAACGCCATCGCGCTCCAGAAGGTTTCGCGCCACCGCAGCCACGTCGGCTGAACGGCTGGAGTTGTAGAGAGTCGGAGCCCAATGATCCATGCCGCCGCAGTTGCGCTGGTTCATGCGCACCACGTTCATGCCCGCGGCCAGGCCGCTGCGGGCGATTCCCATCATGTATTGCGATTCGCTCGATCCCTCCAGCCCATGCACCACGATCAAAGTCAGTGCCCTCCGGTCCTTCTGCCAGTGACAATGGCACAACACGGGAATGCCGGGTTCTACCTCGATCAGGCGCTGCTCCGCAGGGGGCAGATCGATTCGGCGGGGAAGAAAAAAAGCAGCGAGGGTCTGCACATGCCCGCCCCGCAGCCCGGGGCGCGGACGGAAGACCGAGGGCACGAACGCCAGCGGCTTCTCCGTGACCGCGTCCTCGAACTCAGCTCTTGATGGAAGTCCCAGGCGTCACCGCCATGATTTGCAAAGTAGGTTTGCGAAGTTCCCGCAAATTCATTCTAATAGCAGCAGCGGTTTCCACGGGAGTGACCCTCATGCCGATTTTTGAATACATCTGCCAGGAATGCCAGCACGAGTTTGAAACGCTGGTCTTCGGCCGCGACAAAGCCAAGTGCCCCAAGTGTGAAAGCCAGAAGCTGAGCCCGCAGCTTAGCGTCTTTGCCGTCTCCGCGAAGAGTACCGCTGGTTCGGCGAGCCCCACGGGCGCGTGCGGCTCCTGCGGCGATCCTCGCGGTCCCGGCGCATGCTCGCTCGGAGATCTCGATTAAAGCCTCATCCCTTAACTTACTCAGGAAATCAAACTTTCGGCATCGCTCTTGGGGTGACTGAGGTTACCTTTGCTTCCCCACCCGGCGCTTCTACCATGCCCTACCTCCCTTTTTCGAATACCAAGGAGCATCGCATGGATCGCCGCAGCCAACAGCGCGTATTCGTTGATCTCCCCGTCCAGATCTATGGCATGGACACCTATTCGCGACCATTCACTCAGGCGGCCAGCCTGCGTTCCATCAGCGGACGCGGCGCCACTCTGCAGTCCGTGGACGCTCAACTCAAGCCGGGGGACGTGGTCGACCTTATTTACCAGGGTTCGAAAGCGCAATTCCGCATTGTGTGGTGCGGGAAGCCCGGAACCGAAATGGCCGGGGAAGTGGGACTCGAGAGTCTTTCGACCGGCGTGACGCTTTGGGATGTTGATCCGCTGCGCTGTGCTGCGTCGGTGGGTAAGGGGTAGCGGGGAGGGCGGGGGGAAGGCCGAAGCCCGCGCTGGGCGGGACAAGCGGAGTATGCACCGGAGTCGGTGCAAAAGCAAGTGCGCAGCAGAGCAGAGCGCGAATTCTCATCTGAGTTGCACACTATTTCACACTTGCCGCAGTCAGTTGGTGGAAGAGTTGCAATTTCTGGCATTCGGTGCTGTGGGGCGCTTCCTGAAATGCTACACGCGCGCAAACCGGATGGTCCGAACAGGGTTCTCATCGAAACTACTTTCAACACCAATCCAAGGCTGTAAACTCACCAGAGATGCGAGTGAGGATTCTCGGTTCCGCGGCTGGAGGCGCATTCCCGCAATGGAATTGTGCCTGCTCAAACTGTCGTTCCGTGCGCGCTGGCACGTTCCATGGAAAGCCGCGCAGCCAGACCCAGATTGCAATGACAGAAGACGGACGCTCGTGGTTTTTTCTCGGTGCATCTCCTGACCTGCGCGCTCAAATCGAATCCACGCCTGATTTGCATCCGCGCGACGGCGTGCGCCAGTCGTCGATCGCGGGCATTGTGCTGGCCAGCGCCGATCTCGACCACGTCCTCGGGCTGCTTTTGCTACGAGAACTTCAGCCCCTGCGCGTCTACGCCACCGCTTCGGTTCGCCGCATCCTCCGCGAAGACAACTCGATGTTCGGCATGCTGCATCGTATTCCTGATCAAGCCAAGTGGATTGATCTTGATTCGGGAAAGGAATTTTCCTTGTGCGACGCTCAAGGTGAGGACTCCGGTCTTTGCTGCCGCGCTTGGTCGTTGGACAGCCATTATCCTCCCTATGTCAGCACCGAACGGCAAATGCAACTTTCACCTGGCGAAGCATCCCTGGGCTTGTTCATCCATTCAACTTCCAACTCGCGCTTTGGCTATATGCCAGCTGTTCCTCGAATAGACGATGGACTGCTGCAGGAACTCGACGCCTGCGATGTCCTGCTCTTCGATGGCACGTTCTGGCGTGATGACGAACTGATTCGCATTCAGTGCGGCGGACAAACCGCGCGCCAGATGGGACACATCCCGGTCGAAAGCGCGCTCGTGAAGTTGGCGGCAGTGCGTCGCCCGCGTAAAATATTTATACACATCAACAACACCAATCCCATGCTGGACGAGGCGAGTCCCGAACATCGGCAAGTGCGGGACGCGGGCTGGGAAATCGCGGAGGATGGATGGCAGTTCGATCTGTAGAAGCCGAAACCGCATCGCAAGCTGCGGCACTGCTCTCGGGAGAGGAACTGCGCGCGCGATTCCAGGCCACGGGCGACGAGCGGTATCATCACCAGCATCCTTTTCATCTGTTGATGCACGAAGGCAAGCTCAGCCGTGGGCAACTGCAGGCATGGGCTCTGAACCGCTACTATTATCAAAGCATTATCCCGATCAAAGATTCGATCATCCTGTCGCGCGGTCCTGACCCTGTGTTCCGCCGCGCGTGGCGCAAGCGCGTGGTCGACCACGACGGCGATGCCACTAGCGAAGGCGGCCTCAAGCGCTGGATAAAGTTGGCCGAGGCCACCGGCCTCGATCCCAACCAAGTACGTGCCGGCAACGGAGTTCTTCCCGCAACCCGCTTCGCCGTCAATGAATACCTGAACATTGTGCGTAGCCGGTCTCTGCTGGAGGCGGTGGCTTCTTCGCTGACAGAATTGTTTTCGACCAACCTGATCACCTTGCGCATGGAAAAATTGCGCCAGCACTATCCCTGGCTCGCAGGAGGTCTGGATTATTTCGAAGCCAGACTTTATCAGGCGCCAGAGGATTCGCAATTCGCGGCAAACTATGTCTACGACAACGCGAAGACGAGAGCCGAGCAGGAGTTAGCGGTCCAAGCCCTGAGCGACAAATGCGACATTCTATGGGCTCAGCTCGATGCGCTCTACTTCGCTTACGTCGAGCCGGGATGGCCGCCTCCGGGTGCGTTTCGCACCGAGGCCCGTTAGCATGCCGCCTCCGGAAGACTCCGCGAAGCCGCGGCTCGCCACCGGCTGCCGCTGGCGGTCGGAGAAAGAAAGTAAAGCCAGCAGCAAACCAGAACGCGTGATCCTGTATCCGGAAGGCGCGCTTCGCCTGCGCGACACGGGCCTGCTGATACTCGAGCACTGCGACGGGAACCGCACCTTCGGCGAGATCATCGCGGAGCTCGAGGCCAAGTTCGGCGACGCGGATCCCGAGAAGATCCGCACCGACATCGGCCAGTTTCTTGAACAACTGCGTCAAAGGCGGATCGTCGATTATTAATCGTTCATAATTAGCTTCACCTCATTCACCTGTACCGATGATGATCCCTAACCCGCTGGCGCTCATTGCCGAGATCACCCACCGCTGCCCGCTGCACTGCGTCTATTGCTCGAATCCCCTGGAGCTTGCCGGAGCGAGTTCAGAGCTTTCCACCACAGAGTGGGCCGACATTTTCGAGCAGGCCGGCAAGCTCGGAATGCTGCACGCGCACTTCACCGGAGGCGAACCGCTGGCTCGTCCAGATCTGACCGAACTCGTGGCGGCCGCGCGTGACGCCGGCCTTTACACCAATCTCATCACCTCCGGCATCGGACTGGCCGAAACGCGACTGAGGGCGCTGGTCGATGCCGGACTCGATCACATCCAAGTCAGCTTTCAGGATTCGCGCGAGGACGCGGCCAACTGGATTGCCGGCGCCAAGGCACATGCGCACAAGATCGAATTGTCGCGACTTATCCGTCAACAGAAGCTGGCGTTCACCGTAAATCTTGTCGTCCACCGGCAGAATATCGATCACATCGAGGAGATGATGGCCTTCATCGAGCAGCTCGAGCCCGAGCGCATGGAGATCGCCCACACCCAGTATTACGGCTGGGCATTGCAGAACCGCGCCGCGCTTCTGCCTACGCGGGCACAGCTTGAAAAAGCCGCAGAGGCTGTAGCTGCCGCCGAAAAGCGCCTCGCCGGACGCATCCGCATCGATTCGGTGGTCCCTGACTACTATGCGCGCTTTCCCAAGGCCTGCATGGGAGGATGGGGACGAAGATTGATGCTCATCAATCCCGCCGGCAAGGCGCTTCCCTGCCACGCCGCGGAAGTCATTCCCGGCCTCGAATTCGAAAACATACGCCGGCAGACTCTGGAGTTCATCTGGAAGGAATCTTCCTCATTCCGGCGCTTTCGCGGAGAGGAATGGATGCCGGAACCCTGCCGCAGTTGTGACCAACGCAGCGAAGATTTTGGCGGATGCCGCTGCCAGGCTTTGCTGCTCGCAGGCAACGCCGCCGCAACGGATCCCGCCTGCTCGCTCGCACCCGCGCACCAAATCGTTGAGGCCGCGTTGGCGGAAGCCAATTCCAGTACTGCAGCTTCGCAGCCAGTCGCCGCCGCGTCATTCGTGCAGCTGCAACAGCGCGCCGCAAGCCTTTGGAGTTACCGCACCACTCCTGAGTAACCGGCAAACCTACCAGCGGAATCCGATCGTGATGGGACGAAAATCGGTGGTGATGCCGTTGTGCGATCCGTGCATGATGCGCCATTCCGCGTAGATTTCGACGCCGCTGGGCATCTTGCGCGTTACCCCTCCGCCACCGTCGATTCCGAATTCGTTCAGGCTGGAATTGACAAAGCTGCCACTGATCGCAAGGCCGAAATTGTAATTCTGGCACGCGCCCCACCAGTTCCAGAACCCATTGCACGCCGAACCTGGAACCGTCGTGCTACCGCTCAAATTGCCGGCCCGATGGTAATAGGCCGGCCCCAGAAAGACATATCCGCGCCAGACCTCGTTCACGGGAACGTTGATGATGGGTTCGAGCGTCACTGCCAAAGCGTAGTTTCTGGAGCCGGTCGCCTGTGCCAGCTGTACGGTGGAGTCGCGCAGCGGCAGGTCGGCGAAGATTAAATCCGCACGCAGGCCCAAATACTTGTTCCCGTTCCTCGCCACGCCAGCGCTCCCTACAAGTCCTCCGCCTCTCACCCACGTCTTGGTCGAACCACTGTCAAGGTTGGCGCCCCCGCCCACGTTGAATTCCCAGTTCTTGTAGTCGTGAGGCCGAGCTTTCCGATGCGCCGTAGTGGACTCCTCAGCAGAGGCTTCCTGGCCGCTGGCCGGTTGCTGCGCAGCCTGGTCTGGGGTGGAAGGTGGTTGCGCCGCGGGCGCCGGAGCCGTAGGCGCCGGCGTCTGTTCCGCGGGCGGCGTCTGGGCGAACCCTTGCGCTCCCAACAGAATTGTAAAAATCAGCAGCCTCAGCGCAGTCGCGGTCAGGCTCGCGAACTTTCCCATCATCCGTTCTCCTCCCATAACCGGGCGTGGTGGCGGACCGTAAGCGCTCGGCATGAAGAGGCAAGAGGCGCCGTCAGTAAAGGTTCCGCTTCTGATTCCTCGCAAGCGGGCATTTGCCTGCCGCGGCGGGATCGCATCATATTACCAACTTTGATGCCGACTCTGCCCGGCATGCCGCCCGCGTACTGGCCAGGTTCTGATTAGAACATCATCCGACAGCGACCCATCGCTTTCCGCAAGCCGACTTTTCGTTGCTAATCCGCTCCGTGCCAATCTGGATCACTTCCAAATTGCCGTCCAACCGGAGTTTCTCTCGTCGCCTCAGCTCTTGCTCTTTCAAAGCGTGCGTTCCTCGGTTCGACTTTCAGCAGAGCCGCCATTCGTTGACTGGAGAATGCCCGCTCCGTAAGATGAATCGACCCTGGAACCTCGGGTTACTAGTGATCGGCCAAACCATCTCGCACTACCGCATTGTCGAAAAGCTTGGTGGCGGCGGCATGGGCATCGTCTATAAGGCCGAAGACACCGAACTGGGCCGCTTCGTCGCGCTCAAATTCCTGCCGGATGAGATGTCGCAGGATCCGCAGGCCCTGGAGCGGTTTCGTCGCGAGGCGCGCGCGGCGTCTGCCCTGAATCATCCCAACATCTGTACCATCTATGAGATCGGCAAGCATGAAATCGGCAAGAGCGGTGAGCAGCTGTTCATCGCCATGGAGTTTCTCGACGGCGAGACGCTGAAGCATCGCATTGACGCCAAGCCGATGGAGAGCGAGACGGTGCTGGCGCTAGGCATCGAAATGGCCGATGCTCTGAATGCGGCGCACTCCAAGGGAGTGATCCACCGCGACATCAAGCCGGCCAACATTTTTGTCACGTCTCAGGAGCACGCCAAGATTCTTGACTTCGGGCTGGCCAAGGTTTCCTCCTCCGGTGGGCGAATTCCTGAAAGTGCAGTGATGCTCGAAGCTACGGCCGACGCCGGCCCCGCGCAGCTGACCAGTCCCGGCACGGCACTGGGAACGGTCGCATACATGTCACCCGAACAGGTGCGAGGAAAAGAATTAGACGCTCGCACGGATCTATTCTCGTTTGGCGTGGTGCTCTATGAAATGGCGACGGGCACCCTGCCGTTTCGCGGCGACACTTCAGGAGTGGTCTTCGAATCCATCCTGAACCGGACACCAGCGAGTCTGGCGCGACTCAACCCGGAAGTGCACCCGGAGCTGGAACGGATCATTGACAAAGCGCTCGAAAAAGATCGGGACACTCGCTACCAGCACGCCTCCGACCTGCTGGCCGACCTCAAGCGCCTGAAGAGACAAAGTGAATCGAGCAGAATCGTGGTGCAGGCGACGCCCGAGGCAAAGATAAGGACAAAGACCAACAAGGGCTGGACTTGGACCGCGGCGGGCGTTGCAGTTGTCGCGCTGCTGGCTGGTTTTGCGTGGTACCTGAGGTCCGGCAGGGCAGCGCAGATCGATTCAATTGCGGTTCTGCCGTTTACCAATGTCGGCGGGGATGCCACCGTTGACTACCTGGGCGACGGCATCACGGAGTCTTTGATTGCCAGCCTGACCCACGTTCCCGACCTGAAGGTAAAGTCACGCAACTCGGTCTTTCGCTACAAAGGAAAGGATGTAGACGCGCAGAAGGTCGGCAGCGAGCTAGGAGTGGCAGCCCTGGTCAGCGGGCGCGTGACTCCGCACGGCGACAACGTGGAAGTCAGCGCTGAGCTGACCGACGTCCGCGACAATACGGAGCTTTGGGGACAGCATTACAGTGGCAAGAGCACCGAGATCATCGTGCTGGAACAGCAGATGGCCGGCGATCTCGCGGCGAAATTGCGCTCGGGCATGAGCGGTTCCGAGAAACAGCTGGTCACCAAGCAGGGCACACAGAATCCAGAAGCCTATGAGCTGTATCTGAAAGGGCGTTACGCTTGGAGCAAGCGAACGGCCCCAGACCTGGAGACGGCAATCTCATATTTCAATCAGGCCATCGCCAAGGATCCCGGCTACGCCTTGGCGTATTCAGGTCTGGCCGATGTGTATACGGTTTTTCCGGTCTATGGCGCGAAGTCGAGCGATGTCATTCCCAAGTCGGACGCGGCCGCCCGCAAGGCGCTGGAACTGGATCCAACCTTGGCGCATCCGCATGCGGTGCTGGCCGGCAGCCTCATGGAGTACGACTGGAATTTTGCCGAAGGAGAGGCGGAGTACAAGAAAGCTTTCGAGCTGGATCCGAACGACGCATCTGCCCATCAATGGTATGCACAGGATCTCGGGTGGATTGGCGGGAGGGAGCAGGAGGCGTTGGCTGAGGTGGATCGAGCTCATCAGCTCGACCCCTTGTCGCCGATCATTAGCTCCAACGTGGGAGGGGTTCAGGGGATGGCACGGAAGTTCGACGACTCTCTTGCCACCTGCCAAAAGGTGGCCGCCGAGAACCCGACCTTCGCCCAGGTGCATTTTTGTTTAGTCCTGGCCTATTGGGGAAAAGGCATGTACCCGCAGGTGGTGGAAGAATACAAACTCATGGGTCAACTGGATGGGGACCCGAAGGACATGGAGTTTGCCTCTGCTCTCGAACAAGGCTTACACGCAGGGGGATGGAAGGAGGCCCTGACCAAAGGCATCGAGGTCCGGCTCGCACAGCGGAAGGCCGGCTATACCTCTGCATACGACATCGCCGTTCTCTACGCTGGGTTGGGAGAAAAAGACGAAGTCTTTCGCTGGCTCACCGCCGCCTATGAAGAGCGCGATTACCAGATGGAGAGCGTGAGGACCGACTTCCGGCTCGATCCGGTGCGTTCCGACCCGAGGTTCGCCGAACTCGTGCGTAAAGTTGGGCTGCCGCAGTCATGACGGTAGCTGTACCGTTTCCCGGAATTCCGCCTTGCCTTTTGTGATCGCACTAACCCGCGATTGATCTAAACAGCCAGTTCTGGTGCTAACGATGTCGGCGAATGACGGTCAAACCAGAAGCCATCTGAGGACTCCTTGCCACTGTCACTACGATTCTCGCGGTGAGAAACGATAGCATCACTTAATCGACTGATTCAGTACGATAGGCAGAGTCTTTCGTAAATGGGGTATATCCGCAATCTGCCATTTGTCGGAGTTCAGCCTGTGAGGAACGCCCATTATGCTCTCGCTCCGTATCTTTCGACTCGCTCTCTCGCTCTCTTTCTTGGCCTGCGCGTTGGTCTCCGCCCAAACAAAGCCACACTTTACTTCGCCTCTGCCGACCGGTGTACGCCTCGATCCCGCCGGTGAAGCGGTTGACCTGGGCAGTTTGCCGATCAATCTCCTGCTAACGCCTGAAAAAGACAAGGCCGTGGTCGTGCTCAGCGGCTGGCGTGAGCAGGGCCTTCAGGTTGTCGATCTGAAGACGCGGAAGGTCACCCAGACGCTCCTCCAGGATGGCGCGTTCTACGGCGCCGCTTTCTCGCCCGACGGCCATCGTCTCTGCGTCTCCGGGGGCAACACCGACAGGCTCTTCGTCTACGCGTGGAAGGACGGCGTGGCTACCATCGAGAACAAGTTCGACCTGGCGAAGGCAAAAACGGCAGACGGCACGGGCACAAGCTATCCGGCCGGACTGGCATTCTCGCCCAACGGAAAATTCGTTTATGTCGCCGAGAATGTCGGCGACCGGCTTGCGGTAGTGAACGCCGCGACCGGCGAGATCGCGCAACGGTTTTCCACTGATCATTATCCCTATGGCGTCGCGCTCACGACGAACGGTCAGGTGTTCGTCTCGGCGTGGGGCAGCAGCACCGTTTCGCAATTCCGAATCTTGACGGACGATAGCCTCGCGTATCTCGGCCGAATCGAGGTCGGCCGACATCCTTCGGCGCTGGCGGTGAGAGGAACAAGGCTGTACGTCACGCTCGCAGGCAGCGACCGTGTGGCTGTCGTCGACACGAAGCTGCGGAAGGTCACGCGCTATCTGCACGATGGCGCGCCTGGCGCACCGCCAGAGGGCAGCACGCCCAACGCTGTCGAGCTTAGCTCCGACGGCAATCGACTGTTTGTGGCAGAGGCCGACAACAATGCCGTCGCCGTTTTCGATTTGGCCACCGGCAAGTTACTCGGTCGCGTTCCCACCGACTGGTATCCCACCGCGGTCGTCGAATACAACGGAGAGTTGCTCGTGCTTTCCGGCAAAGGGCACGGCACCCACGCCAACCCTGATGGCCCGGTTCCACTTACCAAATGGCCGAATGAGAAACCAACCGCGTATGCGCTGGGGCAGTTGAATGGCAGCCTGCGAATGCTGCCGTCCGCGATAACAGAAACGCAACTCGCCGCATTCACTCAACGTGTCGTCGCCGCCAATAACTGGCAGCAACGGCTCGCACCGCGGCGCTACCCACCGTTTCGCCACGTCGTCTACATCATCAAAGAGAATCGCACCTATGACCAAGTCCTGGGAGACATAAAGGAAGGCGACGGCGACGCAAGCCTCGTCTATTTCCCCGACGTTGCCATCACCCCGAACCATCACGCGCTGGCGCGGCGCTTCGGCCTGTTCGATCGCTTTTTCGTGAATGCCGAGGTCAGTTCGCAAGGACACATCTGGTCCACCGCCGCCTACGTCACGAATTACGGTGAGAAGGTCGTGCCCTCCGGTTACGCCGGCAAGCGGGCTGACATGGACGGCGAAGAGAGCGATGAACCGGAGCGCGGCTTCCTGTGGACGCTTGCGATCCGCGACGGCATCTCCTTCCGCGACTACGGCGAAATGGTCAAGGGAGATCCCGGCTGGCCGGTGACGCAGCACGACTTGGCAGCCGATGTGAATCCCGACTACATACCTTTCGATCTGACCACGCAGGATC
>Ga0307478_10003705_pt1 | contig 11221 bp, 10 predicted proteins | sample atmos_gasesECM4C_2_FD_203713 | JGI IMG/M metagenome (GOLD analysis project Ga0307478, IMG submission 203713) | Hardwood forest soil microbial communities from Morgan-Monroe State Forest, Indiana, United States - atmos_gasesECM4C_05 | ecosystem: Environmental > Terrestrial > Soil > Temperate...
AAACGGGCTGTTTCTTCTTCCCAAACTCGCGCATCTCACCCGGGATGAGCCGCGCCCATTCGACCTCCCGAGCAACTTCCCGGGTTGAATTTAGAGTAGGGGACAACACTTTCGATTAACCCTCATCGAGGTTGCGACGTCGCCTTGGAATCTGTTGAACTTATAAAAAGCTGTAAATCCTCTCCGGGACCGGGAACGTGCGGTCGCTGAGCACGATGCCCAGAATGCGCGCCGACACAGAATCCAGACGCTCTTTGATATGGCGCGCCGTAGCGCGTCGCGTACGATTCGCCGATAGCACCAGGACGACGCCATCTGCTATTTGCGCCATTGCGCTCGTCTCGTTTGAGGCTCCGGGCACTGGTGCCTCGACGATCGAATAGTCAAATTCATCCCGCAGTGCGCCTAAATGCGAATGCAACGATTCTGTAGTGGCAAAATCGGTTTCTTTGGGTACAAGCCACAAATTGCGGGTCATCCGCCTCGCCATATGCCGCAGGCGCATGGAGTCCGGGTCAGTGACGTCTCGAATCTCGACAGCAGTCGACGCCACCTCGATAACAATTCGCTCGGAGTCTCCCGCTACGGCTACCGTACCAGCAGTCTCCGAGGCCAGTTCTTCGCCTACACGCAAGCAAATGCCTAGTACATCCGTTTCCGAATCTGCGGCGCTGAACACAATCTGGCGCACAGGCGGCGTGGCCGTCGACAAAAACACTTGCCTCACGAGACTTCGAATCTGCTCTCTCGCGAAGCGTTCAGGATTCCACAGCGTTGCCGAGCGAAGGGTTCTCACTCCGGAGAGAGTCTTTTCGGACGTGGAATTCGTCGCGGTTTCGCAGGGTTGCAACCAGGGTCTGCTGATAACACTGTCGCTCATGCCCGAAGCCTTCCCGGCAAATTGCCCGGCAGCGAGGCAAGAACCGGCAGCTGCAAGTACCCCAACACATCCTCCGGGGTGCGAAACGCCGGATTCAGATAGTCTGCTGCGAACGCCGCAGCGGTGCCCGCCGTCGTTGCGCCCACAAACCCCATCGCGAGCACAGTCCACGCCGACCAGAACGGCAGGGCCGGAGCCACGGGTTGCTCCGCAATTGCAACATTTACGATTCCGCGCTGGTCGAGCGCGTCTGCCATGCGCGCTTCTTGTCGTTTTTTGACGTAAAGCAGATAGTTCTCCTCAGCCGCCTTCTCTGTGTTCTGAAGATCGTCCTGGCTGATCGCGTCTTCGCCTAGCCGTCGTGCCTCGGCGCGGCAGGCCGCCTCCTCTGTGCCGGTTGCCGCTGCGCGCACTTGCAGAGCTTTCAGTTGCACTTGAGCACGTTCTAGTTCCGATTTTGCCCATTCGTACTGCGTACTCTTGTCGGTGGTCTCGTCACGAACGGGAGCGAGGCTTTCCGCCGCAATCGCCCCCTGGGCCTGAGCAATCTGCTGTTCGATTTCCTGAACCAGCCGGTGGTTGGGATCAAACTTCGTCAGCAACTGGATTCTCTTCAGTTGCAGTTCCAGCAGGTTGGATTTCAACGCCTTCAATAGATCCGGATTATCCGCAGTTCGAATCTGCGTTGTGGCGCGCTCTGGCAATGTCTTCAATTGCTCTTGCAGCTCCCAAACGCGCTGCCGCGTCTCCGCCAGTTCGATTCGCGTTTGCCGATAGCTGGCATCGATCTCGCTCAACCGCAATAGAGTCAGATCTCGTTCTTGCGAAGCTGCGATCACGGCATGCGAGGTCGTGAATCGCAACAGACTGTCCTTCGCTTCGTCCAGGGCATGGCGCGACTCCAGCGCCTGCTGGTCGAAAAACCCCACCTGGCCGGCCGGCCGATGGACTACGCTGTGTTTTTCGAGATAAGCTTTCGCCACGGACCGAAGCACCCTCGCCGCCTTCCCGGGATCATCAGCGCGATAGCTGATCGAAATCAGACTCGTTTTCTTGATGGGTTCCACCTGGAGCTTTTTGGCCAATCGCCTCGCCGCCCGCTCGATGCGCTCGGGACGCCCTTCGCCGAGGTGGAGAAAGTAGAACCAGTCCCTGCCGCCCAGGCTGGTTTCTTCCGCGACTTGGCGCAAGACTTCCTGGTCCCGCAGCAGTTCTATTTCCGAGTTCAGATCCTCTTCCGTGATAGCCAGATGCGTGAGATCGAGCGGTGCGTTCTGTTGCGCACTCATAGGGGCGTCCGCCCGACCTGGCCGCACCATCACCGTCATGTGCGCCTGATATCTCGCTCCCACCAACAGGTAAATCACGGCCGCAGCTAGAACCAACCCGAAAGAGTAGATGAAGGCCCGGCGCTGACCAAACAGAACCATAGCCAGTTCTCGCAGGGTCGGCGTTGATGTCTGAGTTCGGCTGCGAGTTTGGTCTCCATCCGACATTTGAGCGAGGGCAACTTCAAAATTGGGAGGGGTTCATGTACATGCTCACGGAAGGCCTGCTCAGGAAGCGAGCGATCTTCGAGATTGTGTTCTGCGGGACAAACACCATGTCTCCGGGACAGAGGTGTGCATCTTCCTTTAGGCTGCTTTGCTTCATCATCTTCTTGAGATCGAGCAGCCGTGCCTCCACCAACTCATCATTCACCCGCCGGAACAGGACGATCTGCGAATGCTTCGCCTGTGGCGTCAGCCCGCCCGCAATCTGCACGGCTTCGGCAACTGTCATATCCGAGCGCAAGTCGTACTTGCCAGGCCGTCCGACCTCGCCTCCTACCACGAAGTAAGGCCGCTCGAAATCTTTCAGCAAAACGGCAACTTGAGGGTCGTGCAGATAGCCCTGATACGCCTTCTGCACCGCAGCTGCGAACTGAGTGAGGTTCAGCCCTTGCACCTGGACCATGCCGGCATCTTTCAAGGTCACATAGCCGTCGGGCTGTACAGTCAGGGTCTGATTAAATTCGGGGGCGACCGTAAAACTGATCTCGACCACGTCGCTAGGTCGTAGCCGGTAGAGCGGATGGCGCTCCCCTCCGAGTAAAGGGTTTCCCAGGCCATCCGCTTCGCCGGTTTTTGCGGCCGAAGTACTACTGCTTCTCGCTCCTGCCCCGGTTAAGCTGGATCGAGAAGTTACAGGTTTTTCGCTCAGGTCGATCTTTGCATCCTGCGCGAAAGCCGCCGAACAGCTTGCAACTAAAAATCCAATTGCCGATAAAACTGCCGATATGAGAAGGCGCTTCATTTCTCCCTGCGCCGCGCTTTTTGAATATGAGCGTCACATACTCATGTGACTCTCTATGACGCAAGTTAAGACCGATCCCGAGAATCGGCAAGACATGAGAAGTACCGTATACAAAAGTAGGTAGGCAGACGAATCTCAGGTCGCACGAATGATGTAACAAACTTAAGGCTTTATCCGCCGATCGGGTGAATGAAGAGGAGCTAGAAGTTGGGTGGGGCCATCTGCTTTCGTGTTACCCACAAAAGTAGACTTGCATGTTTGCCACGTCACATGGATGAAAGAATCAATTCCCGAAGTGGACTCGATGAACCGCGAGACTTAGCCAAAGACTTTGGAATCGCGATCCGAGTGTTGAATTTCACCACTCATTCGGTCTCCGCAAAGTTTTCTCTCCACAGCTACAGTTATCAAACCGCCGCTCTTCGGAGACAACAATTTCTATTCCCATTTTGAAAGTCGCGCTTAGATTTTGTGACCGATCTCCTTGTGGGTGATCCTCGATTCTCCCTACAATCGCGGCATCTTCTTAATGAATCGGAGTTCGCCCGAATGAAGTTGTCGTCATCTCGTTTGGGAACGATTAGTGTGCTGATCGCAGACTCAAATCGGATGCGAGCGCAATTGTTGACCAGTGCTTTGCGTCGCCATCCCGAATTTCGCGTGACTCACTGTCTACTGGATTCCGTTTCCTTACCTCAAGCGTTGACGGTAAAGGTTCCCGGCGTCCTGCTCCTTTCCGTGAATCCACCAACCGGCGTCACCGAAGGCGTCATGGCCTTGCGAAGGTTTCATTTGTCCCATCCGGAAATACCCAAAGTCTTATTGGTGGATTCCTGTGATCGCAAACTGGTGGTAAGCGCGTTCCGCTCCGGAGCGCGTGGGATCTTTACATTTACCGATTCCAATCTCCGTCTTCTGTGCAAATGCCTGTTGTGCGTGGCGGCCGGCCAGATTTGGGCGAGCACAGAACAACTCAATTATCTGATCGATATGGTTTCGGAGGTTCCTTCATTGCGCGTACTGAACGCCACGGGGATCCCATTGCTCACCCCGCGCGAAGAACAGGTGGTTGCCCTCGTCGCCGAAGGCCTGGGCAATCGTCAGATTGCAGGCGAACTCAATCTGAGCGAGCACACCATCAAGAAATATCTTTTCCGCATTTTCGAAAAGCTGGGCGTCTCCACCCGCGTTGAACTGGTCCTCTATGCCGTGAACAACGGAGATCCTCTTCAGGCTGAATGGTTAGCCGGCAGGAACCGCATCGTCCCTGTAGCCTGATGGATAGCGAGCTGGTTGATCTGCGAACCTCGGCTAAGAAACTAATCCCTGCCCCGTCGCGCGATGGGCAGGCACAGTTTGCTCTTTGAAAACGTTCGCTTATGGCTGTATAAATTGGGACGAGCCTTGCCCGACGCCACTTCCAACTCGGCCCCAACGCCCCAGCCGCGCCGCTGGACCATCATTGCCGCGGCCTTCCTCCTTTTGGCCCTCGCGCTTGTGGTCATTTACACCAGTCGCGGGGCGTTCTTCAGCCCCCTTGCGATCGTGGTAGTAGCGGCAATCGGGCTGGCAGCACTCCTGCTCCAGCTCCGCCTGCGCAAAGACGTAGGATTCCGGGTTCACGCACCAGTGTGGCTGAATGTGCTGGGATTGCTGTTTGCAGTCTGCGCGATCTTCTCCGACAAGTTCCGCCTTACCGCCGGGCTGCTTCAAGTCGCGGCATTGGGGGCGGTGGTCTGTTTCGCAATCAGCGGCGTCGTAGTGCTACATATGTTGCGGAAGCACCGAGTCTGAACTGGATCTCGGTACGCGGCCACCGCCTTCCGGTTCGCGAAAGAATCATTCAACCCCTTCGCCACAGCGCATTTGATTTCCCGGAAGCCGAACGCCGGAAGCCGGATCTAGCGTTTGAACTCCACAGCCACCGTGGTCTCGACGACGGCCGGTTCGCCGTTCAGCCGATAGGGCTCAAACTTCCACCAGCGCAAGGCGTCCATCGCTGCCCGCACTAACACGTCAGGACCGTTCAGCGCCCGCATGCTCGTCACTGATCCGTCGCGGCCTACAATAATATCGAGTGCAATCACGGCTTGCAGGTTCGCCTTGCGCGCTTCGGCCGGATAAGCGGGCTCCACACGATGGATCAGCAGCTTTTGCATCACCTCGGCGGGGACCTGAGCTTGCGGCTTCTCCTCCATTGCGCTTTGCTCAGTCTTTAATCCCGATTCCAGCTCTTCCCATGCCCGGTTCCAGCGCCACCAGAAAATTCCGGCAGCGGAGGCAACCAGAACAAGGCAAACCACAAAAACAATCGAGGCCATTCGACGCCGCCTTGTTCCTGACCTGCTCTCAGGCGCGCTGCCGCCCGCGTCGCCCTCTTTTTCGATTTCCGTGCGCGCCGTTTTCTTTTCCTTTTCTGCTTTCCCGGTTTCTATTTTCCCGCCCGCTGTTCTCGAACTCACGTAGCCCTCTGCTTTCGCCTCTTCTGCGCAATGCCGAATCGCTTCCTGCTGCTCACTCGACAAACTCACGAACTCCAGACCGCAGCGCAGTTTGTCCTGATACTTCACCGTCGCCCGCGCTCGGAACGGATCATCCCAAAGAGGAAGCTGCACCTCTACTCCGACCGTTTCGCCTGGTAACAGTTCACCAGGCAGGATGGCCGCGATCCCGCCCTCGCAAAAGTCCACAGCCCGGCCCGGCATCGTATCCGGAATGCCTGAGCGCAACACGGTCACATCCAGCGGCGCCGTCAACTCGAAGCGCTCATCTCTTCTTCGCGATGGCCCTTCCCAACCGCTCGCCTGAGTTCCGGTGGACATTCGGACTAATAATCCTTTCGAATTCGACGGCTTGATGATACGAAGATCCGGTTTTCGCGCCCGATAGCCCGACAAATCGAGCCCCATTCTATCGCTGGTCGATCAAGAACTTTCTATCGCCGCAGTTCCACGATCTCTTTGCCGCGGGCAAACAGCACGACACTTGCCATGCCTATAAATAAACCGTGTTCCACGACTCCTGGCATTGCATTCAGCTCTTGCGCGAGTCGGTCAACATCCCGAATCTCACCAAATCGACAGTCGAGAATGTGGTTGTTCTCGTCGGTGATGTACGGCGTGCCATCGACATTTCTTCTGAGCTGTACATCTGCCCCCAAGGCGGCGATCCGCTTTGCCACCAGCGCTTGGGCGAACCGAATCACCTCCACTGGCAAGGGAAACTTCCCCAGCATAGGAACCTGCTTCGAGGCGTCAGCCACAATCACCAGCTGTTTCGTGGCTGATGCCACAATCTTCTCCCGCAGCATCGCGCCACCCCCGCCTTTAATCAGACGAAGCTGCGGATCGACCTCGTCCGCTCCATCGACTGTTACCTCGATCTCCTGGCATTCATCCAGCGTAATCACCGGAATTCCCAAACTCTGCGCCAGTTCAAGCGATCGGATGGAAGTGGGAATGCCGCGAATCCGCAACCCCTTGTGCACTTGCTCGGCCAGCAGCTTGATAAAGTAAGCCGCCGTCGAACCTGTCCCGAGACCTACAACTTGCCCATCTTTCACATATTGCAAGCTCGCCCGGGCCGCTGCCTCTTTTTCTTGATCGTTCGCCATAGTTTTCGCTAGCTACTGCTCTGACCGACCGTTCAATCTCAACCGACACTCTTCTCGATGTAAATCAAATACCCCGCCAGCCCCAGCCCAAACAACACGGTCAAAATCGTGACCAGATCCAGCACAAATCCCGCCGGCTCAAATGTCCCCGCATCCAGCCGCATCCTGGTTTGTCGATACCGCACCAGCCCCGCAATCACCAGCACCACACCCAAGACAATGGAGGTCGCGCCCATCCAGACGGAAATCCCACTCCGATGCAATGGATGCCCTTGCAGCGCAGTTAACTGCCGCAGCGCAATCGAGAACCTCCCGATGGCAAACCCGAACACCACAATCGCCGCTCCAGTGCGCACCCATGCCAGGAACGTACGTTCATTCGCCAGATGGTCGCGCGCCCGGTTGGGATTGGCATTCTCCGCCACGGAGCCTCCGCCGCCGCTCTGCATTATTCCACAGCCTTTTCGATCAGCATTCCCGCGCCAGCAAGATTCTTCATCAGTTCTGGTGGCACCGCATGCCTTTCCTGCAAATATTCCGGGCTGTTATACGTGATCGAGACTTTCCCATCGCTGCCCTCGGCGACCAATACCTTCAGGGGCAGATCGATGGCAAGGCTCGGAGCCGCCACCATCAGTGGAGTTCCGGCCTTTGGGCTGCCGAAAATGATCACTTTCGTCGGGTGCATCTCCAGTCCGACCTTCTCCGCCTCGCCACTGTGATCGATAACACCAAAAACCTGCAGCCCCTTGCTGGCGAAGGCCGATTTCAGACGCTGTACCGTCTCATCGACCGAATAGTGACTGGCGACCTGAACCAGCCCGTTGTTTTTGGTCATGACTGAACCTCCATAGCTGCGATCTGGCCCCTTAAATTCAATGTCATCCTACTTCAGCCAGTCCATAAGTATGCTGCCATCGGGTTCGCATCTGTACCAGAGCGCGGCTGATCTCTTCCGACGAGATTTCTGAGTTCGGCCCGGACAGCACCGCGGCAGCCTCGTTTCTTGCCGCTTCGAGCAACTTCGCATCACGGATAATATTCGCTACCCGAAAATCCGGTAACCCCGCTTGCCGTGTGCCAAAGAATTCACCCGGACCGCGAAGCTCAAGATCGAGTTCCGCAATCTTGAACCCATCATTGTTATCCACCAGAGCCTTCAGCCGCTTCTCGGCTTCCTCAGTGACCTTGCCCCCAGTCATCAAAACGCAATACGACTTCGCCGCGCCTCGTCCAATGCGGCCACGTAATTGGTGAAGCTGGGCAAGTCCGAAACGCTCTGCATGTTCGATCACCATCATGGTCGCGTTCGGGACATCTACACCCACTTCGATGACCGTCGTCGCCACCAGGATCTGCAATTCGCCGTTCTGAAACATGCGCATGACTTGATCCTTCAGAGCAGAGTCCAGCCTCCCGTGCAGCAACCCAACTTTGAGATCGGGAAAAACAACGCCACTCAACTCGCGATACATCTTGATCGCAGCCTTCACTTCGCTCTCTTCACTCTCGGAAATGACTGGATATACAACGTAGGCCTGATGGCCGGCCGCCACCTGTTTACGCACAAAATCCCAAACTTTTGGCGACTGATCATCCGAGACACGACGCGTAACAATGGACGTGCGCCCCGGTGGAAGCTCGTCGAGCACGCTCACGTCCAGGTCGCCATAAAGAGTAAGCGCCAGAGTGCGCGGAATCGGCGTCGCAGTCATGACCAGGACATCAGGCTCCGCCAGAGAAGTGGCGGCCTGCCCGCCTTCTTCTGTCTCTCCCGACTTCTTCATCAGCTTCAAACGCTGCATCACGCCAAAGCGGTGCTGCTCGTCAACGATTACCAGCCCGAGTTTAGAGAACTCGACTTTCTCTTCCAGCAGCGCATGCGTGCCGATCACCAGTTGCGCGTTCCCTTGCGCGATGTGCCGCCGAATCTCGCGTTTGCGCTCGCTCTCCAGTGAGCCCGTAAGCAGCACGATGCGATAGCCGGCATTTTCCAGAATCCGGCGCGCGGAAAAATAATGCTGCTGCGCCAGAATCTCCGTCGGCGCCATCAGCGCCACCTGGCAGCCGTTTTCAATGGCAATGATCGCCGCCTCGAAACCTACGATGGTCTTGCCTGATCCCACATCTCCCTGCAGTAAACGCCGCATCGGGTATGGCTTTTGCATATCCCCGGCGATCTCCTTCAGCACTCGCTTCTGCGCCGCGGTGGGATGAAACGGCAGAATCCGCTTGATGGCTGCTCGTACACGTTCGTCCAACTGAAATGCGATTCCGGTCTGCGCTTTCTGCTGACGGCGTTTCAATTCCAGGCCCAACTCCACGAAAAACAGTTCATCGAAGATCATGCGGATATGGGCCGGCGTCCGGGATGCCTGCAAGGCTTCAAAGCTCTCTCCCGGCTCGGGCCAGTGTACGTTCCACAACGCCGCCCGGGGGGAAATCAGCCCGATGTGGCTGCGTACCATTGCCGGAATCGGGTCCGGCAGGTCCGGTGTGAGATTGTCCAGCGCCGTCCGGATGATCCGTCGAAACCACCTCGCTGACAGCTTTCCGGTTGCCTCGTAGATAGGCACGATGCGTCCGATCTCGAGGGACTCCGCTGCCTTCTTATCAGCGGAATTCCCCTCGCCGTCGGCTGCGTCCCCTAGCACCTCGAATTGCGGCTGGATAATCTGCAACTCCCGGCTGCGCTGGTCTTCCTCGACCTTCCCGTACAGGGCAATCAACTGGCCGGGCTGAAACTTGTCCTGCAGATAGGTCGCATGAAACCACAGGCATCGCAAGCGCGCTCGTCCCTGTCCAACAGTGAGCTGAAAAATCGGCATCTTACGCGTGCGGAAGAGTCCCGAGTTGCGCACTTCAGCGATCACGGTCGCCATTTCTCCCGGGCGCAACTCGGCAATCCCGCGCGGGTTCAACCGGTCCTCATAGCGGAAAGGGAGATAATGGAGAAGGTCGCCGACTGTGGAAATCGCTTTTGTGGCCAGCAATTCAGCGATGCGCGGACCCACACCCTTCACAAACTGCACTGGAGTCGAGAGTTCGAGCATGCGGCTAAGTTTCCAACAGCTTTATGCCATTCCGAGCGCGGAAAAGCACGCCGCACCCGCTGTGGGAATACAAAGAATGTTAGCAGGACCGGACTGCAGACGTGGGCTCGCCTTAGCGCAACCTCCGACCCTCGTGGGGCGCAGCGGTGTCTAAGCCTTCAGTGCTGGTGAACTTTGTCCAGGCGCTGTGCGCAATCGTCCTCGGGAACGCCGTGTACTTCGTTCTGGCGCCCTCATTTCCTCCGGTAGCCCGCCACCATCCACTTCGGCCTGATCTAGGGATGGCTATCGATTTCTGGTTCTGCCTGGTCGCCTACGGCCTGATCCGGACAGCCCGGAAGTGGCGGTAAGATCCTGCAAGCGAGGAATTTAACCGTTTAACCGGTTACTTTAGGAACCTCGGCCCTTCCTCTCCCGCCTCTTACAATCTACCTACATGCAGAAGATAGCCGTCCTGTACGATGCGGGCCAGGCGGTGCTCTCTACCTTTGATCTCGACGAGGTATTGCGCCGAATCCTGGGAATCGCGCGTGACTTTTTCCATCTGCAAAACGCCGCCATCCTGCTGCTGGATAAGGAGGCCAAGCAATTGTGTGTCCGCTCGCAGATCGGCTGGGACACCGGAAGCGACAAAACCCATTTGGGATGGCACGAGGGCATTACCGGTTCCAGCGTGCTCAAGAAGCAACCGGTCTATGCCCCTGACGTCAGGAAGGATCCTCGTTACATCTGCTGCGCGCTATCCACGCTCTCGGAGTTGGCTATCCCTCTGATGGTGCGGGATGAAGTAGTCGGCGTGCTCGACTGCCAGAGCGAACGTGTCGACCATTTCGACCACGAGACCATTGACCTGCTCACGATGTTCTCGACCCAGGCCTCGATTGCTTTGCAGAACGCGCGATTGTACTCACTGGAACGCCGGCGAGCGAGACAACTGCAAGCCATCAATACGATTGCGCAGCAATGCACCGCTGTCATGGACCTGGAAGACCTCCTCGCCCGCGTTTGCTCGGTCATTCAGCACGCGTTTCAAGTGGCGCATGTCTCTCTCAGTCTGCGCGAGGATGGCGACCTCGTCCTGCGTGCGCACCAAGGCACTCTCACCCCATGCTTGCCGGAGGGTGGCCGTCTGCCTGCAGACTCGGAACCCTGGTCTAAGGTGCTGGCATCCGGTGGTACATACCTGGAGAACGATCTGAATGCCACTCCGAATACTATGCGGCTGTTTTCCGAATCCAATTCGCGCCTCAGTATTCCTCTGATCTCGTTCGGACAGACCCTGGGCGTACTTACTCTGCATAGCTCCGAGCGCAACGCCTTTCTCGACAGCGAACTGCAACCGCTCGAAGCGGTCGCCGACATCTGCGCCAGTTCTATCCA
>Ga0307478_10003706_pt1 | contig 11217 bp, 5 predicted proteins | sample atmos_gasesECM4C_2_FD_203713 | JGI IMG/M metagenome (GOLD analysis project Ga0307478, IMG submission 203713) | Hardwood forest soil microbial communities from Morgan-Monroe State Forest, Indiana, United States - atmos_gasesECM4C_05 | ecosystem: Environmental > Terrestrial > Soil > Temperate...
GGAAACGGAGTGCCGCAGCGCGGCCTCCGACGGTACAAGATCATCAATCTCGGGGTTCAGATTAATAGCCGCCTCGTCTCGAACCTTACCGGCACAATTGATGTCGGGTCGGGCCGACACGTCTCCTCCCCTCGGCTTGCCGAGGATTAACCCAGCCAGCGGCGGGGTTTGTCGCCCTGACACCGCCTCCGCGCAAGGGTTAGAAATTAGCGTTAGGAATAAATCCTAGCGCGAAAACTTAAGGAAGATCAAGGGAATTTCGGATCACCCGGAGCCGGCGTGACGGCGCATGTCTCGGAAGTGACAAGGGGTGGCACTGCTTACCTGTTCCCAGCTTTTCAAATCTCTGCTACCATCGACGGCTCAGTGCTATTTCACCAAGACGCTTTGAGTCGGGCGATCCAACGCCGGGCGGGGCTCGTCTTCACCGGACCGAGAGACGCATGGTCTTAGGAATGGCTGTGCCTCTGTCTCGAAGTCGGTCTGCCCCCTGGGCACGGGGAGCAGCGGGAGACTTTTGTTTTCTTAAAACGGAGTCTTCTCATTCAACACAGGAGGTTAGCGAGTGGCGGTGCCACCGCCATGAGACCGATCCGAACCTATGATGGCTTCGATTTTGGGCAAGCTGGATAGTCTAGGGGATCAGCACCCGCACAAAGTTCTCTATTCGTACATTGACGTGAACGGCAATCCGATTGGAGGTTACTCCTACGAGGAGTTCCTCCGCCGGACGAAGGTGATCGCGGGACATTTGCGGAAGGAGCACGGTTTTAAGTCGCAGGACCGTCTTCTGCTCGCCTATCCGCCGGGCCTCGAAATGATTTGCGCATTCTTTGGCTGCGTGCGCGCGGGGTTGATTCCCGTGCCCGTCTATCCTCCCAGTTCTCGTGGCTTCCAGGGCGCCCTTTACAAAATGGTCCACATCGCGAAGGATTGCCAGGCGGCTGGCATTTTAACCAGCAAAGATTACCTGGGATCCCTGAAGACCAATCTTGCCAGAAGCGGAGTCTCGGCAAGCGGTGTCGACGTCGATTACATTTCCAGTCTTCGTTGGATTGTAACGGAAGACTTCGTCGATACGGTTTCGGACGAAACATTCAACGGCGCTTCAAAAATTCTGTTTCTCCAGTACACCTCGGGGTCGACTCGAGATCCTAAAGGCGTAATGGTCACGCACGAAAACATCTTGCACAACTGCCCGCTCGTGATCGACCATGACGCGCCGGTAGTCGTCTCCTGGCTGCCGCAGTATCACGATATGGGGTTGATCGGGTGCTACCTTTATCCCGCGCTGAGCGGCGGTACGACCTACGGCTTCGCTCCCACAGATTTCATTCAGCGCCCGACCTTATGGTTCGACGCGATCAAGACTTACGAAGCCAGCGCCTCGGCGGCGCCAAACTTCGCTTACGACTATTGCTTGCGCGCGGGGCGACTTTCGAAGGAGAGTTTGGAGTCTTGCGACCTTAGCTCGCTCAGGTTGCTGATGGTGGCCGCGGAGCCGGTCAAACCGGACACGTATACGCGGTTCCTGCAGGCCTTTCAGCCCCATGGACTCAAGTCGGAAAGCTTTTTCGTCGCGTACGGGCTGGCGGAGAATACGCTGGCGGTTTCGCTCCGTGGCCGCAATATTATTTCCGTCAACAAAAACGCGGTCGCACTGGGGAAAGCCCGGATGACCAAGGAGGTTTCCGAAATCGGGGCGGCCACCCAGATTGTCAGTTGCGGAACTCCCCTGCCCGGCCTCACGGTAAAGATCGTAGACCCGGAGAAGCACGTCGCTCTGGAGCCGGGTCGAATCGGTGAGATTTGGATCGCCGGAGGAAGCAAGTGCCTGGGTTGCTGGAATAACCCCGAACTCACTCTGAAGCAGTTTCACGCCCGGCTGGTGGACGACAGCCCCTATGACGATGGCTACCTTCGCACCGGCGATATGGGCTTCTTCCACGAGGGCGAACTCTTCGTCTGTGGGCGTATCAAGGATATGATCATCCTCCGCGGGCAAAACTATTACCCGCAGGATATCGAGGCAGTGGTGGAGAAGGCGTCCGGGCTGATCCGGACGAATTGCGTTGCGGCGTTCCAGATTCACGAAGACAGCGAGCCGGCGCTGGCGATCGTCGCCGAAGTGAAAAATCCAAAAGCGCTTCCCGATGCGCTGAAGATTGCAGCCGCCGTCCGCAATTACCTCAACGTGGAAGTGGCGCTGATTTCTTTTATCGCACCCCGCGCCATACCGAGAACCAGTTCGGGCAAGATCATGCGCCACAAAACCAAGCACATGTGGCTGCAAGGTCAATTTACCGTTCTCTCGGAGTTTTCACGGGAAAAGGACGCTGAAACCTCCGTCTCCGGTTCTGAAAACCAGTCGCCGTTCGACGTATTGAAAGCTCGCTACAACCTCACGGGCACCGAATCGTACAACCTCGTCGAAGCCGGATTGGATTCCCTGGATCTGGTTGTGTTCATGCACGAGATCAAGGAACTGCTGAAGAACAAAGACGCTGAGATGTTAGCGAGACAGGTAGATATCGGTCTTATTCAGCGTGTGAGCGTAGCCGAGTTGTTTCGACTGGCCGAACAGTTGGAGCATTCTCCCGAAGAAGCGCTGGGCCCGCTGCGGCAATACCTGGCGGCTTTCCGCGAAGAGCAGCGCGTGGCGGAACAGCGGATGATGAGGAACGACAGGAGGATCATCTTCGAGCCTTCGACGCCCGCATTATTGTCCGAAACGCCGATCCTGAATAACGTTCTACTCACCGGCGGTACCGGCTTCATCGGGCCGTTCCTCATGAAAAGTCTGCTGGAACAAACGCGTGCGAAGATCCACGTTCTCGTCCGGTCTTCCGACGAGCATCAGGGCAGGCAAAGGTTGAGAGCGGCGATGGAATCGATGGGGCCTTGCCCAGTCGAGTTGATGCAGATGTTCGAAACTCGCGTGATCCCGGTTTGCGGAGATCTTGGCCAGAAGGGACTGGCATTGACGCAGGAGGATTGGGATTTCCTCGCAAGCGAAATCGATACGGTGTTCCACAACGGCGCAACCGTAAATTACCTGCTCAACTACGACCGCATGCGTGACGCGAACGTGCTGGGGACGAATGAGGTCTTGAGACTGGCGTTCGAAGGACGGGCCAAGAGCTTCAATTACGTCTCGACTACGTTCATATTTGGCTGGGCGGTTAAAAAAGTTCTATACGAGACTGACTTCAACGAGAATATGGAGCTTCTCGATTTTGGATATAGCCAGTCCAAGTGGGTATCGGAGCAAGTGGTTATGGATGCGCGCCGCCACGGGCTTGCTACGCGGATCTTCCGGCCCGCTCTGGTCAGTCCCTCGATTACCGGCGGCGGCAACAACTTCGACATCGCCGTTCGTTTAGTTGCATTCATGGTGAATCACGGCATTGGAGTCGATGCCCTGAACCAGGTTAGTTTCGTTCCCGCAGACATCACAGCCAACAATATCGTTGCGATTTCCACTACTCCCGGTACGGAGAATAAGACGTATCACGTTACGAGGGACGAATACGCGAACATGCTGGATATCACCGGCCTCATTACGAAGGCGACCGGCCGGCAATTTGAAGTGTTCAGTCTTCCCGACTTTGTTCCCGAACTTATCCGGAGATGTACGAAAGAAGATCTCCTCTTTCCGCTGCTGGACTTTCTGGTGGGCTCAGTGGACAACATCTCGGCGATGGAGTTCAAACGCTACGACAGTTCCTGTTATCAAGCGGCCCGGGATGCTTCCGCATGGGGCAAGCCGGATGCGTCTCTCGAAGAAACCGTCAATGGCATTCTGCGATTCATGCAACGAAGAGGAATCATCTCGGTTGCGGCTCGCGAGTTCAAGGTCGTGGGTAACTGCCAGTAAGTGGTCCACGCGCGCAGATGCATCAGGCGTGGCACAGTGTTGCTACTGTTTCCGAAATACCATGGTCTCTCTTACTTGCTGACCGGCCTCCAGCGTGCCGGTCGTAGTTAACGTCATCTCTGCTCCGTCGGCGGAAACCACCCACCGATCTTTTTGAGCGATTTGATCATCCCGGCGGTAAATTGAATCCACGGTGTGCGCATCGACAAGTTGGAGAGTCACGGTATCGTTGCTGGAATTTTTCAGATTGTATTCCTTGCCGTCAAATCGGGCGCTGTAGCTGAAGCCGCCCGAGAAGTGGACCCCATCCTTTCCTTCCGGCTCGATCTTAAGCACCATCCCCTGCCGCAATCGAGTCTTGCTTAGATCCTCGGTCCACTCACCAGCGAATAAGTCATTGGCCAACTTTTTTCCTCCGCTCCGCGTCCACACGATGATCCTGTCGGCGCGGCCGTTTTGGGAAGTCGTGCTCGTTAGCTCGTTAGCATCCCCCGACAGCTTGTCATGAATCGTCGCCACGAGGGCACCGTCCTTTCTCTGTTTGATTTCTACTTGATGTTTATCGATCCTCCGCAGCTCGATTTGATTAAATGCCGGATTGCCTGGCACGGACCCTTCATGTCCGTTCAACTTGGCCGTAAAATCGACATGGGTGTCGCCAGAAATCACTACGTGCACTTCATCGTGGAGACGCGCGATGGAGAGTTTGTTGGGGGGATCGAGAGAACACTTGGCAGAGATGAGCGTCCAGGAGCCGATGCGGGGGTCTGCGGCGCCAAGTTGAAGGGCGGCAAACAACCCGAATAACGCGAGTTTGTGCAATGTTCCTCCTGGAGACTGTAGTCTCTACAAACAATAATACGAACGCGTGCGAAATGGGAACCCGGACGCACCCAGGGCGTCGGGAAAAAGAGCCTTCCGATTTCCTCGCGGGATGTGGGTCTGTTCAGGTAACGATTTTGAGTAGTGGCCTAATTCCCTGTTGCTGATTTTTCCGCTGATCCTCTAGGATTTCGAACTACGACAAGCCGAATGAAGACGAGTCGGCCCACTACCCGATTTCGCGTGACACTATGAATCTCATGCCTGTGCGCCGTCTATGGCTGGCCGGGGTAGTCCTTGTCGCTGTTCTCGTGCTGCTTCCATTTTCCTTTCACGCCGAGCGCCGTCTGGAAACTGCAACCCGCATCGAAGGTAGCGAAGCGGGAAAAGTCCCGCAGGAGTTGGCCACTCGCTTTCGTTCGCCATTCGTTGACCGCGTGGTCCTGGTGATTCAGGGCATTCCCCCCGTCGATTCGGAGGAAGGCGAGCAAGCACTCGCAACAATTGAAAAGGAGCTGCAAGCGGAGCCGGGCGTATCCGGAGTTGTTTCCCATCTTGATTTCCGCGATCCGATCTTCCTGGGCAAGGGCGGAGGAACGTTTGTTCTGGTGGGACTCGCCTCGACCGAGGGGCCCGTGGAAGCACTAGTCCCCAAGCTTCACGACCTGGAGAACTCGCTGCAAAACCAACTGCGGGACCGCTACCCGGCGGTGAGGCTAGAACTGACGGGAGAGACTCCGCTTAATTTCGACATTCGGAAAGCCAGCGCCGATGACGTGCGACATGCCGAGAGTCTCGTGATTCCGGGCACGCTTGTACTTCTGCTGGTGGCTTTCGGAAGCCTGGTGGCGGCCCTGATTCCACTAGCCATTGGTCAGCTTGCGATCGCGAGTGCTCTTGCGATTGCAGGATTCCTGGCGGTGCGTTGGCACTTATCCATCCTGGTTCAGAATCTGTCCACGATGCTTGGGCTGGGCTTGGGAATCGACTACGCGCTCCTCATGGTCAGCCGCTTCCGGGAAGCGATTGCCGCCGAGCAAAACGGACTCAATGCCTCCGCCATTGCGGCGCGTCAGGCGGGTCGTACCCTGCTGATTTCAGCCGCAACTGTGGCCATTGGATTTCTAGCCCTCTTGATCGTCCCCATCAGCGAAGTCCGTTCCATCGGAGTGGCTGGATTCCTGGTGGCCGGAATGAGTGTGTTGCTGGCGAATACTCTCGTTCCGGCACTGCTGGCAGTTCTCGGTCCGCGAATCAATGCTGGCCGCGTGCCCTTGATTGCAAGTTGGGATGAGCATCGAGCTGCACGCACGGAAAACCGCTGGAGACGATGGGGGAAAGTGATCGTTGCTCATCCTTGGATTGCCATTTTTCTGGCAGGCGTCCCCTTGCTACTGCTCGCCTCGCAGGCTGCGCGCCTCGATACCAACGTCCCCAGAGGGGATTGGCTGCCGTCACAGGCGGAATCGGTTCGCGCGCTGCATACGCTTGAACGAATGGATCGGGTTGGCATGGTGTACTCGTTGCGCGTGATTCTCGAACTTCCGACGGATTCCATTACGCAAACGGACGCGGGGTGGAATGCCCTCGATCGTTTTAGCAAGCGGCTCGCCAGCGATCCTCGTTCTGGCCGGGTAATCTCTCTCACTACGATTGCGGAGAGTAATCGGTCTGGCCTCGGCAACCTCTCTCGCGACACGCGTCGAACATTCCTGAGTCGCGACGGGCGGGCGGCGCTGGTTGAAATCTTACCTGCGACTTCCGTGTCCCTGAACGACCAGGTCAACTGGGTGCGGGAACTGCGGAAGACTGGCGCGGTAGCTCTTACGGGAGTACCTGGCGCCACGCTTCGCATTGGGGGTATCCCGGCGCTGACCGCCGATTATCAGACGATTGTCCGCGAGCGGTTCTCTTCAGTAATCGCGCTGGTGGTGGGAGGGACGCTCGTGGCCCTTCTTGGCGGGTTCCGATCACTTTTCGCCGCGGTGAAGGCCATTGTTCTGAACTTGCTGTCGGTTGCGGCCTCCTTCGGAGCGCTGGTTCTTGTGTTTCAGGACGGACACGGAAGCAGGTTCTTCGGAGTTCCGGAGGGAACGGGCAGCATATTTCCCATTGTGCCGATCGTCGCCTTCGCCATCGTCTTTGGATTGAGCATGGATTACGAAGTGTTTTTGGTCGCACGAGTCCTCGAAGAGAGGAGGAGCGGCTTGAGCGAATTGGAGGCAATCCCCGAGGGGCTAGCCAGAACCGCAGGGCTGATTACCAGTGCCGCCGCGATCATGATTGTGGTGTTCGCCGCATTTACCTTCGGGAACTTCCTGGTAGTCAAGATGCTCGGATTTACGCTGGCGGTAGCCGTATTCATTGACGCAACGCTCGTTCGCATTGTGATTGGACCTGCCCTTCTTCGCGTTGCAGGCGATTGGAACTGGTGGCCTGGAGGGCTCACCGCCGCGCGCAATACACCAGTGATCGCCAGCGGCGAATGATGCAAATCGAGACACTGATTCCGGTTCAGGTAACAATCAAATTCCCGTCCCATTATTTATTTAGCGAGGCGTTGGACATTATTTCCGGGGTTGCCGACTGTACATACTCGATCAGCACACTTCGGCTTGGTAGCTGTTAGTTTGCGGGTCCAGCAAATAGCAGCAGATTCCCATCCGGATCCGTGATGATGAAATTCTTGGCGCCCCAAGGTTGCTTTTTCAGTGTCTGATGAAAGGCAACGCCAGCGGACTGAAACTCAAGAAATAGCAACTTGATCTCGTCGGCGGCAGCAACGGTTATAGATACCGACAAAAGTTTCTCGCGATCGCGAACCGTCGACTCGACTACTGGCCGCTCGACGCACCTAAGATTGAGGCGCGCCGCGTCGCGACCGACCTGTGCATAGTAGGGAGGGTCGCCATAACTGAATACAAGCGAAAAACCCAACTTCTTACAGAAAAAGTCGCATGAGCGTTTGATGTTGGTGACGAACAGTTGCGGCTCCGCTCTCACAATCGTCGCCTTGGATGGCGACGATTTCGCTTTGCGCGGAGTGGTGGAAAGTCCAGTTTTAAGGGCTTGCCAACTATCGAAGCCGGACTGTCTTGCGACCATTTCTTGGGCATCGCTGAGCTTAAAGCTCGCCGCAAGAATCTCTGAGTCGGGCATGTTCAGGAAACGGGGCAAATGCCCGCGGATTTGCGCGGCGACGGGATAGTGACGTTCGCGATGCCACCGCAATATGAGCTTGGCCTGTTTTTTGAGGTTTTCTAGATTGGGCATGTAGGGCTCCACGATGAGATCGTAGGTGGGCATTGCCCTTTGGCGAGGCGCCGTTGCATCCTACATGCGCAAATTGCAGTATCCGCGACCGTGTCAGTCGCTGTCAATTGAGAACGACGCCCCGCTACGCATTGCTGGGCGGCTTGTTGTATCACGGGAACCCCTTCCGTCATCCGGTAAGGGAAGGTTTGCCGACCATTCGGGAGTGATCTTACAATATGGCCGCCTTTCGTTGACTCGCGAGTGCCCTGTCCGTAAGATGAAGCGACCCGACCGTAAGGCATCTCCCGTGATCGGCCAGATCATCTCGCACTACCGCATCCTAGAGAAACTCGGCGGTGGCGGGATGGGTGTCGTCTACAAGGCCGAAGACACTCGCCTGCACCGTTTCGTCGCTCTCAAGTTTCTCCCCGATGAAGTGGCTCGCGACCCCCAGGCTCTCGCCCGCTTCCAGCGCGAAGCGCAAGCTGCCTCGGCTCTGAATCATCCCAACATCTGCACCATACATGACATCGGAGAGGAGAATGGCCTAGCTTTCATCGCCATGGAATATCTCGAAGGCGTGACTTTGAAGCACCGCATCGCCAGCCGCCGGCTCGACTTCGAGATTCTGCTCCCGCTCGCCATAGAGATCGCCGACGCCCTCGATGCCGCTCACAGCAAGGGAATCGTCCACCGCGATATCAAACCTGCAAACATCTTCGTCACCGAGCGCGGCCATGCTAAGATTCTTGACTTCGGTCTGGCCAAAGTTGCGCCCGCCGCCAGTTCGTCCAGCCAGTCCGCTCTGAACACGCAGACTCAGTCAATTGACGCCGAACATCTAACCAGCCCCGGCACCATGGTGGGCACGGTCTCCTACATGTCGCCGGAACAAGTGCGCGGCAAAGATCTCGACGTTCGCACCGATCTGTTCTCCTTCGGCGCAGTACTGTACGAGATGGCGACCGGAGCCTTGCCCTTCCGCGGCGAAACTTCGGCGATGATCTGCGAAGCGATCGTCAATCGCGCCCCCGTCGCGCCCGTGCGACTCAACCCCGATCTCCCCGCCGATCTGGAACGCATCATCAATAAGGCTCTCGAGAAGGATCGCGATCTCCGTTACTGCTCAGCCGCCGATCTCGAAACCGACCTCAAGCGCCTGAAGCGCGATACTGAATCGAACAGAGCGCTATTGCCGGGCGCGGCCGCGGTCCCAGCCCCGCGAACCGAGGCAACTCGACGGCTCTCCTGGCAGAAATGGACCGCCCTCGCGGCACTTGTACTGGTCGCCGCCGCTGTGGTCTTGGACTGGCTGCGCGCACCGCTTCCCCCGCCCAGAATACTGGCGCCCAAACAGATCACGAACGATCGCCTTCCCAAATCCGATCTCGTAACTGATGGCAACAGAATCTATTTCAATGAAGCACTGCCCGGCAGTTTGGCAGTTGCTCAGGTTGCGAGCTCGGGTGGCGAAACGGTTACTCTGAACGTGCCTTTTCCCAATGCCCTCGTCGCCGATGTCGCGCCGGATGGCTCCGAGTTGTTGATGGTGCAAGCGATTAATTTTGGCGGCAGCCCCTATTGGTCGGTTCCTGTTCCCGCCGGATCGCCACGGCGGCTGGGCGACATCACCGGGCTTGGTGGCCGATGGGCGCCGGACGGAAAGCTGGTGTTTGGAAAAGGGAACGACCTATACATCGCCGAGCATGATGGGACCAATCCGCGGAAGCTTGCTACCGCCACGGACTCTCCCGAGTCCGTTCGCTTTTCTCCGGATGCGAAGCGCATCCGGTTCACGTCTTTTAACGCGGCGAACAGTACATCCACCATCTGGGAGGCCCGCAGCGACGGCAGCAATATCCACCCGTTGCTTCCGGGCTGGAACAAACCTCCCAATGAGTGCTGTGGCCGTTGGACCAGCGACGGCAGGTACTATGTTTTCCAAAGTATTCGAGAAGGCGCCAGCAACATTTGGATCGCGCCCGATGCGTCCGATAGTTGGAGGAGAATCGTCCGCGAACCGGTTCAGCTCACCACCGGCCCTCTGCAGTTTAGCGAGCCACTTCCCAGCAAAGATGGCAAGAAACTGTTCGTAGTCGGCACCCAGCTGCGTGCGGAGTTGATCCGTTACGACTCGAAATCGGGTGACTTTGTTCCTTATCTCGGTGGAATCTCGGCCGGCGATGTGGCATTCTCCCGCGACGGCCAGTGGATTACATACGTCAGTTATCCCGAAAACACTCTGTGGCGCTCCAAACCCGACGGCAGCGCCCGGCTTCAGCTCACTTATCCTCCCATGCGAACAGCCTTGGCCCACTGGTCTCCTGACGGGCAGCAGATCGCATTCTCCGGAGCCTTGCCGGGAAAACCATGGAAGGTCTTTGTCATTTCAAAAGATGGTGGCAGTCCACAGGCAGTCACGGAAGGAGATCAGGAGACGGATCCCTCCTGGTCAGAGGACGGCAGCACGCTCGCCTTCGCGCACTACGAACTATTCCATCCTGATCGAACACTCATCGAGTTGTTCAACTTCAAAACCGACCAACTGTCGCAACTGCCGGATTCGCAGGGGATATTCGGTCCCCGCTGGTCTCCGGATGGCCGCTACATCGTCGCGATAACCCAAGCTACGAATGACAGACTGGTGCTCTACGATCTGAAGACTCAACGGTGGCGGCAGCTGGAGACCGCCGTGCACGGGTTTGGCTATCTCACATGGTCGTCCGATGGTACCTCCCTGTATTTCGACACACTCGAGAGCGGAGCCAGTGCATTTTACCGTTTGCGAATCAGTGACTCGAAGCTAGAAAAGCTGGTAGACCTGAACAAGGTGCGGCGATTCTCCGATCAGTTTGGCGGCGGATCCTCCTGGACCGCCCTTGGTCCCGGCGACGTTCTCTTGCTGCCCCGCGATATCAGCACCCAGGAAATCTACGCCTTCGACCTGCAGCTTCCCTGATTCCTCACAGCTCTCGCGCAACCATCCGTCGACCCTGCGGGCAATTGCGGCGCAAGCTAGTCTTTCAACTCTTCATTCCTCTTCCATCTGGGACCTACCGTCGATTGTGGGCGGATGACGAGCAACTCGGAAGTAATTGGGAACGAAACTCTGCGTCGTTTAGGGTTTCGTGTTCTGACGTGTCCAATCCCAAAAATACCTGGAGCAAATTAGCCAAGAGTAATTGCGCAGCTTTTAAATGGCGGAAGCGAGTGGGGGTCGAACCCACCAATGACAGGTAGACCTGCCACTCACCGGTTTTGAA
>Ga0307478_10003707_pt1 | contig 11217 bp, 13 predicted proteins | sample atmos_gasesECM4C_2_FD_203713 | JGI IMG/M metagenome (GOLD analysis project Ga0307478, IMG submission 203713) | Hardwood forest soil microbial communities from Morgan-Monroe State Forest, Indiana, United States - atmos_gasesECM4C_05 | ecosystem: Environmental > Terrestrial > Soil > Temperate...
CGGCGGCCTCGTTGACATGAAGATGAGCTTCTGACCGTCGTAACTGAAATAGGCCTCGGCGTTTTGCCCCCCGAACGTGAGTTGCTTGAGGTGTCGCAAATGTGTTTCGCGCGGATCACGCAGCGGATCGTCGGGGTTCCCGTGAACAACCGGGCCAGCTCCACCCAATCCAGAAGTTGCGGTCTTCTCCTGCGCCCGGCTCGCATGGGCCACCGCGATGGCCGCGATGAAAAGCAATGCAGCTGGCCATCCAAGGCCGCGCTTGAGCTTGCGGAAATTCCTCATGCGGAACTCTGAATTCTTCCGCTCAACCTCGGTGTTGCTCCTCACTTGCGCGCCTCAAGCGTCACCTCATGCGTGACTTTCTCATTGCCACGCATCACTGTGACCACCACTATGTCGCCGGGCTTGCGCGCGCGCAAAGCGTAGGTGAAATCGTATAGGTTGTCGATTTTCTTGCCGTCAAACTCGATCAGCACGTCGCCAGTCTGGAATCCGGCTTTTCCGGCCGGGCTGCCGTCGCGCACGTCGGCAAACTTCACCCCGCCATGCTCCACCTGGCCGAAGTCGGGAATCGATCCGAAATAAGGTCCGTATCCTCCGCCCCCGCCGGTGACGGAAGTGGCGGGCTCAGCTACGCGCGCGTACTTAGGCTTCTCACTTAGGCCATCCAGCCCGGTGACCACATTCGCCACCAGCTCAACGACGCGTGCGCCGCTCGCCGCATCAATCTTGTCCCAGGTATCCGACGGCTTGTGATAGTCCGAGTGCAAGCCCGAAAAAAAGAAGAACACCGGCACTTCGTGAGAAGTAAAGGACGTCTGATCGCTGGCTCCATATCCGGAAGATGAGTAACTGAGATTGAATTCCACCGCCCGGTTGGCGTCCTGCACCATTTGTTGAAATCCGGGAGAGGTCCCCATACCGGAGACGTACAGCCGGTTGTTCGAGACGCGGCCTATCATGTCCAGATTGATCATCGCGATCGCCTGGTTTAGCGGAAACGGGGGATGCTGCGTGTAGTAGCTGGATCCCAGCAGGCCGAGCTCTTCGCCTGCAAAGCCAATGAACACGATCGAGTGGCGCGGACGCTGCGGCGAATGCGCCAGAACGTCAGCCAATTCCAGGATCCCGCTGATGCCGGAGGCATTGTCGTCAGCGCCGTGATGCACCTGACCCTTCTGATTCGGCGCGAGTGAATTCCGGTCCCCCAGGCCGAGATGATCGTAATGTGCGCCGACCACGATATACTGGTCTGCGAATTTCGGGTCCGTCCCCGGCAATTCCGCGACGACATTCGATACCTTTCGATGGATGCGCTCGATGTCTACGGTCAGCGTTAAGTGCGATGCAGCGTCGAGCGGCATCGAGTGGTTGGAGAGATCCTTGTCGATGGCTTGGCGAAGTTCGTCGAGTGCTTGACCAGATGGTTTCAGCCAGCTATTCACCGTATCCACCTTCACCTGGATCACCGGAATGCTCATCTCCTGCGGCCCGCTGACTTCCTCGAGGCGCAGCAGTTCATCGGACTGATCGGGATGATTGCCGAGATCATTCACCAGAATCATCGCCTTGGCCCCGTGATTCTTGGCATTTATTGCCTTGTTGACGACATCCGCGTGCGTTGTGAACTGCTTTCCCGCAAAGACGCTGTGCTCGTCGTTTTCTTGCGGCTCGTGCCGAAGGACAATCACCGCCCGGCCGTTGGCGTCGAGGCCTTGGTAGTCGTCGTAGTGATATTCCGGCGCGGTGATCCCGTAACCGGCAAACACCAGTGGTGCCTTAAGCGTGGCGCTGGCGGAGAAGCTGAGCGGAACGAAATCCTGCTGCACCTTCAGCGGCGTGGAAGTCGCGCCTTGTTCGAAAACCGCCGCGTTGGCGTTACCTAGATTTGCTCCGACCACTAGTTCAAAACTCTGTAAGTATTTGCCGTGGTCCCCGGCAGGTTTCAACTTGAACTTGTGAAAGTGATCGGCGATGTATTTAGCAGCTCGATCCAATTCCGGCGTCCCATTGCCGCGGCCCTTGAGCTCGTCGCTCGCCAAAAACTTGATCGGCTCGAGAAACTCCCGTGCGGTGAAGCGGGTCTCGGTCGCCGCCCGGCCCACCGGAATAAATCGTTCTTCCTTTGCCAGCAGAGCCAGCAAGCTGGCTCCGGCCACCGCAAGCGCCAGCGCCCTGCCGTACGTCCAGCGTTTCCCCTGTTCCCGCCCCATGGTCGCTCCTCCACTCATGATAGTTGATTATAGGAAACCCCTCCGTTTCTATCCAGACAGAGTGCCCATTGGGCTAATCAATAGGATTCGTTGAAGTGATCGGTTATCGGGCAGTTGTTCCCTGCAAGTCCCGGAAATTGCCTCACACGGAATGTAGGCGCAGCTCGCCTCCTCGGTCTGCGCAGTTCTCCCGCACAAACTCGCGCGACAAACAAGTACTAAGAGTGCATCGGAGGCCGTGCGGAACCATCTACTTTTAGTTTTTCCAAGTCGCCTGCGAGGTGAGCCAGGGTCTCGAGCTCGTTGCGGAGATCATTCCAATACTTAGCGCCCACCGCGGATACAAATTGTCCATGGGCCTTGCGCCAGGCAGGCAGGCTGCGCTTCAGCGCCTGTGCGCCTTTCTCGGTCAGATTCAGGAACCGTTGTCGCCTCGCAGACCGTCCCGAAATCTTGATCAACCCTTCCTTCTCCAAAAGCCGCAAGCTGCGCGTCAGCGTCGTCGGGTCGATCATTAAAACGTGCGCCAAATCCCCCATGGCCACCGGCTGATTCTTCGCAATGCCCACCAAGAGAGTGAACTGCGTCGAGCGGACGCCCGAATCCTCCAGCGCCAAATCGTAGAGCCGCGTCACCGCCCGCGCCGTCCTCCGAAAATTGAAGGAAGCGCAGTATCCGGTCCCGGTTAAGTCCAATTTGGAACCCGATTTGCTCATCTTCCGCAGACTCATCTTGACATGTATGTACATCTCAAGATATAAGTTATCCCAACGGATTGTCAACCGCATCCAAAATGGCAGTCAGGGAGCCATTTAGCGAGTGGAACAAAACTAAATTTGGGCTGGTGCGTCCAATCGGGCTAAGGGTGAGGTCTATGAACACAGAACTCGCATCCACTCGCTTGCCGGAACGCCAGGGAACTTCAAGCGGTACTGCAATCAGCGGTCCGGCCGTGGTCTCGAACAACGCTTCCAATCGTGTTGCGAATCCCGCCTCGAATGCCACGGTGACCGCTCCGGCGCGGTACGTGCGCTTCGGGGATTTCCATCTCGACCTGGAAAAAGAAGAATTGTTCCGAGCCGGCTCGCGCGTCAAACTTCAGGGCAAGGTCTATCAGGCGCTGGTGGCGCTGCTCGAGCGGCCCGGAGAGATCGTCACGCGCGAAGTCCTGCGCATGCGGCTGTGGCCATCCGACACGCACGTAAATTACGACGCAAACGTCAACACGACCGTAAATAAGCTGCGGCAGATTTTGGGCACCACGGAAGACGGACCGTCTTTCGTGGACACCATTCCCCGCAAGGGCTACAGCTTCGTCGCCAAAGTCGAGTACATCGACCACCCCGCGCCGCGGCCCGCGCGCCCGCTGCCGGAACTTGCTTCCTGCGCTGCGGATGGTGCAACCGCCGGGCCGCGCGCGCTTTTTCTAGGCGCCGAAGTCCCGTCAAGATGGTTCATCGCCGGCGTGATTTCTCTGCTGCTCGCCGGCATGTTATTCGGCGCGGCACTCACGATGTTGGTCCGGCGCTTCATGTAGCGTCGTCAAAATCAAACTCAGCCGCCTCGTTCCACCACGTCGCCGGCAAACTCAAGCGGCTGTCTGTCAACAAATTTCACAGCGAGCCCCGGAGGCCGAGGGCATCAGCCTGCTCGCGAAGAGCCGCGATGCAAAACGCGATGTGCTCTTCGAGCGGAATCCCCAGCTCTTCGGCGCCTTGGCGCACGTCTTCGCGCGAAACTCCTTTCGCGAAAAGCTTATCCTTCATGCGCCGCTTGACCGAGTCCACCTCGAGATCGAGAATGCTTTTTGACGGCCGCACGTAGGCGCAGGCGGTGAGGAAGCCGGCGATTTCGTCGCAAGCGAAAAGCGTGTGCTCGAGCGCGGACTGGCGCGGCACGTTGCAATAATCCGCGTGTGAAAGAATGGCGCGAACGATCTCCTCGGAGTAGCCCTGCTCGCGCAAAATCTTTGCGCCTTCCGAAGGATGCCCCTGATCGGGCGAGTGCTCGTGATTGGGCCAGCGCTCGTAGTCGAAATCGTGGAGCAACGCCGCGAGGGACCAGACCTCTTCGTCCTCGCCGGACTTGCGGGCGTAGGCGCGCACGCAGGCCTCCACGGCCAGCATGTGTTTGCGCAAGCTTTCCGAAGCGGTGTACTCGCGGACAAGTTTCCAGGCATCCTCGCGTGTCGGCATGGGTTCCTCCAAAAAAGAGCAAGCATTGTAACGCGTGGGCAAGTTGTCAGTCGACAGTTGAAGGTTGAGAGGGAGCGTGGGAAGACGCACCGCAGGCCGGTTCGCAAGCTCCGGCCCAGGAGAGAGACGGGAAAAACACGAGATTTGCGGTGAAGGGCAAGGGGACGGGAGAAGGAAGAAGGTAAAGCGTGGCCAAGAGATGGGCGCACCCGTGCGCGTTAGATGGCTGCGTACAGCGCTAGCCAGCCTGGGTGCTGAAGCGGAATTGGGAAAGGTTCAGGGTTGGACCATTCCGCAGCGGACGGCATACCGGACGAGGCTGGCGGTCTCGTGGATATCCAGCTTCTGCATGAGCCGGGTGCGATGAGATTCCGCGGTTTTTACGCTAATGCCAAGCAGTGAGGCAACTTCCTTGGTGGATTTTCCTTCGGCAATCAACTGGAGTACCTGGCGTTCGCGGAGAGTAAGCGAATGTTTAGGTCGCTCGGACTTTGAGCGGTAGGCTTCCATGACGGCGCGAGACACGCCGGGGCTGAGGTAGACCTGGCCGCGGGAAACCTGGCGGATGGCTTCCAGCAGGTCGCCAGCTACCTGGCTCTTGAGGACGTAACCCCTCACGCCTGCTTCTAGTGCTTCGGAGATGTATTGATCCTCGTCATGCTGTGTAAGGAGGATCGTTTTGGTCTTGGGAAAGGCCTTCTTGATTTCTCGCGCAGCGTTCAGGCCATTCAAGATGGGCATGCTGATATCCAGAATGGCGATGTCGGGTCGCAGCGATTGTACGTGACTGAGAGCCTGCTTGCCTTCGGAAGCTTCTCCCACGACCAGATGCCCTTCGCGCTCAAGTAGCGACTTGAGACTCTGGCGCACCAGGACATGATCGTCAGCGAGGACGATGCGTATGGGCATTGGGAACCTCCATGGGAAAACGGATCAGGAGCGTAGTGCCGCGGCCGGGCTCCGAATCGATCGACAGAATTCCACCGAGGGCATTCAAGCGTTCCTGAATGCCGATGAGGCCGAGGCCCTCGCGGTTGCGGTTGGACTGCACGGCTCGGACATCAAAGCCGACCCCATCATCTTGGATGGAACAGCGCAACATGTGCTTCTCCTTGCGCACGTCAATCCGGACTTCACTGGGTTTTGCGTGTTTGATGGCATTGGTCAGGGCTTCCTGAACGATGCGGTAGAGAGCTGTTTCGAGGGAACCGGAAAGCCGACCATTCATTTTTGTGCGGACCTGGATTGGGATACCGGTGCGCTTGGAAACGCTGCCGGCGAGAAAGCGAATGGCGGCAAGCCAACCGAGGTCATCGAGCACCGTCGGGCGAAGTTCGTGGGAGAAGCGGCGCAGCTGAGTCTCAACCTGATTTAGCAATTCACCAATTCGGCTGAGCTGCCGATGTTGGCTCTGGGGCAAATTGGGGGCGAGTTCGGCGAGGGCGATGTGAACCGCGACGAGCACTTGTCCCGCTTCGTCGTGCACGGCATGGGCGATTCGCTTGATTTCTTCCTCAAGGGTCTCATTCAAGTGGCGGAGCGCCTTCACGGCGTCCTGGAACCCACGATGCGTCATCTCATAAGGAGACAAGCACTCGGAGAGGAATTCGGCGCTCGACCGGAGCAATTCCTCCCAGCGCTTCTCACTTTTCGCACCGCGAACCAAAGCAAGTACAGCTTGGTGATGCAAGGAAGCCATCTCTACGAGACTCTTTTGCTCCGTGAGCGCTCGACGGCCGAGTTCATACGCCCGGCCCAGTGCGTGTTCGCCTCCACCGGCTGCACATTCACGCAAGGAAGAGAGGTACTCTTCTTCAAAACCCGCTTGAGGTTTTGTCTTGCGTCGAATTGCGATGTTCATGGATTACTTCCCGTTAATCGTGCGACTAATACGAGCGCATCGTCATTTCCGCTTCCATAATTCTCGAGAATTCTGTCTGCCGCCCTTTGCGGATTTTCCCGGGCGGAGAGGGTTACAGAAAAATCGCTTCGCACTCCATCTGTTGCGAAGAAAAGTGTGTCTCCCCGCGCAATCGGAAGCACCGTGGCCTGAAGGGCAGGTAACTGGGAACCAACGACGCCAGCTCGCAGGAGAAGTGACTCCTGCCCATTTCCTTTTTTCGCATCGGAGCGCATCAACACTCCTTGGACGTTGCCGACACCGAGCCAAGTCATCATGCCATGTTCCAAGTCAATGAAAGCAAGGCTCATTACAACCCCGCGAGTTGCCCGGAGCTTCTCGTGGCATCGTTCTACAAGAGAGATAATCGGCTCGTCGGCGGAGCTTCTGAGAAGCGCAGCTGCTGCCTTAGAGGCATTGGCGGCTTTTTCGCCGTGCCCTATGCCGTCAATGGCGCCAATCAGAATTCCGTTTTGGCTGCAGCAAACCAGGTGGTGATCGCCTGACTCGCCTTGGCCCGGAAGAACGAATTTGGCAACGCCGTAGTCAATCGGAGGCACGCCTATGGTCTCCATTTCTTCACCGTCACTGTTGTTCCCCTGCCGGGTTGGGAAGTGATCTCAAACTCATCCATCAAACGCCGTACCCCCGGCAGCCCCAGCCCGAGGCTTCCAGAGGTGGAGAAGCCGTCTCGCAGCGCTTGACGAATATCAGGGATCCCAGGACCGTCATCGGTAGCGACGACCGCAACGCCTTGACGGTTCAATCCATTCACTATCTTTAACGTGATTTGGCCTTTGCGGGCATAGGAGACGATATTGCGCGCTAATTCTGAAATTGCCGTGGCAATGAGTGTGGCGTCCCCGGTTGAGAACCCGAGTTCCGTCGCCATCAACCGGCCCTTTTGGCGGGCTGAGACGATATCCTGGTCAGAGTTGATGGCCACCCGGATTTCCTCAGCCGACACTGTGGCTCACTTTCAGTTCGTGACTTTGAATTTTTCGTTCAAGTAGGCCAGACCCTCTTCCAAGTCTAGCGCGGTCGCAACGCCTTCCAGTGTTAGGCCCAGTTGCACCATGGCAAAGGCCACTTCAGGCTGAATTCCTACGATCACCGTCTCTGCGCCGCGCAGCCGAATCATGTGCGCGATTTCACGCAACGTCCGTGATGCGAACGAGTCCATCACGTCCATCGCAGTTACATCGACGATAACTGCACGGGAGCGAAACTTAACCACTTGCTGAACCAAACCCATACGCAGATGGTTGAGGTCCGCATCTGACAGAGCGGCCTGAAACGTTGCGATGAGGAATGCACCCTGCTTGAGAATCGGGACTTCCACGTTTGCCCCTTTCTTCAAGACGCCTGACGGGGTTCGGCCAGGGTCACCACTTTGTAGCCTAGCAGGCGTTCGGCCTGCTCGATTCCGCCTTGTAGGTCGCCCACGGTGTTCATCTTGCCGAGATCCACGCCGATGGTCACGAGCGTCTGGGCAATTTCCGGCGAGAGGCCGGTTACGATGACGGTCGCACCGAGGAGCCGGGAAGCCTCAACGGTCTGCACAAGGAGGTTCGCGACGGTCACGTCCATGGCGGCCACGCCCGTAATATCGATGACGACTACTTTCGCACGGTTCGTGCGAATACCGCGGAGAAGCTGCTCCGTTAATTGGCGGGCGCGCTGGGGATCGATGACTCCGATGATGGGGAGAATCAGCAGTCGTTCGCGAACTTGCAAGACTGGCGTCGAGAGTTCGCGAATGGCTTCCTGCTGCTGGCGGATGACGCGCTCTCGTTCCTGGACGAAGCCCACCGCCACGGTGTTGGCAATGCGGTTGGCGGCGGGTTCGTACGCGTCTAAAATGCGATTCAACTTCTTGAAATCGTTCAGGTATTTCGCGAACAGGGAACGTGCCAGGACGTCACGTAACAACAGCACAATCCCAACGACTTCGTGGGTTTCGACGCCGCGAGGGATGATGCGTTCGGAAAGATTTCGCGCGTAAGCTTGCAGCGCTTCGAAGGCTTCGGTTTCAAGCGCCTCAACGTAACTGTCGTACACCGAGGTTGCTTCCGCGAAAATCTCCTCTTTGGTCATGGCCGTGAGCAGGCGCGTCTCCGTGATGCGCACCACCCATTCCTCACGTAATTGGGTGCGGTTCTGCCGGAGGTGCGCGACCAGTTCTCGCAGAAGCTCTGACGGCGCCTCGCTCCGTGGCAGATCCACCCCCGGACCGCTACGCGTCTCCAAGTCTTTGACAGAGCTATCTCGTTTTGCCATCGGTCTATTCTCCTCCTTTTGAACGCCAACGAGCCGAAGCCGGGAAATGGCCGGGTCCCCTGCGGCGTCGATGACGAATACCATGACTTACCTGCTACCTCAATAGGGGCATATCCGGTGTCTAGCATCAGGTGAATACCTGAGGAAACCATGGTCGCACGTTGGAGCCGGACCCTTTTTAGTTACTTCTCATGGTTCCTCCCAGCTGAGTCCTAGGGTAATCACCTTGGTCGCGAACACGGAGCTTGCCTACTTGCGGGGTAGGCGCCTGTCTGGAACGATAGGGCGAAAATAAGCGGCTGCGTGGCCGCTGATTGACAGGAGGTTCCTATGGGGTTGCTCGAAGCCAGAGAGGAGAGCGGAGTTCGCGTGAGCCGTATCAGGAGCGAGCTCACGAAGCAAGCGTCGAATCGCAGGGTTCTCTTTATGGAGCGAAAGAACGACGCTTCCGAAAAGGGGCTGGAGGAAAGCCTGACGTCCGCTTTACGGGCCGCCGACAATGAGCTCGGGCAGATTCTGCACGAAGTCGATGAGATTTCCAACGTATTGAAATCTCCGAACCCCGATACGCAAACATTGCGAGTCGCGGGGCACCCGGCGGTATGGTCTGCGGTGAAGCAGGCCCTGCTGGACAGGGAGCTGCGATATCTTGCGCTCACGGATGAACTGACCTGCTTGTACAACCGGCGCGGATTTTTTGCTGCCGCGACGCAACAGTTGAAGGTGGCGCGGCGAAATTCCAAGAGTTTGTTGCTGCTGTTTTGCGACGTCGACAAGTTGAGAAAGATCAATGACACCTACGGGCACCGGGAAGGGGATACGGTGCTGATACACGCAGCGGACGCCCTGGAAACGACGTTTCGGAGTTCCGACCTCGTGGCCCGTTTAGGCGGTGATGAATTTGTCGTGCTGGCATTGGAGGCGACCATTCAGTCGCAGGAAGCCATGCTCCAGCGGCTGGAGAAGAGTCTGAAAAGATGGCATCGTGCGGGATGCGAATACCAGCTTTCCCTGAACGTCGGGGTCGCGCAGTTCGATCCCGAACACGCGGTGACGTTAGGCGAACTGATGCTTCAGGCGGATAGGGCCAAGTATGAACGAAAACGGAAACGTCAGCTGGCTTCGAAAAGCGGCGTTCAGTGAATTACGCGCGGCCCGCTCCTGAAAAATATTTTGGGCAAGATCTTATCTTATTCGTTTGGCGCAAGAGCTGAGTTTGCATTTTGGCATGTCGCCGCGTTTGGATGTTGTGCCAGCCGCAGACGCGCGTAGTTCCCCGATCGCGGCGAGTTGCGGCAAACGAGGCCGTTGCGTATATCGTAATGTGGTTTGCGCCGCAAACCAAATTCCCCTTCCGTGCTATGCTTTCCTCGCTAGTCTATGATTTTGCGGAAGTTACAGTCGCGCTGTGCCACAAGGGCGAGAGGAGGTGTATAAGAAGGGTGTGCAGAAGGAGGCCGCTATGCGTGCAGATCAAGTGGAAGTTTCCTGGGATGCCGGCAAGGCCAAGTGGCTGGTTCGCATCGTGAATGGCGAAGAGGTGATTCGGCGGTATTGCAGTTTGCCGAAAAATGCGGACGAAAAAGCGGTTGCGGCAGCCGCGCGGCAGACCGTGCAGGATGAGGGCTATGAAGCGGATGCGGCGCTGGTGAGCGTGCACCGCTAGCGCGGGGGCGAGCCCACAATCAATAACCGTGTAAGGGTAGTTGCAGCGGCTGCGGGATGCGAAAGCAGGTCCTTCCCCATAAGACTCGGGACTAGCGTCCCGTCGTCGGGCGCTCGTCAAGGCGCTTGGGATGTCCGCGGTCTCGAGGTCCGAGAGCAAAATGTTGAGTGAGGCGGAGTTGCATGCCGCGCAGGCTCGGATCGTCGAGCCGGAGATGGTGCGCATTCCGGAAGGATGGTTCTGGATGGGATGCGAAAGCGGGCGCGATGATGAGAAGCCGGTGCATCGCGTGTGGGTGGATGCGTTTGATCTGGCTGCGCACCAACTGACCAACGCGGAATATGCATGTTTTCTTGCGGCAACAAATTGTCCTCCGCCGCCTTGCTGGACCGATTCAAATTTCAATCATCCGAAGATGCCGGCGGTGGCAGTGTCGTGGCACGAGACGGCGGCGTACTGCGATTGGCTGAGCCGAGCAACGGGCAAGGGCTATCGTTTGCCGACGGAGGCGGAGTGGGAACGCGCGGCTCGCGGCGGCCGGGAAAGCTTGCTGTACCCTTGGGGCGATGCTGGGCCGGAGTCGGTGCCGAATTACGCGAAGAGGTGGAAGCTTGGACCAGAGCCGGTGGGGATGTATGCGGCGAACACCTACGGTCTTTACAATCTCGGTGACAACGTGCACGAGTGGTGCGCGGACTGGTATGACGACGGATATTACCGGCATTCAACGGAACGAAATCCGCAAGGGCCAGTGGGCGGGAGCCGGCGTGCTTCGCGCGGCGGGTCGTGGCGTCACCATATCAAGGTGACGCGGACGGCGGCGCGATCGAGTATTCCTCCGGAGTTTCAATACGCGGACTATGGCTTCCGGGTCGCGCGGTCCACGCCATGACAAATGCAAAAAGCGTGCAAGCCTAAGGCAAAGGAAAGACGGGCTTCATTGATGACCCACAAGTGAAG
>Ga0307478_10003708_pt1 | contig 11216 bp, 8 predicted proteins | sample atmos_gasesECM4C_2_FD_203713 | JGI IMG/M metagenome (GOLD analysis project Ga0307478, IMG submission 203713) | Hardwood forest soil microbial communities from Morgan-Monroe State Forest, Indiana, United States - atmos_gasesECM4C_05 | ecosystem: Environmental > Terrestrial > Soil > Temperate...
CGATCATCCGACGTGGACCATCGGCACGATCACGCTCGTCGCAGTCGCACTGGTGGGCGCGCTTTTTTCCGCTGACGCCTGGAACAACATCACCTTCACCGCCGCCGAAGTGAAAAACCCCAGCCGCAATCTTCCGATTTCACTGGCGCTCGGCGCCGGAACGGTGATTGTCCTCTACGTGCTCGCGAACGTGGCTTACCTTCGGGTGCTTCCCATCTCTGGCGACCCTCACGGCGCGACAGCCCTCGCGCGCGGTATCGAATTCGCCGCTGACGGCCGCGTTGGCACCGCCGTCGCCGAAGTGATCTTTGGTCCCGCGGGCGCTATCGTCATGGCCATCGCCATCTTGATCTCGGGTTTTGGCTGCAACAACGGGCTGATCCTCTCCGGCGCGCGCATTTACTACGCCATGTCCAAAGACCGCCTCTTCTTCAAATCCGTCGGCAAAGTAAATAAGTATCACGCGCCGGGAGCCGCGCTCGTGGTCCAATGCATTTGGGCCGCGATCCTATGCCTCTCCGGCACCTACAGCCAGTTGCTCGACTTCCTTATTTTCGCCGTCCTTATTTTTTACATTCTTACGCTTAGCGGTCTCTTTATCCTGCGCTGGAAGCGCCCGGACATGGAGCGGCCCTACAAAGCCTTCGGCTATCCGTTTCTTCCAGCACTCTATCTGGTGATGGCGGTCTTTATCGAAATTCAACTATTACGCTATAAGCCGCAATACACTTGGCCCGGCTTGATCATCGTACTGCTGGGCGTTCCGGTGTACTTGCTCTGGAAACAAGCAGGGAAGACGGATGGCGAGCAGGTTTCGTAGGGCGCTGCTTACCGCGCCCGTCGCTCCGTGCGCCGGCTTTTTGAGTTTGATTTTGTGGAGCCGCACTTTAGTGCGCAGTCGCTGTCGCGGCAGAATCGCGTCTGTGCTATTTTCGTCGGTCCACGCAGGGGCGCGCTGATAGCGTCCAAGTAAAATATATTGCTCTTATCTGTATGCGTCAGTGTTCATCTGTGGTGATGTTGACTTGGAATCGCGCGCGCCGACTTGAAGGAGAACATCGCGAATGAGCAATCCGCTGTTCAAGAAGAAGCCGATGGAGATCCTGCTGCGCGAAGCAGCGGACACTGGTGAGCACACCCTTAAACGCACTCTTGGGCCGCTCTCCCTTACCGCGCTAGGCGTCGGAGCCGTGATTGGCGCGGGAATTTTCGTGATGACCGGTCTCGGCGCGACCCTCGCCGGCCCAGCCCTCACCATATCCTTCATCGTCTCCGGTTTCGGATGCGTCCTCGCGGGTTTGTGCTACGCGGAATTCGCCGCGATGATACCGCTTGCTGGCAGCGCTTACACCTATGCCTACGCCGCTCTAGGCGAGTTGCTAGCGTGGATCATCGGATGGGACCTGACGCTCGAATACGCCATGGGCGCGAGTACGGTTTCCTCGGGTTGGTCCAATCATTTCGTCGAATTGCTCCAGATTTTTCACCTAAAGATGCCGCTGTGGCTCGCCTACGACCACTGGACCGCGCTCGCCACCGCTGAAAACGTGCTGGCGCGCGCCCAGGTCCACGCCGCCAACCCCTCTCTCGGCATCACCACGAAAGCGTTTTCCGATCTCGTGCATGCGCTTACCGACGTGCCGTCGCCGGATCTGCTCCGGCAGGCGCACGATCTGGTGGGCGCGCCGCGGATTTTCGGTTTCGATTTTGGCTTCAATCTGCCGGCCTTCGTGATTGCGCTGATCATCACGGCGGTTCTGGTGATCGGTATCAAGGAAAGCGCGAACTTCAACGCCACCATCGTGGTCATCAAGGTCGGTGTGGTCCTGTTCGTGATCCTCTTGGGTCTGAAGTACGTGGACAGCACAAACATCGGGCACAGTTGGGCCGAATTCGCGCCCATGGGCGTTGGCGGCATATGGAAAGCCGCCGCCTACATATTTTTCGCCTACATCGGATTCGACGCCGTATCCACCACCGCGCAGGAAGCTAAGAATCCGCAACGCGATTTACCCATCGGCATCATTGCCTCGCTCGTGGCCTGCACGATTCTTTACATCCTCGTGGCTTTCGTGCTCACCGGCATGGTGCCTTGGAGGTCCATCAATATTGAGGCTCCGCTGGCAGTTGCCTTTCTCGATCACCACTTGAACACAGCTTCCACTGTGATCACGGCCGGCGCGCTGGCCGGGCTCACCAGCGTGATGCTGGTGATGTTGCTGGGCCAGACCCGCGTGCTGTACTCCATGGCCAATGACGGCCTGCTGCCGCGCAAATTCTTCGCCGCGATTCATCCCAAGTTCCGCACGCCGTACAAGACCACGATTCTGGTTGGCCTGCTCGCCGCGATTGTCGGCAGCATCACGCCTATCGATCAGCTCGGCAAAATGGTCAACATCGGCACGCTGCTGGCCTTCGTGATCGTCTGCGTGGCGGTCATCGTTCTGCGCTACACCAATCCCAATCAGCCGCGCCCGTTCCGCACGCCGCTAGTCCCACTGATCCCCGCGCTTGGCGTAGCCATCAACGTCTACATGATGGTCAACCTGGGCTGGGTCAACTGGGCCCGCCTCATCATTTGGCTGGCGATCGGCCTGGTAGTCTATTTCGGCTACAGCCGCCACCACAGCCGCGTCCAGCAGATAGACCGCGGCGCGCGATAGCGGTGACGGTTAGGATCCGCGTGGCCTGCCGCGCCAGCGCGCCGTCGAGCTGTTTATCCTGATGCCAGACAGGGCGCGCACCGAAGCCTGCCGGCCGCAGCCAGGGATCTCTTTCGAATTCTTTCTGCTGCAGGCCATGCCTTCCATATCCGCCGCGCGTCGGCTATTCTTCTAACGCCTGAGACCAATTTTCGTGAACCGACTCTCTCCTCGCCGGTTATTTGTCTTCCTGCGGCACATCACGCCGATGGACCGCGTCGCGCTCGTCGTGATCCTTCTTTACGCTGCCGTACGCGCCATCGCGGCGTTTCGCGAACCCCTGCCTTTCACCGGTTTTCTGGGCTTCCTCTGTTTCCTCGCGGCCATTTACTTGCTCGTGCGGCTCATCCCGTGGTTCCGCGCGAAATTCATGTGGACGCTGCGCAACCGCCTGATCGTCGCCTACGTTTTCATCGCGGTCGTCCCGGTCATTTTGCTGCTGTGCATGGCGGGACTCGCGGCCTACGGTCTCTACCTGCAACTCGGCGCGCACCTATTCCACGAAGACCTCCAATCGCGCATCAGCACGATTTCCGCCGATGCCGACGCGCTCGCCGGTGCCGTCGAGCAGGAAGCCGCCCAAGGTGCTTCGCCTAACAGCGAAGCCATTCTCGCGCGTCCGGGAATTGCCAATTTAATCGAAGCCGCCCGCCGCGAATGGCCCGACCTGCGCGTTTTTCCCAACCGCGGCGAGCGCCTAGTGCAAGCCGGCGATGGCCACGAGTTCGCAGGGCTCGTCGAGTTCGAAGGGAAAATTTGGGTCGCCGCCGCCGTCGAAAAAAAAGGCGCCGCCGGCCCCTTCTATCTAGTAGTCGGCACGCCACTTAATCCCACGTTTCTCGATACCCTGCGCTCGGACATCGGCCCCATCCAAATCATTCCGCTGCGTCCGACGAACCAGCAAACTCCCGTTGGCGCCTCGCTTAGCTTCAACGGCAAGGTTTTCGTCCCTGGCGAGCAAATCGCCAGCCGTCGTCGCGCGCTCGGTCCTCCGTCGAACTGGTTTGACGTCCGTATCGGCGGCGTCTCCACAATTGATTTGGCGCACATCGGCCCGCAACCCGGCAACGCGCCGGACGCCGTCCTGGCAACGTTTGCGATGCGTGCCTCCGCCCTGAACCGTCGGCTCTTCACGTCGGTCGGTGAAATTGGACCGCTGCTTGAACTCGCCCTGATCGCTGCGGGCGTGATTTTCCTGGCCCTCGAAGTTGCCGCTCTGATCACCGGTATCGTACTTACGCGCACGATCACCCGTGCTGTGGGCGATCTCTACGAGGCCACTCTCCACGTCCGTCGCGGCGATTTCGCCCAGCGCATTCACGTTCACCAGCGAGATCAACTCGGCGCTCTCGGCGAATCATTCAACGAAATGACCAGCTCCATCTCGGAGCTGATCGAAGAGCAAAGCAAACGCCAGAAACTCGAGAACGAAATCGCCATCGCCCGCGAAGTGCAGGCTCAGCTGTTCCCGCAAGTTCTCCCCGCATTGCCTGGACTCGAACTCGCCGCGATCTGCCGACCCGCGCGCGTCGTCAGCGGCGACTATTACGATTTCATCCGCACGAGGCAGGATTGCGTAGGCATCGCACTTGCGGATATCAGCGGGAAGGGAATTTTCGCCGCGCTGCTCATGGCCAGCTTGCAAGCCGCGTTGCGCAGCCAGGCTTCACTCGACGGCACGTGTGGCACCGCGGAACTCGTCTCGCGCCTGAACCGCCACGTCTTTCGCAACACTTCCGATGACCGGTACGCCACATTCTTTTACGCCGACTTCGATGTTTCCACCAGGATGCTCACCTACACCAACGCAGGCCACCTCGCTCCATTTTTCGTTTCGGGCGACAAAGTACTGGAACTCAGCGAAGGTGGTACCGTGATCGGGATGTTCGAGGATTGTCCCTACACGCAAGGCAGCATCAAAGTGGAACCGGGAAGCCTGCTGGTGGCCTTCAGCGACGGACTAACGGAACCAGAAAACGTCTACGGAGAAGAATTCGGCATGCACCGTCTGAAAGAAGAGATCCTTCGCCAACGCAGCATGCCGCCGCAGCGCATAGCAGAAAATCTGATAGCCGCAGCCGAACAATGGGCTGGCACGCCCGAACAAGCCGACGATATCACCGTAGTAATCGCCCGCATGGGCTAAAGCACACCGATCGGTCACCGGCAAGAATCACCGAATCTCTCGAAACTTAAAAATGCTAAGGGCGAATCTGGGACTGCGGCGGCTTGCTGCCGCCGCGCCAAAGTAAGGAGTCGCCACCAGCGATCCGGGAGACGCTTGCCTCGCCCAACCGAATTTCTATGGTCCGATCCTTACCGAACACCTCCGGCAGCCAAGAGCTGCTCGCCGGTAAGATATTTCGACTCGTCCGAGGCCAAAAACACTGCAATCGGCGCGATGTCTCCAACTTTTCCGATGCGTCCCAACGGCGCTTGTGCCACGAAAGCCGTCTCGAAATCGGATCCAATAAATCCGCCGGTCTGCGTGCCTTCCGTCTCGACGATCCCGGGATTGATCGTATTCACGCGAATCTTCTTCGGTCCCAGTTCGCGCGACAGCACGCCGGTAACTGCATCCAGCGCCCCTTTGCTCGCCGTGTAAACCGTTGAGTTAGGAGGCGTCAAGCGGCTCACCGCAGACCCGATGTTGATGATACTTCCGCCGTTGCTCATGTGCTTCACAGCCGCCTGCGTCGTAAGGATAGCGCCCAGGACATTGATATTGAACATCTTGTGAAAATCTTCCTCGGTAACCGCTTCGAGCGGAGCGAATTCGTAAACACCCGAATTGTTCACCAGAATATCGAGACGCCCATAATTCTTGATCGCCGCGTCGATGATCCCCTTCACGTCCGCGGCCTTTGACACATCTCCACCCACCGCCACAGCCTTACCGCCCGCCGCCGTAATGGCGGCAACCACTTTTTCCGCGCCCGCCTTGCTCGAAGCGTAATTCACTACCACCGACGCGCCTTCCGCCGCCAGGGCCTGCGCGATGCCCGCTCCAATGCCTTTCGATGCTCCGGTAACAACCGCCACTTTTCCCGTAAGCCTTCCCATGTCTTTTCTCCTTATGCTTCTTTAATATCGAGATTTGAAGACGTTTGAACTAAGCGGCTGGTTTGACAAGCCAAGCTGGCCCGACACCAGGCCAGATCCAAGCGAAGTCTTGGATGCGCCCGGCTGGTTTTCGATTCCGCGAACGTCAGTGCGGATGCTGCTACTTTTGCGCGGGCTTACCCAGCGGAACTTCGTAGAACATCAAGGCCTTCTTGGTCGGAATCACTACGACGTCCGGTACGTACAGCACCGACTTATCCGCCACAGATGGATCGTGGCTTACATCAAAATACAAAAATCCGTGCAACGAACCCATCGGCGGCACGGTATCGGAATCCAAAGTAAGCGGCCGCAAAATCTCCGCGTACTTCTCCGCTTTTTTGTCGCCGTTCGGCAGCGGGATTCCGGCAATTCGCCGCGGCTGCGAAGGCGCCGCGCCGCCCGGATGCGCGATCATCGCCGCGACATCTTCAGGGGAAAGCCAGTCAATATCCTGATGATTTCCGTTTCGCAGGTGCACTTCGAGCTGAACCGTATTGAGATTCACCTGAATGGGGTGATCGGTAGCATTTCGTAGAAATACTTCGACCGCCAGCACCCCCACATCCAACGGGTTAGCTTTGCCGAATTTATCCTTGCTACGCGGCTTATCCGTCCAAGGATCGGCCATGATGGTCAAACCATCATGATTATCGCGTGGCAGCGACGCCGTTGCGTCCGGCGCAGCCTGCTGCACCTTACTTGCGGCAGGCTTATTCTGCGCGCGTAAGCCAGCAATGCTCGTGCCAGCGCAAACCAGTAGCGCCAAGGTCAGCACTCGGTGTAGAGATTTGTTCATCTCCCTGTGCGATGCCTCTGCGCTGCCGGAAGTTGTGCGCGTTTCATGCAGGGTGCCACTATAATACTGGGCTTGCGTGGGGCAAAGCTCCTTTCGGAGCGCGCGCGAACCTACCGAATGTATTTCTTTTATCGCATTCTGACGGCAGCGGGGATGTTCATCCTCGCGCCCTATTTCGCGTTGCGCGGCTGGCGCGCCGGCGAACCTTCACGCGCGCTCCGCGAACGCTTGGGCATCCTGCCACCCGAAATCGCTGCGCGCGCGGCGTTCAGTGCGGGCGTGAAAGATTCCGCCGCCGGCCCAATCTGGATTCATGCTGTCTCTGTCGGAGAAGTTCTCGCAGCGAAGCCCCTGATCGAAGGCCTCCGAGGCCGCTTTCCGGGCCGCCCAGTCTACGTCTCTACCACCACGGAAACCGGCCAGCGGCTCGCCCGCGAGCGCCTGCAATCCGCCGATGGCATCTTTTACTTTCCGCTCGATTGGGTTGTCCCGGTACGTCGCGCACTCCGCGCGATCCGGCCTGGACTCGTTATCATCATGGAAACTGAAATATGGCCGAACTTTCTGCGTGAAGCCAATCGCGCGGGCGTCCCAGTCATCTTCGCCAACGCGCGCATCTCCGAAAAATCCTTCGCGCGTTTCCAGCGTTGGGAATTTCTCGTGGGTGCTTTTTTCGCCCGCACGATGCGCGACGCGTATCTCTTCCTCGCGCAAACTCCTGAGGACTCCGCGCGCCTTGTCGCGATGGGCGCCGATGAAGAACGCATCGAAGTCAGCGGTAATCTGAAATATGACGCCGAACCGCCCGCCATCGGCCGTTTCGGCACCTGGCTCGATCAGGAAATCCGCCGCCAGGAACGCTGGCCGGTCTTGGTCGCGGGCAGCGTCGTCGCCGGTGAAGAGGATGCCGTCCTCGCGGCCTACGATCTTGTCCAGCGCCAGTGGCGCCGTACGCTGCTGATACTCGCGCCGCGCAAGCCTGCGCAATTCGATGCTGCCGCCGAAATTGTCGCGGCCGGCGGTTGGAAAGTCGTGCGCCGCAGCCAACTCGATTCAGCCGCGACCCTCGATGACGATACTGACGTCCTGCTCCTCGATTCCATCGGCGAGCTAGCCGGCCTCTACTCACTCGCCGATGCGACGTTCGTCGGCGGCTCGCTCGTTCCCACAGGCGGCCACAACATTCTCGAACCCGCTTGGTTCGCGCGCCCGCCGGTCTTCGGAGCGTCCATGGAAAATTTCCGCGAAATGGCCGACCAATTCCTCGACGCGCACGCCGGCGTCCAAGTCACCTCGGGCCAGGGCCTCGGCAAAGTCTGGATCCAGCTGATCCAGGACGACAAGATGCGCGAGCGCATGGGCAAATCCGCGCGCGCCATCTGTGAACACAATCGCGGCGCCACTGAGCGCTCCCTCGGACGCATCGCTGGCGTTTTGAACGAATCCGCTAAGGGAAACGCCGCGTGACCGTCTCTGAATTCGCACTCGCGCCGCTCTCCCTTATTTACGGCGCGGTCACGCATCTTCGCGCTCGGGCGTATCGGAAGGGAATTCTCAAGCCGCGTCGTCTCAACGGCACAGTAATCAGCGTTGGCAATCTAACGGTAGGCGGTACCGGCAAAACTCCAACGGTTCTGTGGATCGCCGAACGCCTCGCGTCCGAAGGCAAAAGCGTCGGCATCCTTACCCGCGGATATCGCGGCCGCGCAAGTGGATCACGCGAAAGCGCAAATGCAGCACCAAACCCTTCCACCAGCGACGAAGTCCGCATGCTGCAATCGCGCCTAGGCGAACGCGCAGCTTTCGGCATCGGCCCCGACCGCTACGCAAATGGCGTTCAGCTCGCAAAACGTGGCGTGAACTGGTTCGTCCTCGACGATGGTTTCCAGCACCTGCAGCTAGCGCGCGATGTGGATATCGTCCTGATTGACGCGACCAACCCCTTCGGCGGAGGCCGCCTGCTCCCCGCCGGACGACTCCGAGAGCCGCGCTCCGCGCTAGCCCGCGCCGACATCGTCGTCATCACCCGCAGCAAACACGCCCCAGCAGTCGAAGCCGCCATCCGCCGCGAAACCGACGCCTCAATTTATTACGCTCGCCCCAAGCTTGACGCCATCCACAGCTTCACCGATGGCCAGCTCGCAGGAAACGTAACCCCGAGCGCGCTAGGCCCGCTTTTCGCCTTCTGCGCAATCGGCAATCCGCAAGCTTTCGTTGCCGACCTTCGTGCATGGGGCGTCGAAATCGCCGGCCACAAATTCTTCCCAGATCATCACCGCTTCACCGATGAAGACGACGAAGAAATCCTGCGCGAAGCAACAGCCGCCGGAGCCCCCGGGCTGATCTGCACCGAAAAAGACTTGTACAATTTGCACGCCGTTCACTACCGCAAAATGCCAATATTCTACTGCGAGATTTCGATGCGCATTGATCGTCAAGACGAATTCTGGAGCGAGGTCCTAACAATAGCTAAATTGCGCGGAGAGGCATCTCAGTTAAAATTGCAAGAGACGAAATGAACGCTTCCTGAGGCGTAATTGCTGATGCGATAACCGTGTGATACTTTTCGCGACGGCCATCTGGGAATGTGGCGGTTTGCCGCCGCAGTCTAAAACGTGGTGCTGGGTCGAACGCTCCAGCGCGAGGCTAGCCTCGCGCAAGCTCATAGCTATAGCAATCGAATTCGAACATCAAATCACAGGAGACTGATTGAAAGCAGCACGACGCAAGATCGCCAAACCACGCAGCGCGCGCCGTTCGTCGTCGACGGCCGCCGATTCCGCCGTTGACCTTACCCGACTCCTGGATCTGGTCGCTGCTTTTCCCCGCCAAACCATTGGAGTAGTAGGCGACTTCGTCCTCGACGAATTCGTCTCCGGCGAAATCTCCCGCGTCTCGCGCGAAGCCCCTGTCCTCATCCTCCGCCATCGCAAAAGCGAAAGTTATCCCGGCGGCGCAGCCAACGCGGTGAATAATCTCGCGGAACTGGGCGCCCGCGTCCTGCTAGTCGGCGTAGTCGGCGACGACGAAGGCGGCCGCAAACTCCTCGACCTCTTCCGGCGCAAAGGCGTCAACGTCTCCGGCATCGAGAGCGCGCGCGACTGGTCCACCACTACCAAGACGCGTTACCTCGCCGGCTGGACGCACACCACAGAGCAACAAGTTCTGCGCGTAGACCGCGAGCCTCATACACAGCTTTCCCCAAAAATCGCTGCAGCAATCGCCACCAAGGCCCGCCATATCGCCACTCGCGCCGATGCCATCCTCGTCTCCGACTACGGTTTCGGCGCAGCCACGCCCGCGCTGGTTAAAACTCTAAAAGCCAAACGTCTGATGCTCGATTCCCGGTACCGCTTGCTTGAATATCGCGATGCAGGTGTGACTGCCGCCACCCCCAACGAACCAGAAGTCGAAGCAGCCTATCAAGCCCGCGTTGGCACGAACACCGCCAAGCTCGACGAACTAGGCCAGCGCGCCTTGCACGATCTAAGCCTCGAAGCGCTGCTAGTCACGCGCGGCAAAGACGGCATGGCCGTGTTCGAACGCAATCGTGCGCCGCGCCACATCCCGATTTATGGCTCGGACGCTCCCGTCGACGTGACTGGCGCAGGGGACACCGTAATCGCCGTCTTCACTCTCGCGCTCGCCGCAGGCGCCACGTATCTGGAAGCCGCGCATCTGGCAAATTACGCGGGTGGCATCGTCGTGATGAAACGCCGCACCGCCACCGTCACCCGCGGCGAGCTCGAAGCCGCCCTGCGCCAGGACGCCACGGCCCCGCGCTAACACGCATGGACACCCGCGAAAAAATTGTCTCCCGCGAAGGACTACACTCGATCCTCGAAGAGCACCGCCGCTCCGGCCGCAAGATCGTCTTCGCCAATGGCGTCTTCGATCTCCTGCACGTGGGCCACGTCCGCTACCTGCAAGCAGCGCGCGCCGAAGGCGACCTCCTCGTCGTGGGAATAAACTCAGATTCCAGCACGCGCACACTGAAGGGCGACGGCCGTCCTATCCTCACCGAACGCGCCCGCGCCGCGCTCGTGGCCGCACTTCGCGCCGTGGATTACGTCGTCATCTTCGACGAACTCGACGTAAATTCCTTGCTCCGCGAACTGCAACCAGACGTCCACGCCAAAGGCACCGATTACACCGCCGACACCGTGCCCGAACGCGAACTTGCGGCTATCCTCGGCATTCGCGTGGCCATCGTCGGCGATCCCAAACAACATTCCACACGCGATCTCCTCGCGCGCTTGCGCCACAACAAAAATGCCTGACCAAACGCCCAGCCAAATCACTGACCAACGCTTCCTCCTGGTCCGCCTCGGCTCGCTAGGCGACGTGATCCATGCCTTGCCCGCCGCCTCCGCTCTGCGCGACACATTCCCCGAAGCCCGCATTGACTGGGCCATTGATCCAAAGTGGCAACGCCTGCTCGAAGGCAATCCCGATCTGAACGAAATAATTCCGGTGGATCGCAAAAGCGCCGCCGGGATCGCCGCCACTGTCGCTAAACTACGCGCCGCGCAATATACCTGCGCGATCGATTTTCAGGCGCTCTACAAATCCGCGCTTCTCGCCTTCTCCTCTGGAGCTCCGCGCCGTATCGG